>OOKD01000005.1_pt1 | contig 362484 bp, 359 predicted proteins | sample 1691731 | NCBI WGS metagenome assembly OOKD01 (sample SAMN05831947, study PRJEB22555) | human gut metagenome | isolation source: Skin biopsy | host: Homo sapiens
TCGCGTAGTCAGCATCCTGAATACGGGACTGGGAAGCAGACAGGTTGTTCACGGTGCTGTTCAGGTTGTTGATAACAGAATCGAAACGGTTCTGTACCGCACCAAGAGAAGAACGCAGACCGTCAACCTGAGACAGTGCATCATCAAGCTGCTTCAGTGGGTTGATCACATTTTTGTTTTCGGTTGTTGTTTTCACAGTACCATCAGCTTCTACTGTCGCGTCTTTGTACATTGTTTTACCATCGGTACCGGTGGTTTTAACAACATATTTGGATGCGCCAGTGCTATCAGTGAAGGAGTGTAACTCATCACCTGAAGCCAGACCTTTAACAGTTACGTTTTTACCAGTCTTGACGTCAACGTTGGTTACTGGAGTGTTTGTACCAGCGGCAGCTGTGACATCCTTGGCAGTATCATAGTTGAATGAACCATCAGCTTGCTGTGTTGCCTCGTAGTACTTAGCAGCACCAGTTGTATCTTTAATCGCATATTTAGTTGCACCACCATCGGTGTAACTAACTACTGAAGCTTTTGTCTTGTCGGCAATATCAGCACCAGACGCGTCTTTACCTAAAGTAGCGGCAACAGATTTACTTTCAGCAACGCTGTTAACCACTGCGCCAACTTTGTTGTTCTTATCAGAAACATCAAAAGTGGTCAGGTTCAGGGTGTCTTTATTGATGTTTTTCAGGTCAATGCTGATGGTTTCACCGTCGTTAGCGCCAACCTGGATGGTCAGAGACTGATCTTTGCTCAGCACTTTCACGCCGTTGAAATCAGTCTGCTGGGAGATACGGTCAATTTCAGACAGGCGCTGGGTGATTTCGTCCTGGATGGACTGCAGGTCGCTGTCAGAGTTAGAACCGTTCTGAGACTGCACGGTCAGACGACGGATGTTCTGCAGGTTGTCGTTGACTTCGTTCAGTGCGCCTTCAGTGGTCTGCGCCAAAGAGATACCGTCGTTAGCGTTACGAGAAGCCTGAGTCAGGCCCTTGATGTTAGCGGTGAAGCGGTTAGAGATTGCCTGACCCGCGGCATCGTCCTTGGCGCTGTTGATACGCAGGCCAGAAGACAGACGCTCAATCGCAGTACCCAAAGAAGACTGTGATTTGTTCAGGTTGTTCTGCGCCATCAGCGACAGGCTGTTGGTATTAATTACTTGTGCCATTGTATGCTTTCCTTACGAATCAGTTGCGATCTTCGCAATGTGGTTAAAAGGTTCGGGCTGCTTTGCCCACGGCGTCAACCACCGTCCCATCAGGTATCGGCCCTCCCCCTGCAACCTTTAGAAATTTTTTGTTTTTTTTTCTTTTCACCGCAATGGCAGAAATAACGCTGTTTTTCCTTCTTCTATTGCGTCATCACTTTTTTAATTTTTCGGTAAACTTTTTCTCCACTGGGCCGATAAACGCGTAAAGCGAATAAAGTCATGATTAAGGAGAATTACCAATGGCATCGATCAGTTCATTAGGCATCGGCTCAGGACTCGACCTCAACGGCTTGCTGGACAAGCTGAGTAAAGCGGAACAACAGCGTCTGACCCCTTACACCACCCAGCAAACCAGCTACAACGCCCAGTTGACCGCCTACGGCACCCTGAAAGGCTCACTGGAAAAGTTCGATAACTTAAGTAAAGAGCTGGCGAAACCGACGTTTTTCAACAACACCACTGCCAGCAAACACGATCAGTTCGCTATAACCACCACTGATAAGGCCGTCGCAGGTAACTACAGTGTTGAAGTGCTCAAACTAGCCCAGCCGCAAACATTGACAACCCAAGCACCTGTTTCCGATCAGACGGAAAAGCTGGGTACCACGGGCAGCAGCGACCGTTCAATCAGCATAACCGCTGGCAACCCACCCAAAAATGTGAATATCCCACTGAACGACGACCAAACCTCGTTAGTGGAAATGCGCGATGCAATCAATAACGCCAAGGCCGGCGTCAATGCCAGCATCATGCGCGTCGGTGACAACGACTACCAATTGGCGCTCAGCTCCACCACCACTGGCGAGAAGAGCACTATTTCGGTTCAGGTCAATAATGACGATAAGCTGGGCAAAATTCTGAATTACGACTCCGCCACCAACACGGGTGCAATGAAGCAAACCGTGGCCGGTCAGGATGCCGAGATCAAGGTTAACGGTACATCGATTAAACGCAGCACCAACTCGATTGCCGATGCACTGCAGGGCGTCACTATCGATCTGAAAACTACCACCAAGAAAGATGAGCCGCAGAACCTGGTTGTCAGTACCGATAAAACTGGCACCGCCGATAAGATTAAAGACTGGGTCGATAACTATAACTCGCTGCTGGACACCTTTAACTCGCTGACCAAATACACTCCGGTCAAAACCGGCGAAGCACAGAATGCCAAAAACGGCGCTTTGCTGGGGGATAACACCCTGCGTGGCATTCAGTCGTCGATCAAAAGCGCACTCAGCGCCGCACAAGACAATCCGGAGCTGAAGGGTCTCGGCAATCTGGGGATCTCGACCAACACCAAAACCGGCAAGCTGGAGATCGACAGTACCAAACTGAACAAAGCCATCGATGAAAAACCGGCACAGGTCGCCAACTTCTTCGCTGGCAACGGCAAAGACACCGGCATGGCCACCGAGATCCATAACGAGATCCAGAGCTACATTAAAGCTGGCGGTATCATTGAGAACTCGACCAAAAGCATTAATACCAACCTCGACCGCCTGAACAGCCAGATCACCACCGTGACGGCCAGCATTCAAAACACCATAGATCGCTATAAACAACAATTCGTTCAACTGGATACCATGATGTCCAAGTTGGGCAGTACAGGTAATTATTTAACCCAACAGTTCAAATAGAACTTTTTAACCAGGTAATAAATCGCATGTATAACCGAAGCGGAACTCAAGCCTACGCCCAGGTCAGTCTGGAAAGCGGCGTAATGAGCGCCAGCCCGCATCAGTTAATCGTGATGCTTTTCGACGGGGCGCTTAGCGCCCTGTTACGCGCACGCATTCTGATGAAACAGGGAGATATCGCCGGCAAGGGGCTGGCACTGTCAAAGGCTATCAATATTATTGATAACGGCCTGAAAAGCGGTCTCGATCCTCAGCAGGGCGGCGAAATGGCCGATAATCTGGCGGCGCTGTATGACTATATGAAGCGCCGCCTGATGCAGGCCAACCTGCATAATGACGAAGCGGCGATCGACGAAGTGGTCAAACTGCTGGAAAATATTGCCGATGCCTGGCGCCAGATTGGCCCCAATTATCACCCCTCTCAGGACGCCGTATAATGGAACGTCAACAGCAACTGCTAGCCGCGTATCAACAAATATATAGTCTGAGCAGCCAGATGATCGCCCTGGCGCAAACCGAAAGATGGGAAGATCTGATCGAATTGGAGCTGGCTTACGTGACGGCGGTGGAAAACACCGCCGCCTTCACCGGTCAGGCCGGCCCGTCCATGGCGCTGCAGGAGTTGTTGCGCAATAAGCTGCAACAGATCCTGGACAATGAAACCGAGCTCAAACGCCTGCTGCAACAACGCATGGACCAATTGAAAGAATTGATCGGCCAGTCAACGCGGCAGAACGTGGTTAACAACACCTATGGCCAGTTTCACGACCGCGCCCTGCTGTTGGGAGAACCGCAAATCAGATAAACGCTTAACAATAATGGTAATGGCGGAATAAATAGCAGCATGCACTATTATTCTCCGGTTAAGTCAGGATATTAATCCATGGCATTTGAATTATATACATTCAACATATTGATCACTCTGGGCCCGTAGGGCGAATATATTGCCCCGACTAACACGGGCGCAGCATGCAACGCCCCTACGAGACGGATAAATATTACGCCGACACGGACGTTTTCTGTTCAGCAGGAAATTGATTTTTGATAGATAAAACACGTCGTTGTGTTTCACAACGCATGGAAAAATGTTGCTCCAACGCCAATCAAAGCGTAAAGATATTCTCAGATAATGGCTGCGAAATGAATATCGATGGAACGTACAATTAATCTTTGTCCTGGAATTGGTGCCTCGGCGCACATCATTCAGCATACTGAATTATTATTCCCTTCAGTCTATTTTGAACACCCCCATCTGTATTTGGTACAGCAAGGCCACAAACGCGTGCGTTGGCAACAGCGTGAAGTCGTGGCTCAGAGCGGGGAGTTGTTGATTATCGACGGAGGGCAAACCGTGGACATTATTAACGAGCCCTCAGAGGAAGGGGTATTCAGTTGCCAGTTGCTGACCTGCGATCCGTTACTGTTTGCGGCACAACCGACCCAGGTGGAAGCTCTGGCCCCTACGGCCTTCGACCCGGTATTGGCACTACGTAACCTGCCCTGTGCTCTGATGCACAGTTTTGAAACCACCAGCCTGGCGCTGGCGCTTAAACACCGTTTCCCTACTGTCATTATTCGCCACAAAATGCTGGAAATCTTGCTGTGGTTGAAGCAGTTCAATATCAACTTCGTGCATAACGAGGTTAGAAATTTAACCCAACGGGTGCGACGTTGTCTGGCAACCGATCCGCACAATATCTGGACGGCGGCCGAGGTCGCGGACACCTTGTCGATGAGCGAGGTCATGTTGCGGCGCAAGCTGTCGGCGGAAAATACCTCATTGCGTAATCTGATGATCGACGTGCGCATGAACAGTGCACTGACCTTGTTACAGTCCACTGACTGGCCAATATCCGCCATCGCTCAGCACGTCGGTTATGAAAGCTCTTCGCGGTTCGCCGAACGTTTTCGCAAACGCTTTGGCTTTGCCCCCACCGCCATTCGCGGGCATCAACGAGCGATGGAACCCAGCACCATTCGCCCCGATCATTTCAGCATGATGGAAGCGCAGGACTGATGACCACGAGCGTAAGTTAAATCATTGAACAATGGAATCGTGGTTTATGCAGGCCGGATTAGCGGAAAACCGCGGGGTGAGATAGCATCGGCGATGCGTTAACGCTATCAGGAGGGATAAGCCATGCTCAACGAAAAACTGCTGTTTTCCCTGGCCGTCTTGCTGCTTGGCATCTAGCTGCTGGGCCTGACGTACGAAGAAGACGCCATGCGGATACTGGCGGGAAAATAAATCAGCAAGGCCACAACCGTGGCCCGTTTTTTTAACTTTGTTTAATTAAAACGCTTATGAGTACGACCAACACCACCAAAATTAAAATACTCAATAGCCGCCATCTGCTTTCACTTTTGCTACTCATCATCTTGTCCGGTAATTAACACATCCTGTATCCCGGCAATTATAACCCCGTAACCCGTATGGCAATGTGAATTGGAGCAGGGTTTCTGCCCACGTGCTCTGACGATTGGTGCAATTCGCCAAGGGTAATACGTCCAATGTGCCAGGTCAGTGTTCAAAACCGCACTGATAAAACTCCAGCCACCATAAGTTAAGGCCCAATCAGCGCCAATCTGGCGGGCAGTTGTGTCAGCAATTGATCGACCGCCAGCCGCACTTTTAACGGCTGGTACGCCGCATGGGGCCAGACAGCGTTAACCGGGAAATCTACGCTGTCGTAGTCGCGCATCACTGCCACCAACCGACCTTCGGCAAGGTGTTCACGAGCCAGCCAATAAGGTAGCCAAACCACGCCGGCGCCACTCACGGCAGCATTCGTAATCGCCTGCATATCGTCCATCACTATTCTTGCCTGCGGTTTTATTTCCTGCAGGCCGCCACCGGCGTCTTTGAGCTGCCATTGCTGCAGCGTACCGGCGTGCAAATAGCCCACCGCCTGATGCTGGCCGAGCTCTGATAGAGTTTGTGGCTCACCACAGCGCTGCAAATAGGCCGGGGACGCGCAGAATGTCATGCCGTGCTGACCTAACTGTCGGCCAACCAGGCTGCTGCTATCCGGCAAGGCACCAATGCGAATGGCCAGATCGAAACCCTCATCAATCAAATCGACCCTGCGATCGCTAAATGACAGTTCCAATGTCAGTTGTGGATGCTGCTGCGCCAGCTCCGTCAGCAATGGCGCGATGCATAAATGGCCGAACAGCACCGGCATCGACACCCGCAGTCGCCCGCTGGCCTGCACCTTGCCGCTCTCCAGTAGGGCTTCGGCGCTGTGGATGGTGGCCAATGCCTGTCGGCAATGCTCGTAGAACAACACGCCTTCATCCGTCAGGCTCTGGCTGCGCGTGGTACGCAGAAACAACATCACCCCAAGCCGTTCTTCCAGCCGGGAAATGATTTTACTGATAGCGGAACGCGTCAGATGCAGTTTCTCTGCAGCGTTGGCAAAGCTACCGGCCTCCGCCACGGCGACAAATACCGGGATCCCACTCAGTTCAGTTCTCACCTTATTGCGTCCATTTAGGCATCAATGATGTGAAACACTATCACCACTGGTGAATATTCAGCAATGCTAACATGCGTTATCTCGAATACCCCGGCAGCAAAGTTAACGCCATGGGATTTAACCTTGTCCTCTATCAGGAAAATATTATGAGCAATATTCTGGTACTCAAATCCAGCTTCAAGGGTGACCAATCCCACACCAATATGCTGATCGACAGCTTCCTGAACGAGCGTAGCGTCAGAGGGATGAAGGACAATATCGTGGTGCGTGATTTGGTTGAGCTCAACCTGCCGGTGCTGGACGCCGAGCTGTTCAGCGCGCTACGCGGCGGTGAAATCTCAAGCCAACGGCTCAAAGAGGGGGTGGCGCTTTCTGACCAATTAATCGCCGAACTCAAAGCCAGCGATCTGGTTGTCATAGGTGCACCGATGTACAACCACAACGTGCCGACCCATTTGAAGAACTGGTTTGATTTGGTGGCGCGTGCGCGGGTGACATTCAACTACACCGCGACTTATCCAGTCGGTCTGGTGGAAGCTGTGCAAGCCCTGGTGATCAGTTCTCGCGGTGGGGTGCATGTCGGTCACGAAACCGATGCAGTCACTCCCTACCTGAAGTCTGTTTTGGGTTTGATGGGCATCCGCGAGGTGCAATTCGTCTATGCCGAAGGCCTGGATATGAAACCGCATGGCCGGGACAGCGGCCTGGCAGCGGCCCGTCACCAACTGGTTGAACTGCTCTCCTGAAACCCGTCATGGCCTCACCTCTGAGGCCAGCTTTATCACACCGCCATATTCATCACTTCCTGGTAAGCAGAAACCAGCTTGTTACGCACCTGCACGCCCATCTGCAGAGAGATTGATGATTTTTGCAGATCGACCATCACGTCATTCAGGCTGATGCCAGGAACGCCGACCTCAAAATCCTGCGCCTGCTTGCGTGCGGTCTGCTGGGTATCGCTGATCTTACCGATCGCCGCTTTCAGTTCGCTGGCAAAACTGACGCCTGGCGCACCCGCGCCTTGCCCGATCTGCCCTGCCTGAATCGCCGTGGCTTGCAGTTGCTGCAATACCCCTTCAATACCCTGAATTGCCATGGTAACCCCAATAAAAATGCTGCGGCCGGACGTTGTTGCATCAGGCACTACTTTGATGCTGCACACCCTAACACAGCATTTTTATCCTAAAGCGGCTAATTAACTGCAAAAAACCCGGCTTATCGGGCCATCGAAATAGTGAGTAAGGGGAAATAATGGCATGCCCAGAAATGGGAGCGCCGCTATTTAGAAGAAATGTGTATCAGGGAGTCTGTTTTGTCACACAACGCTAACCACATCGTTCATCAGCCTGGCAGGGAGCTACGCCGTGGCCCGCACCGGATCCTGAGCGTCATTGAAGGACACTGGCTAAAATGAGTGCTTCAATCTCCGCCACCGAAAACCGCGATAATGGTCTGCAAGCCCTGTGGGACCGTCTGCGCGCCAACCCGAAAATCCCACTGCTGATCGCCGCTTCCGCCGCCATCGCCATTGTGGTTGCGCTGCTGTTATGGGCAAAGAGCCCAGATTACCGCGTATTGTACAGCAACATTAACGATCGCGACGGGGGTGCCATCGTCACCCAACTGACGCAGATGAACATCCCCTACCGCTTTGCCGAAAACGGCGCGGCGCTGCTGATCCCGGCCGATAAAGTACATGAAACCCGCCTGCGACTGGCGCAGCTAGGTCTGCCGAAAGGCGGCGCCGTGGGTTTCGAACTGCTGGATCAGGAAAAATTCGGCATCAGCCAGTTCAGTGAGCAAATCAACTATCAGCGCGCGCTGGAAGGCGAACTGTCACGCACCATCGAATCCCTGGGGCCGGTACAAAATGCCCGCGTGCATCTGGCGCTGCCAAAACCCTCGCTGTTTGTCCGCGAACAAAAATCCCCTTCCGCCTCCGTGACCCTGACGCTGCAAGCTGGCCGCGCACTGGATGACGGCCAGATCAACGCCATCGTTTATATGGTTTCGAGCAGCGTTGCCGGTTTGCCGCCGGGCAACGTCACGGTGGTCGATCAATCCGGTCGTCTGTTGACCCAGTCTGACGGCACCGGGCGTGACCTGAACGCGGCACAGTTAAAGTACGCCGGTGAAGTGGAAAACCGTTATCAGCGTCGCATCGAAGCGATCCTGGCGCCGATGGTCGGTAACGGCAACGTCCGTGCTCAGGTCACCGCACAGATCGACTTCGCCACCCGCGAGCAAACTGACGAAGAATACCAGCCGAACCAACAGCCCAATAAAGCCGCCGTACGCTCCAGACAGCTGAGCCAAAGCGATCAAATTGGCGGGCCGCTGGTCGGCGGCGTGCCGGGTGCACTGTCCAACCAGCCTAGCGCACCGGCTGCCGCGCCGATTGAAACCGCCAAACCGGCTGCCGGCACCAACGCCGATGCCACCAAACCGAATGCCGCGGCAACCCGCAGTGCGGCGTCAGGGCCACAGAATACGCGCAGCGATGAAACCACCAACTATGAGGTCGATCGCACCATTCGCCATACCCAGCAGAAGGCCGGGACGGTACAGCGGCTGTCGGTGGCGGTGGTGGTCAACTATCGCGGCACCGATAAAGAAGGCAAACCGCTGCCGATGAGCAAAGAGCAGTTGGCGCAGATCGAATCGCTGGTGCGTGAGTCAATGGGCTTCTCCAGCAGCCGTGGCGATACCTTAAACGTGGTCAACACGCCGTTTACCGATAACGAAATCACCGGCGGTGAACTGCCGTTCTGGCAAAGCCAAAGCTTTATCGATCGCCTGTTGGATGCCGGTCGCTATCTGCTGGTACTGCTGGTGGCCTGGTTGCTGTGGCGCAAACTGGTGCGGCCGCAGTTGCAAAACCGTCAGGCGGTACAGAAAGCCGCCCTCGCCGCCGCCAATACGCCAATGGCCAAACCGGCAGACAGCAATAAACAGAGTAATGAGGAGCTGGCGCAGCACCGCAAATCGCAGCAACGCGTCAGTGCAGAAGTCCAGAGCCAGCGGATCCGCGAACTGGCTGAAAAAGACCCACGCGTGGTCGCTCTGGTAATCCGCCAATGGATGAGTAACGAATTATGAGTCTGACCGGTACCGAAAAAAGCGCCATCCTGCTGATGACGTTGGGTGAAGATCGCGCCGCCGAGGTGTTCAAACACCTATCCTCGCGCGAGGTTCAGCAGTTGAGCGGCACCATGGCCAGCATGAGCCAGGTCTCGCACAAGCAGCTGCAAGAAATACTGCGCGAGTTTGAAGACGACGCCGAACAGTATGCGGCACTGAGCGTCAACGCCAGCGACTACCTGCGTTCGGTGTTGGTTAAAGCGTTGGGCGAAGAGCGTGCCGCCAGCCTGCTGGAGGACATTCTCGAATCTCGCGAGACTACCACCGGCATGGAAACGCTGAACTTTATGGAGCCGATGAGCGCCGCGGATCTGATCCGCGACGAACATCCGCAGATCATCGCCACCATTCTGGTCCACCTGAAGCGTGGCCAGGCGGCGGATATTCTGGCGCTGTTCGACGAACGCCTGCGCAACGACGTCATGCTGCGTATTGCCACCTTCGGTGGTGTGCAACCGGCGGCATTGGCGGAACTGACCGAAGTGCTGAACAACCTGCTCGACGGCCAGAACCTCAAGCGCAGCAAAATGGGCGGAGTACGCACCGCGGCCGAGATCATCAACCTGATGAAAACTCAGCAGGAAGAGGCGGTTATCGACGCCATGCGCGAATACGACGGCGAACTGGCACAGAAGATCATCGACGAAATGTTCCTGTTCGAAAACCTGGTGGAAGTCGACGACCGCAGCATCCAGCGCCTGTTGCAGGAAGTGGAAGGCGAATCCTTGCTGGTGGCGCTCAAAGGCGCGGAACAGCCGCTGCGCGAGAAGTTCCTCAAGAACATGTCGCAACGCGCCGCCGATATTCTGCGCGACGATCTGGCCAACCGTGGCCCGGTGCGTATGTCTCAGGTAGAGAACGAGCAGAAAGCCATCCTGCTGGTGGTGCGTCGTTTGGCAGAGAGCGGCGAAATGATTATCGGCGGTGGCGAGGACACCTATGTCTGATCGCATTAACACCCTGCCCTGGCAGCCCTGGTCGCTCAATGACCTGAACGAGCCCAAACCGGATCTCGACCCCCTGCCGTTACCGGTAGTGGAAACTTACGGCGTTCCCCTGGACGACAGCGTCGTTCAGGAACAGCAACTGGCCCAGTTACGCCTGCAGGCAGAGCAGCAAGGCCAGCAGTTGGGCTACGCCGACGGCCAGCAAAAAGGCTACGACGCCGGGTTCCAGGCCGGAATGGAGGAAGGCCGCCAACAGGGTTTGCTGGAGGCGCAGCAACAGCAGCAACCGCTGACCGCCCACTGGCAGCAACTGGTGACTGAATTCCAACACACGCTGGACGCTCTCGACAGCGTGATCGCCTCGCGCCTGATGCAGTTGGCGTTGACCGCCGCCAAACAGGTGCTCGGTCAACCGTCGGTGTGTGATGGCACCGCGCTGCTGGCGCAGATCCAACAGTTGATCCAACAGGAACCGATGTTCAGCGGCAAGCCGCAGTTGCGCGTGCACCCGGATGATTATCATCGGATAGAGCAGCAGTTGGGTGCCACGCTAAGCCTGCACGGCTGGCGGCTGCTGGCGGACGGCCAGTTGCACCCTGGCGGCTGTAAGGTCAGCGCCGATGAGGGCGATCTCGACGCCAGTCTGGCGACCCGCTGGCACGAACTCTGCCGTCTGGCAGCGCCGGGAGAGGTGTAATGACTCAGCGCCTCGGCCGCTGGCTGACCTCACTGGATACGCTGGAAAAACGCATTACTCTGGCCCCGACGGTTCGTCGCTACGGCCGCCTGACGCGTGCTACCGGGTTGGTGCTGGAAGCCACCGGGCTGCAACTGCCTATCGGTGCCACCTGCCTGATCGAGCGTCACGACGGCGGTGAAGTGCAGGAAGTCGAGAGCGAAGTGGTCGGTTTTAACGGCCAGCGGCTGTTCCTGATGCCGCTGGAAGAAGTGGAAGGCATTGTGCCCGGCGCCCGGGTTTATGCCCGCGTCTCGCCGGAAGGACAAAGCGCCAGCAAACAGCTGCCGCTTGGCCCGGCATTACTGGGACGAGTGCTGGACGGCAGTGCCAAGCCGCTCGACGGCCTGCCTGCACCGGAAACCGGCTACCGTGCGCCGCTGATCACCGCCCCGTTCAACCCGCTGCAACGTACGCCGATCGAACAGGTATTGGACGTCGGGGTGCGCACCATCAATGGCCTGCTGACCGTCGGTCGTGGCCAGCGCATGGGGCTGTTCGCCGGTTCCGGCGTCGGTAAAAGCGTGCTGTTGGGCATGATGGCACGTTACACCCAGGCCGACGTGATCGTCGTCGGGCTGATCGGTGAACGCGGCCGCGAAGTTAAAGACTTTATCGAAAACATCCTCGGCCCTGAAGGCCGGGCACGCTCGGTGGTGATCGCCGCACCGGCGGACGTCTCACCGCTGCTGCGGATGCAGGGAGCGGCCTATGCCACCCGTATCGCCGAGGACTTCCGCGATCGCGGCCAGCATGTGCTGTTGATTATGGATTCACTGACCCGTTACGCGATGGCCCAGCGTGAGATCGCGCTGGCCATCGGCGAGCCACCGGCCACCAAAGGCTACCCGCCGTCGGTGTTCGCCAAATTGCCGGCGCTGGTGGAACGCGCGGGCAACGGTATCAGCGGTGGCGGTTCGATTACCGCCTTTTATACCGTGCTGACCGAGGGTGATGACCAGCAGGATCCGATTGCCGATTCGGCGCGCGCCATTCTCGACGGCCATGTGGTGCTGTCGCGGCGATTGGCGGAAGCCGGTCACTACCCGGCCATCGATATTGAAGCTTCGATCAGCCGCGCCATGACGTCGTTGATCGACGAAGAGCACTACCGCCGGGTACGCAATTTCAAACAGATGCTGGCTAGCTATCAACGCAACCGCGATTTGATCAGCGTCGGTGCCTACGTCTCAGGCAGCGATCCGCTGCTGGACAAGGCGATGGCGCTGTACCCGCAGATGGAAGCCTATCTGCAACAGGGCATCTTCGAGCGCAGCGGTTATGACGACGCCTGCCAACAGTTACAGCAATTGATCGTTTAACGTCACCAAAGGCGCAAATCCGATGAAACCACAGTCACCCCTGATTACCCTGCGCGATTTGGCGCAGGATGCGGTGGAACAGGCGACGCAGCAGTTGGGCCAGGTGCGCAAAGCGCAGCAGGCGGCTGAGCAGCAGCTTTCCATGCTGCTCAATTATCAGGATGAGTACCGCCAGAAGCTGAATAATCAACTGAGTGGCGGTATGGAGTCATCCAACTGGCAGAACTACCAGCAGTTTATCGGCACGCTGGAGCAGGCCATCACCCAGCACCGTCAGCAACTGACGCAGTGGGGACAAAAGGTCGACCACGCGATGAAGCACTGGCAGGACAAACAGCAACGGTTGAACGCCTTCGAAACCCTGCATACCCGTGCCCAGAGCGCGGAGCTGCAGTTGGAGAATAAACGGGATCAAAAACTGATGGATGAGTTCGCTCAACGCAGTGCACAAAGGAATAGCCACCAATGAACCTCAACGTTTTGCCCGCTATGTCGCCCGCGGGCGATAGCGGATTACTGCCGGATGCATCATTGCCGCTGGATGAGTCGTCCCTTTCGTCCGCCTTTGCTCAACTGCTCGGTGCCCGCGTGCTGCCTGCCGATAAGGCTGCGGGCAAGCTGTCACCGATGACCTTGAGCGCAGACCAGGAGTCAGCGCCGCTGAGCCGCAACCAGTTAACTCAGCTACTGGCCGCCTTCGGCGAACGCGATGGGCTTTTAGCGCCGTCGCTGTTAAGCAACGGTCAGCCCGCCGCCGTCGTTCCCGGCGAAGAACCGCAGAAAAATCAACCGCCAGAGGAGACGGCTCTGCGCCCTGCCGGTGAGATCGACGCCGCCACGTTGCAGGCGCTGTTCGCCATGCTGCCCATTGCCGTCACACCGGTGATAACGGGCTCTTCAGGAGCCACTGAACTGACCGTTGAAGGCGAGCAAGATGCCACGCAACCGACGGCTGTGCTGAGCGCCGCTCTGGGCCGCTCTTCGGATGCCTCCGGCAGCCCGCTGGCGGACACACAGAAGACCCCAACAGCAGTGAGCAAAGATCCGCTCAACATGGAAAGCCGCGCCGACACGCCACAACAGACCGCAGTAACCCATGACAAGCCGGATGCCGCTGCATTGAAATTCGGCACCGATACGCAACCGCAAACGCCGGTCAATCACCTGGTGGCCCCGCCGGTGTCCAGCCCGACCCTGGCTGCGGCCCCGACCGCTTCGCTGGTCACCGCCCCACCCACGCCGCAGCTGAATGCCCAGCTTGGCAGTCCCGAGTGGCAGCAGGCGCTGAATCAGCAGGTATTGATGTTCCATCGCAATGGCCAGCAAAGTGCCGAGCTGCGTTTGCATCCGCAGGAACTGGGGGCGTTGCAGATCACCCTCAAGTTGGATGACAACCAGGCACAGCTGCACATTGCCTCGGCCCACGGCCAGGTGCGCTCCGCCGTGGAAGCCGCCATGCCGCAGCTGCGCCATGCGTTGGCGGAGAGCGGTATCAATCTGGGGCACAGCAGCGTGGGCAGTGAGTCGATGCCGCAGGGGCAACAGGCACAACAGCAGAGTGGCGAGCAACAGGGCCGGTCGAATTATCGCGAGAGCCACGGTGGCAGCGAACCCGCCGCCGAGGCGCTCAGTGCCCCACAGGCATTGCAGGCCATGGCTCGCGGCGTCAGCGGCGTTGATATTTTCGCCTGAGTGGCCGCAAACGCCCAAGCTGGCACGTTTTTCCCCGTCTATTCTGGCTATTGTGAGCCGGAATAGACGCGATAATACCGTTACATGTCATGCGTGTGGCTTTTGCGCGCGCTATATACCCACCGGGTTTCGGGCTGGCTTGAAAGACGTCGGGTATAACAACAGGAATTTGATTTAGCTATGTCTCAAAATACCCTACCGGCAGCACCAAAACGCTCCCTTCTGGTCATCCTGCTGGTGTTGATAGCCGTGCTCGCCTGCGGCGTCGCCGGCTACAGCTGGTGGCAGCTCAAGCAACATCAGAGCGGCGCGCAACCCGCAGAAAAACCTCAGCCACCGGCCGCGCCGGTGTTTATGCCGCTGGACACCTTTACCGTCAATCTGATGACGCCGGATAACAACCCCGATCGCGTATTGTATATCGGCCTGACGTTACGCTTGCCGGACGAAAATACCCGCCGCCAACTGAACGATTTCCTGCCGGAAGTGCGCAGCCGTTTGCTGATGCTGCTGTCCCGTCAGGAAGCGGGTCAGTTGAGCAGTGAACAAGGGAAACAGCAACTGGTGGCGCAGATTAAGGACGTGCTTAGCCCGCCGCTGGTTAAGGGACAACCGAAGCAGGTGGTCAGCGACGTGCTGTTCACCGCCTTCATATTGCGGTAATCACTATGGGCGACAGCATTCTTTCACAGGCAGAGATCGACGCCTTGCTCAACGGCGACAGCGCGGGGGATGAACCCGTAGCGGTCGCCAGTAACGAGAGCGAGGTCAAGCCGTACGATCCGACCACCCAGCGCCGCGTGGTGCGCGAACGACTGCACGCGCTGGAAATCATCAATGAGCGTTTTGCCCGGCAGTTCCGCATGGGGTTGTTCAACCTGTTGCGCCGCAGTCCGGACATTACCGTTGGCCCGATCAAGATCCAGCCGTATCACGAATTTGCGCGCAACCTGCCAGTGCCCACCAACCTCAACCTGGTGCACCTGAACCCGCTGCGCGGTACCGCGCTGTTCGTGTTCGCACCGAGCCTGGTGTTTATCGCCGTCGATAACCTGTTTGGCGGCGACGGCCGCTTTCCGACCAAAGTGGAAGGCCGCGAATTCACGCCTACTGAGCAACGGGTGATCAAGCGCATGCTGCGCCTGGCGCTGGACGCCTATGGCGACGCCTGGAGCGCGATTTACAAGATCAACGTGGAATACGTGCGCGCCGAAATGCAGGTGAAGTTCACCAATATCACCACCTCGCCGAACGACATTGTGGTCACCACCCCGTTCCAGGTAGAGATCGGCGCGTTGAGCGGTGAATTCAACATCTGTATCCCGTTCGCCATGATCGAACCGCTGCGTGAACTGCTGACCAACCCGCCGCTGGAAAACTCACGGCAGGAGGACAGCCACTGGCGCGAAACGCTGGTGAAGCAGGTGCAGCATTCCGAACTGGAGCTGATTGCCAACTTCGTCGATATCCCGATGCGACTGTCAAAAATCCTGAAGCTGCAGCCGGGTGATGTATTACCAATTGATAAACCGGATCGCCTGATCGCCCACGTGGACGGCGTACCGGTTCTGACCAGCCAATACGGCACGTTAAACGGGCAGTACGCCCTGCGTGTTGAACATTTGATTAACCCTATTTTGAATGCTCTGAGTGAGGAACAGCCCAAATGAGTGATCCTAAGCAACCGTCTGGCGAAGGAAAGGAATCCGTGGACGACCTGTGGGCTGATGCGTTTAACGAGCAGCAATCTACCGAAAAAACATCTGCCAGCGACGCGGTGTTCAAATCGCTGGAACCGCAGGATGCCAGCGGCAGCCTGCAGGACATCGATCTGATCCTGGACATCCCGGTCAAACTGACCGTCGAACTGGGCCGCACCAAAATGACCATCAAGGAGCTGCTGCGCCTGTCGCAGGGATCTGTCGTGGCACTGGACGGGCTGGCGGGTGAACCCCTGGATATCATGATCAACGGTTATCTGATTGCCCAGGGCGAAGTGGTGGTGGTAGCCGACAAGTTCGGCGTGCGCATTACCGACATCATTACCCCTTCCGAACGCATGCGTCGCCTGAGCCGCTGATGAACCCAAGCACCGCCGCGCCCAGCCAGAGCACCTTACAACCTGCCGCGCCGGCACTGCCGGCCGGTTCGGTTCTGACGCAGGTTAGCACTGCGCTCGGTGGCATCCTGCTGCTGATCCTGCTGGCCGGCTGGCTGTTCCGCCGACTGGGGTTTGCTCCTCAGGCGCGCAACAACAAACTGTTAAACCTGCGTGCCAGCTGCCAGGTCGGGCAACGCGAGCGCGTGGTGGTGATCGAGGTGGATAACACCTTGCTGGTGCTGGGTGTCACCGCCCAGCAAATCACTCCACTGCATACCCTGCCCGCCCCTACGTCGGACAGCACTGCAGCCGAGAACACCGCGCCGGCGGATTTTCGCCAACTGATGCAAAAAGTTCTGAAACGTCCGGAAAAATCGGCATGACTCACACTCAACAATCGGCATCCCCAACGATGACTCCCCTCGGCTCGGATTGGCAGAAAACCGCCGTCTTCCCCCTATCCTGTTGGGAGTGGGCCGGGGTGAGAGGAAAACAACTTTTGGCCGCTGCGCTGCTGCTGATCAGCCCGGCGGCTTTCGCGCAACTGCCCGGCCTGATCAGCCAGCCGTTAGCCAACGGCGGCCAAAGCTGGACGCTGCCGGTACAAACGCTGGTGCTGCTGACCTCGCTCAGCTTCCTGCCTGCCATGCTGCTGATGATGACCAGTTTCACCCGCATCATCATCGTGCTCGGGCTGCTGCGCAATGCACTCGGCACCCCGTCCGCGCCGCCGAATCAGGTGATGCTGGGGCTGGCGCTGTTCCTGACCTTTTTCATCATGTCGCCGGTGTTCGACAAGGTTTATCAGGACGCCTATCTGCCGTTCAGCCAGGATAAAATCAGCCTGGAGGTGGCAATGGATAAAGGTTCGCAGCCGCTGCGCGAGTTTATGCTGCGCCAAACGCGGGAAACCGATCTGGCCCTGTATGCCAAGCTCGCCAACCTGCCGCCGCTGGAAGGACCGGAGGCGGTGCCGATGCGCATTCTGCTGCCGGCTTACGTCACCAGCGAGCTGAAAACCGCATTCCAAATCGGCTTCACGGTGTTTATTCCGTTCCTGATTATCGATCTGGTGGTGGCCAGCGTCCTGATGGCGCTGGGGATGATGATGGTGCCACCGGCGACCATCTCACTGCCGTTCAAACTGATGCTGTTTGTGTTGGTGGATGGCTGGCAGTTACTGCTCGGCTCGCTGGCACAGAGTTTCTATTCCTAGTTTTTATTGGTAATTCGCGGCGGGCCCCCCGCCACTGAGGGATTCACGATGACACCCGAATCGGTCATGGCGCTGGGCACCGAAGCGATGAAAGTGGCGCTGGCGCTGGCGGCCCCGATGTTGCTCGCCGCACTGGTCAGCGGTCTGGTGGTCAGCCTGCTGCAGGCCGCCACCCAGATCAACGAAATGACCCTGTCGTTCATCCCCAAAATTCTGGCGGTGGTGGCCACCATCGTGATTGCCGGGCCGTGGATGCTGAACCTGCTGCTGGACTATATGCGCACGCTGTTCACTAACCTGCCAAATCTGATTGGTTAACCATGCTCACATTTGACAGCGCCCAGTTCGGCGTCTGGCTCAGCCAATATTTCTGGCCGCTGTTGCGCATTCTGGCGTTGATCAGCACCGCGCCGGTATTCAGCGAAAAGCAGATCAGCAAGAAGGTGAAGATTGGCCTGGGCGGACTGATCGTTGTCCTGGTGGCCCCCGGTCTGCCCATCAGCACTGTGCCTATTTTCTCCGCCGCCGGCCTGTGGCTGGCGGCTCAGCAAATCCTGATCGGCGTGGCACTGGGCCTGACCATGCAGTTTGCCTTCGCGGCAATCCGGCTGGCCGGCGAAGTGATTGGCATGCAGATGGGCCTGTCGTTCGCCACCTTCTTTGACCCCAGCGGTGGGCCAAACACCCCGGTGCTGGCACGGTTGCTCAACCTGCTGGCGATGCTGCTGTTCCTCAGCTTTAACGGCCACCTGTGGCTGATTTCGCTGCTGGTAGACAGCTTTCATACCCTGCCTATCCAGGCCGAACCGCTGAACGGTAACGGTTTTCTGGCATTGACCCAGGCTGGCTCGCTGATCTTTATCAACGGCATGATGCTGGCGCTGCCGCTGATTTGCCTGTTACTGACGCTGAACATGGCGCTCGGTCTGCTCAACCGCATGACGCCGCAACTGTCGGTATTCGTCATCGGCTTCCCGGTCACCATGACCATCGGCATTATGACCATCGGCATGATGATGCCAATGCTGGCGCCGTTTTGTGAGCACCTGTTCGGCGAGTTCTTCGACAGGCTGGCCGATGTGATTGGCAGCATGACCCCCTAGCCTTACCCTCATTCGTGCGGCTTAGCGGCCGCACCTCGCCGGACAAACGGGCAGTAAAATCCCTTTCTCGCTATAAAAAGTTGAAAAAAGCTTATTAACACTATTTGGCTTCGATTAATTTTATCGACTTGAATAATAAAATACCCCCCTTAGAATGGCCTTGTTAAATAAAAAGCCATCAGTAAATAACTGCCAACATTGAGTCGTCGCAAAATTAAATAAAGGAGAATATTTAAATATAAAATAATACACAGGGAAGTGAAATTTAGATTCTATCCATTTGTCATCTGCAAGGATAAACGTATTTTCTCACCGGGGTCAGCCGGCGGGGCAGACACAGTTATTATTTGCAGTGTTTTTACCTCTACTCTCAGGAGCACAGAAATGAAAGCCAAAACCAACCGCAGAGCACGCAGAGCCTTAGGTATGGCACACTGGGCAACCAACCGAATTCAAATTGCATTATCCCCTTCGCCGAACGGTGAGAAATGGGCCATGGTGAAAAAGAAGAAATAACGACGATGTTATAAATAAATCCCGAAATATAATTTCCGGAATTATTCACCCCGTCACCCCTGAATATTCAGACGTTTCCCTACGTTGAATCAGGCGGATATCGGCAGGTTTCACTTTGCCTCAGCCGAAAAAAAAGGCACGTCACTCAAACCTTCGTGGGGGAAAGAGTGACGTGCCAAACAAGTGCGCCCGGTTTCAAGAATTCCCTACCCCTGTTTACAGCGATAAAGTCCTCTAAGCACACCCAAAGAGCGACCCGCCATAACTTCACAGCGGATATGGGTTATTGCCATTCCCACCCTGCACTGTAGGGGCGCTGCATGTGAACTACAGCCCAGATATTGGATAATAATCTGACATTTGGTGGAGTAGGCCCTGACCAACGGAGATTGATCATTGCCATACCCTATGGATTTTAAGTTGCAGCTAGGCGCCAAGCTTGCTGATCCCCAGGAGCTTACTTAAGTAAGTGACTGGGGATCAGCAAGTGCAGGTAACAACGCTGCAGCTTGAAAGACGACGGGTATCAGCGGTTCATTTGGAACAGCGACATACCCTGCATATCACCGAAGGTTTTATATGACGCCTGCAGCGCGGCCTGTTGCATAAAGTAAGCAGAGATCGACTCGGCCAAATCCGCATCTGTCAGCGCGCTCATCTGCACTTGATTGGTCATGTCACGCTCTTTGCCGATGCTGTCCAGCTGGTCCATTTCCTGCAATTGGCTGCCCAATTCAGCACGCACACTGAGCACCTTGTTGTAGGAGTTGTCCATGCCGCGGTTAGCCTTGGCCAATGCATCTGTCACCTGTTGTTTGGTGGCGTCGTCCGCGTCCTGCTGCGGGGTTTTCAGCGCTTTCAATGCAATGTCGATGCTCTCAAACACGTTAGCAACCGGCGCACTGCCGTCCGGCTCGGGTTTCGGGTTGCTGGTCAACGACATGAATACCCCTTTGCCGGTATGACCGATGGTCATGGTCCGGTTGGCGTCCACCTTCTGTTCGACGACCTTGTCACCGCCTTTATAGCTCACGGTTCCACCTTCATCGACAAACGGTGGCTTGTCGTTCACATAGCCGCCGAACATGTAGCGGCCGTTACCGTCAGTGCTGTTAGCCAGATTGAGCAGCTGATCTTTCAGTCCCTGCAGTTGGGTCGCCAGCGAGTCGCGGTCATTATCGCTTTTGGTGCCACCCGCGTTGACGATCAGCGCCTTAATATCGGAGATGGTCGATGTGGCCCCGTTCAACACGGTTTCCTCCATCGAGACGCTCTGCCGGGCAAAGGTACGCGCGAGCGTATACTGATTGTTCTCAGCCTGCGACTGCGACAACATCACTGCCTGCGATGCCGCCAGCGGATCGTCGGAAGGATTGATCACTCGCTTGCCCGTCGACAACTGCTCAGCGGCCTTCATAAACAGTGACTGGTTGCCGGTGATGCCGGACATGTTTTGTTGGTACATCATGCTGGTGCTCATACGCATGCTGTAGGTTCCTTACGGTGAGCGACCGACGCCCACAGGGCGCCGGTCAGCAATTAAATCAACGGATATTCAACAAGGTATCAAACAGCGAGCTGGCGGTTTCAACCACCTTCGCGTTAGCCATGTAATATTGCTGGAAACGCAACAGCTCACCGTACTCTTCGTCCAGGTTGACGCCAGAGATCGACTGCTGCTGGTTGGTCAGCTGTGTGACGATATTGCTCTGCGAAGTGGTGGCCACTTTGGCAGCAGCGGTCTGATTGCCGATGCTACTGACCATACCGGCGTAGGCACCGCTGAAGGTGGCTTTGCCGTCCACCAGCTTCTGGGTTTGCAGATCGATCAACTTTTTGGCATTTTCGTTATCACCACGGCCGCTGTCATCTTTACCGGCTGCGGCGATATGTGACGTGTCGGTGATAGCCACCTTCAGGCTGCCCGCCACATCGCTGAGCGGTTTCACGGTAAAGCTGTCTTTGGCCTTGGCGTTACCGTCGATGCTGACCTGCAGACCGTCGAAGCTCAACGTCTGCTTGCCGTCAGCATCGGTACCCGCAGTGGCGTTAACCTTAACGTTGTCCGGCAGGCGGCTCACCTGCCAGTTGCTGCCGTCAAACTCGACGCGGTAGTCGTTGGCCTTCACCTTGCTGGTATCGGTGTAAGAGACCGACAGCGAGGCATCACCGGTATTACGGGTGTTATCCACCACGCGACCGCCGCCGAAACCGAAGAAGTCTGTCCCTGCGTCACCGTTCAGATCGAAACCTGCGCGGTGCTGCTGGTTAAAGTTGTCCGCCAACGCCAGCGCAATTTGTCCCAGTTGGTTACGAGCGCCGTCCAGCGTCTCACTGCGGAACTTGAACACACCACTCAGGCTGCCGCTGTTGATCTGGCTCTCAGGGACTTCGTTGGCACCGTTGCCGCGATCGTAACCCAGGGTCGAGCGGGAAGGATCGCTGCTGGAAGGTACCGCCGACACCTGGTAGGTCGTACTGCCCTGTACCAAGGTCAGGCCGTTGGCGAATGAGACCGTATAGGCGTCGCCATCCTGCTGGGTCACCTGCACACCCACCACTTTATTCAGGTCAGTCACCAGTTGATCGCGCTGATCCAACAAAGCATTCGGCTCGCCGCCGCTGCCGCGCAGACGGGTGATCTCGTCATTCAGACGAGCAATTTGCTGGCTGTAGCTGTTGATCTGCTGCGCGCTGTCACCGATCTGCTGGTTAACACCACTGTCCATATCACGCAGATATTTGTCAGTGTTGTTGAACTGGTTAACCAGGCCGTTGGCCTTGCCTAACACAGTCTGACGCGCCGAATCGTCGCCAGAGTTACTTACCAGATTCTGCAGGTTGGTGAAGAAGTCTTGCATGTTGGTCGACAAGGTATTGGTTTTGCTCGCCAACAGATTATCGATCTGAGAGATTTTCTCGTAATAGGCACCCTGCGCTTCGGCGTTGCCCTGTGCACTGCGCAATTGGTTGGTAATGAACTGGTTATACTCGCGGTTGACGCTGGTGACGGTGACACCGTTACCGATAAAGCCGTTCATGGTACTCAAGCCACCGTTTTGCGCCAGGATCGCCGTCTGGCGGTTATAGCCGGTCACGTTGTAGTTAGAGATGTTGTTACTGACAGTGCTGAGCGCCACCTGAGCCGCATTCAGCCCGCTCATCGCGGTATTGATTAAGCTATTGGACATAAAAATTCCTTTTGCTGCGGCGCCGCTGGCCCACAGAAGTCAATTAATCTGCTGAGAGGGTTCACTCAGCCTGTCTTGGTTATCGGCAAAAAGCGGGGAAACTTGAGGGAAAAAATCGTCTTACAGCTCTAATGAAAAGTTGCCTTTGCCTCTGAGATACCCGGGCCTAGCGCACCGAGGGGCACTCCGGCAGCTAAAGCTGCTACGACCCCTTCGGCACGCTCTCCCTAATAACGGGCTTTGTCAGTTGCCTGCTTTTCATACCCAAATCAAGAATTAAGGGGATTTAGAACAGATCCTTGAGGTCATGGGTATAGGCTTTAACCACCTGCTCGCCGGCGTTTTTCATCTGCTGGATCACATTCACCAGTTTATTGGCATATTGCGGATCGGTGGCGTAACCGGCCTGCTGCAGTGCATGCGCCGCCTGCTCCGGACTGCGGGCATTGGCCACCTCGGCGTAGCGCGGATTATTGGTCAACAGCTTGACGTAGTCGGCCATCGCCTCGACGTAAGAGCCATACACCCGGAACTGTGCCTTGATCTTCTTCGCCGCCCCCTGCTCAAACTCGGTGGTGGTGATCTCGGTGACCGGCCCCTTCCAACTGCCGCCGGCCTTGATACCGAACAGGTTGTAGCTCGGCGTGCCGTCGGCGGTCGGGATCTCGCGCTGACCCCAACCGGACTCCAGCGCCGCCTGCGCCACAATCAACTGATGGGGAATGCCGCTCTGTTGACTGGCAACCCGCGCCGGGATAGACAAGCGGGCGACAAAGTTGCCGTTATTGAGCGACAGCGGCGGCGTGGCCGGTGCTTTCGGTACCGCGCGACGGATCATTTGTTCCAGCGCCTGATTCGGTAGCGTTTGCAGCACCTCGTTGTCCAGCGCCATCGGCGACATGCCCGCGGTCTCACTCGGCACCGCGTTGGCGTTGCTCATCTGCTTGACCATCATGTCGGCCAGCCCCAACCCCTTCTGCGACATTTGCTGGGCGATCTGCTGGTCATACATCGAGGTATAAAGCCGCGACTGATCGCTGCTCAACACCCCGTCCTTCGGTAACGCAGCACGCATGCTTTTCAGCATCATCTGCACGAACATGCCTTCAACCTGCTGGGCCACCTGTTTCAGGTTACCCTGCGGATCGCTCGCCGCGTCGCGCTTCAGCCCGTTTAGCGCCTGCGCATCATATGCCGCACCCGACATCGCCATCAGATCGCCAGCCATCAGATGATTTCCAGCTTGGCACGCAGACAGCCGGCGCTTTGCATCGCCTGCAGGATCGACATCAGATCAATCGGCGTAGCCCCCAACGCGTTAAGCGCGCGGATCACATTGTTCAGATTGGCGCTGGCATTAACCTTCTGCAACGAACCGCCCTGCTGCTGCACCGAAATCTGGGTATTCGGCGTCACCACGGTCTGCCCGCCGCCAAACGGCGTCGTCGGCTGGCTGACGGTATTTTGCCGATCGACCACCACCGACAGGTTGCCTTGTGCCACCGCACAAGAATCCAGGATCACGTCACGGTTCATCACCACCGAGCCGGTACGGGAGTTGATGATCACCTTGGCGTCAATCGCCCCGACGCTGACGTTAATGTTCTGGATCTCCGCCAGGAAGCGCACCTGCGAACTGTTGCCCTGCGGCACCAATACCTGAATGGTACGGGCGTCCAGCGGTGAAGCGGTGCCACCACCGCGCTGGCGGTTGATGGCGTCGCTGATCTGCTGCGCCAGCGTGAAGTCTTCATCGTTCAACTGCAGGTTAATCACCCCACCGGCACCGAAGGTGGTTGGCAATTCGCGTTCAATGGTGGCCCCGTTACTGATGCGCCCCCCCGCCAGTTGGTTGACCTGCACGCTACTGCCACCGGCCGACGCCCCCGCACCGCCCACCAGCACGTTGCCCTGTGCCAGCGCGTAAACCTGGTTATCCACCCCTTTCAGCGGCGTCATCAGCAAGGTGCCGCCACGCAGACTTTTCGCGTTCCCCATTGAGGACACCACCACGTCAATATTTTGCCCGGTGCGCGAAAACGGCGGCAACTTGGCGGTGACCATGACCGCAGCCACGTTTTTCAACTGCATATTGGTGCCTGGCGGTACGGTGATACCCAGTTGTGACAGCATATTGCTCAGGCTTTGAGTGGTGAACGGCGTCTGCATGGTCTGGTCACCGGAACCATCCAGCCCCACCACCAGCCCGTAACCGATCAACGCGTTATCACGCACGCCCTGTATCGTGACCAGATCGCGAATGCGCTCCGCCGTTGCCGGTAAACACACCAGCCCAATCCACAGCGCAAGCAGTAATTTTTTCAGCATCGGTCAATCCTTAGAACGGTGAAACATTTAAGAAGAAGCGTTGCAGCCAACCCATGGTCTGCGCCTCGTTGATATAGCCGTTGCCGACATATTCAATACGCGCGTCCGCCACCTGGGTGGAAGTGACCGAGTTACTGCCGCTGATGGTGCGCGGGTTGACCACCCCAGAGAAACGAATGAATTCGGTGCCCTGATTGATGGCGATCTGTTTTTCGCCCACCACGTGCAGGTTGCCGTTAACCAGCACCTGATTGACCGTGACGGTAATAGTCCCGTTGAAGGTATTGTTGGCGTTGGCTCCGCCTTTGCCGCCGAAGGTGCTGTCGCCGGACATCTCCATATCCGCACGCGCATTGCCTAACAGGCCATCGAGATAGCGCGGCGCGGTGGCAACGCCAAACTTGCTGGCACCGTTGCGGCTGGCATTGGCCGAGGAGCTTTTGCTGGCGCTGACGTTTTCCTGCAACGCGATGGTCAGGGTATCGCCGACATTGCGTGGACGACGGTCTTCAAACAGAGGCTGATAGCCGTAGTTCATCGGCTGTACCGTCTGGAAAATCGAGCCGTTCGGCACCGGTGCGCCCGCCGGAGCCGGTTGCGCCGTGGTCGTGCCGTCCACCAGAGGTTTATGCGGAATATATGCACAGCCGCCCAGCGTCAGCATCACCATCGCCGTCAACCAGCGTTTGCCTTGCAGCGGCACGTTTGCCATCAGAGTTGTGGTTACCACGGGTATCGCCTTTGTTGCACAAAATAGGGTTACGGGCGCAGGCGCGCCCGTCAATTACAGTTGCGTCAATTTTTGCAGCATCTGATCGGAAGTCGATACCGCTTTGCTGTTGATCTCATAAGCCCGTTGGGTCTGGATCATATTCACCAGCTCTTCCGCCACGTTGACGTTAGAGGTTTCCACGTAGCCCTGATACAGCAGGCCAGCGCCGTTTAAGCCCGGCGTACTCTCGTTCGGCGCGCCCGAACTCTCGGTTTCCTGATACAGATTCTCGCCCATGCTTTCCAGGCCGCTGTCATTGATAAAGGTGGTCAGCGTCAGTTGCCCCACCTGCTGGGCGGCGGTTTGCCCCTGTAAGGTGGCGCTGACGATACCGTCACGCCCTACGGTGATGCTCAGGGCATTGGCCGGAATGGTGATCGCCGGTTGCACCTGGAAGCCGCTGGCGGTCACCAGTTGGCCGTTCTGATCTCGCTGGAACGAGCCGTCGCGGGTATAAGCCAGGGTGCCGTCCGGCATCATCACCTGGAAAAAGCCCTGCCCCTTGATGGCAATGTCTTTGCTGTTGTTGGTCTGCGACAGATTGCCCTGGCTGTGCAGGCGCTCGGTCGCCACCGGACGAACACCGGTACCGATCTGCAGACCGGAGGGTAACGTGGTCTGTTCAGAGGACTGTGCCCCCGGCTGACGCATGGTCTGGTACAGCAGGTCTTCAAACACCGCGCGCTGACGTTTGAAACCGTTGGTGCTGACGTTGGCCAGGTTGTTGGCAATCACGTCCATGTTGGTCTGCTGCGCATCCAGACCGGTTTTAGCAATCCATAAAGATGGGATCATGGGTTATTTCCTTGCGGCTTAACTCATTGATAACAACGAGTTGGCGCGTTGTTCATTTTCATCCACGCTGTGGATGACCTTCATCTGCATTTCAAAACGACGGGCGTTGGCGATCATGTCGACCATGGTTTCCATCGGCTTGACGTTGCTGCCTTCCAGCACCCCCGGCATCACCCGTACCAGCGGATCGTTGGGCAACTGATTGCCGCGCTGTTGTTGGGTTTCCGGCGTCAAACGGAACAGGCCATCGTCACCGCGCATTACTTCGCGCGCGTCAGCCTTCACCAGTTTCAACCGGCCGATCTGCGCGATGCTGTTTGGCGGATCGCCCGCATTCAGCGCCGAGATGGTGCCGTCGGCAGCGATAGTGATCTCCGCCGACGGCGGGACTTCAATCGGACCACCGTCGCCCATCAACGGCCTGCCCTGCACCGTCAGTTGCCCGTTGGGTGAGATCTGAATGTTGCCGTTGCGGGTGTAACCTTCGCTGCCGTCCGGCAGGCTGAGCGCCAGAAAACCGTCCTGTTGCAGCGCCACGTCCAGCGGACGCGCGGTGTAGTTCAACGCCCCTTGGCTCATGTCAGCCCCCGGCGTTGAGGCGGTAACCAGCGTGCGCGTCGGCAGGCTTGGTCCGTCTACCGGCACGGCACGCAACGCCGACAGCTGGGCGCGAAAGCCCGGCGTCGAGGCGTTAGCCAGATTGTTGGCGGTGACCGACTGCTGTTCCAGCGTCTGTCTCGCCGCGCCCATCGCGGTATAAATCGCGTGATCCATAAATCAATCCTATTAGCGCAGGCTGACCAGCGTCTGCAGAATGGAGTCCTGGGTTTTGATGGTCTGGGCGTTTGACTGGTAGTTACGCTGGGCGACGATCATATTCACCAGTTCCTGGCTCAGATCGACGTTGGACGCTTCCAGCGCGCCGCTGTTCAACTTGCCCAGGCCGCCGCCGCCCGCAATACCCACACGTGGCTGACCCGATGCGCCGGTTTCCTGCCAGACGTTATCGCCCTGCGAGGACAAACCTTCAGGGTTGGAGAAGTTAGCCATGACGATCTGGCCCAGCACCTGAGTCTGTTGGTTGGAGTAGATGCCCACCACCGTACCGTCGTTGTTAATCTGGAAATTGGTGTACTCACCGGCGCCATAGCCATCCTGGGATACCTTGCTGACCGAGTCGGCACTGACGCTCTGCTGCATGCTCTTGGCAAAGCTCAGAGTCAGGTTTTGCGCCGGAGCCCCATCTTTGGCGGACATCGGGATCAGCATGCTGAACTCAGCGGTGGCACCTTGTTTACTGGTGGTGCTGGTCAGGTTGCCGCTGGTATCGAAGGTCATGGTGCCCGCATCGACCGGCGCAGCAGGATTATCCTGGGTATAGACCTGCCACTTGTTGTCGTCGGTCTTCACAAAATAGGCATTGATGTTGTGCGAATTGCCTAACGAGTCGTATGCGGTGATGGTGTTGACGTAGTTATAGGAATCCTGCTTGGCCGGATCGAAGGTCTTGTTGTCCGGCACCTTATGGGTGGATTTCAGGTTAGCGACCATGGTACCGGAGGTCGACGCCTTGGCGTTCATCATGCCTTCAGGAATGCTCAGCGGCACCGGGTTAGCGCCCTGCTGAATGGTCGGTGGCGTACCGGCCGCCGGGTAGCCGGTCAGCTGCAGACCCTGCATGTTGGTCAGGTTGCGGTTCTCATCCAGTTTGAACTGGCCGTTACGGCTGTAGAAAATGCCGCCGTCCTGATCCTGCATACGGAAGAAACCGTTGCCAGAAATCGCCACGTCCAACGCACGGCTGGTACCGGTGGTGGTACCGCCCTTAAAGTTCTGGGTGATGCCGGCCACCTTGACACCCAACCCCACCTGCGAGCCGGCAAACATGTCGGCAAAAGAAACGCTGCCAGATTTAAAACCGGAAGTGGCGGAGTTGGCGATGTTGTTACCGATCACGTCCAGGTTGGTTGCTGCCGCGTTCAAGCCGCTTACTGCCTGAGAAAAGGCCATGTCATTCTCCGAATATTGTTTAGGCTATCGTCCGATAACGCCCAATGAATGAGTGAAAAAAATCGAATTAAAGTATCTGCCGGACTTCATCCAGCGTGGTGCTGCCCGCCAGACCCAGATCCAGCTTCGCGCCATTCGCTTCGCGGATAACGCCATTGACCATGCCAAAATGCAGGCTGCGCGCCACCAGTTGCTCACCGTTGCCCTTGGCACTGATGGTAAAGCTGTAGGCACCGTCGGGTGCAGCGGTGCCGTCCGTCATCGTGCCGTCCCAGCTAAACGAATGCACACCGGCGGTCAGGCCGTCGAGTTCGATAGTGCGCACCGCTTTGCCGGTCTCGTCAGTAATGGTGACGGTCACCGAGTCGGCCGCACGCTCCAGTTCCAGACCAAACGGCGTGGTGCTGACCTTGCCGTCTTTGCTGCCGGCCAGAATGTTGCTGCCGGGTACCATCACACCGTGGCCGATCAGCGCACTGGCTTGCAGTGACTGATTGCTGTTGATCTGGCCGGAAATCGAGCCCAGCGTGGTATTGAGTTTTTCGATGCCCTGAACGGTGTTGATTTGCGCCAACTGAGAGGTCAGTTCATTGTTCTGCATCGGGTTGGTCGGATCCTGATTCTTCAACTGCGCCACCAGCAGCGTCAGGAAGCTGTTGTTCAGATCCTGACTGTTGGTGGTTTTGTTGTTGGCACCGATGACGGTGTTATTCGGCGATTCATTGGTGGTTGCGGCAATGGCCATGGCAAACTCCGGTTATTGACCCAGCGTCAGGGTTTTCATCATCATCGACTTGGTGGTGTTGAGCACCTCAACGTTGGCCTGATAGCTGCGGGAAGCGGAAATGGTATTGACCATTTCACCCACCACATCCACGTTCGGCATGCGCACATAGCCTTTGCCGTCCGCCAGCGGGTTGCCCGGTTGATAAACCAGACGCTCCGGTGCCGGATCGTCTACCACCTGCGCCACACGAACACCCCCGGTGGGTTGCCCGGCGGCGGCGGCAACTTCAAACACCACCTGTTTGGCCCGATAAGGCTGACCATCCGGGCCGGTGACGCTGTCGGCGTTGGCCATGTTGCTGGCGCTGACGTTCATACGTTGCGACTGGGCAGACAGCGCCGAGCCGGAAATATCAAAAATATTCAGTAGCGACATGCGCCTTATCCTTGTTGTAACACTGACATCATTCCTTTGATCTGACCGTTGATCAGCGTCAGATCGGTCTGATACTTCAGGCTGTTATCGGCGAAGTTGGTACGTTCGCGATCCATGTCCACCGTGTTGCCGTCCATTGAGGGTTGATCCGGTACGCGGAACAGCAAGTCGAGCTGTGGCGGCTGCATGTTCTGCGCCGGAATGTGGCGCGCCGACGTCATGTTCAGCGCAATGCCACTGCCGCTGACGCGGCCCTGTTCCAGCACCTTATTCAGTTGGCCGGCGAAATCGATGTCCCGTGCCTGATAGCCCGGGGTGTCTGCGTTGGCGATGTTGGCGGCCAAAATTTCCTGCCGCTGGGCGCGCAGGTTCAGCGCCTCTTGACCAAAGCGCAGAGCAGCGTCCAGTTTGTCGATCATGCTCCCTCCGCGAGGTTAGAATTTGGAGCCGACAGCATAAACGCCCCTTCCGCCAGCCGATCGCGGGAATAAGGGCAAAATGCGTCGCTATTTATCTGCTTAGCCTGAGCGCAGTCCGGGTACACTTACGCGCACCCTGATGGTTCCTGAGGAAGCGAAGATGAAAGGTAAAATACTGCTGTTGGTCACCCTGCTGTGCAGCCTGAACGCACGGGCCGAGGATCTGACGGCGCAGATCGATCGCTTCATCAACAGCCAATTCAGTGGCAGCCCGGTACAGGTTAAAGTGCTGGTGCGCACGCCCGCGGCCCAGTGGCCACAGTGCGAATTTCCGCAGCTGTCACTCGCACCGAATGCCCGCCGTTGGGGCAATATCAGCGTCTCGGCACGCTGCGGTCAGGAGCGGCGTTTTATCCAGACGCAGGTTCAGGTGATCGGCAAATACCTGGTGTCGGCACGCGGTATCAGTGCAGGCAGTAAGTTGACAGAGGCGGACATCAGGCTGAAAACCGGTCGACTCGACACCCTGGCCCCCCGCACGCTGACCGAAACCGGCAAGGCGCTGGGGGCCGTCAGTCTGCGCAATATCAGCCCCGGCCAGCCGCTGACCTTCGCCATGCTGCGCCGTGCCTGGGTGATCAAGGCCGGTCAGGCGGTACAGGTCAGCGCGCAGGGGGACGGATTTAACATCAGCGGTTCAGGCAAGGCGATGAACAACGCCGCTACCGAAGATAGCGTCAGAGTACGCATGGCCTCCGGGCAAATTGTTAGCGGCATTGTCGGTGACGACGGTGCAATTCGCATCATGCTACATACCCTATAGCTTTCAAGTTGCAGTTAGGCGACCAGCTCGCTCATCCCCAGGCGCTTACTCGAGTAAGTAACTGGGGTGAGCGAGTGCAGGTAACAACGCTGCGGCTTGAAAGATGACGGGTATAAAAAGGTAAAGGTTTATCAAACCTTGCCGATAATAAAGTCATAAGCAGTATTTTATTGGCCGCCAGGGCCACAAAAAGTATCCGCCACTGCCCCCGCGGCGACGGCATCGATGGAGATTGACCATGAGTATCGATCGCACCCAGCGGCTGCAACCCGTTCCAACGGTGCAACCGCGTGAGACGCCGGCTGAAAATCAACTTCAGCCACGCAAGGCCGCCCAGACGGAAAGCACCGTCAGCGGTACCCAGGTAAAGTTGAGCGATGCGCAAGCACGCCTGATGCAGCCAGGGACGCAGGATATTGATATGAACCGGGTGGACGCCATCAAGCAGGCGATCCGCAACGGCGAACTGAAAATGGATGCCGGTAAAATTGCCGATGCCCTGCTGCAGGACGCGCAAAGCGACGCCCAGTGGATGTCAAACGACAACCCGACGCCAAAGGTTTAACCGCCGGGTTAAACACCAGGGAACTCTTTGAAAGGTGATTTATCGTAATGGAAAATCTGGCGCAACTGATCAATAAGCTGCTGGAAACGCTGCAAGCGCTGGATACGGTGCTGGCGGAAGAACATCATTTGCTGTGCTCCGGTCAATTACCGGGCGTGGCGCTGCAACGTGCCACCGACGCCAAAAGCCAGCTGCTGGCCACGGTAAACTATCTGGAGCAGCAGCGGCTGAAGCAGGAAAGCGCACAAGGGCAACAAGCGCCCTATTCCGCACATCCGCGTCTGGCGGAAGCCTGGCAACGGGTGCAGTCGCTCAGCCAACGGCTGCGGGAAAAAAACCAGCATAACGGCATGCTGCTCAATCAGCAGATCGATCACAACGCCCAGGCGCTGGCGATCCTGAGCAAGCAAAACAAATCGCTGTACGGCCCCGATGGCCAGTCGCGCAACGCCAGTGTGCTCGGGCGAAAAATCGGCGTTTAATTAATGGCACTCACCCGGTCAGCTCTGCGTTCAACCGGGTGCATTGCTTCCCAATGCGAGATAACTCGCACTTCCGTTGCCATTCTATCTAACCCTCTGATTTTATTTTCGTAACACTACACATACCTGGTATTTCCATCTGTTCTGTTCCATCCCATTCCCCCACCCTGTGTTGTTTTTTAAACCACTTGATCTATACCCGTAAAGGGGATAGTTTCACAGGGAGTGTGAATGACCGATATTTACCTCACCAAAACATTTCAGGCATTCGCTGCCCACGAACGCATTAGCGATACCACGGTAATCAAAGCTGCACGAGAAATACAAAACCAACTGTACGATGCCAATTTGGGCAGTTGCGTTTATAAGAAACGAGTCGCCCGGGCGGGTGGCGGTAAACGCGGTGGCTACCGGGTACTTATTGCCTTTCGAGATGAGGACCGATTTTTTTCATGCGGGGATTTGCCAAAAATGAAATGGACAACATTTCCAGTGATGAATTGGTCGGGTTAAAGCGCCTTGCTGCGCTCTATCTGGACTATTCCCCTTTCAGGCTTTATCAGTTGGTTAATGACAAAAGGTTGAGGAGACTGACCTATGAGCAAGATCCTTGCTGAGATCCACCAGGAAGTGCAGGAGCTGTATCAGGCCGGATTTGTCGATGCCGGCACCATGCGCACCTTCGATATGCTGTGTTTACGCCCGGTCAAACAATATACCCCAGCGGACATCCGCGCCCTGCGCGAGCGCGAGAACGTCAGCCAGCCAGTGTTTGCCTTGCATCTGAACGTCAGCAAAAAGGCGGTGCAAAAATGGGAACGCGGCGAAGCCGTTCCCAACTCCGCCGCGATGAAGCTACTGTCGCTGGTCGACCGCAACGGTCTGGCGATCCTGGCTTAACCATTACTGGTAATTCACAATCACCTGATTGCTGATCACCCGCAGCGGCGGATTCAAACTGCCGCGCGCCTGCACGTAATAAACAAAACGCAGTTCGGCATTTGCCGGTTCACCCTGCAGCCCGGTGCTGCTGCCACTGCCGCCCCCCAGAACAATACAGCGGCTCAGGGTACAGAGTTGCACCTGCATGCCGGCCGGTTCGGCGACCAGTAATCGGTAACGCCAACTGACGCTGGTGATACGCGCATTCACATCCGGTAATTCATTTGGCGCACGCAGCCTGGGTGACTCACCCCGTTCACCACCGTATTCCAGCGTAGCACCGACGCTGTCTGCCACCCAGGAACCCGATGCCGCCTGCAAGCTCAGCGGCGCCAACAGGCAGATTAACGCCATGCGGTATTTCATTATGCGGCCCCAATGGTTGAGGTCATGCGGATTTGACGGTCGTCGTTGATTTCCAGATTCGACAACACCACCAGCTGCGGCAGGCTGCGGCGCAAGAAACGCGCCAATAACGCCCGTAGCGCGTGGTTCACCAGCAATACCGGTGGCGCACTGAGCATTTCCTGTCGCTGCAACGCCTGCTTGGCCTGATCCAGCAAGCGATCCGCCAGTCCCGGCTCCAGACCGCCACCGCCCTGCAGGGCTTGCAACAGCAAGCGTTCCAGCGGGGTATCCAGACCTATCACCTGGATCTCGCCGTTGCCCGGGAACCACTGTTGGGTGATGGCCCGCCCCAGCGCCACCCGCACCACGGTAGTCAACTCATAGGGATCGGTCTGGGACGGCGCATGCTCCGCCAATGTCTCGATAATGGTGCGCATATCGCGGATCGAAACCCGCTCCGTCAACAGGTTCTGCAATACCTTATGCAGCGTGGTCAGCGTCACCACACCCGGCACGAAATCTTCGGTCAGTTTTGGTATGTCTTGTGCGACACGATCCAATAACTGCTGTGTTTCCTGTCGGCCAAACAGCTCACTGGCAAACTGGCCAATCAGGTGATTAAGGTGGGTCGCCACTACGGTGCTGGCTTCTACCACGGTAAAGCCCTGGATCTGCGCCTGCTCACGCAGTGCGCTGTCGATCCATACCGCTTCCAGCCCAAAGGCCGGATCGGTGGTTTTATCCCCTGCCAATTCACCCACTGCGTTGCCCGGATTGATCGCCAGCCAACGTCCCGGTTGCGCTTCACCACTGCCGATCTCTACCCCTTTCATCAGGATACGGTAGCTGGCCGGCGGCAGTTCCAGGTTGTCGCGGATATGCACCACCGGCGGCAGGTAACCCATCTCCTGCGCAAACTTTTTACGAATGCCGCGAATACGGCCGAGCAGTTCACCGTTCTGCTGGAAATCCACCATCGGGATCAGCCGGTAACCGACCTCCATCCCCAGCGGATCTTCCAACTGCACGTCAGACCAACTGGCTTCCACCGCCTGCGGATTATCCTGCACTATTGGCGCTTCCTGTTCTTTTGGCGCTTGCTGTTCCCGCCCGCGCAGCCACCAGGCCAGGGCCAGCAGACCGGCGGTAAACAGCAGGAAGACCAGGTTCGGCATCCCCGGTACCATGCCCAGCAGGCCGAGGACCGCGGCACTGAGCAGCATGACTCGCGGATTCTTGAACAGTTGGCTAACCATCTGCTCGCCAACGTCCTGATCGGTCGCCACGCGGGTCACAATAACACCGGCGGCGGTCGAAATGACCAGCGCCGGGATCTGCGCCACCAGGCCATCACCGATAGTCAGCAAGGTATAGGTTTCAGCCGCTGCGCCCAGTTCCATGCCGTGCTGGATCACCCCAACCAACAGGCCACCGACCACGTTCAGCATCATGATCATCAGGCCGGCCACCGCGTCACCACGGACGAACTTGCTGGCACCGTCCATCGAACCGTAGAAGTCCGCTTCCTGCGTCACTTCGGAACGGCGTTTTTTCGCCTCTTCTTCACCGATCAGACCGGCGTTGAGATCGGCGTCGATCGCCATCTGCTTGCCCGGCATGCCGTCGAGTACAAAGCGTGCGCCCACTTCCGCGATACGCCCGGCCCCCTTGGTGATAACCATAAAGTTGATCAGCACCAGAATGATAAACACCACAATACCGATGGCGAAGTTACCGCCCACCAGGAAGTGACCAAAGGCCTCCACCACGCGACCGGCAGCGGCGGAGCCAGTGTGTCCTTCCATCAGGATGATGCGCGTCGAAGCTACGTTGAGCGACAGGCGCAACAAGGTCGAGAACAGCAAGATGGTAGGGAATGCCGCGAATTCCAGCGTGCGCTGGGTAAACATGGCTACCAGCAGCACCATGATCGACAAGGCAATATTGAAGGTGAACAACAGATCGAGGATAAATGCCGGCAAGGGCAACACCATCATCGACAGGATCATCAGGATCAGTATCGGCCCGGCCAATACCTGCCACTGCGTATCTTTAAAACTGCCCGGCAAACGAAGCAAGGCGGCCAAATTAGCCATTAGTGTCACTTTCTCCAGCAAAATCCAGTGCTTCCGGCACCGGTAAACGTTCAGGTTTTTTCGGGATCAGCCCCCCTTCGCGCCGCCAGCGTCTTAGCTGGTAAACCCAGGCCAGAACTTCGGCCACGGCGGCATACAGGGTGGCAGGAATATGTTGTCCAATCTCGCTGTGTCGGTACAGCGCACGCGCCAGCGGCGGCGCTTCCAGCATCGGAATGCGGTGTTCCATACCCAGCTCACGGATACGCAGCGCAATTTCACCGGCCCCCTTGGCCAGGACCTTAGGTGCGCTCATTTTTTTGTCGTTGTACTGCAGTGCGACGGCGTAGTGCGTCGGGTTGGTCACGATAACGTCGGCCTTAGGCACGTCGGCCATCATCCGCCGTCGGGACATGGCGCGCTGCTGCTGACGGATGCGCCCTTTGACGTGCGGGTCGCCCTCCTGATCCTTAAACTCGTCACGGATGTCCTGCTTGGTCATCTTCAGTTTTTTGAAGTGGCTCCACAGTTGATAAAACACGTCAAACGCCACCATCGGCGTCAGTGCCAGTACCACCAGCAAGCCACAGAAGATGATCACCTGCAGTGCATTGCCGAGCGCATCGAGCGGCTGTTGCGTCACCAGGTGCAGCATCGCCGCCCAGTTGTGCCACAGGTATAAACCGGTAACCCAGCCCACCAGCGTCGCCTTCAAGACGCCCTTCAGCAGTTCCGCCAGCACCTGACTGGAAAATATCCGTTTCAACCCGGACAGCGGATTCATACGCTTTAAATCAAACTTGAGCGATTTGCCGCTCAACAGCAGGCCACCGAGCAGCATCGGCGCGGTGATCGCCACCAGCGTCAACCCCGCCATCACCGGCAACAGCGCCCATACCGCCTGCTGCAATAAGGTCGCCAGTTGGCGCAGCATCTGTTTGTCGTTGCTGACCATGCTGTGATCGAAGTTCAGGCCCTGCGTTAGCATCATGGCCAAGCGTTGCGCCATATTGTCGCCGGCCAGCCAGATGATCGACAGCCCGGCCACCAGCATCAACACCGACGTCAACTCGCGCGAACGCGGGATCTGGCCATCTTCACGCGCCTTTTCCACCCGATGGGGTGTGGGGGCCTCGCTTTTTTCCAGATCGCTGTCTTCAGCCACGGACGAGTTTCCTGTGCCGGGAGGGAATAAAATTGCCGTCAGCATGCCAAAAAAATGCTGATTTCATTGATGGAACAGCGGGGGAAAAGGCGGGTTATTTGCGGGATGAAGAAATGTTAAGTCGCCATGACGGTATCGAACAGCTGGGACGCAGCAAGGCTACGCCCCAGAGGACATCAGAAACCCAGGCTGTCGAGCAGGTCGTCGACCTGCGCCTGATTGGCGATCACACCGGCACCGTTCTGGTCGAGCTGCGGGCCGTTGAGCAGGCTGTCGTTCGGCTTTTTCTCTTTTGCCGGCTGTTCAGGAATATTTTCCATCAGCACCATCAGCAGCTGCTTTTCAATCTCCTGCACCACGTCCATCATGCGTTTGATCACCTGACCGGTCAGATCCTGGAAATCCTGCGCCATCATGATTTCCAGCAACTGGGCGTTGGTAAATGCCGTATGTTCCGGCACCTGCTCCAGGTACTGACGGGTATCGGTCACCAGTTCACGCGCGTCGTCCAGTTCGATCGGATCGGCGAACCAGTCGTCCCAGCGGCCTTTTAACGCCTTGGCTTCTGACTCCAGCTCCGCCTGGCGCGGTTGCGCGGCTTCCACACAGTTCAACGCCCGTTCCGCCGCCTGCGCCGTCATGGTGACCACGTAATCCAGACGATCGCGTGCATCCGGGATTGCCTCTGCCGCCTGGGCGATCGCCTGATCAAGCCCCAGTTCACGCATGCTGTCACGCAACATGCGCGTCAGTTGGCCAATGCGAGAGATAATCTCCCCCGCGGTTGCCGCATCGCTGGCAGGCATTGGAATGTCTCTCATCGCCCTCTCCTTACATGCCCAGTTTTTCAAAGATCTTATTGAGCTTTTCTTCCAGCGTTGCCGCCGTAAAAGGTTTCACCACGTAACCGCTGGCACCGGCCTGCGCCGCCGCGATAATGTTTTCTTTCTTGGCTTCCGCCGTCACCATCAGCACCGGCATGGTCGCCAGAGCACCATCGGCACGGATGGTTTGCAACAGCTCCAGACCGTCCATGTTCGGCATGTTCCAGTCGGAGACCACGAAATCGAAGTCACCGGCACGCAATTTGTTCAACGCATCCGCGCCGTCTTCGGCTTCTTCTACGTTGTTAAATCCCAACTCTTTCAACAAGTTTCTGACGATGCGACGCATAGTGGAAAAATCATCCACCACCAGAAACTTAAGGCTCTTGTCTGCCATTTTTACTCCCAAGGTTTAACCGTTAAAGATGCAAAACAACTGCCGCCGTCGGCGGCAACATAAAATTAAATACGTAATGCCTGGCCGCCGGCAATTTGCGACAGCATGCGTTGGCTCATGCGTTCCAGCTCCACCACTTCATTGACACCACCGGTGGCGATCGCCTCGCGCGGCATACCGAACACCACACAGCTGGCTTCGTTCTGCGCCAGGGTATAGGCACCGGCGCGGTGCATTTCCAGCATGCCCGCGGCACCGTCATTGCCCATGCCGGTCAGGATCACCCCCACGGCATTGCGCCCGGCGTATTGCGCGACCGAGCGGAACAGCACGTCCACCGACGGCCGATGGCGGTTAACCGGCGGACCGTCGTGCAGTTTCACCTGATAGTTAGCCCCACTGCGTGACAGTTCCAGGTGACGATCGCCCGGTGCGATATAGGCATGACCCGGCAGCACGCGTTCGCCGTCTTCGGCCTCTTTCACCGTGATCTGGCACAGCTTGTTCAGCCGTTCGGCAAACGAGCGGGTAAAGCCCGGTGGCATATGTTGGGTAATCAACAGCGCCGGGCTGGTGGCCGGCAACGGTTGCAACACCTGACGGATCGCTTCGGTACCGCCGGTAGAGGCACCAATGGCAATCAGCTTTTCACTGCTCAGCAGCGGCGTATGGCTGAGGATCGCCGGGGCCGGGCTGTTGGAGCGTTGGGGTAACCGCGCCTTGGCCGCCGTACGGATTTTCTCGGCGATCAGTTCGCTGTAGGCCAGCATGCCTTCGCGAATGCCCAACTGCGGTTTGGTGACAAAATCCACCGCCCCCAGTTCCAGCGCACGCAGCGTAATTTCCGAGCCCTTACCGGTTAACGACGACACCATCACTACCGGCATTGGCCGCAAACGCATCAGTTTTTCCAGGAAGTCGAGGCCGTCCATACGCGGCATTTCGACGTCCAACGTCAGTACCTGCGGGTTAAACTTTTTGATCAGATCGCGTGCCACCAGCGGATCCGGTGCGCTCGCCACCATCTCCATATCAGGATGGCTGTTCACAATTTCGGTCATCAACTGGCGCATCAGGGCCGAATCGTCGACGCACAATACTCTGATTTTATTCATTACCTCTCCTTGGTCAGGCCATACACGGTCTGCCCACGCAAGTAGAAATCCCGGCTGATCTGGCTGAAGTTCTCGGAGTGACCGGCAAACATCAGCCCCCCCGGTTTAAGCAAGGGCACGAAGCGCCGCAGGATGCGCTCCTGTGTCGCCTTATCGAAATAGATCATCACGTTGCGACAGAAAATGGCGTCAAATTGCCCCGGCAGCGCCCATTCCGGGGCCAACAGGTTAAGCGACTGAAAATTCACCCGCCCCGCCAGTTCCGGCCGCACCCGCACCAACCCCTGATGCGGCCCGGTGCCGCGCAGGAAATAGCGTTGCATCTGCGTCGGCGTCAGGGTGCGCAGATCTTCCTGGCGATACACCCCCGCTTCGGCTTTTTCCAGCACCTGGGTATCGATGTCACTGGCCCACACCTGACAGCCGGTGGCGCGTTGCCCCAACACTTCACTCAGGGTGATAGCGATCGAGTAAGGTTCTTCCCCGGTCGATGCTGCCGTGCTCCACACGCAATAGCCGTTTGGTCGTGAGCGTGCATGCTCCGCCAGGATCGGAAAGTGATGCGCTTCACGGAAAAAGGCCGTCAGGTTGGTGGTCAATGCGTTAATAAACGCCTGCCATTCGGCGCTGTTCGGATCGCTTTCCAACAGCGCCAGATAATCGCCAAAGTCGTTCAGGCCCAGCAGCCGCAGGCGTCGTACCAGGCGGTTGTAAACCATCTCGCGCTTGTGCTCCGCCAGCACGATGCCGGCGCGCTGGTAAATCAGTTGGCTGATACGGCGAAAATGCACGTCCAGCAACGGCAGGCGTTGCACCATCTGCGTCAGCAATGTCGCAGGGTCTCGGTTTGGGGTCGAGGGTGCCGGCTTCATACCATGTCACTCAGAAAAAACGGGCTGCTTATGCGGTTTGACAATCTGGGGCTTCCTTTACCACGGGTGAAACTGCGTCTTGAGAGTGAGTCGGTGCGGTGAAGTTATCGTCCGCCAGGCGGAATACCGACACCGCATCGGCCAGGGTGATCGCCTGTTCCTCCAGTGCGGTGGCCGCCGAGGCGGCTTCCTCCACCAGTGCGGCGTTCTGTTGGGTGACCTGATCCATCTGGGTCACGGCCTGCGTCACCTGTTCGATGCCGCGGCTCTGTTCATCCGACGCCGAGGCGATTTCGCCCATGATGTCAGTCACCCGGGTGACCGAACGCACGATGTCCTGCATGGTGGCACCGGAGTTTTCTACCAGCACCGAGCCTTGCTTGACGCGACTGACCGACTCGTCGATCAACCCTTTGATTTCTTTCGCCGCCTGCGCGCTGCGTTGCGCCAGGTTGCGTACTTCTCCGGCCACCACCGCAAAGCCTCTGCCCTGTTCACCGGCACGCGCCGCTTCAACCGCTGCGTTCAACGCCAGGATATTGGTCTGGAAGGCAATGCCGTCGATCACGCTGGTAATGGCACCAATCTTCTGCGAACTATTGGCAATGTCGTGCATGGTAGTGACCACGTCACCCGCCAGTTCACCGCCCTTCGCTGCGGTGGTCGAGGCGTCACGCGCCAGTTGTGAAGCCTGGCGTGCGTTATCGGCATTCTGTTTCACCGTGGCAGTCAGTTGCTCCATGCTGGCGGCGGTTTCTTCCAATGAGGCCGCCTGCTGTTCGGTACGGGAAGAGAGATCGTTGTTGCCTTCGGATATTTCCTGCAGGCCGATCAGGATCGATTCCGCGCCATCGCGCACGGCACCCACGGTGCCGATCAGCGATTGCTGCATGCGCTGCAGGCTGGCGAACAATAGGCTGATTTCATTACGGCCATACACCTGGATCGGTGTGGCCAGATCGCCAGCGGCAATGCGGTCAAAGTGGCTGCGCATGATATTCAGCGGCCGTACCAACATGTTACGTAACCACCACATGGCACTGCCGGTGACCACGATCAGCATCAGTACCGCACCGGCCACCAACCAGCCGGACAGGGTGAAGGAGCGCTGATTCGCCGCATTGGCTTCGCTGACGTTGGCGCTCACCAGTTGCAGGTACTGGACAAAATCGGCTTCAAACAGGTCTTGGGTTTTCTGCGTCGGCTGGTCCATAAACGCCTGCAGGTTGTCGTTTTCCAGGAAACCAATCAACTCTCTCAGGGTATTTCGCAGCCGGTCATAGCTGGCCTTGGTGGTTGCGGTCAGCTGTTGTTCTTGTTCGCTGTTACGCGGTACCGCCAGGAACTGGTTGAAATAGAGGTCGGATTTTTGCAGTGAACTGCGCGCATTGCCCATCAGCGCATTGACCTGATCCTGCGGCAGTTTGAGCGCTGCACGGGTACCGGCACGATTGAGCGTATTACGCGCCTGTAGCAGCGATACCCAGCTCAGGCTGAGGGCATCGCGCTGCTGGCTGCCGAGGGTGATCAGATTCAGATTGTGGTTATCAGAACGGAAAGCGGTGTACGACAAGCCGCTGGTGGCCAACTGCATAACACAAAAAGTCATCAACAACAGAAACAGACTGGTAGAGACGCGGATTCGGTTAAACACTGTGAACCTCCTTGCAGCCGGCCGATGGCCAGCTCACGACGGGGAATTGGCCTCCCCCCGAACAGGAAGGAGGCCTAATGCCGGTTAGAACGTTTCCCAGTTATCCTGCGGATCGCTGGCGTTCATTTTTTTATGATTGAGTACCGGTGTTACTGTTGCCTTGCTGCTGGCAGGCATTTTGAACTCATCCTGGCCTGCCGCTTTTAAACGGAATACCGCCACCGACTGGGTCAGCATGCTGGCCTGCTCTTCCAGTGCCGCCGCCGCAGAAGCAGACTCTTCCACCAGTGAGGCGTTCTGCTGGGTAACGCGGTCCATTTCTGCTACCGCCTGACCAACCTGATCGATGCCACGGCTCTGTTCGTCGGACGCCGAGGCGATTTCCCCCATGATGTCGGTGACACGGGTAACCGCATTGACGATATCGCCCATGGTTTCACCGGCGCTTTCCACCAGTACCGAGCCCATATCAACCCGGTTGACGGAATCTTCGATCAGCCCTTTGATTTCCTTCGCCGCCTGCGCACTGCGCTGTGCCAGATTGCGCACTTCTCCGGCCACCACCGCAAAACCACGGCCCTGTTCACCGGCGCGTGCCGCTTCTACCGCTGCGTTCAATGCCAGGATGTTGGTCTGGAAAGCAATGCCGTCGATCACGCCGGTAATGTCGGCAATTTTCTGTGAACTACCGGCAATGTCGTGCATGGTTTGCACCACATTGGCCACCACCTTGCCGCCTTTCTGCGCGGTTTCGGAGGCGCTCAACGCTAACTGGCTGGCCTGACGTGCATTTTCGGCGTTCTGTTTCACCGTGGCGGTCAACTGCTCCATGCTGGCAGCGGTTTCCTCCAGTGAGGCGGCCTGCTGTTCGGTACGAGAAGAGAGATCGTTGTTGCCGGCGGCAATTTCAGAGGCACCGCTATAGATAGCATCGGCACCCTGACGGACCCCACTGACGGTGTCGATCAGTTCGTTCTGCATATGTTTGAGGCTGGCGGCCAATACGCCCATTTCATTGCGGCTGTTCACTGCAATCTGCTGGGTCAGATCGCCGGCGGCAATCATTTTGATGTGCTCGATCATGCGGTTCAGCGGACGCACCAGGATGTGGTGAATGCCGCTCCACACCAGCACGATCACTGCCAGAACCACCAGTAACACTACCGCCAGCGTCCAGAGTGCGAAGTTGAAGGAGTTGTTGCTGTCTTCTACTGCGCTCTGATAAAGCTTGTCGTTTTGCGCCAGGTAGGTGTTGTAGATATCTTCGAACGCGTCCTGATAGCTTTGCGTCGGCTGGTCAAAGAAGGCGTTGATCTTGCCCTCACCCAGCAATACGGTCAGTTCGGTTAACGCGCCGTGCAGAATGCCGTATTGCTGCTTGAGCTTTTCGGCCGACTGCGCGTCCTGGCGGGCATTGAGAGGGATTTTGTCATAGGCGGCGTAGTGTTGCTCCGCCACCACCAGGTTGCTTTTGGCTCGCGCCAGCAGCTCGGCCACAGTGGCACCACTGCCAATGTTATTGGTGTCCATCATGTGACGAATACCGGCACGGTTGAGCGTGTTGCGGGCCTGCAGCAGGTTGACCCAGCTTTCGTTCAGCTCGGACTGTTGCTGGCGAATGGTCTGCAATACGGTGAAGTTTTCTTTGTCATTCTTCAGTGAGGAGAAGAACAGCCCGCCTGATACCAACTGCAAGGCGCCAAATAACACCAGCACCAGTAACAGGCTGGTGACCACCTTCATACGATTAAACATGTTTTCCCTTGTTAAACGCCCGCGCGGACAGGCCCTGATTACGTTGATTGACAGAGTTATCGGCGCGGCGGGGAAGAACTTTATGCGGGGAGGTAACTATTTTTATGTAGGGTTGGCACCTGTCCGGTTGCCAGATCAGGGCGCGGCATGCAGCGCCCCTACGGAGAACGGATCAGGCGCTTTTGGCCACGCTGTCGACCAGTGACATTTCTTCGCTGCTCAGCAGCTTTTCGATATCCACCAGGATCAACATGCGGTCACCCAGCGAGCCGAGGCCGGTCAGGTATTCGGTCGCCAGCGTCACGGCAAATTCCGGCGCCGGGCGGATCTGCTCGGTAGTCAGCGACAGCACGTCGGACACGCCGTCAACCACGATACCCACCACCCGTTGGCCAAAGTTCAGCACGATCACCACGGTATTTTCATCGTAGGACACGTCCTGCTGAGCGAACTTCACCCGCAGATCGATAATCGGCACAATCACGCCGCGCAGGTTGGTGACGCCCTTGATAAAGGCCGGAGTATTGGCGATGCGCGTAACCTGATCGTAGCCGCGGATCTCCTGCACCTTGAGGATATCAATGCCATATTCCTCATTGCCCAAGGTAAAAATCAGGAATTCTTGCCCTACCGTTTCGCCAGCCAGTTTGCTGACGGTTGCCAGTCCTGCCATGTCATTCACCCTTCAAATCAATAGATTAATTGTTATGCGGCTGCGTCGGTCTGACGCTGTTCACGGTTCAGCGTTTGCAGCGCCGAGACATCGACAATCAGCGCCACGCTGCCGTCACCGAGAATAGTGGCCGCGGAAATGCCCGGCACTTTGCGATAGTTGCTTTCCAGATTCTTCACCACCACCTGATGCTGGCCGATTAGCTGATCCACCAGCAACGCATAGCGACGACCGGCGCTTTGCAGGATCACCACAATGCCCTGGGTGGCGTCGGTTTTGGCACCTGCAACCTCGAACACCCGGAACAGCTCCACCAGCGGCAGGTATTCGCCACGCACCTGCAACACCCGCTCACCACCGGCTAACGGATGCAGGTCTTCGGCCTGTGGCTGCAGGGATTCCATCACGGCGTTGAGCGGCAGAATAAACACTTCGTCGTTTACCTTGACCGACATGCCGTCGAGGATCGCCAGCGTCAACGGCAGCAGGATGCGGATCGCGGTGCCCTTGCCAGCCTGAGAGTGGATTTCTACATGCCCCCCCATCTCCTGAATATTGCGCTTCACCACATCCATGCCAACACCGCGACCGGATACGTCGGTCACCTGCTCGGCGGTGGAAAAACCCGGGGCGAAGATCAGCATACCGACATCTTCATCGCTCATGCTGTCACTGACTGCCAGTCCCTGCGAGGCCGCCTTGGCGAGAATTTTCTCGCGGTTCAGGCCGGCACCGTCGTCGGTCACTTCGATACAGATATTGCCGCCCTGATGCTCCGCCGACAGGATCAGATTACCCACCGCCGATTTACCGGCGGCGATGCGCGTGTCGGGATCTTCAATACCGTGGTCCAGGCTGTTGCGCACCAGGTGGGTCAAGGGATCGATAATGCGTTCGATCAGGCTCTTGTCCAGTTCGGTAGAACTGCCCTGCAACTGCAGCTCTACCTGTTTATTCAGCTTGCCGGCCAGATCGCGCACCAACCGCGGGAAGCGGCTGAACACGTACTCCATCGGCATCATACGGATCGACATTACCGACTCTTGCAGATCGCGCGCGTTGCGCTCCAACTGGCTCATGCTGTTCAGCAGGTCGCCGTGATTGACCGGATCCAGGTCGCCCGAACGCTGCGCCAGCATCGACTGGGTGATCACCAGTTCGCCGACCAGGTTGATCAATTGGTCCACTTTCTCTACCGCTACGCGGATGCTGGTGGATTCACTGGCCTTGGCCCGCGGCTTTGGCGCTTCGGCCATCGCAGAGGCCGCTTTGGCGACCGGCAATGCTGCAACAACCGGCGTGGCCGGCTCAGGGGCAACCACTGACGTCTCGGCCTGCGGCGGCGTGGCAAAGCTGATTTGCTCCGGCTCCAGCACAAAACAGAGTACCGCACTGATGTCATCTTCACTGGCGGAGGTCAGCAGCGTCACTTCCAGGCTGCTTTCGGTCTGATGCGGGTTTTTCACCTCGCCCAAATTCCCCAGTTCTTCCAGCATCAGCGGCACTTCGTTCGGCTTCAGGCCGCACAGGCAAACCCGCATCCCGCCTTCAATCGCCGCGGGCGTGGCGGCGGCATGTTCCGTGGCCGAATGCGCTACAGAGGCATCCTGCTGCTGTGCGTCCAACGCAAGCTGCCGCAGCGCCTGACAGATGTATTCAAAGCTGTCGGCGTCAGGCTTTTGCGACGTTTTATAGGCGTCCAGTTGCTCCTGCATAATGTCTTTGGTTTCCAGAAACAGGTTGATAATCTCGGTGCTGAGGCTCATTTCCTGACGCCGTGCACCGTCCAGCAAGTTCTCCAACAGGTGGGTAGTTTCCTGCAGCACCGAAAAGCCAAAGGTGCCCGCCCCGCCCTTGATTGAGTGTGCTGCGCGGAAAATGGCGTTCAGCGGCTCAATGTCCGGAGCCAACGGATCCAGCTCCAGCAGGTGTTGCTCCATGTCGGCCAGCAACTCGTCTGCTTCATCAAAAAAGGTCTGATAAAACGCACTAATATCCATGCTCACGGGATCACCTCTGCTGTGAGTCGCTGTTAATCGGTGTAGGGACAGCCGCCGGCTGCTCCGGTGCAATGAGGGTGGCCGGTGCCGTCGCCGACGGGGCCAGCGACTTCAATTCGACCGGCTGGGCGACATCCATCGCGTTGCTTTCGCCATTTTCGTGTTCAATGCCCTGCTGGGTTTGTTTGTTCAGCACCAGAACCGTGATGCGGCGGTTGATGGCATCGTCGGCGCCGTGCTGTTTCAGACTCATAGTGGCGGCCATGCCCACCACCCGCAGCACTTTGCCTTCCGACAACCCACCGGCGATCAGTTCGCGCCGTGAAGCATTGGCACGATCGGCCGAAAGTTCCCAGTTGCTGTAACCGCGCTCGCCGCTGGCGTAAGGAATATCGTCGGTATGACCAGACAGGCTGATTTTATTCGGCAGGTCATTGAGGATCGGAGCAATCGCCCGCAGGATATCTCGCATATAGCTTTCAACCTGCGCGCTGCCGGTTTTAAACATCGGGCGGTTTTGACTGTCGATGATCTGGATGCGTAAACCTTCATCCATCATGTTGATCAGCAGGTGCGGACGCAGCGCTTTCAGACGCGGATCGGACTCAATCAGCTCATCCAGTTTCTCTCGCAGCTTGTTTAGCCGCAGCTCCTCGTCACGCTTCTCCAGCGTATCGATCTGCCTTTTCACCAGTCCGTCCTGCTGGGTAGGGTCATCCCCACCGCCGGGGATCGGGCTGCTTTCCGAACTGCTTTTGTCGCCGGTCGTCAGCGCCACTTTCAGCGGCGTTCGGAAGTATTCGGCGATTTGTGTCAGTTCCTGTGGACTGGCGATCGCCAGCAGCCACATCACCAGGAAGAATGCCATCATCGCCGTCATAAAGTCGGCATAGGCAATCTTCCAGGAGCCGCCGTGGTGACTGGCCTGATGCGACTTGCGTTTTCTGACCAGAATAACCGGGTGATTCTGCTTCATGCCTGTTCTTCTTCCGTCGCCTGCTGTGCCGGCGCTTTCACCCGACGCACATGTTCTTCCAGCTCGACGAAGGACGGACGCTCGGTGGTGTACAGCGTTTTACGGCCGAATTCGACCGCAATCTGCGGCGCATAGCCGTTCAGACTGGAGAGCAAAGTGACCTTGATGCACTGCATCATTTTGACGTTTTCGGCGCTTTTCTGCCGTAACAGGGTCGCCAGCGGCGAGATAAAACCGTAGGCCAGCAAAATACCAAGGAAGGTACCGACCATCGCGTTGGCGATCAGCGCCCCCAGTTCGGCCGCCGGGCGATCGGCTGAGGCCAGCGCATGCACCACCCCCATTACCGCCGCAACAATACCGAAGGCCGGCAACGAATCACCGACCATCGCCAGGCTGCCTGCCGGCACCTCGCTTTCCTGTTCAAAGGTTTCGATCTCTTCGTCCATCAACGCTTCGATCTCAAACGCATTCATGTTGCCGCTCACCATCAGCCGTAAGTAATCGGTAATAAACTCTACGAGGGTGTTATCGGCAAGAATGCGCGGATAATTAGAGAAAATTTCACTTTCCTGCGGATTATCAATATCGAACTCTAGAGACAGCATGCCCTGCTGGCGCGACTTGGCCAGCAGCCGGTACAGCAGCGCCATCAAATCCATGTATAAATCTTTGCTGTATTTTGAACGGCGCATCAGCTTGGGAATGGCGCGCAGGGTGGATTTTATCGCCTTACCGTTGTTGCCCACGATAAAAGCGCCGATACCTGCGCCGCCGATAATTAAAAATTCGGCCGGCTGATAAAGTGCGCCCAGATGGCCCCCCACAATCAGGTAGCCCCCAAAGACCGCACCCAATACCACGAGATAACCCAAAATAACTAACACACGCATTCCTTAAATTAACAATGTGGATGGAAGGTGGGCTAAGCGCGCGTTTGAGACGCACCGACGCAGCAGGCTGGGCTGCGCCGATGGGTTCGGTATGCCGAACCCTGCATTTCACAAATCGGTTTAGGTCTGGATAAACCGGCGCTGTCGCCGGCTCAAATCGCGCGTTTAACCTGCTCGTCCAGCAGTTGAGGAATAATATCGGCCAGTTGCGGCGAAAGTTTACGTCTTTTTACTGCGCGGGATGGGGGTTGGCATAAACTGCAAACAAAACTGTTCAACGGCTGGTGCGCGTGGGTGATAAAAGTCCCGCCGCAGCAGTTGCAGGCAGAAAGCTGCAGCATACCGCTATCGACGAAACGCACCAGCGTCCAGGCTCGGGTTAACGCCAGCAACGGCGGTTCTCCCGGCGCGTGAGGACACTGTTCCAGATACAGGCGATAGGCTTTAATTACCGCTTCAACGCCAGTACAGTGCCCACTTTTCATCAGGAAGCTATAGGCGTTATAAAACATCGATGAATGAATGTTCTGTTCCCAGGTCATAAACCAGTCGGTCGAGAACGGTAACATCCCTTTAGGCGGCGGGCTGCCGCGCAACTCCTTATACAACTTGATCAAACGCCCACGACTGAGCTGAGTTTCACTTTCCAGCATCTGCAAACGGGCACCTAACGTGATCAGCTCCATGGCCAGCTGAATATCCTTGGCTTCCTGAACAATACTTTTCTCTGCCATCATCAAGCTCTTTTCTTCGTCGCACTACCGTCTTTAGCCGACAGCTCTTGCAGTAAATGGCTTGATAGCAAAATGCCGGTATGAATTTGCTGCAGATCGTCCACGCGCGACTCTTTCGTCAGGCGCTCAATCGTATGGTGATCGTTAAAACGGAATTGACACACCAGCTGGTTGGTCTCAGCCAGTTTAACCATTTGCGGTAACGTGAGTTGAGCGAGCGCATCAGCCATGGTTTCGTCGATACCCAGACGGAACATTGCCGATGCTTTTTCATCATTAATCAGACGCTGTGCTAAAAGTAAATATGACAAATTAATGTCATAAATATGCTTAAGTAATTCAGACGTACCCATATTCCCCATCCCGACAGACTATGTTTAAAAACATACGCTGGGTGATAATTTTTATCGCCCGTGACCTGGGTTTGTTCCCTAAGTTGGCAAATGAATCCCTGAATAACGACCGTTATAAATTTTCAACATCACTAAATTCGGACCGTCATTCAGTATTTGATACGTGCGCAAACCAACGTGTATGGATGTACAGCATTTTGCTCCAGCAGTGTTTAATCACCGTGAAACTATTTTTACAAAATTAATAAGATTATTCCTAATGCAGCGCAACTCTACCCCCGAACCATTAGCACAAACAATGTAAGTGAGAGGCAATTTTAAATACAATGTGATCTGCATCACAAAAATAAAAAATATTTAAGCCAAATATTCGCTTTGCGGTGTGTTTTTTAACCTTGTTTTGGGACAAAAAATGACCATAAGTAAAAAAACGTCTTAAAAACAATGTATATAAGCCAAAAAAATATCTTTTTTAGATCAATTCGAACAAAAGCATTACCAAACTAAAATAACAGAACAAAAATCTGCTCGTAGCCGATAAAGACAGTATAAATAACCGTTTAATAACTCATAAACTATCCGCATTGAAAAATAACGCATGTAAACTATAAGGCTATTGGGTTTCGGATTTGACTTAAAATTCGAGTGTTCGGTTGTTTTATTTTTCAGCTAATGATCGCATCTGGTTAACAAAGTCTCGCTTAGGTTGTGAACAAGACAGTAGTCGTAACCATATGTTTCACGATAAAGGGAATGAAAGCGGCAGGTTTCGGATTTTTTTAGGTGAATTACCCCAAGACGATTTATCGGCAATATTAGTTAAAACTTTAATAATTTTTTATCGGCTGGCAGAAAACCTTTTAAATCGCACCTGATGTTTATTAGCCAATAAAAACCTGTGTCATTTCCTGTCACTCTTATAAAATAAAACGTAGTTTTGTTTTATTTTATACGCTGGTTTCATATCTCCCCAATCAAATTCAAGTTACCCCCTGACAGCCAGCTCACGCATCCTGTGAACGAATAGGGACATCACATCCCCGCTTTGCACTCATTCACCCGTGGCAACTTCATCCTCGCGGAACACCTGGCAGGGCATGTTGCCTGTACATTCATCGCAAGAAATGCCCTGCCGATCTGCTCTTCTGGACTTTTGCAGCCTGAGGCTTTCCCTATTTGCGAGCCAATCAGCAGGTTGGCATTGCCGACAACGCACGGGCATATTATTATTCTCGACGCAGAATCAACTTGCTCGCAGCCATTTATTACCGTATCGAAATTTATTTATTTGAAATTAATTTTTCAGGTCGCACATCACACTTTTGCTGCTGTCATGATGACAGGGTGATGTTTCTTCGTCCGGCTACAACTCTTAACAGGCTATATTTTAATCATGACTGATACCCTGGATTACCTGATGACATTCCGTAAATGCACCAGTTTGGACAGCGTGGAAAAAGTGTACGACAAGCTTAACTACTCCATTGATAATGATATTGAAATCAGCAACATGTACCGTGCTGCCGATCATCGTCGCGCCGAACTGGTTGCCGGTAAATTGTTCGATTTGGGCAAGGTGCCAAAAACGCTGTGGGCACAGGTGCTATAATTTTTTATTACACGCGCGTATCGGTTTATCTTTTATTGCTAAATAACGGCAATAGCCTGGGATTTATTGACGCGCGTGATACAAAACACATTTATTAGCGTCGCCAGGCTCTACCCTTTCCCCAAAGAACAGGAAACAGGAGTGGAAGATGGGATATCAAAACGTTCTGGTTACCGTCGCCGTGGCGGCCGACAGCCACCGCCTGGTTGAAAAAGCCGTTTCCATCGTGCGTCCCTACAACGGCAAAATCACCCTGCTGAGCATGATCGCCAATCCCGAAATGTACAATAACTTCGCCGGGCCGATGTTGGGCGATCTGCGCGCGTTGATGGAAGAGGAAACGCTGCTGTTTATGGAAGAGCTGCGCCTGCGGGCCGACTACCCGATAGCCGATACGCTGATCGTCCACGGCGAACTGGGCGACAGCCTCAACTACGCCAGCCATCAGCAAACCTTTGATTTGGTGATCTGTGGCAATCACAGTGACAGCATGATGAACAAGGTTTCCTGCTCTGCGGCGCGCTTTATCAATACCAGCCATATCGACGTGCTGATCATTCCTCTTTGAGGCTGAGCACATTAGGCCATTTCCCCTTGCCAAGGATTGTCTAGACTTAGGGCCCGTGTCCGCTTAAGGAGTCTACGATGTCCCAGTCTACGCAACAAAACCGCCGTTTTCTGTTAGCCTCACGTCCGCACGGTGAACCTACCGCAGACAATTTCCGTCTGGAAACAACGACGATACCGCAACCCACTGCCGGCCAACTGCTGTTACGCACCGTTTACCTGTCACTTGATCCTTACATGCGCGGCCGAATGAGCGATGCTCCTTCTTATGCCCCACCGGTAGAGATCGGTGAAGTGATGGTTGGCGGCACGGTATCTCGCGTGGTTACATCACAGCATCCTGACTTCAAACCCGGTGACTGGGTGTTGGGTTACGACGGCTGGCAAGATTATGCGCTGTCTGACGGCAGCGGCTTGCGTAACCTCGGTCCGGATCAAAAACACCCTTCCCGTCTGCTCGGAGTCTTGGGCATGCCGGGCTTCACCGCTTATATGGGCCTGCTGGATATCGGTCAGCCGAAACCCGGTGAAACCCTGGTGGTGGCTGCTGCCAGTGGTGCTGTCGGTTCCGTTGTCGGACAAGTCGCCAAGCTTAAAGGTTGCCGCGTGGTCGGCGTAGCCGGCGGTAAAGAGAAATGCCGCTATGTGGTAGAAGAGCTGGGCTTCGATGCCTGTGTCGATCACCGGGCGCCTGATTTTGCCGAACAACTGGCCGCCGCCTGCCCCCAGGGTATCGACATTTATTATGAAAACGTCGGCGGTGCGGTATTTGATGCTGTGATCCCGCTGCTCAATACCCAGGCGCGTATTCCAGTGTGCGGCATTATCGCCCACTATAACGCCACCGACTTGCCTGCCGGTCCGGATCGCCTGCCGATGCTGCAAGGGCTGATCTTGCGCAAGCGCATCCGCATGCAGGGCTTTATTATTTTCGATGACTATGCAGAAGGTTTTGGCGAATTCCTGCAGCAGATGGGCGAATGGATTGAGCAGGGAAAAATCAAATTCCGCGAAGATCTGGTCGACGGACTGGAAAATGCGCCACAGGCGTTTATCGGCCTGCTGCAAGGCAAGAACTTCGGCAAGCTGGTGATCCGCGTTAGCGACGAGTAATGTTTAAGGGCGCAGTCATTGTGAACTGCGCCCTGTTATTGACTCAATGCAGCGCCCCGCCGGAAATCGTTAAGTCCTCCCCGACCGTCAAAGTGGTATGCACAATACTGCGCACTGCCTCAATCATCGTCGCTAACGCCATGCTCGGTTTGCCCGGATGATTGACCGCCAGCTCATGGCTGTACGGAATGTGAATAAACCCGCCTTTGATTGCCAGATTATGGCTGGCGATATGATGACTCAGCCCATAAAACAGCTGGTTGCAGTTGTAGGTTCCCGCCGTATGCGATACCGCGGCCGGAATGCCTGACTGACGCAAATGATGCACGATCGCCTTCACCGGCAGCGTGGAGAAGTAACCCACCGGCCCCCCCGCCACCACAGGTACGTCTATAGGTTGTTTACCGGCATTATCCGGAATACGGGCGTCGATCAGGTTGACGGCCACACGCTCAATAGAGATTTCCACGCGCCCGCCAGCTAACCCCAAACAGATCACTGCCCGCGGCCGCAACTCTTCGATCGCCGCGATAAGTTGCTGGTTGGATAAACCCAGTACACAGGCCAATTCGCGCACCACAACTTCCGCACCGGCTATCTGTTCCCCGGCCAGCGCCTGCGCAATCTGCCATGAGGGGTTGATCGCGTCGCCGTCAAACGGCTCAATGCCGGTCACCAATACCCTGTCCATCGCCACACCTTATGTTGTTATTGAATCAGCGTGCTCCCAGCCTAAACAACGCGGTATGATTCTGGAAATGGATTATCTGTATATAGAGTATTCATAAAATGAATTTATCCAGTGTCGATCTCAATCTCCTGGTGGTGTTTGAGGCGTTATACCAAACGCGTAATGTCACCGTCGCAGGTCAGCGTCTGAATCGTGCCCAACCCTCGGTCAGCAATGCTCTGGCCCGACTGCGCACGCTGTTTGACGATCCGCTGTTCGTTCGCAGCGGCGGCAGCATGATGCCGACGGCACGCGCTCACCAACTGATGCTGCAGATACAACCGGTGCTGGAACAGATCCATCAGACGCTAACGCCGCCAACCCGCTTCGATCCGGCGACCGCCAGTCAGCGCCGCTTTCGGCTGGCGGCCGGTGACTATGTCGATATTACGTTGTTACCTTCCATCATCAGTCGGTTGCGTCGGGATGCGCCCGGTATGGATATCCGCGTCTCCCGGCTGGATCGGCGCACGCTGGCGCAACAACTTGAGCGAGGAGAGATCGACGTAGCACTGGGTGGACACCTTGAGGTCTCAGACGGCATGCTGGTGCAGCCGTTGTTTAACGAGAGTTTTACCTGTATCGCCAGCCGACACCACCCGCAGGTGGCGGCCGAAAGCTGGGGTTTACAGCAATACATTAGCCTGCCACACGCGCTTTATGCACCGTCGGACGACGGTTCGGCACGGGGGATCATAGATCGGCGGTTAACTGAAATGGGGCTGGAACGGCGGGTTGCGGCAACCTTCTCACATATTATCGCGCTGCCTGCGGTCGTGGCCGACAGCGATCTGATCGCCACCCTGGCCACCAGCGTCGCCCAGCAATTTGCCGACCCGGCAAAGATTCGCTTCCTGCCGCTGCCGACAGAGCTGGCGGTAACTGAGTTTTCTATCGATCTGGTCGCCGGACGACAGGCCAGACGAGACCCGGCGCTGGCCTGGTTGTGTGACACCATCGCCCGTCTGAGCTTTGGCGAAAAAATGGCTTAACCCCGGCGCACCGGGGTTATCGTTTAGGCACCAATCTCGGTGCGCACATCCAGCAGTTCCGGGAAGAAGGTCAACTCGAGCGCTTTTTTCAGAAAACTGACGCCGCTGGAGCCGCCGGTACCGGTTTTAAAACCGATAATCCGCTCCACCGTCTTCATATGGCGGAAACGCCACAGATGGAAACTCTCTTCTATATCCACCAACTTCTCGGCCATTTCATAGGCTTCCCAATACTTTTGCGGATGATCGTAGATCTCTTTAAATGCCGGCAACAGGTTCGGGTTACGCTGGTAAGGCTGCGTCCAGTCACGCTCAATACACTCCTGCGGAATAGGCAGGCCGTGGCGTGACAGGTAAAGCAGATATTCATCGTACAGGCTCGGTGCTTCAAGGATCGCCTTCAGCGCAGCGTGTTTTTCCGCATCGTTGCTGAACACCGCCAGCATGGCGGCATTCTTGTTGCCCAGCAAAAATTCGATTGAGCGGTACTGATGAGATTGGAAACCCGATGAATTACCCAGCACATCGCGGAATTCGACGTACTCCGACGGCGTCAGGGTTTCCAACACGGCCCATTGCTCAAACAGCAGCCGCTGGATCTGTTTGACCCGGGCCAGGATTTTGAAGCAGTGGCTGAGTTTGTCCTGCTGTACCAGCGCCCGCGCCGCCTGCAGCTCGTGCAACATTAACTTCATCCACAGTTCGGAGGTCTGGTGCTGCACCACAAACAGCATCTCATCATGATGCTGTGGGTTCGACAACGGATGTTGGCAGTCCAGCAGTTGATCCAGGCACAGGTAGTCACCGTAGCTCATGCGTTTGGAAAAATCGGTGACAATCGCGCTTTCTAATTCCCGTTTGTTCATCTGTTCTCTCCGCTGCGCCCACGACCGGAAGCGGTGTGTAGCGTGCTGCAAACAGAAAACATAGTACAGAACCCCCTGGCCTGAAGGACTATCAACCAGAGTTGCCACGCAGATCTCAGGTTGGGTGGCAGCACATTCAATTCAATGGTTTTTTCTGCTCATCCCCGCTGCGGTTATCAACGGGAATGAGTCGCCCTGTCTAATCCCGCGCAGATGAAGATTGGCCGGCAATATACTCCCGGCGCAGAACCATAAAGGATCTTTCGAAGGTGATTACCGTTTCGCCGGTGGATTTGATACCCAGGGTTTCTACCGTGATAATGCCTTTATTCGGTTGGGATTTTGAAGGGCGTTTTGCCAGGATTTTGCTGGTGGCATAGAGCGTGTCACCGACAAAAAGCGGATCTTTCAAACGCACTTTTTCCCACCCCAGATTAGCGACGGCCCGGGCAGACAGGGCTTGTACGGTCATTCCGCTGACCAACGCCAGGGTAATGCTGCTGTTCACCAATACGCGGCCATATTCAACCTGGGCGCCATAGGCCTGATCGAAATGCAAAGGATGCTGGTTCATCGTCAGCAAGGTTAGCCAGGTGTTGTCAGCCTCGGATAGCGTGCGCCCCGGCCAGTGTTTGATGGTCATGCCGGGTTCGAAGTCCTCGTAGTCGCCACCGTGTTCTTCAACGTATTCATTTTCGCCAACTCGTCTTAGCATGACCTTTTCTCCCTGGATGGATACAGTGCAACCGCTGCGGCCGTGTCTTCAATCGCCAGCCCCACGCTGCGAAACAACGTTGTCTGCCCTTCTCTTGCCGCAGACTCACCAAGAATGACAGCGCCGAGTTCATTAAGATCTTCCGGCTGAATATAGCCCTGCGTGAGAGCGGTGCGCACTTCTCCTGCCTCTTCCTGAGCGACAGCGGCGGTTTCCACCACCACAAACGCCGTTTTCAGCAGGGTGGGCTCAACCTCTATAGCCTCTTCGTGGGTCCCGCCAATAATGTTCAGATGCGCCCCCGGCGCAACCCAATCGGCCTCGATCAGCGGCTCACAAGCGCTGGTGGATGTGGTAGTACAAATAATTTCAGCCCCCTGCACCGCCTCGAATGCGCTATTACACAGAGTGACTCTGGCCTGCGTCACCGAGCGTGCCCAGCGTGCAAATTCTTCGGTTCTGGTCGGCGTGCGGGAAAAGATCCGCACCCTGCGGATCGGGCGGACGGCAAGCATCGCCAACAGCACGGCCCGGGCCTGCACTCCTGCGCCCAAAATAGCCAGATCCCCGGCATTTGCATTGGCACACCGCTGGGTCGCCAAGCCGGCAACCGCACCGGTTCGTACGGCGGTTAAACTTGCGCCATCAAGTAATGCCAGCATCTGACCGGTATTGATGTCGGTTAGCACCACCACCCCGTGGATCAGCGGAAGGCCGTGTTCGGCGTTCCCCGGCGTAAGGGTGGTAATTTTGACACTGGCGATACCGCGTTTCAGCCAACTGGCCGGGCTGACCAGCATCTCTGAATGGCCATGATCCAGTAAGGTCCGCGGCGGGGATTGTTCTTTACCGCTGCGTAAGTCCTGGAATACTTCACTCAGGGTTGCCATCACCTGCCGAAGTCGGTCCTCACCCACCATTTCGGCGGCGTCAATGATTTGCATTGTCATGAGGCCGCCCTCTTCAACTCGGCAACAACCTCAACGATCAGGTCTTCTTGCCCGGCAATAATTTGTCGTCTTCCCAGTTCGAAGAACACGTCGCGCGCATCCACCCCGGCACTGCCTGCATGGTTCAATACCGGGTTTTTGAAACCGGAAAATACGCCGGCCAGCCCACTGACGATGCCCAGAGAGTCAATCATCGGCGGAACCACCATTAACTCCCGAGCGGCAAGATCGGCGGCATCCAGAAAATGATAGAGATCGATGCCGGTGTTATACCCCAGGCGCTCCAATACCGGGATCAGCACTTCCAGTTGGGTATTGCCCGCCCCCGCACCAAACCCACGAGCACAGCCATCAATAATGCTGGCTCCTGCCTGAGCGGCCGCCACCGAGTTCGCCACCGCCATACCCAAATTGTTATGCGCGTGGAAAATCAGCGGCACCTCTACCTGCATGCGCATCGCAGCAATACGTGCAGTGACATCCTGCGGCAAAAGACTGCCGGCCGAATCCATGATGCCGACCGCCTGGGCCCCATAGCCCACCAATAACTCAGCCTGTTCGGCTAACTCGGCCGGGGTGGCCATATGGCTCATCATCAGCACCGCATGAGCCTCCGCGCCCTGTTCACGCAGCCAGCCCAAATGGCGTTCAGCCAGCGTAGCCTCGGTGCAATGGGTACCAATGCGCACGACATCGGTGCCACAGGCCAGAGCTTTGGACAAGTCAGCGATGGTGCCCCAGCCGGGCAACATAAACACCCCCATCTTGCTGTTTTGCAAAGACTCTCGCACCGTAGTCAGCATGGCTTCGTCACTCAATGCCGCGCGGCCCACCTGATACGAGGAAGCCCCCAGCCCGTTACCGTGGCCGACTTCAACAATCGCCACGCCGGTTTTGTCTGCCGCGGTGGCGTAATCTCGCAGTTGTGCGGCCGTGAGTTGGTGTTTTACTGCATGCTGCCCATCGCGCAGGGTTGAGTCGTTAATGAGAATAGTCATTGGCCACCTCCGCTTTATTTCGAGAGTGCGCATACTGTTCGGCGACCAAAATGGCAGCGGAATTAATCAGGTCCAGGTTACCCGCGTATTCAGGCATTACCTTGCTGCTGGCGGTCACCTCCAGAGAGACAGACACCCGCCCTTCGGTGACCTTGAGCGCCGTCAACCTGTAACCCGCCGAAAATTCCCGCACCGCCGCCGCCGCCGCGCTGACCACCGGAGTTATCTGTTCGATCGTCGCCCCTGGGATATCGGCAAAAATAGTCACCCTGAACATGGCGGGAGGCGCTGCCGGGCTGATATTGAGGATCGCCTTGGTACTTGCCACGCCAGTGAAAGCGCTGAGTGCAATCTGCGTAGTTTCTACGTATTCATCGATGTTGATACGCGTAGCTCGCCCCAAAATATTGCTGGCTACGGTCGCCACCACCTCGATGTCGTTAATTTGAAAATGCCGACTCAGGGCATGCAGGATGGGGATCGACGCCTGCCCACCGCAACTGATTAAACTGACATTGCGATCGGTCAGGGCTTCAGTGCCGGTCACCGTAGGGACTATCATTTTGCCCAGGTGGCTGGGGGTCAAGTCTATCAGCAAGCTACCCAGCGGGCGTAACAGCGCCCAGTGCCTGACGTGCGACATCGCATTAGTGGCGTCGAACACCACATCGAACGGCTTGGATGCGGCCAGAATAGCGTCAATCCCTCCGGCACTGGTCGGGCAGCCCAGCCTGGCCGCGATTTCAAGACCGGCGGAATCCTTGTTACGCCCCGCCAGCAGCCCACAATGCAGCCAGGGTGAACGATGAATTTTATTGACCAAATCCATGCCGATGGCTCCGGTCCCGATGACGGCAACAGAGAGAGTCATGAGTTCCCCCGGTTGAAACGTTCAGCCCAGGCTTTGCCAAGTTGCAAAGTAGTGTGGGCCATACGTGCAAAAGGTGGCCCCACCATATGCCCGTCCAGTAAGGCAATGCCTCCGGCGGCGGCCTTGACCGCGTCGGTGATGCGGGAAGCAGCCAATAGCGCACCCTCATTAGGTCGCAATGCTGAATTGATCGGCTCAAGCTCGCTGGGATGGACGGTAGCTTTACCGTGGAAACCCAGATCCTTGATGTTCTGAATTTCGCTGGCCAGCACCTCCGGCTCGGAAAGCCGGTAGTTGGCGGTATCAATACAGCCAATACCGTGTCTGGCACTGGCCAAAACCATCGTCTGCCGCGCCGCCAGCATCCCGGACCAGGTGATTGGCACGCCGAGCGTGGCTGCTAAATCCGCAGAGCCAAAAACCAGGCCATCGGCTACGGCCGCGACGTCATCCAGATCGGTAATGGCTTCAACCGTCTCTATCGTCAGGTAAATTTCCGGATACTTGCCCGCTGAGGCAAAAGTCTCACGCAGAAAAATCACCTCGGCAGGCGACCTGACCATCGACATAACGATAAAACCGGGCGTGGCGACGCCGGTGCAAAGCATCACCAAATCATGCAAAGCATCAATCGTACCCAGCGCGTTAATTCGCACAGCAATATTCGCCGACGGAGGGGCACTATCAAGGGCGGTGCGGCAGATGATCCGCCCTTCCGCTTTCAATGGACCGGGGACCGAGTCTTCCAAATCGATCAGATGGACATCGGCGTCATAAGACAGCGCCTTGACTACCCGGTTGAGTGATAAGGCCGGGGTATACAGAATGCTGCGTGGAATAGCGCGTGTGATATCCGTCATTGAGGTGCCCTTACTTCAGCGAGTATCTTGCACAAACGGCGAATTTGATCTTCTGTTTGCCCGGCACGCATCATCACCCGCAGGCCTGCGGTGCCTTTTGCAACGATCGGGAAGAATACCGGCGAGACATAAAAACCAGCCTCTATCACCTTGCGACCTTCGCTGATCACCGTTTCATCGCTCATCGGCACCAGGCGGATCGGGTAACTGTTGCCGCTCTGCTCTGTCGGAACCAGTGAATCGAACAGGGCAATGTTGTCGTACAGCTTTTTCTGCAACATCGGCAATTCGGCCGTGCGGTGAATATCGGCTGAGGCCAGGCTGGCACCGATAGCCGCCGTATTCAAATTTTGTGAATAGTTGAGCCCACCCCCGAAGCGTTCTACCAGACGCAGCATGGGCTGCGAATAACCATTGAGCAGTATGGCCGCACCGCTGGTGCCGAAAGCCTTGTTAAGGGTGACCACCATAACGGTGTTCTCATTCAGTGCCGGGCTGTGCGAGCGAACATAGCCGATCCCGCGTTCGCCATAGGCGGAAATAGAATGTGAATCATCGTAAAACACCATCAGGCCGTACTTGTCCTGCAGTTCGGCCAACTCTTTGACCGGCGCATAGCCGCCCAGACTATCGCTGCCGTCAACCACGTAGCAGACCCGTTCATATTTCTTACAGCAGTCCTTGATGAACTCCAGATCGTGGTAATTGCAGGTGACGACCTCGGTTTCATCGGCACAAGCGGGTTTTGCTGCGGCCAACGACACATGTGCATGCTTATCGAAGATCATTAACGGGCGAACACCGTTCCCCAAATGCCCGGAGGCGATCAGCGGCAGCAGCCCGCCGCTAATGCTGCTCGCCGACACGCCACTGAGAACATCGGCCTGGAACAGTTCGCCAAGCGACTCCTCCAACTCCTTCAGTACCGGCAGTTGAACCCGGCTGCGGGCAATACAGTGATCCAGCACGCCATAGCGGCGTACCGCGTCGATAGCCCCTTCTACTACCTTGGGATGGGAGTCCAGGTTCAGGTAAGAGCAGCAGCTAAAATTGACAAATTGATGACCACTCGGGGTGGACAGGAGATCGTTTTCAAGTCCGGCGACGAGCCCTGCGAGTCCGTTCTGCTCTGACATATCCCAAAACGGATTACCAATGCCGATAGCTTTGTCGTTGTTGCGATATTGGTTGGTTGGCGTGATCTTCTTACGGCTGGTCATCAAATTCCTTCCTTCTTGGCAGGTTCGGGTTGATAGTTATAAATACCTTTAAACTTACGGTAGGCGGCCGTGTAGAGCGCGGAATACAAAACATAAGGCCTGCGCAGGATTTTCAGATCCCACAGCCAAAAATTAACGTTGATATTCAGGTCGTCTAACGACTCGGCCTGGTGCCACCAGCCCAGCGGCAGATACAGCATTTCACCGGGTTCTAAAATAAAGTCACGACGCTGCGGAATTTTTGCTGCCAGCCGTGGAAAACGCTGCGGGTCAATATTGTTAAAATCGAAGGCCTGCGATTTGTCGCCAAACCCCTTCAGGATTGAGCGCGGGTAGTAATCTCGTCGGCCGGGCGGGAAAAGAATGAATCGTTTTCTGCCCTGCAGAGCGATATTAAAGTTCTCAAGTTCATCGAAGTGGCTTTGGGTAAATACGCCGTGGTAACTGATCCATAAATTGGCCGCGTTCAAGCCACGGCGAGAGGCCAACAGAGAAAACGCATCGAAGCCGAGAACAGTATTGATATCCTCGGGTCGGTGCATGATATTGGAAACCACGCGATACCAGGTGCTGTTGTCTTGCTGGTATTCTTTATTTTCCAGAAAGCCACGCAGTTGAATTTTCATGGTCTCCCATCGTTCGGTATTCTCCTTATTACTGGCTTCCCGGAACAAGGTGACATTGTCATCACCTAACCGTTGAGCAATAAGGTCATTAGCGCTACGGCTGGTATCAAGCGGTAGATCGGTAATAATCACAGGAACGTCGGCCCGGAAAATAGCTTCAACCCCCAGTGCAACAAATTCATTAAAGGTAATACGTGGAACGGGAATACCCGTGGTTAACTGATTCACGATGGCCGTTTTCCTGTCTCGGTAATAATAGTGAGAGAACCCGCTTAAATCGGGCTGGGTATTGATTTCTTACTGAGTAGTGACTGGCTGAACAAACTGGCTAATAAGGCGAGCATGCCAGCGGCCAAAGTGATCCAGGCGACCTGAGCAGCCCCGGTTTGATCTGAAAGTTGCCCGCCGACCGATACCCCCAGGGAAAACCCCAACCAACCCGCACTGGAAAGCCAGGAGAAGCCCTCTGACAGGCAGCCTTTGGGCGTTAACGATTCCAGCAGGTTACTGCAGGTGATTAATAACGGCGCCACCGATAAACCGGCAATAAAAGCGGAGAAACCCATGACGATTGGGGAACTGGTGAACACCAGGGGAACAGTGCCGGCGCACAGCGTGGCGGAGGTGAGCAACAGCAGTCGTGGCTGCGGTATAGACCAGTTCATGGCGCCATAGCAGAGCCCACCCACCAGGCTGCCCGCGGCACAAATAGACAGTAACACGCCAGCCAGAGTGGGATTGCCTGACTCTTTGGCAAAGGCGATCATCATCACATCGATCGAGCCAAGAAATATCCCTACCGCCGCATAGGAGATCATCAGGCTACGGACCCAGGCCATGCTAATGGCTCTGCGGTTTTTTTCATCGACCCTTTGCACAATAACCGGCTCTGAACGTCGATGCAGCACCAGCGCCATCGAACCGCTGAAAGTGAATACGGCGCATAAAACCAACCCCGCAGCGGGGTGTAATACCGTGGCCAGAACAATGGCCACCAGCGGCCCTAATAAGAAAATAATCTCATCGAGTACGGTTTCTAAAGCATAAGCGGTTCGCAGAGCCTCATCGGTGACCATTGCCGCCCAACGGGTGCGAATAAAGCCATCTACCGGCACCGACGAGCAGCCGATACCTATAGCGGCGGCCATGATTACCCATAAGTGGGTATTAAGAAACACTAAGACAATCAGTAACGCTATGGCCATAACGTGACAGCAACAGGTAACAATAAGCACTTTTCGTTGGCTGAATCGGTCGGCAAAGCCCCCGAGTATCGGGCTGGCCAAAGCCTGGGTAATCATTAAGGTTCCGGCCACGGTACCGGCGATCCACAGCGAATTGGTGGTAGCCGATAACAACATAATGCAACTTATAGAACGCATCGCCACCGGAAAGCGAACTAATAGACCAAACAGTGAAAGCGCGGCATGCCCAGGACCAGACAGTAATCGGGTATAGGAACCAAAACTGAATTTAGACTCAACGGCATTTATTTCCATAAAGTACTCTCAATAATAAAATCGCTTATACCCAAGCAACTGAATATATCAACAACAATATATCCATTCACTTATCAGGTTAGGTTTTCGCAATAGATAAAATAATCTCAAATTTTATTTATGCGTGACTACGCGAGGGTGTAATGACACGCCCATAAATTCAAACCCTCCGTTTAAAATTTAGATACCCCTGCATTGTTAGCATTGAAATTATCGTAATAAACAATGATTCATTCACCACTTTGTAAAATTAAGAAATTCCTATAAATTTATCTAATACGATGGGCATTAACAATTAGCAACGCTAATCACTATTTACAAGAGCGTTTTTGCATCACATCAATGCGTTATTGCATTATCAAGTAAATATAATCAGTTACGGATAGATTAAGGGGTAAATGTAATTTTTGGTTCGTCCGTAGCGCCTTTTGCAGCAGAATCCGCCGGGTAAAACGAGGGCCGAACATTGCCGCAGGCAAAACTGTGCTGTAATCGACATGTTTGTTATCTATTGGAGCCAAGTATTGTTGCTGCGGTTTATTTATGATGAAGGTTTAGCGCGCTGGGACATTGACCCTGCATTGAATATTACGCGAGGAGAAAAACATGGCTACAGGCATTGGCGGTTGCACGGCGCAACAGGCCCTGGAACAACTGCGACCGTTAACGGATAATCCGCCTGCAATCGCCGCCGGAGAATACCGGCAGCGTATTCAGCACGCACAGCGCCTGATGCGCGAAAACGGCATCGATGCCTGCTATGTCAACGCCGGTAGCAATCTGCTGTATTTTACCGGTACTCAGTGGTCACCGAGCGAACGCATGGTCGGTGCGGTGATCCCGGCCGAAGGTGAAATCGCCTATATTGCGCCCTGGTTCGAGATCGGCACCTTCAAAGACGCACAGGTGATTGAGGCCGAAATTTTTAGCTGGCATGAGGAAGAAGATCCCTATCGATTGTTCTTCACCGTGCTGGCTTCTCGTGGGCTGTCGGGTACGGGCCAGGTGGCGATTTGCGAAACCGCTTCGGTCACGCTGTTCCTCGGCCTGCAGCAATATGCTGGCGATATTAAGCTAATCAGTGCCCTGCCGATCACCGGTCATTGCCGTAGCCGAAAATCGGCAACGGAAATCGCGCTGATGCAAACCGCCAATAACATCACCTTGCGGGTACAACAGGCTGCGGCCAGCATCTTGCACCCTGGGATCACCGCCGACCAATTGATTGACTTCGTCGATAAAGCCCACCGTAAAATGGGCACCAGCGGCTCCTATTTCTGTATTGCACTGTTCGGCTCCGACAGCGCGTTTCCGCATGGTGTGAAGCAGCCCAAGCCGCTGCAAAACAACGATATCGTGCTGCTGGATACCGGCTGCCGCTACAAGGGTTATCTGTCCGATATCACCCGTACCTATGTGTATGGCGAACCCAACCAACGGCAACGCTTCGCCTGGCAGGCGGAACATGACGCACAGGCGGCTGCCTTTGCCGTTATCGCACCGGGTGTGCCCTGCCATAAAGTGGATGACGCGGCGCGCGATGTGCTGGTTGCTCATGGCTTCGGGCCGGACTATCAGTTACCGGGCCTGCCACATCGCACCGGGCACGGTATCGGGCTGGATATTCATGAAGCGCCGTATCTGATCCGCAAACAGCAGCAACAGCTCGATGTTGGTATGTGCGCCAGCATCGAACCTATGTTGTGTCTGCCGGGCGAGTTTGGTATCCGCCTTGAAGACCATTTTTACGTTACGGAAAACGGCGCTCGCTGGTTTACCCCGCCAGCAAAATCCATTGATGATCCATTTGATTTAGCTGGCTGATCATCCCCCGGGCGGCGATGCCGCTCGGATTTAAATATAATATTAATATCGACCATGTTTAATAAAACCATTTAATTATACAATTTAATGCAATCACTAATTAATTTAATTTTCTCGTCATCCGAGTGAAATAACTCTTGATATAAAAATAGTTGTGAGTTAAAAATTAACCGTCCCATTCAAAGATGAATATAACAATAAATTATACATTCAAATGGAGTTGATGATGAAAACAATTGATATAGCTTTGTTAGACTCAATCGCCGGCGGCCGTGGTAATAATGGCGGCGACCGTGTAGATAATGGCGGAAGGAATAGAAACAGCAACAACACATCCGGTGGGCGACGTGATGGCGGAAATTATTACAACAAACAAAGTCAGGATGTGAAAAATTGCAATAATGGTATTATCGGCGGCATGCTTGCTGGCTCCGCCGGCGGGTTACTCGGTTTGGGTCTGGGCCTTGTTGGCGGCGCAATCGCTGGCGGGTGCTTCAATAACAAAGGTTCTAATGGCGATAACAACAGCAGTGCAGGAAATAAAAGCTCTAACTGTAATGGTTCAATTGGTGGTTCGTGTCGCATTTAGCATAAAATCATAGACGGTAGTTTACCCCTACCGTCATTCATTATATTAGAGTGGCGTTATACATGGAAAAAATAATTAGGCCGGCACTTGTTTTTTTAGCTATAATTTGCAGCTCGCCTTTTCTTAGTGGTGCTGGAGTGCTTAATCCTGACTCTGGTTTCGCCGCACCTACAGGCTTATCACAGCCGGTTATCACTATTGCTACCTTCTATTTTTTTATTTCATTTTTTTTGAAAATATTTGATTTTTTCAAAAAAAATAAACAATAAATATAATATGCCAGGCAGTGTCGACTTTAATAGATACGCCTGCATTTTCACTTTTCCATCAGGTGCCTATGCTGGTGTTGATTAGCTTTATTCTGGCCGCATGGCCTGCGTACGATTACTTAATATTCAACCGTTTAGCCAAGCGGTGAAGATTGCCGCTGTCCAGGTTCAATTTACGCGCGGTAGCCGCCCAGTTCATCTCGCATTGCGCCAAGGTTTTCTGAATCACGCTGCGTTGGAAATGTTGCGTCATCGTCGCGAGGTCCGCCTCAATAGCCGTCTCTGGCAGTGCCTCATCGCTGACCCCGATCGGCAAAGATCCTGATTTTATACTGAAATGCGCCGGTAACAGTTGCAGCTCGCTACTGTTTTGCTCCGCACGGGCTAAAATCGCCGCGCGATAGATCGCGTGTTCCAGTTCGCGAATATTCCCTGGCCACGGATAGTGCTCAAGCACAAATAATGCCTCTGCGGAGAGCATTAACTGCATCAAACCCAGTTTGATACGGCAGCGTTCGCAAAAGTAGCCCGCCAGCAGGGCAATGTCGCTGACTCGCTCGCTCAACGGCGGCACAAAGAGCGGAAACACGCTCAGCCGATGGTATAAATCCAGTCGGAATACCCCATCAATCGCCGCCTGTTTAAGGTTGCGATTGGTGGCCGCTAAAATACGCACATTAACACGCTTGACCCGATCATCCCCCACCCGCTGGAGATCGCCGTATTGGATCACCCGCAACAGCTTGGCCTGTAACGATAGCGACAGCTCGCCAATCTCATCGAGGAACAGAGTGCCATTGTCCGCCATTTCAAATTTGCCGGCACGATGCTGAATGGCTCCGGTAAATGCGCCTTTGACGTGACCGAACAGCTCGCTTTCCGCCACGCTCTCCGGCAGAGCGGCACAGTTAAGGTAGACCAGCGGGTTGGCAGCACGCGCCGAGCCCTGATGAATCGCCCGCACCACCAACTCTTTACCGACGCCGGTATCCCCGGTGATCAATACATTGAGCTCAGAGCCAGCCACAATGCTGATTTCTTGCTTGAGTTGCTGCATAACCGGCGAAAGCCCGATGATCTCATCATTTTCTCTTGGGGAACTGCCCCCCGGGGATACCAACGGCGACAGTGCCTGTCCCTCTAATGCCTCGACCAGTAACGCCGTGGTTAACGCTCCCGCCGCCAGAGCACTGATTAGCCGCAGCTCTTCATCGCTGAAACGATCAAATTGCAGTGGGTCCAGACTGTCAAAAGTCAGCGCACCGATTAAATCCTGTTCGGCAAACAGGGGCAGTCCAATACAGGCATGAACCTTAAGTTGGTCATAGCCTGGGATCAGACCATCGTAGGGATCCGGTAAATCGCTGTCCGCGGGGAAACGCACCACGTCACCGGCGCGGGCAATCGCCTCCAGGCGGGGATGGGCATCCAGCGCGAAGCGCCGTCCCAGAACGTCCTGAGCCAAACCGTCAATGGCCAGGGGACGAAACTGTTGTCCTTCAAAGCGCAGTAAAGCCGAAGCATCGCAGCGCAGCAAGCGGCGCAGACTGTTGATCAGGCGTTGAAAACGGTCGCCTTGCGTCAGGCCGCTTTGCAACTCGATAGCGATGGTGGCGAGGGATTGTATGGAGAGCGTCATAGTTGTCATTCCGACACTTAATTGTCATATGGACAATGCTACGCCCATGTCAGAATGACATCAATAAATAATTATCACTTAAAAAACAATAATATAAAAACTGGCACGCCGTTTGCTCATTACAAGTATCGAAACCCAGTAAACGACAATAAGGTAATGAGCATGGCAATTCAGGTAAAAAACAATATCCAATGGGTCGGTCAACGTGACTGGGAAGTGCGTAATTTTCATGGGACAGAATACAAAACCTTAAAGGGCAGCAGCTATAACAGCTATCTGATCCGTGAAGAGAAAACCGTGTTGATCGACACGGTGGACCATAAGTTTAGCCGTGAATTTGTACAAAATCTGTCAGCGGAAATTGATCTTAAAACGCTGGACTACATCATCATCAATCACGCAGAAGAAGATCACGCCGGGGCGCTGACCGAACTGATGGCGCAGATCCCGGGAACGCCTATCTACTGTACCGAAAATGGCATTGATTCAATCAACGGTCACCATCATCACCCAGAGTGGAACTTCCACGTTGTTCACACCGGTGACAGCCTGGATATCGGCAATGGCAAACAGCTGATCTTCGTTGAAACGCCGATGCTGCACTGGCCGGACAGCATGATGACCTACATGACTGGCGATGCCGTGCTGTTCAGTAATGACGCCTTTGGCCAACATTACTGCGATGAGCATCTGTTTAATGATGAGGTTGATCAGAATGAGTTGTTTGAACAATGTCAGCGTTACTACGCCAATATCCTGACCCCATTTAGCCGACTGGTGACACCAAAAATCAACGAGATCCTCGGTTTCAACCTGCCGGTAGACATGATCGCCACCTCACACGGCGTGGTATGGCGCGATAATCCGACGCAAATTGTGCAGCGCTATTTAGAGTGGGCGGCGGATTATCAGGAAGATCGCATCACCATTTTTTACGACACCATGTCCAACAACACCCGCATGATGGCGGACGCTATTGCACAGGGCATCACCGAGGTCGATCCCCGCGTGGCGGTGAAGATTTTTAACGTGGCGCGTCATGACAAGAACGAAATCCTGACTAACGTGTTCCGTTCCAAAGGCGTATTGGTGGGCTCGTCGACCATGAATAATGTGATGATGCCAAAAGTTGCCGGGCTGTTGGAAGAGATCACCGGGCTGCGTTTTCGCAATAAGAAAGCCTCGGCCTTCGGCAGCTACGGCTGGAACGGCGGCGCGGTAGACCGTATTCAAACCCGTTTGATGGACTGTGGTTTTGAAACCACGCTGGCATTGAAAGCCAAATGGCGTCCCGATAGCGATATGCTGGCAATCTGTCGTCAACATGGCCGGGATATTGCTCGTCAATGGGCCTTAACCTCCTTGCCTTTGACGACGTCAGCTCCTGCTCCTGCTCCTGCGGTTGCAACTGTTGTCACACAGGCACAGCCACAGCCACAGCCACAGCCACAGGCTGAAGTATCCTGCGCCAATGTCGATACCAATGTTGACGCCGATGCCGATCTCGGGCCGCGTATGCAATGCAGCGTCTGCCTGTGGATCTACGATCCAAAGTTGGGCGAACCTATGCAAGATGTGGCTCCCGGAACCCGCTGGCAGGACGTACCGGATGACTTCCTGTGCCCGGAATGCTCCATGGGCAAAGATGTGTTCGACCCTCTCGCTTCGGAGGTAAAATGAATTCTGGCATTCTGATCATTGGCTCCGGCTTTGCCGCCCGGCAGCTGGTAAAAAATCTGCGCAGGCTCAATAGCGAGGTTCCGATCCGCCTGATTGCTGCCGACAGCTGCGACGAATATAACAAACCTGAGCTGAGCCATGTGATCAGCCAGAATCAAACCGCAGATGCCTTAACGCGGCAAACCTCCGGCAGCTTTGCCGAACAGTTCCAACTGACGTTACACCCCAATACGCGGATTACAGAGATTGATACCCAGCATAAAAGGGTGTGCAGCGCCGGGCAAAGCTGGCAGTACGACAAACTGGTTCTGGCAGTCGGCGCTTCAGCAATTGTACCGCCGGTGACCGGTCATGAACTGATGCTGACGCTCAACAGCCAACAGGAATATCGCGACGGCGAATTGACACTGCTTCAGGCACAGCGGGTACTGATCCTGGGGGGCGGCCTGATCGGTTGTGAACTGGCGATGGACATGTGCCGGGCCGGTAAACAGGTCACTCTGGTGGACAGATCCGGCAGCCTGCTGTCGGCATTGATGCCGATTGAAGCCAGCAGTCGCCTGCAGCATTGCCTGCAACAGATGGGCGTCGAGTTGCTGCTCAACCAGCAACTGAGCGCACTGACACAGCAAGACGACGCCATACAGGCAACGCTGGATAATGGACGTCAACTGTGCGTTGACGCCGCCATCGCGTCGGTCGGACTGCGTCCGAACGTTGGGTTGGCGCGTCAGGCCAATCTGCAGGTTAATCGCGGCATCCAGGTGAGTAACCGCCTACAGACCTCGCAGATCGATGTGTATGCCCTCGGCGATTGCGCAGAGATTGATGGTCAACTGCTGCCGTTCCTCCAGCCGATACAGTTCAGCGCCATGGCCCTGGCGAAAAACCTGCTGGGCGCTGAGGAAGGCGTGCAACTGCCTGCCATGCTGGTCAAGGTGAAAACCCCCAGCCTGCCGCTGCACCTGGCGGGGGAAACCCATCGGCAGGATTTGAGCTGGAACATTGTCGCCGAACAACAGGGCATGGTTGCCAAAGGTTTTGATCAGCAACAGCAGCTGCGCGCGTTTATTGTTAGCGAAGACCATATGAAACTGGCCTTCGGTTTACTGAAGGAATTAAACGCCCTGACAGCAGAAAGTTAATGATGACCCATCTGTACACTCTGAGCATTTAACGATGCCCTACGCCAACTGGGGTTAATCAGTTGGCGTAACCCCTAAAATAGATTAGTTTTAAGCTCTGACTCACTCCGGCACTGGATGCTATGACTATCAATTCCCCCCAACCTCAGGCTGTTTCCAGCTCTGTTACGCGCCACGCTATTTTCCTGGTTGCTACCCTGTCGCCCGACCCTGCGCAGCTCGCAACGGTGCGTGGCTGGTGCGCCGATATCAGCGGCGTGATCCGTTCCGTCGGCAAAAGAGCCCCGGCAGGAAACTTGTCCTGCGTCTGTGCGTTTGGCTCGGCGGCCTGGGATCGGTTGTTCGGCCAACCCCGCCCATCACAACTTCATCCCTTTGGGGCAATAGGCTCCGGCGACCGCGTAGCGGTATCAACCCCTGGTGATATCCTGTTGCATATCCGCGCCGACGAGATGGATCTGTGCTTCGAGCTGGCTACCCAGTTAATGAACAAACTCGGCGACGCCGTGACGGTGATTGAGGAAGTACACGGCTTCCGTTACTTCGACCAGCGGGCGATGATTGGCTTTGTCGACGGCACCGAAAACCCGGAGGGAAATGACGCGGTAAACTACACGGTGATTGGTGATGAAGATGCCTCGTTTTCTGGCGGCAGTTACGTGCTGGTGCAGAAATATCTGCATGATATGAAAGGCTGGAACTCGCTGCCCGTTGAAACGCAAGAGGGCATTATTGGCCGCCACAAGCAATCCAATATTGAGCTGGATGAGGACGTCAAACCTTCGTCATCCCACAGTTCATTGACGACGCTGGTGGATGAGCATGGTGATGAAGTCAAAATCCTGCGCGACAACATGCCGTTTGGTAAACCCGGCATGGGCGAGTTTGGCACCTACTTTATTGGCTACGCGCGGACTCCCCAGCCGATCGAACAAATGCTGGAAAACATGTTCATTGGTCGACCGGCCGGCAATTACGATCGCCTGCTGGATTTCAGCCGTGCGGTTACCGGTAGCCTGTTCTTTGCCCCTTCGGCGACCTTACTGGAAGAGCTGGCCGATCGTAATACCTGAGGCTTGCACGATAACTCTTGCACGATAACTACAGCAGCAGCGCCAACTCCATCGCCGTGCGCTGCAGCTGTGGCAGCACCCGTTCACGCAGCTCCGCTGACGATATCTGCGACGCATTGACCCCCACGTTCATCGCCGCTACTACGCCGCCCTTGCGTGAATGCATCGGCACCGCGATCGACCGCAGGCCAATTTCCAACTGCTGATCGTTGATGGCGTACCCTTGCCGCCGCACTTTGGCCAGCTGTTCACGTAACTGATCGGCACTGGTCACGGTGAACTCGGTCAGCGGTGCGAAACTCACCCGCGACAGATAGTCGTCCAACTGTTCTTCATCCAGCGCACTGAGCAATACCAGCCCCATAGAGGTGGCGTAGGCCGGCAGCCGACTGCCGCGCCCCAGATCAATCGTCATGATGCGCTTCACTGAGGCGCGGGCGATATACAGGATGTTGTCACCGTCCAGTGTCGCCACCGAGCAGGATTCGTTCAGCAGCTTACTGAGGTAATCCAGTGAGTTCTGCGCCGCTTTCGCCAGCTCGGAAGAAGAAAGATAGGCGTGTCCAATAGTCAGCACTCGCGGCAGCAGCCGGTAATGGCGGCCGTCAGGGCAATGCACAAACCCCAGCGCACGCAGGGTGTACAGGCAGCGACGCACTGCCGCACGCGGAATGCCGGTAATTTGGCTGATTTCAGAAACCGACATTTGTGAATACTGGGGCTGAAAAGCCTGTAGCACCTCCAGTCCCCTGGCCAACGACGCCATAAAATTAGGGTCCCCTTTATACTGATCGTTGCTTAACTCCCCGATCTCCTGCAGCCGACGCAACTCCCCAGCACCAAACTCAGATACATCACCCATCCTGACCTCCAACTCACATAGAGTTATCTGCATCACAGAATTAACTGCCAAATGATTAATGTTTCGATAATCGCACAATGAACTGATATTCGCACTTGCTGCTTAATTTTTCATCCCATAAATTGATTTGAGACCCATTAATGCAACGCTGACAGCTTTGCAGCGTACCGAGGAGAGCAAATGATCGATAAAAGTGTGGCATCCGCAGAGGCCGCTGTCGCGGATATCCCTGACGGCGCGGCCATTATGGTCGGGGGTTTTGGCCCAGCCGGTCAGCCTTATGCCCTGCTGGACGCCCTGATCCGCCATCGGCCACGCGGGCTTACGCTGATCAGCAACAACGCGGGCAACGGAGATTTTGGGTTGGCGGCGCTGCTGAAGGCCGGTTGTGTGAGCAAAGTCGTCTGTTCATTCCCGCGCCAGTCGGACTCCTGGGTATTTGATGAGTTGTACCGCCGTGGCGAACTGGAACTGGAGCTGATCCCGCAGGGTAATCTGGCGGCACGGATCCAGGCCGCCGGTTCCGGCCTCGGCGGTTTTTACACCCCGACCGGCTACGGCACCGAACTGGCGCAAGGCAAAGAGACTCGCGAGATCGACGGCAGACACTATGTGTTCGAGCTGCCGCTAAAAGCTGACTTCGCGCTGATCAAGGCCGACAGAGCCGATCGCTGGGGCAACCTGTTGTACAACAAAACCGGGCGTAACTTCGGGCCGATCATGGCCATGGCGGCCGCCTGCACCATTGCCGAGGTCAATCGGATGGTGCCGTTGGGGGAGCTGGATCCTGAAAATATCATTACGCCGGGGATCTTCGTGCAACGCCTGGTGACCACGCCCGATCACTCTGCGCCACTGTCGGCTTAAGGAACGCACCTATGACCAAACTCACTCATCAGCAGTTGGCCGAGCGTATTGCGCGCGACATTCCGGAAGGTGCCTACGTCAATCTGGGCATCGGTATTCCCACCCAAATTGCCAACTACCTACCGGCGGATAAAGAGATCTTCCTGCACAGTGAGAACGGCATTCTCGGCATGGGCCCGGCACCGGCGGCCGGCCAGGAAGACCCCGAACTGATCAACGCCGGTAAACAGCCGGTGACCCTGCTGAAAGGCGGCTGCTTTTTCCACCACGGCGACTCCTTTGCCATGATGCGCGGCGGCCACCTGGATATCTGCGTGCTCGGCGCTTATCAGGTCTCCGAACGCGGTGATCTTGCCAACTGGAGCACTGGCGCACCGGGGGCGATCCCGGCGGTTGGCGGCGCGATGGATTTAGCGATCGGTGCCCGTCAGGTGTTTGTGATGACCGAACACCTGACCAAAAAAGGCGAATGCAAAATTGTCCGCCACTGCACTTACCCCCTGACCGGCATCGGCTGTATTGATCGCATCTACAGCGATTTGGCGGTGATGGACGTCACCCCACAGGGCCTGGTGGTGCGCGAAATATTCGGCGGGTTGACCCCACAGCAACTACAGGAAGTCACCCCGGTCGAACTGACCTTTGTCCTTCAACACGGAGAACAGCCGCATGAATCCCGCCTACCTTTGTGATGCCGTCCGCACGCCTTTTGGCCGACTGAACGGCAGCCTGGCCGGTGTCCGCGCCGACGATCTGGCCGCCCTGCCGCTGAAAGCGCTGCAGGCGCGACATCCGCGACTTGACTGGGCGGCGGTGGATGACGTGCTGTTCGGCTGCGCCAACCAGGCCGGAGAAGACAACCGCAACGTGGCACGCATGGCGCTGCTGCTGGCCGGTCTGCCGGTGCAGATCCCCGGTTGCACCCTCAACCGCCTGTGCGGCTCCAGTCTGGATGCGGTAGCGATGGCAGCCCGGGCAATCAAAACCGGCGAAAGCGAGCTGATGATCGCCGGCGGTGTCGAGAGTATGTCCCGGGCCCCCTTCGTGATGGGCAAGGCGGAAAGCGCCTTCAGCCGGGCAATGAAACTGGAAGATACCACCATGGGTTGGCGGTTTATCAATCCACAGATGAAAACGCTGTATGGCGTGGAGTCGATGCCACAAACCGCCGAAAACGTCGCTCTAAAGTTCGGTATTAACCGTCAGGATCAGGACGCCTTTGCCCTGCGTAGCCAGCAGCGCACCGCCGCCGCGCAAGAAAGCGGCTTTTTCGCCGACCAGTTAATTGAGGTCAGCATTGCCCAGAAGAAAGGCGATGCGCTGCGGTTCTGTCAGGACGAACACCCGCGCGCCACCACGCTGGAGGCCCTGGCGAAGCTGAAACCGGTGGTAGATCCGCAGGGCACGGTGACGGCCGGTAATGCCTCCGGGTTGAACGACGGGGCCTGCGCACTGCTGCTGGCCGGCGAACTCGGGGTGACTCGCCACGGGCTGCAACCGATGGCACGCATTGTCGCCAGCGCCGTTACCGGGATCGAACCCTCAATTATGGGCTTTGCACCGGCGGATGCGGTACGCAAGGTGTTGAAGATTGCCGGATTGAGCCTCGACCAAATGGACGTTATCGAGCTTAACGAAGCCTTTGCAGCACAGGCGCTGGCGGTGACCCGTGAACTGGGGTTACGTGACGACGCCGCTCAGGTGAATCCCAATGGCGGTGCCATTGCCCTCGGTCATCCACTGGGCGCATCCGGTGGCAGGCTGGTGATGAATGCCGCCTGGCAATTGCAGAAAACGCGTGGCCGCTACGGCTTGTGCACCATGTGTATCGGCGTCGGCCAGGGTATTGCGTTGATTATCGAACGGGTATGAAACGGGGAAAGAACATGGATATTGACTATCGCCTTGATGGCCGCACCGGGGCACCCTTGTTGGTGCTATCCAACTCGCTCGGTACCACCTTCGACATGTGGCTGGCACAGCTGCCGGTGCTGAGCGAACACTTTCACCTATTGCGCTATAACCAGCGCGGACACGGTGCTACGCCGCTGCCAGCGACCCCGCTGCGGCTTGAAGATCTGGGACAGGATGTGATTGCCCTGCTCGACCATCTGGACGCGCCAAGCGCTCATTTTTGCGGTATTTCGATGGGCGGCCTGACCGGGTTGTGGCTCAACCGCTACCATCCGCAGCGCATCAAGCGGTTGGTGGTCGCCAATACCGCCGCGCGCATCGGCAGTGCCGAAGGCTGGCAACAGCGCGCCCAACAGGTGCGCAACTCAGGGCTGACGCCGATCGCCGCAGCGTCCCCCGCTCGCTGGTTTAGCGAAGCCTTTTTGCGGCAATACCCTGAACAGGTTGCCCCACTGGTCGCCGGGCTGGCAGCGGGCAGCGCCGAGGGTTACGCCGCCTGCTGCGATGCGCTGGCATTGGCCGATCTCCGCGCCGAAGTAGCGTCCATGACGCGGCCAATGCGAGTGATTGCCGGAGAGCAAGATCCGGTGACGACGGTGGCGGACGCCGAATTTCTTGTCGCCAACGCGCCGCGAGCCGAACTGCAGCGGCTACCGGCTTCGCACATTTCCAATATTGCCTGCCCGGAGCTCTTCAACCGCAGCGTTGTCGAGTTCCTCACTGAGAAGGAATAACGTATGGAACTCCATATTGAGCGCATCGACAGTTGGCTGGTGGATATCCCAACCATCCGTCCGCACAAGTTGTCGATGGCCACCATGGGCTGCCAGACCCTGACGCTGGTGCGCCTCACCTGCGCTGACGGCCTGACCGGTTGGGGAGAAGCCACCACTATCGGCGGGCTGAGCTATGGGCCGGAAAGCCCGGAAGGGATCAGGTCAGCGATTGATGACTACCTGACGCCGTTGCTGAGCGGCAAGAGTTTTAATGGGCTGGCACCGCTGGTGGCGCTGATGAATGCTCACGTCAAAGGCAATACCTTTGCCAAGTCAGCGCTGGAAACCGCGTTCCTGGATGCTCAGGGCAAACGCCTCGGCCTGCCGGTCAGCACCCTGCTCGGCGGCGCGCTGAGCGACAGTTTGCCGGTGTTATGGACGCTGGCCAGCGGCGATACGCAAAAAGACATCGCCGAGGGGCAGCGTCTGCTGGCGGAAGGTCGTCACCGTGCTTTCAAACTGAAGATCGGCGCACGGCCATTGGCAGAGGATTTACGCCACACCCAGGCGATTAAACAGGCGCTGGGACCGGAAGTCAGCATCCGCGTTGACGTCAATCAGGCATGGGACGCCGGCACCGCCGTACGAGGAATGGCAGCGCTGCAAGAGATCGGTATCGATCTGGTGGAACAGCCGGTGGCGCTGTGGGATCGGTCTGCACTGATCCAGCTCAGCCAACGCTTTACCTTGCCGATCCTGGCGGATGAGGCAGTGGCCGATGCCCACGACGGCTATGCGCTGGCGGCGGGCGGCTTTACCGGTGCCTACGCACTGAAAATCGCCAAGGCGGGCGGACCGGCGCAGGCGCTGAAACTGGCACAGGTGGCACAGGCCGCAGGCGTGGCGCTGTACGGCGGCACCATGCTGGAAGGTACGCTGGGCACGGTGGCCTCACTGCATGCCTGGTCAACGTTGATGCTGGACTGGGGCACCGAGATGTTTGGTCCGCTGCTGCTGAAAGACGACGTCGTTTCCACGCCGCTGACCTTCGCCAACGGTCAGGTCAATCTACCGTCCGGCCCGGGGCTGGGGATAGAAATTGATGAAGACAAACTGCAATTTTATCTGCGTACATAAACGGAGATCACCGCCATGCTATTTAAAGTAGAAATGATCGTGAAACTGCCTGTCGATATGCCCAAAGACGTTGCAGACGAAATTAAACTGCATGAGAAAAAATACTCACAGGCATTGCAATCAGCCGGTAAATGGCGACATATCTGGCGCGTGGTGGGCAGTTACGCCAATGTCAGCATTTTCGATGTGGAAAGTAATACCGAACTGCATGATATTTTATCCGGCCTGCCGCTTTACCCTTATATGGAAATTCGTGTTGATGCATTGTGCAGGCATCCATCATCTATTCACGAAAACGATAATTAAAAAACCGGGATAACAACCCGCCCCCATTAGCCGTTAATGGCGGCTAAACTCATACCCTACAAAATAAGCAATGAGGAATTCGCAATGTCTATTTCCTTCGATCAGCATCAAGACGTAATTAAATTACTGAAAATAAGCAGCGGTTTTACCAGTGAAAATGGCGATCCGCGTTTTAAGAAAATCATCCATCAATTGCTGGGAGATATTTGCCGGTTGGTTGAACAATACGACATCAGCGCGGAAGAGTTCTGGCAGGCAATTAATTATCTGCATACGCTGGGTGGCCGCCAGGAAGCGGCGCTGCTGGCCGCTGGCCTGGGATTAGAGCACTTCCTCGACCTGCGTGATGATCAACGCGAACAGGCTCAGGGGCTGACAGGCGGTACACCGCGCACTATCGAAGGGCCATTGTACGTGGCCAATGCACCGCTGAGTGAAGGCTTTGCCCGCATGGACGACGGTGAGGATGCCGGTGAATTGATGTGGCTACAGGGGCAGGTCAATGACGCCGACGGTCGGCCACTGGCGGGCGCGGTAGTGGATATCTGGCATGCCAATACGCTGGGGAATTATTCATTCTTCGACAAATCTCAGAGCGACTTCAATCTGCGCCGTCGGGTAAAAACCGACGCCAACGGGCGCTACAGAGTGCGCAGCATTGTGCCTTCCGGCTACGGCTGCCCGCCGGACGGGCCGACTCAGGCGTTGCTCAACCGCCTGGGGCGCCACGGTAACCGCCCGGCGCATATTCACTTTTTCATCTCTGCGCCAGGGCATAAACACCTGACCACCCAAATTAATCTTAACGGCGATCGTTATTTATGGGACGACTTTGCTTTCGCCACCCGCGATGGGCTGATTGCCGACCCGGTGAAAATTACCGATCCGGCTATTGTGGCGCAACGCGATCTGCCCGGTGCGCATACCGAAGTGAGTTTCAACTTCAGCCTGTACCCCACTACCGATGATGAAGAACAGCAAAGAATAAAGCGAGCCCGCGCTTTACAGGATTAAGTTATACGCCGGGTAAAATAATGAAACATATCAATAGCGGGTGATGAAATAGACATCACCCACTCATTAACCCTGTTCAGCCGATACGAGGTCATTATTATGAACTCACCAACCGCCCCATTATTTACCGATCTGAAAACGAAAATAAATAATGCCCTGGTGATAGATAAAGAAAAAGGTATCTATCAATGCAATCGCGCTATTTTTACCGATGAGTCGCTGTTTGAACTGGAAATGAAAGCCATATTCGAGGGCAATTGGGTTTATCTGGCCCATGAAAGCCAGATCGCGGAACCGGGCGATTATTACACGCTGACCGTCGGCCGCCAGCCGATTATGATTACCCGTGATAAGGACAAGCAACTGCACGCCATGATCAACAGTTGCTCACACCGTGGTGCAATGTTGGCCAGCCGCAAGTCAGGTAACAAAACCTCCTTTACCTGCCCCTTTCACGGCTGGACCTTCAACAATGCCGGCAATCTGCTGAAGGCCAAAGATGAAAAGACCGGCGCGTACCCGCCCTGTTTCAAGCAGGCGGGTTCACACGATCTCAAGCAGATGCCGCGCTTTGAGTCCTATCGTGGCTTTCTGTTCGGTAGCCTGAGCAATGAGGTGCTACCGCTGACGGATTACCTGGGTGATACCCGTCAGGTCATTGACCTGATTGTCGATCAGGCGGAAAACGGCCTGGAAGTGCTGAAAGGCGCGTCATCCTACACCTATGACGGCAACTGGAAACTGCAAATGGAAAACGGCGCTGACGGCTATCACGTCAGCGTGGTGCACTGGAACTACGCCTCCACCATGGCACGCCGTAACTATGGGGCCAATTGCACCCAAACCGTTGACGCCAACGGTTGGTCAAAAAGCACCGGCGGCGTGTACGGCTTCGACAATGGGCACATGCTGCTGTGGACCCGGGCGCTCAACCCCGAAGTGCGGCCGGTGTTTAAGCACTTCAACCGTCTGAATGAGCGTTTTGGCACTGTCCGCGCCGATCTGATGGTTAATGAGACCCGCAACCTGTGCCTGTACCCCAACGTCTATCTGATGGATCAGTTTTCCACCCAAATCCGCGTGGTACGACCTATTGCGGTGGATAAGACCGAGGTCACCATCTTTTGCTTCGCCCCCAAGGGGGAAAGTGCCCAGGACCGGGCGCTACGCATCCGTCAGTATGAAGATTTCTTCAACGTCAGCGGTATGGGCACCCCGGACGATCTGGAAGAGTTCCGCGCCTGCCAGCAGGGCTACAACGCAGGCAACCTGCCGTGGAGTGATATGAGCCGCGGTGCGACCCATTGGCTGGAGGGGGCCGATGAGAATGCCCAGGCGATGTCGATCAATCCGCTGCTTAGCGGCCCACGCTCCGAAGACGAAGCGCTGTACATCAGCCATCACCATCATTGGCAACAAACGCTGCTACGCACCCTGCAAAACAGTGAGCAGGCGGAGGTTATGCCATGAACAGCCTGCAACAGCGTATCGAGCAATTCCTGTATCGCGAGGCGCGGCTGCTGGACGATCGCCAATGGGAAGACTGGCTGAACTGCTACAGCCCGACGGTGGAGTACTGGATGCCGGCTTGGGGGGATGACGACCGCCTGACACAGGATCCGCAGAGTGAGATCTCACTGATTTACTACCCTAACCGCGAAGGTTTGGAAGACCGGGTATATCGAATAAAAACCGAGCGTTCGGCCGCCAGTACCCCGGAGCCCCGCACTACCCATCAGATCAGCAACGTCGAACTGCTGGACGAAACGCCACAGAGTGTCGAGGTGCGCTACAACTGGGTGACCTTCAGCCACCGCTATCAGAAAACCGATCTGTTTTTTGGCACCAGCCGCTGCCTGATCGCGTTGGACGGCGAACAGCCGAAAATCCAGCGAAAAACTATCCGGCTCAACAACGACTATATCAGTCAGGTCATTGATATTTACCATATTTAGCTGCACTGTGAGGTGAGTATGTCTTTTACCCTAGCCCTTAATTTTGAAGACGGTGTCAGTCGCTTTATTCAATGTAATCCCAATGAAAAGGTGCTCGACGCCGCCTACCGGCAAAAAATCAACCTGCCGATGGACTGCTCGGACGGCGTGTGCGGCACCTGCAAATGCCACTGTGAACAGGGGGAATACAGTCTGGGCGATGACTATCTGGATGAAGCGCTATCCGAACAGGAGGCCGCACAGCGGCTGGTGCTAACCTGCCAGATGGTGCCGACCTCGGATTGTGTGATCGATGTGCCCATGGCATCGACGCTGTGCAAAACCGGCAGCGAAGCGTTCAGCGCCACGCTGACCTCCGCCAACGCATTGTCCGACAGCGCCATCGAATTTTGCCTGACGTTGGACGACGAGCGCGGGATCGCCTTCCTGCCCGGCCAATACGTCAATATCGAAGTGCCCGGCAGCGATGCCAGCCGCGCTTACTCTTTCAGTTCGCGGCCCGGCAGTCGGCAGATTTCGTTCCTGCTGCGCAACGTTCCCGGCGGCATGATGAGCCGTTATCTGACCGACCAGGCGCAGCCAGGCGATCCAATCCGTCTGCGTGGCCCGCAAGGCAGCTTTTATCTGCGGACGCCGACACGGCCGATACTGTTTCTGGCCGGCGGCACCGGGCTGGCCCCTTTCCTGTCGATGCTGGAACAGTTAGTGACCGAGGGGAGCACGCAGCCGGTACATCTGATTTATGGCGTCACTCACGATCATGATCTGGTGAAACTGGAACAGCTGGAGCGCTACCGTCAGCATTTGCCGAACTTCAGTTTTCTGAGCTGCGTTGCCAGCGCGGCCTCGCAGTGGCCGCACAAGGGGTATGTCACCCAGCACCTTGATGAGAACCTACTCAATGGCGGCGATCTGGACGTTTACCTGTGCGGCCCACCGCCAATGGTGGAAGCCGTACTCAGTGATTTCCAGCGTCGTGCCTTCACCCCGGCCAGCTTCCACTATGAGAAGTTCGCCCCCAGCCAGGCCAGCTAAAGGAGCCGAATATGCATCAATCTCGTTTTCACCGGCAGGTGATGGTGATCACCGGGGCCGCCCAAGGCATTGGCAAGGCCGTTGCCGAACGAGCGGCGCAAGAAGGGGCCAGGCTGGCGCTGATCGATCGTGCGCCCTACCTTACAGAGATCGCCGCGGCGCTGAGCGAACGCGGCGTCGAGGTCATCGCTCTGCAGGCCGATCTGGAGCGCTGGGAAGAAACCCGGGACGCACTGGATCGGGTTAAACAACACTTCGGCAGCGTGGATATTCTGGTGAATAACGTCGGCGGTACCATCTGGGCTCGGCCATTTGCCGAATATGAGCCACAGCAGATTGAAGCGGAAATCCAGCGCTCGCTGTTCCCGACGCTGTGGGGCTGCCGCGCGGCCCTGCCGCATATGCTGGAGCAGGGGCACGGCGTCATCGTCAACGTTTCCTCTGTCGCCACCCGGGGCGTTAATCGCGTGCCTTATTCAGCGGCCAAAGGTGGCGTCAACGCCTTGACCCAATCGCTGGCGTTTGAGTATGCCAGCTCCGGCATCCGCATCAACGCCACCGCGCCAGGGGGCACCGAAGCACCACCACGCCTGACGCCGCGTAACAATGAATCACCGACACCACAGGAAAAAGCCTGGTATCAGCAGGTGGTTGATCAGACCCTCGACAGCAGCCTGATGCACCGCTACGGCAGCGTCAACGAACAGGCCGCCGCCATTTTGTTCCTCGCCAGCGACGAGGCCGGTTACATCAATGGCACAGTGCTGCCGGTGGCAGGTGGCGATTTGGGTTAAGTCTCTTCAGAAGCGGCGGAGATTAATCCGCCGTAATCCGCCGCCCCTGCGCATCAATCACCGCTTCGCCATCCTCTTTGCTGAACGGGCCCTGCTGCGCATTCGGCAGAATATCCAGCACCACTTCTGACGGGCGACACAGCCGGGTTCCCAGCGGTGTCACCACGATCGGCCGGTTAATCAAAATCGGTTGCTGCAGCATAAAGTCGAGCAGCCGATCGTCGCTCCAGCCTGTATCCGCCAGACCCAGCGTTTCGTAAGGCTCGACGTTTTTGCGCAGCAACGCACGAACAGAGATCCCCATGTCGGCAATCAGTCTGACCAATTGTTCGCGACTGGGCGGTGTCTCCAGATATAAAATCACCTCTGGCTCCACCCCGCTGTTGCGGATCAGCGCCAACGTATTGCGCGATGTACCGCAAGCCGGGTTGTGGTAAATCTTGATGTTGCTCATGACGGTTCTCTCTTGAGTTAAGCCTAAAGCGACAGGCGCAGCGCCAGGGCGCTCAGCGCGACCAGCAGCACCGGGATCGTCATCACGATGCCCACGCGGAAATAATATCCCCAGGTGATGACAATGTTTTTCTGTGACAGCACGTGCAGCCATAACAATGTGGCCAGACTGCCGATTGGGGTAATTTTCGGCCCCAGATCGCTGCCTATCACATTGGCATAAATCATCGCCTGCTTGATCACGCCCTCGGCGTTGCTGCCGTCAATTGACAAGGCCCCTACCAGCACCGTCGGCATGTTGTTCATAATAGAAGACAGAAATGCACTCAGGAAACCGGTGCCCAGCGTGGCCGCCCATATTCCCCGCTCGGCCAGGGCATTGAGCATGCCGGCCAGCATAGCGGTTAACCCCGCGTTACGCAGACCATAGACCACCAGATACATCCCCAGTGAGAAAATCACGATCTGCCAGGGGGCACCTCGTAATACTTTACCGGTGTCGATGCCCTGACCCCTTTTCGCCACCACCAACAGGATCAACGCGCCAACGGCTGCGACCAGGCTGACCGGTACGCCGAGCGGCTCCAGGCCAAAGAACCCCACCAGCAGCAATATCAACACGCCCCAACCGGCTTTAAAGGTCGGTAAGTCACGGATTGCCTCACGCGGCGGCCGCAACAACGTCAGGTCATAACTCTGCGGAATATCTTTACGGAAGAACAGGTGCAGCACCCCCAGCGTGGCGACGATGGCGGCCATGTTCACCGGCACCATCACCGCCGCATACTCGGTGAACCCCAGTTGGAAGAAATCCGCAGAGACGATATTCACCAGGTTGGACACCACCAGCGGCAGGCTGGCGGTATCGGCAATAAACCCCGCCGCCATCACGAATGCCAGGGTGCCCCCCGGGCTGAATCCCAGCGCCAACAGCATCGCAATCACAATCGGCGTCAGGATCAGCGCCGCGCCGTCATTGGCAAACAACGCCGCCACCGTAGCCCCTAACAGCACGATGTAAGTGAACAGCCAGCGCCCTTTACCCTTGCCCCAGCGCGCAATATGCAACGCCGCCCACTCAAAGAAACCGGATTCATCCAGCAGCAGGCTAATCACAATCACGGCAATAAAGGTGGCTGTGGCATTCCAGACTATCTGCCAGACCAGTGGAATATCACTGATGTGTACGACCCCAGTCAGCAGCGCCAGCACCGCCCCGAGGGATGCACTCCAGCCAATGCCCAAGCCTTTAGGCTGCCAGATCACCAAAATAAGCGTCAGGATAAAAATCGCCCCGGCCAACACCATCACAACTCCTTAGCGGCTCACGCCAAACACATATGAAATTTCGAATATATAAGATTAAATTTTTTATCGTTAGCGACAGATAATCCCATTACCGGCAGCTCGTTGCGCCAGTTCGGTCACCTGTTGTTGTTGGCTAAGGTAAGCCTGCTCAATAATTGCCGCCACCCAGGCCGGCATATGTGGCGACAACCGGTAGTAGATCCACTTGCCGTCACGGCGATCGAGCAGCAAACCGCTTTCACGTAACATGGCAAGATGGCGGGAAATTTTAGGCTGTGACTCGGCCAATGCCCCGGACAACTCACAAACACACAGCTCCCCCGCCTGGCGCAACAAAAGCACCAGCGTCAGGCGAGTCTCTTCCGACAGGTTTTTAAACAGTTGTAACGGTGTCAGTGATGTCATCAATTTCGTTCTCCAGTGCGTTGCTGCCATCATAATCCGCAGGCAACGGATGTCAACAATACATATGAATAATCAAATATGAATGAGCGGTAGGGATCCCGAATATCCTTTGGAAAAAACGCCAGGTTAAGTTTTAGCTATCGATTCCATACGCCAAAGCGTCTGTTCATTATGTGCTCTTTGGTTACAATCGTTAGCACTGAAATCCACCGTATCGAGGGCTACTATGTACAACTTCTCACGTTATCAGGCAAAAGAACTGGCGCTGGCTTATATGAGCGGCAAAAAACACGACCTGTCGCCGCAGGAATTTCTGCAGCAGCTGAAAAGCAGCGAAAAATCGTTCGACTATTTGTTGAAGCACGGCAGTGAACAGCCGCGCGAAGTGTTGGTACAAAGTTTCTGAAAACAAGATGTTAACCGTAATATCGCCCGCTTTGCCGGTGGCGAGCCATCTGGCCCGCGTATTCCCGGCTGAACGGCGAGGGGGGTTCATCACCGACGCGGTGCATCCCAATAAGGTCGCTCCCCACCAAGCTGGGCCAGCAGGAAATCGACAAAGGCCAATACCTTAGCTGGCAGGTATTTTCGCTGTGGATACACCGCATAAATGGCATGCTCCGGCAGCTTATAAGCCGGCAACACCTCGACCAGGCGCCCCTGCGCAATATCATCCCCGACGATAAAAGTCGGCATCTGGCAAATGCCCAGGCCGCCAAGCAGTGCTTCGCGCAGAGCCTCACTGTTATTCACCTGGTAGTTCCCCCGCGGCTGAAAACGCACCGCGCCCGCAGGCCCCTCAAACTGCCATTCACTGCCACCACGGAAATAGCTGTAAAACAAACAGTTATGCTGCGCCAGTTGTTCTAAATCTGTCGGTGTTCCACAGCGTGCCAAATAAGACGGTGCCGCGCACAATAGGCTGTGGCAGGGCGCGATACGCCGGGCGATCAAGCTTGAGTCGGCAAGCCGCCCGATGCGGATCGCCAGATCATAGCCCCCTTCGACCAGATCGACCAATTGATCATCCATCATCATATTGATCTCTATTTCTGGATAAGTCGCCAGGAAATGGGCGATCCACGGGGCTACATGCAAGCGACCAAACACCATAGGTACGCTGATCCGCAGGCTGCCTTGTGGTTGTCCCTGCAAACGGGTGACCGCATCCTCCCCCTCTTGCGCCACCAGGCAGGCATTACGGGCGTAGCCGAAATACTGTTCACCCGCTTCGGTCAGGCTCAGGCTGCGGGTCGTGCGCTGTAACAACTGCACGCCAAGCGAGCTTTCCAACTGGGAAATACGTTTGCTTACCGCTGATTTTGTAATGCCCAAGCGTCGGGCGGCAGCTGAAAAACTTTCGCATTCCACTACGGCCACAAATACTGGGATCGCTGCAAAGTTATCATTCATCTATAGTCAACTTTTACTCAACAATGAGTTTCTATTCTAATGGATTATGTTTAAAACAAAAACAATATAGCCTATTCGCCCATCGAAGCATAAATCGGACACCAAGATGCGCGAACATTTCTCCCATCCCCTGCTGGCACTGGCCGCCGGCGCCTTGCTGGCCCTGATGATCAGCATCAACAGCGTGCTGGCCAGCTATAACTCCCCGCTGCTTGCTTCATGGGTGGCCCATGGCATAGGCGCAATCACCGCCTGGCTACTCTTGCTGTTGCTGAACCGCCGTCCTCCGAAGTCTTCCCCGTCATCGGTCGCGGTTCCCCGTTGGGCCTATTTTGGCGGCATTCCCGGGGCCCTGACGGTGGTGTTGGCGGCAATCACCGTTAACAGCTCACTGGCGCTTTCCGGCAGCCTGGCACTGATGCTCACCGGCCAGGTTTTATTTGGCATGTTATCCGACAGCTGCGGCTGGTTTGGCGTGATGAAACGCCGTCTGAATGCCAACGACATTATTGCTACGCTGCTGATCCTCTCCGGCTGCGCCCTGCTCATCTTCCTGAGATAATCCCCATGATCACTTTGGTACTCCTCGCATTGTTCAACGGCGTTTGCATCAGCATCAGCCGCGCAGTCAACGGCCGTCTGGCGTTGGATCGCGGCGCTTTCTCGGCCTCACTCTGCAATCACATCGTCGGTTTTCTGTTCCTCAGCCTGCTGCTGGCGGGAATCGGTGGACTCAAGGGTGCCTCCCTTGGCCACGCCCCCTGGACAGCCTATCTTGGCGGGATCATCGGCGCGCTGTTTGTCGCCTTGAACAGCTATGTGCTGCCGCGTCTCGGTACCCTGCGCGCCGCACTGTTGATTATCAGTGGCCAGATGCTGGCAGGGGTCGTTATCGACCGCCTGCACGACAGCAATGGCTCAGCCGGGTTGCAGATACTCGGCATTGGCCTGATCCTGTTGGGAGTCTATTTGGCCCGGATGGAAAAACCCCTGATGACGCTGATACATGAACGCATTAAATTATCCGGTTAATTTCGTACCCAGAGACGAATAATCATTAAATTCGTATCTAGATGCGAATAATTGACATATTCGTCTTTAGATGCGAACTTCATAGGTAACTCATCGCGTCAGAGCAGAAAAAGGCATGCCAGCACAAGTCAGCGTAATCACCGGCGATTTGGTTAATTCCCGCCGGTTAGACACCACTCACTACATCAGCGAGTTAAATGCCCTACTTGGCCAACTGCAACAGGCTAAGCTTATTCAGCAATTCGAGATTTTCCGCGGCGATGCCTTTCAGGCAGTGGCGGAACCGCAATCCGGTTTGCTGCTGGCGGTGTATATCCGCATCGCGCTCAAAGCCATGGACTCGCCACACTGGGATGCCCGCATCGCCGTAGGCCTGGGCACTGCGCAGGCAGATACCGCCGGCTATGGCAGCGCCTTTGTGAATTCGGGTCAGGCGCTGGACGGCCTGATGAAAAATTGCCGACTGGCTCTGAAAAATGATAATGACCAGACAAATGCCATTGTCAGCGATCTGTTGCCAATGTTAGATCATGTGGTTAGCCGTCTCTCGCAGACCGAAGCGCAAATTGTTCAGGCACGCATCTTCGCCACCACCAGCCAGGAAGTGGCGGAAAAACTGCAGAAGGCTGCTTCCACAGTCTCCGCAACGCTAAAACGCGCGGCCTACGAGGAAATCATGCGATTTATTAACGCGATTAACAGGATTACCTGATATGGATTTGAGCTACACACCGTTGCTGGTCTGGTTGCTGATCGCCCACTTGCTTGCCGACTTTCCGCTGCAGCCGCCTCGTTGGGTCGAGGATAAAATCTGTCGCCGCGCACGATCCCGCTTCCTGTTCGTACACGCCCTGCTGCACGGCATACTGGCTGCCTGCGCCGTGGCCGGTTTTGCTCTGCTGCATGGCGGTCTGTCCGTGCCCCAGGTGTTAACCGCCCTGCTGGTTATCGCGACCAGTCACTGGCTGATCGACCTGCTAAAAGTCACCCTATTGACGCGCCTCAGCCAGGCGAGTGGTTTCCTGCTCGATCAAGGTCTGCATCTGACGGTGATTGTTCTGCTATGGCTGTCTATCACGCCGAACGCTCACGGCCTGCTTGCCGCACTGGCTTCCGCCGCCAGCGGTTGGCAATTTGGGTTGGGGCTGTTAGCCTATTTATTGATTTATATGCCGATGGGTATTCTGATTGGTCAATTGCTGGCGCACTGGACGCCACAGATGCCGTCCTCAGCCAAAGCGGATAACGATTCACTGTTACGTGCGGGCAAGCAAATCGGCTATCTGGAAAGGACGCTGATCCTGACTTTCGTACTGACAGGCCAGATACCGGCAGTGGGATTTTTGCTGGCGGCCAAGTCGATCTTTCGCTTTGGCGACTTGCGGCAGAGTGATGACAAAATGCGTACCGAGTATGTGCTGCTCGGTACGCTATTTTCATTTACGCTGACCATCATGCTCGGTCTGCTGGTGAAAAAATCACTCTAGGGGCGAAGTTATTCGCCCTTTTTCGCAATAATTACAACCACTCGCCGAAACGACGGATATAGAAGCGTTTCATCAACTGAGCCACTACGCAGTAGCTGACCAAAGTACCGGCCAGCCATGGGAAGTATTCCCAAGGTAGCGGCTGCAGCCCAACCAATGCACCAAGCGGTGAGAACGGCAGATAGATACCCAGCGCCATCACCAATATTGTGGTCAGCAGAACCGGCAATGCGGCGGTGCTCTGAATGAACGGGATCTTCTGGGTACGCAACATATGTACTACCAGCGTTTGCGACAGTAACCCTTCAATAAACCACCCGGACTGGAACAAGGCCTGATGCTCTACGCTGTTGGCGGCAAACACGAACCACATCAGCGCATAGGTGGTGATATCGAAGATGGACGATGTCGGCCCAATCCACAGCATAAAGCGGCCAATGTTTTTCGCATCCCACTTGCGCGGTTTACGCAGGAACTCTTTGTCCATCTTGTCCCATGGCAGCGACAGCTGGGAAATATCGTACATCAGGTTCTGGATCAACAGGTGGATCGCCAGCATCGGCAGGAACGGAATAAATGCGCTGGCGACCAACACCGAAAACACGTTGCCGAAGTTGGAGCTGGCAGTCATGTTCAGGTACTTGATGATATTGCCGAAGGTCTCGCGGCCCTTGATCACCCCCTCTTCCAGCACCATCAGATTCTTTTCCAGCAAAATGATGTCCGCCGACTCCTTGGCGATATCGGTACCGGTATCCACTGAAATCCCCACGTCGGCATCGCGCAGCGCCGGCGCATCGTTAATACCGTCGCCGAGGAAACCAACGGTATGGCCATTTGCCTGCAACATCTTCAACACGCGCGACTTTTGCAACGGCGTCAGTTTGGTAAACACCGTGCGCTGTTCCACTTCACGCGCCAGCGTAACGTCGTCCATCTCGGCAATTTGCGGACCGGAAAGCGGCTCGCCGGGCTCCAGCCCAACATCGCGGCAAATTTTGCAGGTGATCACCGGGTTATCGCCGGTCAACACCTTCACTGCCACGCCGTTTTCCTGCAAAGCGGCAATCGCTTCTTGCGCGCTCTCTTTCGGTGGATCCAGGAACGTCAGTACGCCCTGGATCACCATATCGCGCTCATCGGCTACGCTCAGCGGCAAAGCGTTTTTCTGTTCCCTCAGCTCACGGGTGGCTAGCACCAACACGCGGAAACCATCCTCATTGTACTGGCCAGCAAGCGCTTGCAGCGCCTCACGCCGCGCCGGATCCAGCGGGACAATCTGCTGCCCTTCACGCACATGGGTAGCGATTTCCAGCATTTCTTCCACCGCCCCTTTGCAAATCAGGCGCTGCTGGTTGTTTTCATCTGCCACCACGATTGACAGACGGCGACGTACAAAATCGAAGGGTAATTCATCAACCTTACTGAAGCGGCCCAAAGCTTCAATACCCGGTTTGCCGCGGCCAAAGCGGATCACCGCCTGATCCATCAGGTTTTTCATCCCGCTCTGGTGGAAGCTGTTCAGCCAGGCCAGATGCAACACCTCATTATCTCTGACACCGCTGACGTCCAGATGGTGTTCAAGGATGATGCGATCCTGGGTCAAGGTGCCGGTTTTATCGGTACACAACACGTCCATTGCGCCAAAGTTCTGAATGGCATTCAGGCGTTTGACCACCACTTTGCGCCGTGACATGGCAATAGCGCCCTTCGCCAGGTTAGAACTGACGATCATCGGCAGCATCTCTGGCGTCAGCCCGACCGCTACCGCCAGGGCGAACAACGCCGCTTCGCTCCAGTCGCCTTTGGTAAACCCGTTGATCAGCAAGACAATGGGTACCATCACCAACATAAAGCGGATCAGCAGCCAACTGACGCTGTTCACCCCGCGATCAAACGCAGTTTGCGAACGGGAACCGACAATCGACTTCGCCAACGAACCAAAATAGGTGCGCCCGCCGGTCGCAACCACCACCGCGGTGGCGGTCCCGCTGGCAACGTTGGTACCCATCAGGCAGATATTCGACAGTTCCAACAGCGCATGTTCACTGGAGACCTCATCCTCGCTCGATTTTTGGCTGACGTTACCCATCGCGTCATATTTCTCGATCGGGATCGCCTCCCCGGTGAGGATTGCCTGGCTGATAAACAAATCGCGTGAGGCCAGCAAACGCACGTCCGCCGGTATCATATCGCCGGCAGAGAGCTTAATAATATCGCCCGGCACCAGCTCACGGATCGGCACTTCCAGCGTCAACGGCTGCGCGCTGTAGCTGCTGCGACGCAGAACCGTGGCGGTAGTGCGCACCATCGACTTCAGCGTTTCTGCCGCCTTGTTGGTTCGGTATTCCTGCCAAAAACGCAGTAATCCACTGAGTGACACCATCACCAGTATGATGATCACGCCGGTAAGTTCAGTTTCTTCACCACGCTGAGCAGGCAACCAGTAGTCGGTAAAGAAACTGATCGCAGCCAGCACCATCAGCACAAAGATAAACGGGTTATTAAAAGCAGCGATTAACTGCACCAGCGCATGTGGCGCTTTCTCGTGGGCAACCTGATTAACACCAAACTGCTCCAGACGTTCGACCGCATCGTCCTGAGTTAAACCATTGCGGTTACATTTTAAATTGGCCAACGTCTGATCAACGCTGTTTTTCGCCTCTTGGGCGATGGCATAAGGCGTCGCTTTTTTATCACGACGACGTACGGTTTCGTTAATATAAGTCATAACGCTATTCTCTTATTTTACTCTGCGCACAGGGTTACCCCGCCCGATTAACAGGTGAATAAGCACAGAGTGGAATTTATTTTATTGGCGTAATTAACGCGCTTTATTTACGCGCCAGATACGCTGAGTCATTAAGCTTTCGGGGTCACCGTCCATGACGCCTCCTTATCACTGAATACAGTGAATATTAATCAATACTTAAACGGGTAATTCAGAAGCGATACGCCAGCGTACCGCGCTAACGCTCTTTTCCAGACTGACACGGCAGACAATGCCCTCTATTTCCTTTTGGACTGAGGGGTTTGCCGTTATTTCTGCACAAACCTCGAGTTGGCCCGGAATGGAAATATCTGCACTGCGCAGGGATTGTAATCTTAATGCCACGCCATTCAGCGCCTGCAATATCAGGGTGCGCACCAGTATTTCATCCTGTTCGCCACAGGTAACCTGAATGCGGTAGCAGACCTCCAGATCGGTTGCCTGTTGCTGAGGTTGCAGATTGATGCGCTGCGCCGCTTCACGCAGCAGGATATTCGCACACAGGATCACCAGCGTCGCCAGCAGGGCGTTCCAATACTGCCCCAGGCCGCACAGCACGCCAATTGCCGCCGAACACCACAACGTGGCGGCGGTATTTAAACCGCGGATATTCAGCCCTTCACGCATGATGACCCCGGCCCCCAAAAAGCCGATACCGGAGACAATCTGTGCGGCAACCCGCCCGGCGCTGGAAGGATCGGTAGACATGGAACTGAGAATAAACACCGCCGCACCGGTCGCCACCAACGCATTGGTGCGCAGGCCGGCCATACGCTGACGCCACTGCCGCTCAGCGCCAATAACCGCGCCCAGGCTCATCGCCAGTAATAAATTTAAAACAAAAGGAGTCATAGCCATGACTTTCCCCTTTAATAACTGCAGGAGATAAAATCATGTGCTTTTTAGCACACGCGAAATCACGCCGATAATAGATCAGCGGTTGAGCGTATCAGTGCCTGGAGGGAAAAGGCTGTGGCTGAAAGTGGCCATAATAGCGTCCAAATCAATTCACCCGATGCCATTAGGCAGCAGGGACAACAATAAGATTCGGGTTTGCACAGCTCGGAATAACTTGAGAGGGGTGCTGCCCGCCGTTTTCGGCAAGCAACAAATCAGTAGAGGATTGGTCAGCTTGCCTTGTTTATATCACTGCAACTAAAACTGTCCAATTGTGTTTCCTCACTGAAATTTTGGCTGAGTATAGTGACGTGGAGTGATGATGTAAAGGCGAATTTATTAAACAGAAATTAAACTCAGTAATTCCGTATATTTGAAGCGGCACACGATTATAGCTATTTGGCGTTGGGCAGTCCGTTAATTACCGATAAACTGAAATCTCAGCAGGACAATCATCCCTAAGGACAACCCATTCGATGAACACGATTCGCCTCTCCATCAGTCTCGCCCTGCTTGTCGTTTTCCCCGCCCAGGCCCTGCTTTTACAACAGGGTGAAGCCCGTTTCGACATCGATCCTGCCACGTTGCAGGTCACCGCAAATAACATCCTGGTCAACCAGGCGCAGCACCAGCAAGCCGTGACCGGCCTGCAAAGCACGCCCACCCACACCAGTTGGCAATGGCCCAAGAGTGACATGCAGATCACCGCGAGGCTGGAAGACGGCGATCTACGCCTGAGTTTCAGCAGCCGCCGGGCGCAAACGCTGGACTGGTTCACCCTGCCGTCACAGACGGCCACTCTGCTGTTACCAATTGGCGAAGGCAGCCGCATTCCACTGGATAACGCCGTCTGGCAGCACTATCTGGTAAAAGAGATGACGCCGCTGGACACCAACTGGGATCTGAAACTGCCGCTGTGGAGCCAACAACAACAGGGCAAGGTGTACAGCTGGTTATTGCTCAGCCCATTCAATAATCAGGTCAGCTTCGCCAGTGCTAAAGATCGCCTCACTATGCGCAGCAGCCATCAGTTCAACCGTTTTAATCAACAGCAGGCCTTCGAGGTATTGCTGCACGTGGGGGATACCCCGCTGTCTGGGGCACGCCGCTATCGCGAGTATTTGCAGCAAAGCGGTCAGTTCAGCAGCCTGCGCGATAAAATCCGTATCGCACCAGAGGGCGAGAAACTGATTGGTGCCACGCATATTTATCTATGGGGCGACAAGCTGTTGGCGGCGGCTGACGTAAAGAATTGGCCGGGGCTGCTTGCCTGGCTGGTATCGCCAACCGGTGAAGTCCTGTGGCAAAAAATGGACGGCGATATCCAGAAAACCGTGCAAAAACTGGCAGGGAAAACGCCAGAAGCCTGGCAGCAACAAGCACTCGTTGACGCGGTTAATCAGGCATTGGTCGCGCTGACGCCGCTCAAGGCGACGCCAGATGATGCCGGTTTTCTGCAGGCACAACACCAGCAAGCCACGCAGATCCGGGAATTGGCGCAACGGCAGCTTGGAAGCTATCTCGCGCCGGCAGATAGCTGGGGTCAGGGTTTGGCAAAACCGCTGGTCGAAGCACTGCACCAGGCCGGCCTGCCCCGTCTGTGGCTGGGTACCGACAACTGGACCGCCGAGTTCCTGCACCCGCAGGCCGTAGAAAGTGCCAAAAAATCGGGGTATCTGATCGCCAGCTACGACTCCTATGACACCGCTATTCCACGTGGGGTCAATGACAGCTGGCTGACGGCCCAACTGCCGACGGCGCTGCGTGAGGAATGCGCCATAGTGCGTGCCGACGGCAGTAAAAAACCCGGTTTCGGCAAGCAGGGTTACTACCTGAATCCGGGTTGCGTACTGCCTTACTCTCAGCAACGCATGCGCGAACTGGTGCAGTTAGCCGGGCTAAACAGTCTGTTTCTTGACGTTGATGGCACCGGGATGGTCTCCGACGACTATCAACCCGGGCACCCGACCGGTGCCGCGCAGATGGCACAGGCCCGCAATGCACGCCTGGCCTGGTTCAGCAATACGCTTAAGCTGCCACTCGGTTCTGAGGACGGCAATGCGGTGACCGCTCGCCACATCATGTTTGCCCACGGCATGGAAACCTGGGGCTTTGGCTGGGGTGATAAGCAGATGAATCAGGATAAATCCTCGCCTTATTATCTGGGTGCCTGGTGGCCCAATGCTCAGCCGGCTTTCTTCTTCAGCCCGGCCAAGGTAAAAGAACCCTACCGCACCGTGGAGTTCGATCCGCGTTATCGTCTGCCCATGTATCAGGCAGTGTTTCACGACGCGGTGATCAGCAGCCACCACTGGAATTACGATAATTTGAAATTCAGCGACGTTGAAACCACCCGCAGCCTGTTAAGCCAATTGTACAACACCGCGCCGATGTTCCATCTCAGCCGCGCTACCCTGCAAGCTCGTTTGCCGCACATTAAGCAGGCCGATGCCGCCTTCCGTCCTTTGCATCAGGCGCTATGGGATAAGGCGCTGACCGATTTTCGTTGGCGCGATCAGGCAGGTTGGGTGCAGCAAACCACGTTCAGCGACGGTTCAATCCTGACGGCCAACTTTGGCCAACAACCGCTTGACGGTATAGCAGCCCAAAGCCTGCGCGCCAACCTGGCGGACGGTCGCATCCTCAACATCACGCCATAGCAACTCCAGTCGGGGTGAACTAGGCTAGACACAGTCCCCCGACTGGCAACCTGGAGTTGATGATGGATACCCTTACTCAAACGCTGCTGGCAGAGATCGGGCAAGGCCTGGGCCACAGCGCAAGACCTGCGATCCCGTTGACCATCAGCGGTGAAGGCGCTCTGAACAGCGCATTCCCGGTCACCGAACTGGCAACCGCCTGCTGGGGTGCCGCCGGGCTGGCCTGTGCCCAACTGCTGCAACAAAATCAGGGCGGTGCGCCGCAGGTGTTTGTCGATCGTCGATTGGCATCACTGTGGTTTGGCTGGACATTGCGTCCACTGGGATGGCCATTACCAGCCGCCTGGGACGCGCTGGCGGGTGACTATGCTACCCGTGACGGCTGGATCCGTCTGCATACCAATGCCCCCCATCATCGCAAAGCCGTAGAGCGAGTGCTGGGCCCGCATCAGGATAAAAACCTACTGGCGCAAAAGGTGCAGACGTGGAAAAAAGGTGAACTGGAGCAGGCAGTCATAGAGGCCGGCGGCTGTGCGGCAGAAATGCGTTCAGTCGAAGCATGGCGGCAACATATTCAGGGCAAGAGCGTTGCGCTGGAACCTTTGATCCATCAGCGACAGCAAGCGGAAGCTCCGCCTCCCGGCTGGACCCTGCCCCCTGCCAGACCGCTGCACGGCATCCGCGTGCTGGATCTGACGCGAATTATCGCCGGCCCGGTAGCCACCCGTTTTCTTGCCGGGCTGGGTGCCGACATATTACGTATCGATCCCTACGGCTGGGATGAACCCGGCGTTGAACATGAAGTGATCCTCGGCAAGCGCTGCGCGCGGTTGAATCTGACGAATGCCCACGACCGCCATACCTTTGAACATTTGCTGAAAAACTCCGACGTTATCGTTCACGGCTATCGCGCCGGAGCGCTGGAAAAGTTGGGTTATGGTGCGGAGCAGCGACGCGCCCTGTCGCCGGGATTGATCGACGTTTGTCTGAACGCCTATGGCTGGAGCGGCCCATGGCGAGGACGACGCGGTTTCGACAGTCTGGTGCAAATGAGCTGCGGCCTGGCAGAATCGGGCATGGCATGGAAAAATGCCGCCATTCCGGTGCCCCTGCCGGTACAGGCATTGGATCATGCCACCGGCTATCTGATGGCAACTGCGGTGTTGCACGGTATGCGTCAACGCCTGCAACAGGGTACCGGCTACAGCGCCCGGCTGTCTCTGGCACGAACGGCGCAACTGTTGGCCGATCATCCTTACCCACCGCAATATCCGTTGACCCCGCTGGCAGCGGTCAATGCCACGGATGAAAACCCGGAAACCGAACTGACTCACTGGGGCGCAGCGCAGCGCCTGCTGCCACCGCTGCAGTTAAACGGCACCGCACTGCTCTGGGCACTGCCCGCCACCTGCCTTGGCAGCTCGCAGCCCGAATGGCTACGCCGCTGATCTCAGGTCAATTGCTGCTGCAACCAGTGTAATAACGCCTCGACCGCCGGCGTCAACCCGGCGGTCTGCGGCCAAACCAGATAAAAATCCACCTGATCCAGATGCCGTGGCTGCGCCAGTGCCACCAATCGACCATCTGCCAACGCATCGCTCACCAACAGCTTTTTCACCAACGCGATGCCAAACCCCTGTTCTGCTGCGCGGATCAACAATCCCGCATCATTGAACAGTGCCAGTGGTCGAGCCTTATCCCGTTGCTGATGCGCCGAGAACCAACTGCGCCACGGCGTAACATCGTGTTCCAGCAGCGGCACATCTGACGCCCCACGGTCAAATGCCGCCTGCCACTGATGGGCCAACGCCGGAGTCGCCACCGGCACCACCTCCCCGGAGGCAATACGCTGTGCCTGCATATCTGCCCATTGGCCATTGCCGAGGCGAATAGCCGCGTCGAACCCCTTACGGAGCAGATCCTGCACCGCCAGCGATGCATCAATCTCCAGCGCAATATCGGCGCAGGTCGCATGAAAAGACGGCAGGCGCGGTATTAACCAGTGATGCGCGAAAGAGGGCAGCACGCTGATACGCAGTGCCTGGCTTTGCGCAATCCGCCTTATTCGGTTAACCCCCTGCTGCAACGCCTGCAGAGCAGGTTCGGCAACCGCCAACAGCTCACGGCCGGCAGTATTCAGACGCAATCCACGGCCCTGTCGTTCAAACAGTGGACAACCGATCGCCTGTTCCAACTGCTGGATCTGCTGGCTGACGGCGCCATGGGTAAGATGCACCTGCAGGGCAGTAGCGCGCAGATTTTCCAACCGGGCGGCAATTACGAAGGTCGGCAGAATGTGCAGTGGAATACGTTCATTGAACATTGGTTAGCCCTGCTATCCAAAAAGGGTATTTTTCATCGATTTTCGTTGCAAAGCAAATGATCTAGGCTGTCACTCTTGCCCCTTAATATCCGGAGTCCTCAATGCACCCACGTTTACAGCAGGATCTTGCCCAGTATCCACAGATACTCGAACGTACCCGCGAGTTGGCCGAAGGTTTCCTTATCGATTTACAACAGCGTCCGGTTTGCCCTCCTCTGGCAGCACAACAGTTACAGCCGGGGGACGAGCGATTGGCCGACGGGGGTGACGGTGCGCTGGCAGCACTGGACGATTTCTGGCTGCGCTATGCCGATGGCCTTTCTGCCAGCGCCGGACCGCGTTATTTTGGCTTTGTCACCGGCGGCTCGACCCCGGCCGCATTGGCGGCAGACTGGCTGGTTAGCGCTATCGACCAAAATAGTCAGTTGAGTCACGACACAGTTGCCGCAGCAATCGAACTGGCGACCATTACGCAGCTAAAAAATTTGTTGGGGCTGCCGGAGGCGTTCAACGGCAGCTTTGTCAGCGGAGCAACCATGGCCAACTTTGTCGGCATGGCCATCGGCCGCCAGTGGTTGGGCCAGCAACGCGGTATTGATGTCGCTGAACAGGGAATGACAGCATTGGGCCCGGTACAGGTGTTGTCAGCGAACGCGCACTCCAGCTGCATAAAGGCGCTCAGCATGCTCGGCATTGGCCGTGACGCTTTGAAAGTTATCGACAGCCTGCCGAATTGTGAAGCTATTGACCCTGTCGCGTTGGAACGACACCTGGCCGCCAACGTCGGCGTACCGACCCTGGTACTGGCCAGCGCCGGAACGGTGAATACCGTGACCTTCGACGACCTGCCGCGCCTGCTGGCGCTGCGCGAACGCTACCCGTTCTGGTTACACGTTGATGCGGCCTTTGGTGGCGTGGCGGCCTGCTCACCGCGCTATGCTCCACGGTTAGCCGGCTGGCAGCAAGCGGACTCGATTACCGTCGATGCGCATAAATGGCTGAATGTGCCTTACGACAGCGCGATCCAATTCAGCCGTCATCTGGCGTTGCAGATGCAGGTCTTTCAAAACCATTCGGCTTATCTGGAAGCACCGACCCTGCGGCCAGACAACTATCTCCACCTGACGCCGGAAAACTCACGGCGTTTCCGTGCCCTGCCGTTGTGGATGGCGCTGAAAGCCTATGGCCGTAGTGGTATGCGGGAGATGGTTGAACGCAATGTGCAGTTGGCACAGCTACTGGGCACGGCGCTGACCGCCAGCGAGGGTTTCCGCCTGCTGGCACCGGTCAATCTGAACGTGGTGTGCTTTGCACTCAAAAACATCGAGGGGGATGCCGTTGCTGCACGCGATCGCTTTATCGCCCGTCTCGATCGGCATGGCGTGGTGCGCTGTACTCCTACCCGTTATAACGGGCAGCCGGGGATCCGCGCAGCACTGGTCAACTGGATGACGCAAGAAAGCGATATCCATCTGGCGTTAGATTCGATGCAACACTGCCTTGCAGAACCACGCTGATCGGAAAAGTTAAGGACACCTTTAGACACGACTCTCTATATTTAGGTTGCTGCCGGGATCCGGCAGCCGCAAACCTTTTCACCACACCAATAATTGACAACTCTTGAGTGGCGACCAAATAGTTCAGAAAAACCAATTAATCACTCGCTGACATTTTTCACATTTGTTGGTACCGCACGATTAGTTACATCAACTCTTTGTTATATCGCCAGTTTTAATAACAAAAAAATGAATTAATGTTAACTCAATGTGATTATTGATTATCACAAGTGATAAGGAATGAAAGAATTATCATTATCAAAAACAAAAGAATAACTCATAACTTTATGATAATATTATTAAAAATAAAATCATTCAAACTATATGGCACTCATACTGGTGAGTAAACAGACTAAAAATTGTTAAAAAAACAACACATGAATTTTTTTTAAGAATTTTCCTAGCAATCTAAAATTTTGTTTCGTGACATGATGGGCAGATTCAACGATAAAGATACCAGCAGGCGCGCGGCTCAAGCACAAATTGACGTTACAGCCCCGCCGCCCGTACGCCAGCAGATTATTCTGACTTAAGCTAAACTTATAGGTTCATATTGTTAATTAGTTTAGAAAGAAAATATCATTGAGTGCCGCCGTATTTATTGATAGAACACTGCCTATACGTGATTTTTTTGTTCCTTTTTTGCCTTTCTTTTAGGCTTCAGGCTTTTTCTTTTTGTTACCGCGGTAAAACGGATTTAAGTGGGGGTGAGATATGCCAACGATCATTATGGATTCATGCAGCTATACCAGATTAGGTTTAACAGACTACCTGACAACACATGGAGTAAAAAAACGCCAGATTAATGCTATTAATGATATCGACGATCTGCATGAAAAATGCAGTAAGTTGAAACCTAGCCTGGTATTTATTAATGAAGACTGCTTTATACACGAAGCGAACGCGACGGAACGTATAAAAGGGGTGATTTCACTGCACCCTGACACCTTATTCTTCATCTTTATGGCTATCACTAACGTACATTTTGACGATTATTTATATGTTCGTAAAAATGTCATCATCTCGTCAAAATCAATCAAACCAGAGACTATGAATCAACTACTTAGTCACTATCTGGAGAGAAAAGCCCCTCGCACTGAAAAAACCTCTTTTGATCAAACTCCGGTTACGCTGAGCCAAACTGAGTCCAACATGTTGCGTATGTGGATGTCGGGTCAGGGCACCATTCAGATATCTGACCAGATGCAAATTAAAGCGAAAACCGTCTCTTCCCATAAGGGGAATATCAAAAGAAAAATTAAAACGCACAACAAGCAGATTATTTACCATGTTGTTCGTTTAACCGACACGCTGACCAGTGGGATATTTGTCAATAGCCGCTAGGTTAAAAGCTTTGTCGTGCACTCTGCTAAACGTTGGTTTTAAATGTCGTTCAGCGCATCGAACTGGATATCACGCATTTAAATAACCTCAATACCTGCTCGCGACTAAACTCTCGGCCGCGACGGGTATTCCCGCAGTAAAAAATGGATTATTCCTAGCTCTACGGAATAATTACCTACCGTAAATCTTGCGAATTAAATTAATGTACTGGAGAGGTATTGCCTTTTTACCCCAAGGCTACCTGGGTAGTGCCTGTCGCAGCTCAACAAAGGTGCCGTCACGGCTGTCTATCTCGTTAAAGAACCAGACACCGGCAGGATAATCCGGCAAGGACACCAGGTACATAATCCCTTCATTAAACTCTTCAACCGCCAGGATCACCCCTTCGCGTCGCTGCTCACCGTCAGTTTTTACCGTTACCAAATCGTTAGCTTTCATACCTTGCCCCATCATTTATCATTGATGTCAGTGTATTACACAATGAGGTGCGAAAAATACCGTGCACCGCCGGTTAATTCACTGCTCACCTGCATAGCGCTATCCTACAAGCGTAGCAGGCCGCCCGGCTTGCGGCTTTTTCACTTTCTTAACGTTTTGTCCGCAGAATCTTGAGCGCGCAGCGGGTAGTCTGTTGCCTGGTGCTTCCCCCCAGAGGAGTACCTGCAAATGAAGAAGTAACAAGGAACTTTTGCCCGCAGACTTGCGGGCTTTTTTTTGCCTGTGGCGAATGACAGACACAAAAAAACCCGCCTTGGCGGGTTTTTATTAATCAGCGAGAGGCCGATTAGATAGCGGTAACGTTAGCCGCTGACGGACCTTTAGCACCGTTCTCGATAGAGAACTGTACGTTCTGGCCTTCAGCCAGGGTCTTGAAGCCTTGATCCTGGATAGCAGAGAAGTGTACGAACACATCTTTGCTGCCGTCTGCTGGAGTGATGAAACCGAAACCTTTAGACTCGTTGAACCACTTCACTTGACCTTTGATCATGTTAGACATGTTTAATTCCTACAATATTAAATTTACGCCACCATGGGCAAGAAATAGCCGGTCATCAGTTACTTATGGAGGCACTAGAAAGGAAATTCGTCAGTGAAGAGCTATCTAGGATAACGCTTTAAATTTGAACTACTTTACTCAAAATGTCGTGCATAAATAGGTCTGTACCACAGGCCGAGAAGCATTAACTCATGATGGGACTTTAATAGCAACTCTTTTTATAAGCCCCTCCGTGGAAACGAGACCAAACGCGCAGGATTTAAACCCATTAGCTCGATTTTTAGTCATTTCTGGCTGTGTTTTCCCGATAGTGGCGGTAATGCGTTGCCGCAAAATTTACAAAATGCAGAATCCGTCTCGTGGCCACCTCGTTGACATTGCTCACAATTTCGCCTTTCGCGGTTGCGTTGCAACTCCTGTGACATATAAGCCGTCAGAATGCCGGTCGGCACCGCGATGATAGAGTAGCCCAGCAGGATCAGTACCGAGGTCAATAAGCGCCCCAACGGGGTATGGGGAACGATATCACCGTATCCTACGGTGGTCAGCGTCACTACCGCCCAATAGACGGAGGCCGCGAGGCTGGTAAAGCCGCCACTCCCCCCCTCAATCGCATACATCAGGCCGCCAAAGACGCACAGCACCACGGCGACAAAACCAAAAAACATCGCCAGCTTGTGACGAGCCAGCTTGATGCTGCGCCAGATCATGCCCATCTCACTCATGTAACGCAGCAACTTCAGCACCCGTAACACCCGCAGTATCCGCACGACGCGCAGCAGCATCACGAACTCTACCGTCATATGCGGGTACAGCCAGATGATGTACATCGGTAACACCGTCAATAAGTCGACAACGCCGAAAAAACTGCTGGCATAATGCTGATCGGATGGGGTGCTCCACAGTCGGAGCAAATATTCGCAGGTAAAAATAACGGTAAAAATAATCTCGGCGCAAAAGAAGAGATAAATGGCTTGCTGGCCCGGAGCGTACAAGGCGCTGCCACCTGGCTCGAGAAACAGCAGCACCACGCTGAGCAACGCAGTGCCGACCCAAAAAGCTTCCATCCTGCGGCCGCTGCGGGAGTGGTTGTCGAACAGCAGTCGATAACTGCGTTGGCGTAGGCTCAACGCCGCAGTGTCAGGGGTCATAGTTCAATGTCTTATAAAGAGAAGTTACTCATAGAGTAGACCTGAACGTTAGCGCCGCCAACTCCCCAGTCGGCGTTAAACGGTCACAAATGATAGTAATTCTCGTCTGGCTGTTTTATAGTTGCGCTGCGTAACTATAAAGGGAGATTGACCATGCTGAGATGGCATACGCTGGCAGCGTCCTGCTGCACCGCTCTGTTGATACTGAGCGCCCCAGCCCAGGCGCTGGACTTGTCCTACACCGCACCGGAGCCCAGCATCAAACCGGTACCCGCACCGCAAACCGCCCTTGGCCCAGAAAAAAAAGCCGCCAAGCCGCCGGTGGTGTGGTCAGAAACCGAAGACAAAACCGGCTTTCGCGTTGATATGGAATGTGATCACCCCGGCTGCAGCCGCCCGCGCGCCAAGCCGTATTCGTCCCTTAATTACGGCCCGAATCTTGGCCCGGTGAAAAAAACCGATCGCCGCCGTCAGTCAGATCCCTATTCCACCGATCAGGATCCTGATTACAAGGTGAGCATGGGTTATCAGTGGTAGCCGCGCTTTAAGAGTTAGCCCTATATCTGCCATGGCGAGCCATACATACAATGGCGTTCTGTTCACCACGCCTCCTGGTGCTGAACACAACAAGCTGTGTTGCAATATTTTATGCGCCTCCCTATAGGCGCTTTTTTTTATTTTTGAATATCAGTCACCTGACGTCTTACAGAATGGTCTCATTGCGGCATAACGTGATAACTGTCACAAATAGCCGTTCCTTGGCCATGCTTTATTGGAGGGTTGTCAGATGGCGACTGAATATTTGTCTTTGCTGGTCGTATTAGCCGGCATCGCAGGGTTCGCACTGTATAAGCACTTTAAATCACAGAAGAAAAGCACTCTGCTGCGGCCGCACGATCGTTAACGCAAGCGTTACAGGGGCATAGCATCAAGGCTATGCCCCAGACCACAGATCTACACTCTGTCATTTTTTTATCACAAAATTGTCACAATATAGCCATATCATGGTCGGCGATTATCCGCTCTGGCTCAATACCAAGGATTTCGTTATGACCACTATTAGAGCAACAAACCACCAGGAAGCAGAAAAGCTGATCCGTTACGGCACGGCAAAAAAAATCGAACTGGCCTATGACATCGACAGTGATGACTTTTTTCAGCTTGCCAGCCTGTGGTGTGATCGAGGCGCTAAAATATCCAAAGGGAAAGAACATTTTATCGTCTCGCTAAAAGGTTTTCGCATCCCACCCAACGATTAATCCCATGCCGCCCCTGCGGCGGCGCCCCACCTCCCCCCGTGTTGAAACCGCCCTATGATCCACATTCTCCCCTCAGCATTTCTGTAAGATAAATTATGAATTACAGCAGGCGGTTACCTACACTGGTTACTGCGCCTGAACGCCAACTGAGGAGAATCACCATGTCAGCCAACCCAGCGCTGCCCAACACCATGAAAGTCATCGAAATCAGCCAGCCTGGCGAACCAGAGGTTCTGGTCAGTAGCCAAAGGCCACTGCCAACCCTGCAACAGGGCGAAATTCTGGTGAAGGTTGCCGCCGCCGGGGTTAACCGTCCTGACGTGCTGCAACGCCGCGGTCAATATGCGCCACCGCCCGGCGCATCGGATATTCCTGGTTTGGAGATCGCCGGTGAGGTAGTCGCCATTGGCGTGGGCGTACAAAATTATGCTATCGGCGACAAGGTGTGTGCCCTGATTGCCGGCGGCGGTTATGCAGAATACTGCAAGGTCCATGAGAGCAACGCGCTACCGGTCCCCGAAGGCTTTAGCCTGATTGAAGCGGCGGCGATCCCGGAAACCTTCTTTACCGTTTGGGTCAATGTGTTCCAACGCGGCCATCTGAAAGCCGGTGAAACCGTGCTGATCCACGGCGGCACTTCCGGCATTGGCACCGTGGCGACCCTGCTGGCGAAAGCCTTCTGTGCCCGGGTGATCACCACCGTCGGTTCCGAAGAAAAACGCCAGGCCAGCCTGGCATTGGGCGCCGATGTGTCGATTAACTACCGCAACGAAGATTTTGTTGAGCAAACCCAACGCGCCACGAACGGCAAGGGCGCCGACGTGATTGTCGATCTGATTGCCGGTGACTACGTGGCGAAAAACTATCAGGCTGCAGCGATGGACGGCCGCATTGTGCAAATCGGCACCCAGAACGGGGTGGTGAAGGAATTGAACCTGATGCCGCTGCTGATCAAACGCCTGACCCACACCGGCTCCACCCTGCGCGCACGTAGCGTGGAAGATAAGGCGCAAATTGCCGCCGACTTACTGCAGAAGGTATGGCCACTGCTGGAACGCGGGGCGTTAAAACCCCAGATCTTCAAAACCTTCCCGCTGGAACAGGCGGCCGAAGCCCATGCATTGATGGAGTCCAGCCAGCATATTGGCAAAATCATGCTGACTGTCTAAACCAGAATGCCCCGCAGCCTGCACTGCGGGGCATTGTTTCAGGCACCTGGCGTGTGCACGTCTTCCGCAGAGGAGTCGGTATTGGCTAACTTCTCCTGCGCCAACGCTTCGTCTTCGCTGTCTTTCTCCAGACTTTCCTGCTGTGCCCCCTGCTTCGGCGAATAGACCAACTCCACCATTATCGGGAAGTGATCCGAGCCAACATGGGTCAAACGACGCAGCGAACCGAGAACAAAGTCATCGCTGTGAAACACGTGATCCAGTGGCCAACGCAGGAACGGATAGCCGGCATGAAAAGTGCTGAACATGCCGCGCCCGCGACGCGGATCCAACAGGCCGCTGACTTTCAAAAACAGCCGGGTGGTCGTCGACCAGGCCACATCATTCAGATCGCCGGTCACAATCACCGGAACCTTCGATTTGGCCACGCTTTTCCCCACCATCACCAGTTCGGCGTCGCGGTCTTCCGATTCTTCATTCTCGGTCGGGCTCGGCGGCATCGGATGTACACAGTGCAGACGTACCTGTGGCCCTTGCGGCAAATGCACCATCATGTGCATCGACGGGATCTGCTCATCCACCAGATACTGTATTTGCGCATCACTGAGTTCCAGCCGCGAATAGACATGCATGCCGTACAGGTTATCCAGCGGACATTTCAAGCTATGAGGATAATCCTGCTCCAGCACCGACAGTTGCTGCTGCCACCAGTCGTCGGTTTCTACCGCCACCAACACGTCCGGTCGTTCGGTCGCCACCAGCGCCAGTAGTTTATCCGCCTGGCGATTGGGCGTTAACACGTTGGATACCAGAATGCGGATACGCGGCTTCTTCTGATAGCCGGTAAAATCCAGTACCTGGGGCTTGCTCAGCCGGGTATAGGGGTAAATCCACGCAGCCTGATAAACCGCGCAGGCCAGGTTTATCGCCATCATGCCCCACACCCAGGGTGACGACGGTACAAACAGCAGGTTAAGCAACAACACCAATAACGAAAGCGCCAGTATTTGCAGGCGAGGAAAATCCCACACCCGGATCCACCAGGCTGCATGCTTTGAAAGTGGCGCAATGGTCACCAGCGCCAGCAAAAGCGTCAGTATGGCGGTAATCCCTGTCACGGTTAATTCCTCATCATCGATCCGGGCCTGTCGGGGTGACGGCCTCCTGACTGCCGCGTTTGGCGGCAGCCAAAGATTGCCATAAAAAACGCCCGTCCCGCCAGCCGACTTAAGGAATAATCTTGCGCCGGCGGAATTCGTCAAACAGCGCGAACAGCATCGCCTCGGTTTCGACAAATTGATGGAAGCCAAAGCGGCGCGCCTTGCTGCCATCGGCAAACATGTCGTAATCCCATGAGAAAACAAAGTCGGCAAAGCGCCAGCTCGCCACTGCGCGGTAATCCGCTTCGACCAAATCATGCTGTTGCGCCAGAGCCTGCCACAGCTCACCTTTATCCTCCATCACCGACGCCAGCGGCATTGGCAACGGCGGCGCGACCGCCAGATCAAAATAGTCGGCAATTTTCGGCCACAGCTCGCTCCAGCGGAACAGGTCACCGTTATTGATATTAAACGCCTGATTGGCGGCAGCCGGCTCCGTCGCCGCCCACAGCGTAGCGCGCGCCAGCAGCCCGGCATCGGTCATTTCCAGCAGGCTGTGGTAAGCCCCGGGTTTACCGGGAAAACGCAGCGGCAATCCCAGCGCCTTGCTGATAGAGGCATAAACCGCCAGGGTCAGCGCCAGGTTCATCGGGTTGCCCAGCGAGAAGCCGCCGACCACGCTGGGACGGATTGCGCTCCAGTGCCAATTTTTCCCCTGCTGGCGCTGTTCAAGATAGCTTTGCTGCGCCAGGTTGAACTCCGGCGGCATGTGCCCGGCATCACTCTCTCGCGCCGGGGTTTTGAACGGCCCCAAATGGGCACCGTACACTTTATAGCCCTGCATCAGGCTGATGTGCTCCAGCCCTTGCGCGACCGGTTCCAGCGCTTCCACCACATGGCTCAGCATCGCCAGGTTTGGCGCCACCAGCCCCGCCCAGTCCGGGGCGTCCTGATAGGCAGCGTAGAAAATGTGGCTGACCTGAGTCAGCGAGCGCAAGGCATCGCGTGTGACCTGTGCATCGAGCAGATCAACCGCCAGATAACGCACCTGTGGTCGGTCAACGCCTCCACGCCGCGACAGACCCACCACCTGCCAACCTTGTTGTTCCAGCTCTTCAATCAGCTTGCCGCCAATAACGCCGTTAGCACCGACGACCAGCGCCAGTTTATTGTTTTGCATGTTGTGTCTCCGGTTCCTTATCGCTTGAGACTTTTACTTTGATTGATTAGCAAAGCTTGCGGTAGAGGGCGCTTACCACTAACACTTATAAGATAAATCTATAGGTGGAGTACCGATGGACAAGCTGAGCGCGATGAAGACCTTCGTCCGGGTCGCGGAACTGGGCAGCCTCTCGGCCGTCGCCCGCGATCTGGGCCTGACACAGCCTGCCGTCAGCCAGCAGATTGCCGGCCTGGAGCAGCAACTGGGTGTGCAGTTACTGTTCCGCAGTACCCGTGCCGTGACGCTGACCGACGCCGGCGCGGGCTATTACCGGCAGATCAAGCCGATTCTGGCAGCGGTGAGTGAAGCGGAGGAAACGCTGCACGGCCAAAACCTGCGGCTGCAAGGGTCGCTACGCATCCATGCGCCAACCGGCTTCGGCCAACAGCACCTGACGCCACTGGCGATTGCCTTTCAGCAACAACATCCAGAGTTGAATATCGAACTGTTATTGGACGATCGTCGGGCGGACGTGATTGCTGAAGGCATCGATGTGGCGATCCGCTTTGGCGAATTAAATTCACCGGGCACGGTGGCGCGTCGGCTGGGGGAGTTACAACGTATTCTGGTGGCCTCACCGGCCTATTTGGCGGCACAGGGTGAACCGCAAACCCTAGCGGAACTGGCAGCCCATCCGCATATCCGCTACAGCGGCCTGAGCGACGGGGACACGCTGACGTTAATCGGCCCTCATGGCACCGAGATGGTGGACTTGCGCCCGGTATTCCGCGCTAACAATACGTTTTCACTGCTGGCGGCGATTGAATCAGGGCTGGGTATTGGCGGCGCACAGCGGCCGTTGATCGGTCGGCAATTGGCGAGCGGCGCACTGGTGCCCATCTTGCCGGCCTGGCGTTATCCGCCGATGGCGCTGCATGCGGTTTATCCCGCTGCGCGGTTTATTCCCGGAAAAGTGCGGGCCTGGGTGGATTATTTGCTGGGGGGATTGGGGAACATTGAAGGCGTGTCGTTAAACTATGCCCCCAACAAAATGCCGGGGGCATAAATATTATTTGAACAGTTTACCGACCATATCGCCCAGTTCGTTACTGTTCTGCTGCACTTCGCCATTTGGCGAAGCAGCGTCAGCCACCGTTGGCAGGAACTGCGCAATGGTGGCGGATGCCTGAGCCGGATCGATACCCAGCTTTTCGGCCAGTTGGTTAATGGCATCGCTGCCCAGCGCCTGCTGCACGTGATCGCCGCTGATCTGCTGGTTTTCACCGTTACCCAGCCATGAACCGACCACATCGCCGAATTGTCCCTGACGGAATTTGTCCAGGATTGCCTGCAGGCCGCCCTGTTGCTCAACCCATTGCATGATGGCGACGTAATCGATGCCTTTACCGTTGGCGCCGCCCAGAATGTTGCCCAATACGCTATCAAACAGACCCATGATCTTCCCCTTCCAGCCGTCGGCTCAGGCCGCTCGACCCTTGTGATTTAACGAAAAAAGGGCCGCCGCAGCGACCCTGTTGATCGGTACCTGATTAGTTTCTGATCTTTCTGTAGACAAAAAGCACCACCAGGGCACCGATGACTGCGACAACAAAGCTGCCCAGATTGAAGCCGTCAACACGACCCATACCGAAGAAGGTACTGATATAGCCGCCGACAACCGCACCGATGATCCCCAGGATGACGGTTACGATAAAGCCACCACCGTCTTTGCCCGGCATGATCCATTTAGCCAAGATACCGGCGATTAACCCAAAAATGATCCAGGAAATGATGCCCATTTTTACTCTCCCTATTACTTTTTGCCTAAAAGAAACCCTATCACCCAGGCCCATGATGGCACCTGCTCCAACCCTGACGATACTTTCACAACTCTATTGCCCTATGCCGAGCGTTACCGGCAGCGCGATACAGGGGTGAATCTTGATAAACACGCATCTTCACACTGTTACTATAGTCAAATATCAGCAGTTTACCCATTTCCGTCCGTCTGAATTTTAGGGTACAGAAATCGACCAAATTCATCCCGCTGTCATCTCCGCACGCTATAACTAAGGATGAATCTTTCCGCAGGAGACAGACCATGACCAACACACCGTTTCTGCTGATACTGGCCACGCTCTACGCCCTGGCCGCCGTCTGGGATGGTTCTGCCGCCCTGCTGCTGATGTAATGTTACACACCCTTTGTCACTTTTTTGACGATTTTAATTGTGTCTTGTTTTTACAGAACATTAATTGCCTGAAAGCCAACAAGAAATGCCACTGCGCTTGGATAAAAATCCCATTGACCATCAGAGGTTAGATTTCACAAAAGGGTTTGATTAATTGTTTAAACCACTCGGCAAAAGCGGTTAAACGCGCCGAACGCTGGCGACGATGGGGGTAAAGTAGTGCAATGCTCATCGAGGGCGGCCGGGCCAGCGGCAAGATCTCACACAGGCTGCCGTTATCCAGATAATGTTGAACATCAAAACGCGGTATCTGCATCATTCCCAACCCCGCCAGGCAACTGCCGATATAGTTTTCCGCATTGTTCACCGTCACCCGACTGCGCAGCGTTTTTTCAACGCACTGTTCATCCTGCTGCCACTGCCAGCTGTCCGCCCCTGTCAGAGACGGCTGCGCGTAGCCAACGACCCAATGATCTTCCAACTGGTCAGGGTGCACAGGCGTTCCGTAACGCTGCAAATAATCCGGGCTGGCGCAGTTAATCATGCTCAGGCGGCCCAACGGCTGGCTGACCAGGCTGCTGTCGCTAAGGCTACCGACACGTACCACGCAGTCGATCCCTTCCTGGATCAAATCGATCGAACGGTCGCTGGCGCTGAGAAACAGGTGAATTTCGGGGTACTGCAGAAAAAAGTCCGGCAACGCCGGTACAATCATTCGCCGGGCAATGCGGCTGGGAACATCGACCGTCAAACGGCCATCGATCGGGCCATCGTGCCGATGAAACAAGCTGTCCAGGGTTTGCACGTCGAACAGCAGGTCACGCGCTTTTTCGAGCAACAACTCACCATCGCTGGTCAGTTGTACCCGCCGAGTGGTGCGATGAAACAGACGCGCACCCATTTCATGTTCCAGTTGCTGTATCGCCGCCGAAACCGTGGTTTTTGGCATCATCAGGATTTGCGAAGCGCGGACAAAACTGCCCACCTCGGCAACCTGGATAAACACCCGTAATCTCCCTATTTTATCCACCGGCAGTGCATCCTGTTAAACAGGCTGCGGCACCGACCGCAGCAGCATTGATATTAACGGGTAGTATAGCCACCGTTGGCAAACAGCGTCTGCCCGGTGATCCACCAGCCGTCGGTGACCAAAAACTTGACGATCGGCGCGATGTCTTCAATGTCGGTCAGGCCGGTTTTCGAGAACTTGCTCAGCGCAGCGGCCGTACTGTGATACGCCACCGCTTCTTTGCTTTCCTGGCCGTAGAAGAACGGAGTGTCCATTGGGCCGGGGCCGATGGCATTCACGCTGATGCCGCGCTCACCAAACTCCTTGGATGCCGCACGGGTAAAGTGTTCCACCGGTGCCTTGCTCCCCGGATAGACCGCATAGAACGGTGTATAAGCCGCCAGCAGTGAGCTGACGATGGACACAATACGGCCGTTATCGGCCAGATGCTTGCCCGCCTGCTGGATAAAGAAGAAGGCCGCTTTGGAATTGATGTCAAAACTGCTGTCGTAATCCGCCTCTGTCACCTCGGCAATCGGTTTTTTGATCACCAGACCGGCGGTATTCACCGCAATATCGACTTTGCCAAACGCCTTGATAGCCTCCTCAAACAGGTGTGCCACGTTAGCCGGCTGGGTCAGATCGCCCTGCACCACAATTGCCTTTGCTCCCGCCGCGTTAACCGCCTTCAGCGTTTCCTCCGCTGCAGTCCGGGTCGCATCACTGTTGTAATGCACAACGACCGCCGCAGCCCCGCTGGCTGCCAGATCGCGTGCCACCAGGCCACCGAGATTCTTCGCACCGCCAGCGATCAACACCACTTTTCCATTCAAAGATTGCTTGCTCATTACAGTGACTCCATTAGTGAAGGTTGCAACGAGTATAAGAACCCTGACCGCTCAGATAATCTGCCCAAATCGGGATGAACCATCCCGCTTTCTCGGTCAATAGATCTGAGGGGGGGCGGTAAATATCTACAGCGTGATCGACCGCCGGGCATTCAGCGTAATTCGCACTACACTTGTAAGTTTCCAACGGCAATAGTCGCAAGTCGAAACTATTGCTCCCTGCCCGCCGGCCGCTAAACGCCCAGACGGGCCATAACAGAGGTCAAGGTCATGGTGATTCAACCCTATTTATTCTTTAGCGGTAACTGTGAACAGGCGGTGAACTTCTACGTGCAGCAGTTAGGTGCCACGCTTGAAATGATGATGCGTTACAAAGAGATGCCCGAGGAAGCCAAGCAGGGCAACCCGCAGGATGTCAATCCGGAGTCCATCATGCATGCCCGGCTGCTGATCGGTGAAACGGCGCTGATGGCCTCGGACGGCTGCCCGCAAGATGGCGCCGACGCCTCACACAAAGGATTTGCCCTGTCGCTCAACCCGACAACCGTGGAGCAAGGCCGCGAACTGTTTGAAAAACTGTCGCAGGGCGGCCAGGTGACCATGCCTTACCAGTCCACTTTCTGGGCCAAAGGTTTTGGCATGCTGACCGACCAGTTTGGCGTCAACTGGATGGTTAACGTCGAATAACCCGTCATCCTGCTGCGGTGTCCGCCACCCAAGCGAACACCGCAGCGTTACCCTCAGTTATAGCGATACCAGTCATAAGCCGCCATAGCGAACAGTACAAACAACGCCGTCAGCAACACCAACCCCAAACGCCAATAAGGCGACTTACGCTGTCGCCAGGCAAAGCCGATCATTAACGCCAGCACCCCCAGGGTCAGTGGGTAATAAACCACCAGCGTCAGCAAAGTAATAATGATGTAGTCAGACATGCAAGCGATCCCTGTATTCTCTCCGCCGGTTTAGCGCAAAGGCTATCCCCTCAACAACTTAATCATTTTCACCGTTTAAGGAGTAGTGGTCCAGGTGATTAACGAATAAGATGTAGGATTGTTCTTAGCACGATTTGAATATTTTACAGCAAGGGTGACATGACACAGCAGCAACCGCAGGATGCCGAACGGCCGCGCAACGGTAAAAATTCCCCGTTATTATTTCAGGCCGGCGTGTTCGTCGTCATCGTTGCCATCACGCTGGTGCTGTTTAACGCCTGGCAGATTTGGAATGCCTATCAGCGCGACTTGCAAAGCGCCGAACTGGAATCCGCCAATCTGGCCCGTGCGTTGGCGCAGCATGCCGACGATACCTTTATGCAGACAGACAGCACGCTGTCTGACCTGAGCGAGCGTATTCAAATCGACGGGCTGGCTCAGCGCCCTCTGTTGCGCTTGCAGAAAGTGATGCAAACACAGGTGGGCAACCAACCCCAACTGCACGGCCTGTTTGTTTATGATGCCCGTGGCAACTGGCTCGTCACCTCATCAGGCCGATTCGTGCAAAACGCCAATAACGCCGACCGTGAGTATTTTAAATATCACCTCGATCACAACAGTAACGCGATCTATATCGGCAAGGTGGTACGCAGCCGCTCTACCGGTGATTTGATCATTCCGGTGTCGCGGCGTATCAACAACCCGGACGGCAGCTTTGCCGGGGTGATACTGGCCACGCTGTATGTCGACTATTTCCGCCAGTTCTACGATACCTTCGCACTGAACAGCGATGCCTCACTCAACCTGTTACTGGCGGACGGCACCATTCTCTACCGTCGCCCTTACTCCCTTAACGCCATCGGCAAGAATATCTCCGAGGGCGTGCTGTTCCGTGAAATTCTGCCGCACTCCGAATTTGGCAATGCCACTATCGTCTCGCGCTACGACAAGGTAGAGCGGATTTATGGCTATTCGCGGGTCAACCGCTATCCGCTGGTGATCGCTGCCGGGTTGTCGAAAAAGGACGCACTGTCCGACTGGCGTAATGATTCCAGCGTGTTTGCCCTCGGCGGTGCCACCCTGCTGGCCATTCTGCTGGCCATGGGGCTGGTGCTGATGCGCCAAATTAACCACAGCGTGCGCACCGAAGCCGAGCTGATGCGCACCCGCGATCAGCTCACCAGCATCAATCGGACGCTGGAAGAGCTGGCATTACTGGACGGTCTGACCGGCCTGGCCAACCGTCGCCAGTTTGATATCGCCTTGAAGAATGAGCTGATGCGCGCTTCACGCAACTACCGCAGCGTGGCGCTGCTGATGCTGGATATCGACTGTTTCAAGCAGTATAACGACATCTACGGCCACGTCGCCGGTGACCAGTGTCTGCAACAGATAGGGCAAATGCTCAAGGGAATGGCCAGCCGCAGCAATGATATTATGGCCCGTTACGGCGGAGAGGAAATGGCCATTATCCTGCCGGATACCGACGTTCAGGGGGCACTGATTTTCGCCGAGCGCGTCATCGAAGCGGTACGCGATTTGAAAATCCCGCATCGGGGTAACCCGCCTGGCATCGTCACCATCAGCATAGGTATCTACGCCAAGGTGCCACATATGTATAACGACACGCCAATGAGCTTTATCAATCAGGCGGACAGTGCCCTGTATCAAGCCAAAGCCCAGGGCAAAAACTGCATTTATACCGCTTAACCGGTGGGGCCATCTCTGACAAGGATGGTCCCGGGTAAACACCCGACAAGCGGCTAAAAAAAACACAACCAACTGATTGTAAACATAAAAAATAATTTACATTATTAATTAATTGCCTGTGAAAATAAACTGATCCCGCCCTCCTCTATTTTACCCATTCGTGCCATTACTCCGCCGTTTAATGTCTGTTTACTTTTGGCCGCATTTTAATAATGCTAGCATCAGCCCAGCCAGCCTATTAATAGCAATTATTTTAATTCTAAATTCATTTCCGCTGGTATAAATCCCTTTCAAATAAAAACAATTAAAATATTAACCCTTCGCAAGGAGATATTATGCGCGCGGATAACCTTACGCCAGAACAGGCGTTGATGACGTTGCCACAGCAGCGGTGGGACAGTGCTTCCACTCCCCTTTCCCTCACCGCCGTCGAGGCGCTGGAGCAAGGTAAAGTCCTGTTTTTGCCTGAGTTAAACTTTCCATTATTAGACGATGAAATAACGTTATTGGATCCCGCACTGGTGGATATGAAACGTAAAAACATCAGCTATTGGCCAGAAACTCACAAATTATCCGGCGTAGCCATAGCCGAGCAACGGCCACAGGTGCAGGCACTGCTGGAACGTTATTATCAGGCCAGCCGACAACTGATCGCCGGACTGCTGCCCCATTATCAGCAGACCTTGCATTCACCGGCCAACAGCCTGCGCTTGCACCCGGTATCGGCCTGGCGTGCAACCAGTTCATGGCGTAAAGACGACAGTCGTCTGCACGTCGACGCATTCCCTTCACGCCCCAATCTGGGTGAAAGGATCCTGCGTATTTTCACCAACATCAATCCCCACGGTGAACATCGCCAATGGCGCATCGGCGAACCCTTTCCCCAATTGGCACAACGTTTTATCCCGCGGCTAACGCGCTATTCACCATTGAACAGCTGGCTGCAACATAAAATCGGTATCACCAAGCGCCGCCGCAGCCATTACGACCACCTGATGCTGCAACTGCATGATGCGATGAAAGCCGACCAAAACTACCAGCAGCAAAGTCCGCAGTTGGCGCTCGACCTGCCACCAGGCTGCAGTTGGATTTGCTTTTCCGATCAAACCCCGCATGCGGCGATGGCCGGGCAGTTTATGCTGGAACAGACCTTCCTGCTGCCGGTCGACGCGATGAAAAACCCACAGCAATCACCGCTGAAAATGCTGGAAACCTTGTTACAGCAACCCTTGCTTTAAACTGCTCACAACAGCAGGGTTTCCCCTGCTGTTGCCCGTTAGCTTGCCGACTCGCTATCCCCTTGCTGACGCGCCACCAAAGTCAGAATGCTGTACAACGCCACCGCCTGCTGATGTTGATTGAGCACCTGAACGTCCCACACCACCACGCCGTGCGGACGATCTTCAGCGGTTTTTTGCGGCTTGCGAATTTTCTTCTTGCAGGTCAAGCGTACCTGAATGGTATCGCCAATTTTCACCGGTTCGATAAAACGCAGATTTTCCATGCCGTAGTTGGCGATCACCGGCCCCACACCCGGATCGACAAACAGCCCGGCGGCGGCAGAAACCACAAAGTAGCCGTGCGCCACCCGCTCACCAAACAGTGACTCGGCGGCTCCGATCTTATCCATATGGGCATAGAAATGGTCGCCGCTCAGGCAGGCAAAGTTAACAATGTCGGCTTCGGTCACGGTACGTCGTGCGGTGAGCAGGCTGTCCCCCAGCCGCAGTTGTTCAAAGTATTTGCGGAACGGATGAACCGGATCCTCAATCACCGTTGCTCCGCGCACCCACTCACGGCCGATCGCCGCCAGCATCGCCGGACTGCCCTGGATCGCCGTACGCTGCATATAGTGTTTTACCGCCCGCAATCCACCCAGTTCTTCGCCGCCACCGGCCCGCCCTGGTCCGCCGTGCACCAGCATCGGCAGAGGTGAACCGTGGCCGGTAGATTCCGCCGCTGCCTGTTGATCCAAGATCAGCATGCGGCCATGGGCGCAGGCGGTGGCGCGGATAAATCGCGTTGCCAACGCTTCATCGGCGGTCACCAAAGACCCTGCCAGGCTACCCTGCCCCAGCAACGCCAGTTCAATCGCCTGTTCGGTATGCTGATAAGGCATCAGTGTCGCCACCGGTCCAAATGCCTCGGTCCCATGCACCGCCTGATGGGTAAAAGGATCGGCGCAGTACAACAGCGTGACCGGATAAAATGCCCCCTTGGCGGCCTCCGCACCCACCAACGTCAGTTTATCCGCCACTGCGCCACACAGCGGCTCACAGCCGTTATGCAGCAGGAAATCGACCTTCTGCTGTACGTCATCACGCTGCTCGTGGCTGACCAGCGCCCCCATGCGTACCTGCTCCAATTTAGGGTCACCTACCGTGACGCCAGCCAACCGCTGCAACAGCGCCTGCTGCACTTCAGCGACCCGCTTCGCCGGCACGATAATCCGCCGGATAGCGGTACATTTTTGCCCGGCCTTGGCGGTTATCTCGCGACACACTTCTTTGATGAACAGCGCAAACTCCGGCATCTGCGGTGTGACGTCTTCCCCCAGCACACAGCAGTTGAGCGAATCGGCTTCCATGGTGAAGGCGATGGACTTTTCCAGCAGGCGCGGATGGGCGCGCAGCCGCTGACCGGTCTGCGCCGAACCGGTAAAGGTCACCGCGTCCTGATAGTCGAGATGGTCAAACATATCGCCGATGCCACCGCACACCAGTTGCAACGCACCCTCCGGCACCAGGCCACTGTCGATAATCAGCCTGACCATCGCCTGCGTTAACTGCGCGGTGGCGGTTGCCGGTTTGATGATCGCCGGCATGCCCGCCAGCCAGGTCGGAGCCAACTTTTCCAGCATCCCCCAGCAGGGGAAGTTAAAGGCATTGATATGCAGCGCCACGCCAGGGCGTGAAGTCAGTACATGACGAGCAGCAAACTGTGCCTGTTTGGACAGTGGGATCAGTTCATCTTCCGGCCACAGGGTATCGTCCGGTAGTTCACGTCCCGCCAGACCGGCATAGGCAAACAGCGTGGCGATACCGCCTTCAATATCCACCCAGCCATCACTGCGGGTCGCACCGGTCTGGTACGAAATCTCATACAGCGCTTCTTTATGCGCCAACAGGTGCTTGGCCACCGCTTTCATCATTTGCGCGCGCTGCTGGAAGGTCATCTGTGCCAGCGCCCTGCCGCCCTTGCTGCGCGCATACGCCAGACTGGCAGCCAGCGGCAGCCCGTCGGAACAAACCTGATACAGCGCTTCGCCGGTAACGGCATGATGGATTTCACGGGCCTGCCCCTGGCCGAACACCCACCCGCCAGAAAGGTAACTGTGTAACTGCTGCATGGTTCCTCCGGAATTCATAAATTAACACCACAAGGATTAATTACGTATCAGGTATTGTCCAGTTTTCTCTCAGTCCAAATTTAACAAAAATAGAACATCAGGCGATTGAACCCGGTTAAACCGGTCATTTCTCGTTATCCCTCAATTTTAAATAATCATAAATAACAATCAAATAACAAAACATCCTGTGAGTGCTATCGCAAAACCACATAAATGTCGTTTGATCTTTTTGTTATCAGTTTGTAGCCTTAAGGTTAGTTAACGTGATTCACATTTTTATGTTTAATGTGAAAAATACGAATCACCAAGAGGCAAGCATGACAACTGACGCGCAATATCAGCAACACTTCGACGACAAGATTGCGGCGGATACTTCCATCGAGGCCAAAGACTGGATGCCGGAAGCCTACCGCCAAAACTTGATCCGCCAGATTGGCCAGCATGCCCATTCCGAAGTGGTTGGCATGTTGCCGGAGGCCAACTGGCTGACGAGAGCGCCGACCCTGCGCCGCAAAGCGGTGTTACTGGCCAAGGTGCAAGACGAAGCCGGGCACGGCCTGTATCTGTACAGCGCCGCCGAAACCCTGGGCTGCTCGCGCCAGGACATCTACCAGAAAATGCTCGACGGCAAGATGAAATACTCCTCGATCTTCAATTACCCAACGCTCAACTGGGCGGATATCGGGGTGATTGGCTGGCTGGTAGACGGCGCAGCGATCGTCAACCAGGTCGCGCTGTGCCGCGCTTCTTACGGCCCCTATGCGCGGGCGATGGTGAAAATTTGCAAGGAAGAGAGCTTCCACCAGCGTCAGGGTTACGAGGCCGTGATGGCGATGGCCAACGGCAGTAAACAACAGCAAGCCATGCTGCAAGACGCGATTAACCGCTTCTGGTGGCCGGTGCTGATGATGTTCGGCCCAAGCGACACCGATTCACCGCACAGCGCGCAAAGCATGGCGTGGAAGATCAAACGCCACAGCAACGACGAGCTGCGGCAGAAGTTTGTCGACAACACCGTGCCACAGCTGGAAGCCCTGGGCATGACGGCCCCGGATGCCGATTTGGCATGGGACGAAACCGCCGGCCACTACCGCTTCGGCGAAATCGACTGGAGTGAACTGCACGAGGTGATCAAAGGCCGCGGGCAATGCAACCACGAGCGGCTGCAGGCCAAACGTCGTGCCTGGGACGAAGGTGCCTGGGTACGCGAAGGCGCCCTGGCTCACGCGTCGAAAAACACCTCAACCGCCGCCTAAAAGGAACCGATGATGACACACGTAGAATGGCCGCTGTATGAAGTGTTTATCCGCAGCAAACAAGGACTGGCGCACCGTCACGTCGGTAGCCTGCACGCCGCCGATGACCAGATGGCGCTGGAGAATGCCCGCGACGCCTATACCCGCCGCAACGAAGGCTGCTCCATCTGGGTGGTGCAGTCCAGCCATCTGATCGCCTCGCAGCCGGAAGATCGCGAAGCCTTCTTTGATCCGTCCGATGACAAGATCTACCGTCACCCGACGTTCTACACCATTCCCGACGGCATCAAGAACATGTAGAGGCGGCCATGACCCTTACCGATCCGCGAATTACTTATATTTTACGTCAGGGCGATACGCCACTGATCCTCGCTCAGCGGCTGTGTGCCTGGTGCGGCCATGCGCCGGAGCTGGAGATTGACCTGGCGCTGGCAAACATTGGCCTGGATCTGCTCGGCCAGGCACGCAACTTTCTCGGTTATGCCGCCGAACTGGCCGGGCCGCAATACAGCGAAGATCGCCTGGCCTTTGGCCGTGACGAGCGTGAGTTTCACAACCTGCTGTTGGCTGAACAGCCCAACGGCGGTTTCAACGACACGCTGGTGCGCCAGTTCCTGATGGATGCCTACCACGTGCAACTGCATCAGGCACTGAGCCACAGCCGCGATACCCAACTGGCCGCCATTGCCGCCAAGTCCCTCAAAGAGGCCCATTACCACCTGCGCTTCAGCCGTGGCTGGATGATCCGCTTGGGTGACGGCAGCCCGCTCAGCCAGCAAAAAATTCAGCAGTCGCTGGACAACCTGTGGCGCTTTACCGCCGAGCTGTTCCACGCCGATGAGCTGGAGCTGCAACTGGCAGAACAGGGCATTGCCGTCGACCCGCGCCAGCTTGAAGCGCCGTGGCTGGCACTGGTGAGCGACACCTTGCAACAGGCCAACCTGCAACTGCCGGCCGAACAGGCCTTCCGTCACGGTGGCAAACAGGGGCAGCACAGCGAGCACCTCGGCCCACTGCTGGCAGAGATGCAGTTTCTGCAACGCGCCTATCCCAACGCTAACTGGTAGGAGGCCGTGATGAACATTACCCGGCTGCAGGCCGCCGAAATTCCGCAAATCTGGCACTGCCTGCAACAGATCAGCGATCCGGAACTGCCGGTGCTGTCGATTACCGATCTGGGCATGGTGCGCGACGTCGAAGCCGAGGGGCACGGCTGGCGCATTACCTTTACGCCGACCTACTCCGGCTGCCCCGCCACCGAGTTTCTGCTGGAGGCGATCGAACAGCGGCTGGCCGAAGCCGGTTTCAGTCCGGTGAGAGTGACCATCCAACTCAGCCCCGCCTGGACCACCGACTGGATGAACGCGGCTGCGCGTGAGCGACTGCGGGAATACGGCGTCGCGCCGCCACAGGGCCACACCTGTGACAAACCGCTGGCGCACGGCCCGGTACCCTGCCCGCGTTGCGGCAGCACCCACAGCGAGAAAATCAGCGAATTCGGCTCTACCGCCTGCAAGGCACTGTACCGCTGCTGCGATTGCCGTGAACCCTTCGACTACTTTAAATGTATTTAGGAATCGCCATGACGGTCTTCCATCGCCTGAACGTCGCCGCCATCGAGCGCGAAACGCCGGACGCCGTAGCCATCACTCTGCGGGTGCCCGAAGAACTGAAAAGTCACTATTGCTATACGCCCGGCCAGCACCTGACGTTGAAGGCGCTGGTCGACGGCGAAGAACTGCGCCGCTGCTACTCCATTTGCAGCTCGCCGCAGGAAGGGTTGCTGCAGATCGGCGTTAAAGCCATTCATCAGGGCCGCTTCTCCTCGTTCGTTAATCGCCTGCTGAAAGTCGGTGACGCGCTGGAGGTGATGGTGCCGCAGGGGCGTTTCGGCTATCAGCCACAGGCAGAAAACTGCGGTAACTATCTGGCGATTGCCGCCGGTTCAGGCATTACGCCGATGCTGTCGATCATCAAAGCCACGCTGCAACTCGAACCCCTCAGCAGCTTCACGCTGATTTACGGCAACCGCAGCAGCCGTTCGGTGATGTTCAAAGAGGCGCTGTGCGATCTGAAGAACCGCTACCCGCAGCGCTTTCAGCCACTGTACATGTTCAGCCAGGAGAGCCTCGACAGCCCGTTGCTCAGCGGCCGTATCGACCGAGAACACCTGCTGGCGATAGGCGACACCCTGCTGGATTACCGCGACTATGACCACGCTTTTATCTGTGGGCCTGAAAACATGATGGACGACGCCCAGAGCGTACTTGAACAGGCCGGCGTGCCTGCCGGACACATTCACAGCGAGCGTTTTAACACCAGTGGCATAGTCGCCCGCCCGGTCAATGACGCTAACCGCAACGCCACCCGGGTTGAGATTTTGCTTGATGGCCGCCGGTTGAATATCGAAGTGAGTGCGCAGGATGACAGCATTCTGGATGCGGCGCTGCGTCAGGGCGCCGATCTGCCCTACGCCTGCAAAGGCGGCGTGTGCGCCACCTGTAAATGCCGATTGAAGGCCGGTCAGGTAGATATGGCCGTCAACTACAGCCTGGAGCCGGATCAGTTGGCCGCCGGGTACGTATTAAGCTGCCAGTCGTGGCCACGCGGCGACGGCGTGGTCCTGGACTTTGACGTATAGGAACCGACCATGGAAACCCCGTTGATCCTGCAACAACGCCAACAGCGCGTGATGACCCTGACGTTACAGCGTCCAGAGGCCCGCAACGCCCTGAATACCCCCTGCCTGGAACAGCTGGTTTATTGGCTGGAACAGGCCGACGCCGATGTCAGCGTCGGTGCCGCGGTGATTGCCGGTGCGCCCCGCTTCTTTGCCGCCGGTGCCGATCTGCATGAGCTGCAAAAACAAGATCTGCCTGCCGCGCTGACGGATCGCCGCCCACTGCTGTGGCAGCGGCTGGCCCAGTTCAGCAAACCGCTGCTGGCGGCGGTAAACGGCTATGCGCTGGGCGCCGGCTGCGAACTGGCGCTGGCCTGCGACATCATTATCTGCGGTGAAAGCGCCCGCTTCGGCCTGCCGGAAATCACCCTCGGCCTGATGCCGGGGGCCGGTGGCACCCAGCGGCTGATCCGCTGCGTCGGCAAGTCGCGCGCCAGCCAGATGGTACTGACCGGTGAAGCCATCAACGCCAGCTGTGCACTGCAAAGCGGCCTGGTCAGCGAAGTCTGTGTCGATGCGCTGACGCTGGAACGCACGCAGCAGATCGCCGAACGCATCAGCCTGCAGGCCCCGCTGGCATTACGCGCCGCCAAACAGGCATTGAAACAGGCTGAGGAAACCGGCCTTAGCCAGGGGCTGGCCATCGAGCGCCAGCAGTTTGTCACCCTGGCCGCCACCGACGATCGCCGTGAAGGCATCGCCGCCTTCTTCGAAAAACGTACGCCAAACTATCAGGGGCGCTGATTTATGGATAACGCATTGATTCTCACCCATCTGGAAGCCGGGGTGCTGACACTGACTCTCAACCGGCCGGACCGGCTCAACAGCTTTAACGACGAGATGCACCGCCAGCTTAGCGAAGCACTGACCCTCGCCGAGCGCGACGACAGCGTGCGCTGCCTGCTGATCACCGGTGCCGGACGCGGGTTTTGCGCCGGGCAGGATCTGAACGATCGCAACGTCAGCGTTGAACAACTGGCACCGGATCTTGGCCTGTCGGTAGAACGCTTCTACAACCCGCTGATCCGCCGCCTGACCGCCTTGCCGAAGCCGGTAGTCTGCGCGGTCAACGGCGTGGCAGCGGGAGCCGGGGCCGCCCTGGCGCTGGCCTGCGATATCGTGATAGCCGCCGACAATGCCAACTTTATCCAGTCATTCTGCCGTCTGGGGCTGGTGCCGGACTCCGGTGGCAGTTGGTTCCTGCCGCGCCTGGCGGGCCACGCCCGCGCCATGGGCATGGCAATGTTGGGGGACAAAGTCAGCGCACAACAGGCACTGGCCTGGGGGATGATCTGGCAGGTGGTGCCTGCAGATGAACTGCCTGCCACCAGCCAAACGCTGGCGCAGCATCTGGCAACTCAACCGACCTACGGGCTGGGGCTGATTAAAAAAGCCCTCTACAGTTCGGCCAGCAACACCCTCGATCAGCAGCTCGATTTAGAACGCGACCTGCAGCGTCTCGGCGGCCGCAGCGATGATTACCGTGAAGGGGTCAGCGCCTTCTTCGCCAAGCGCCCTCCTTCTTTCAGCGGGAAATGACCATGAGCCAGCCGAACTTCAATGCCAGGGTCGCGGTGATAGGTGCCGGTACCATGGGCATCGGCATCGCCCAGGTGGCCGCCGCAGCCGGGCATCCCGTGCAGCTGTTTGATATCAACGCCTCCGCTGCCCGGCAGGCGCTCAACGCGCTCGCCCAGCGACTGCGTCAACGGGTGGCTGCCGGTAAGGCCGATGCCGCGACCACCGAAGCCTTGCTGGCACGCATTCAGCCAGTAGATTCGCTTAACCCGCTGGCCGACAGTGCGCTGGTGATAGAGGCGGTAGCGGAAAAGCTGGCGATCAAACAAAGCCTGTTCCGCGATCTGGAAGCCCTGTGCTCACCCGCCACGCTGTTTGCCAGCAACACTTCGTCGCTGTCGATAACCGCGATCGCCGGTGCGTTGCAGCATCCACAGCGGCTGGCCGGGCTGCACTTCTTCAACCCGGCACCGCTGATGAAACTGGTAGAGATCGTCAGCGGGCTGGACACCAGTGCCGAAACCCTCGCCACGCTGCAAGCACTGACCCGGCAATGGGGCAAACAAAGCGTGCTGTGCCGCTCCACGCCGGGGTTTATCGTCAATCGGGTGGCACGGCCGTTTTATGCCGAAACCCTGCGCGCACTGGAAGAACAGGTCGCCGATGCCGCCACGCTGGATGCGGTGATGCGCGACGCGGGCGGCTTCGCCATGGGGCCGCTGCAACTGACCGATATGATTGGTCAGGACATCAATTACGCCGTGACCGAATCGGTGTTTCAGGCTTTCTTCCAGGATCCCCGCTTTACCCCGTCGCTGGTGCAGCAGGAACTGGTGGCGGCCGGGCGTCTTGGTCGCAAAAGCGGCCGGGGGTTTTATCGCTATGGCGATCATCAGCCGCTGGCTGTCGCCATTCTGCCCCCTTCCACGGCAGCATTGCCACGTAGCATCACGCTGCATGGGGATCCGCAGGGTATGGCCGTGCTGAGCGAGTTACTGGCCGGAAATGCGGAGTCGATCAAACAATCTGGCCTGACCAGCACCTTTGCCCGGATCGATGAAGTTACATTTATGTTAACGAATGGTAAAACAGCCAGCCAAGTCGCCGATGAAACCGGAACCCCCGTGGTGCTGTTTGATCTGTCCGCCAACTACTCGCAGGCCTCCACCGTTGCTATCAGCTGTGCAGCGCAAAACGATGCCCGTCACAACGCCAGCGTGGTTCGCCTGCTGCAATCTCTCGGCAAGAAGGTGATCGCCTTGCCGGACTACCCCGGCCTGTTGGTGATGCGCACCCTCGCCATGCTGGCCAATGAAGCGCTCGACGTGGTGAACAAGGGCGTCGCCAGTGCCGAGGATACCGACCAGGCCATGCGCTGCGGCGTCAACTACCCACGCGGTCCGCTGGAATGGGCCGCCGCCCTGGGCTGGCGACAAATCCTGACCACGCTGGAAAATCTGCAACACCACTATGGCGAGCCCCGCTACCGCCCAATGCCGCTGTTGCGCCATTACGCATCCCTCTCTTCAGGAGCCCAACAATGAACGCCAATACGCCCCACGCGCTGGCACAACGCTGCGCCGAACAGATGTTCCAGCAGGATACCTGCGCCCAGGCGATGGGTATGCGGGTGGATGCGGTCGATGCCGGTTTCGCCCGGGTCAGCATGACCGTCGGCCCGCAGATGCTCAACGGCCACCAGACCTGCCACGGCGGCCAACTGTTCAGCCTGGCGGACACCGCCTTCGCCTATGCCTGCAACAGCCAGGGGCTGGCGGCGGTGGCATCCGGCTGCAACATTGAGTTTATCCGCCCGGCGCTGGCCGGCGATCGCCTGACCGCCAGTGCGGAAGTCCGTCATCAGGGCAAAACCACCGGGCTGTACGACGTGGAGATCGTCAACCAACTGGGCAAAACCGTCGCCTGGTTTCGCGGGCGTGCGCATCGCCTCGGCCATGCCATTTTAGGGGAGCAACCATGAGTCAGGCGTTTATCTGCGATGGCGTCCGTACGCCGATTGGCCGTTACGGTGGCGCATTGGCCCACGTGCGGGCCGATGATTTGGCCGCGCTGCCGCTGCGTGCCCTTTTAGCACGCCACCCTCAGGTGGACTGGTCGTTGGTGGATGACGTGATCCTCGGCTGCGCCAATCAGGCCGGGGAAGATAACCGTAATCTGGCGCGCATGGCGGCCTTATTAGCGGGCCTGCCGGTGAACGTTTCCGGCACCACCGTCAACCGTCTGTGCGGTTCAGGATTGGACGCACTGGCCATGGCGGCACGCAGCATCAAGGCCGGGGAAGCCGGGTTGGTGCTGGCCGGCGGTGCGGAATCCATGACCCGCGCCCCAATGGTGATGGGTAAGGCCGACACGGCCTTCAGTCGCCAGGCGCAGCTGTATGACACCACCCTGGGTTGGCGCTTTATCAACCCGCTGATGCAGACGCAGTACGGCACCGACTCAATGCCGGAAACCGCCGAAAACGTGGCGGCACAGTTCAATATCAGTCGCGCCGATCAAGATGCTTTCGCGTTGCGCAGCCAGCAGCGCGCGGCCCGGGCTCAGGAGTTGGGTTTACTGGCGCAGGAGATCGTGCCGGTCAGCCTCAGCGGTAAAAAAGGCGCGGTGACGCTGTTCAGTCAAGACGAACACCCGCGTGCAGATACCCGACTGGAACAGCTACAAGCGCTGAAAACGCCGTTCCGCCAACCCGGTACTGTGACCGCCGGTAACGCTTCCGGCTTGAACGACGGTGCCGCAGCGCTGATCGTCGCCTCCGAGGCGATGGCCGCCAGCCAGGGCTTAACGCCACGTGCACGCATCGTCGCCACCGCCACCTGCGGTGTCGAACCCGGTTTTATGGGCATCGGTCCGCTGCCTGCCACCCGCAAGGTGCTGGAATTGGCCGGGCTGAGCCTGGCGCAAATGGACGTGATCGAACTGAATGAGGCGTTTGCCGCCCAGGCGCTGGCGGTGCTACGCCAGCTTGGTCTGCCGGATGACGCCCCGCAGGTGAATCCCAACGGCGGCGCTATTGCCCTGGGCCATCCGTTGGGGATGAGCGGTGCACGTCTTGCGCTGGCCGCCCTGTTTGAACTGGAACGGCGTTCCGGCCGCTACGCGCTTTGCACCATGTGCATCGGCGTCGGCCAAGGCATCGCCATGATCATTGAGCGAGTTTGACCCCGAGGCTAATAATGATGACTACCAATCCACCGCCACTCGACGCCATTGAGTTCGCCTCGCGTGATGAGATTGAAGCGCTGCAGCTGGAACGTCTGAAATGGACGCTGCACCATGCCTATAACAATGTGCCGATGTACAAACGCAAGTTCGATCAGGCGGGCGTACATCCCGACGATCTCAAACAGTTGAGCGACCTCACCCGCTTCCCCTACACCACCAAACAGGACTTGCGCGACAACTATCCGTTCGACACCTTTGCGGTGCCAATGGAACAGGTGGTGCGCATTCATGCCTCGTCGGGCACCACCGGCCGACCAACGGTGGTCGGTTATACCCAGCGGGATATCGATAACTGGGCCGATATCGTCGCCCGCAGCCTGCGCGCCGCCGGTGCCACCGCCAAAGACAAGGTGCACGTGGCCTATGGCTATGGCCTGTTTACCGGTGGGCTAGGCGCTCACTATGGCGCGGAACGACTCGGGGCGACGGTGATCCCGATGTCCGGCGGCCAAACCGAAAGGCAGGCGCAGCTGATCCTGGATTTCAAACCTGACGTGATCATGGTGACGCCGTCCTATTGTTTAACGCTGATCGACGAACTGGAACGCAAAATGGGCGGCGATGCCCGTGGCTGCTCATTGCGTCTGGGGGTGTTTGGCGCAGAACCCTGGACCGAAGCACTGCGGCACGAAATTGAAAGCCGCATGGGCATCAAGGCGCTGGATATTTATGGCCTGTCAGAAGTGATGGGGCCAGGGGTAGCGATGGAATGTGCCGAAAGCGGTGGCGGCCCGACCATCTGGGAAGACCACTTCCTGCCGGAAATCATCTGCCCGGAAACCGGCCTTGCCCTGCCGGACGGCCAGCACGGCGAACTGGTGTTCACCACCCTGACCAAAGAGGCGCTGCCGGTGATCCGTTATCGCACCCGCGATCTCACCCGTCTGCTGCCCGGCGATGCCCGCCAGATGCGCCGCATGGGGAAAATCACCGGCCGCTCTGACGACATGCTGATCATCCGTGGCGTCAATGTGTTCCCATCGCAGGTGGAAGAACAAATCATGCAGTTCGAACAGCTGTCACCGCACTACCAGCTGCAGGTCAGCCGCAGCGGACACCTGGATACCCTGGCGGTACGCGTTGAATTGAAAGAGGCGGCGCTCAGCCTCAGTCACCAGCAGCGCTGTGAGATTTGCCACCAGCTGCGCCACCATATCAAGTCGATTATCGGCGTCAGCACTGACGTCAGCATTGCCAACTGCGGTGATATTCCCCGTTCGGAAGGCAAGGCCCAGCGGGTGGTCGATCTGCGACCACGCTGATCCTGCCGGCGTCACGGATGACGCCACAATAATTTGTGGTAATGTTGTGTCTCATCGTCAGCTAACCCATGGAAAAATATGGAACATAAACTGGATGAGTTTATCCGCCATGCTATAGACGCGCAGCCGATCAGCGGTACCTCACTGATTATCTCCCTGTACGGCGATGCTCTTAGCCATCGCGGCGGCGAGGTGTGGCTCGGCAGCCTGAGCGCGCTGCTGGAAGCACTGGGTTTTGGTGACCGCTTTGTGCGCACTTCGGTATTTCGCCTGCAAAAAGAGGGCTGGCTGGCAGTCGAAAAAATCGGCCGCCGCAGCTTCTATCGGGTGACCGATCAGGGCATGCGCCAGTTCCGCCACGCCGAGTCGAAAATCTACCTTAGCGAGCCACCGGCCTGGGACGGTAAATGGGATCTGCTGTTGCTGGAAAGCGCTGAAAAAAGCGAGCGGGCACGGCTGAAAAAAGAGCTGGGCTGGTTGGGCTTCGGCCAGATCGCCAATAACCTGATGGCGGCCCCCACCCATGCGCAAACCGACGTCACCGCCCTGCTCGGCGAGCTTAACGCCAGCGAACAGGTGATCTACTTTCGCGCCGACTACCCCTACAACCGCTCCGAGCAAACCCTGCAACAGTTGGTGGCCAACTGCTGGGCGCTGGGCGACGTGGCCGCCGATTATCATGAGTTTATCATCTCTTTCCGCCCGTTAATGGCGCTGCTGCGTGAAACCGACGATGCGCTGCTGACACCCCAGCGCTGTTTCCAGATTAAGCTATTATTGATCCACTTCTTCCGCCGCGTGGTGCTGAAAGACCCCCTGCTGCCGGATGCTTTATTGCCTGTCCAGTGGGAGGGGCAGATCGCCCGTAACCTGTGCATCAATATTTATCAGCGGGTGGACCGTGCCGCGACCGAGTATGTCAGCACGCTGGCGGAAACCACTATCGGCGCTCTGCCCGCCCCGGCGGCCGGTTATTACCGACGCTTTGGCGGCCTGCCGCGCGATCCTTCACTTTAAGGAGCTTTTGCTATGCCTGTGTATCAGATTGACGGCCTGACGCCAGTGGTAGACCCCAGCAGCTATGTGCACCCGACCGCGGTGCTGATTGGCGATGTGATCGTCGGCAAACGGGTGTATATCGGCCCCAATGCCAGCCTGCGCGGCGACTTTGGTCGACTGGTGATCGGCGATGGTGCCAATATTCAGGACAACTGCGTGATGCACGGCTTTCCGCAGCAGGACACCGTGGTGGAACAGGACGGTCATATCGGCCACGGCGCGATCCTGCACGGCTGCCGCATCCGTCGTAACGCCATGGTCGGTATGAATGCGGTGATCATGGACGGTGCGGAGATCGGTGAAAACAGCATCGTCGGTGCCATGGCGTTCGTCAAAGCCGCTGCGGTGATTGAGCCCAACAAGCTGGTAATCGGTAGCCCTGCACGGGTGTTGCGCGACCTGACCGAGCAGGAGCTGGCGTGGAAAGTGGCCGGTACGCGTGAATATCATGACCTGGTGTTGCGCTGTCGCTCCTCACTGCGGGAAGTGGCACCACTGACCGAGATCGAGCCGGGTCGTCAGCGGCTGAGCTTTGGCGACCACCTGATACCAAAAAGTCAGCTTTAAGCCGGGTAAAAAAGCGCCGTTTCAACCCAAAGTGGTTTACAGTGAAACCCCTATTTAACTTCTTTTATCTGGACCGGAATGAATGCCCAGAACGGCTAAAACGGTGGAAGTCCCCGCTATCGGTGAGCTTGATCGCCAGGCGGGGCAGTTGAGTCTGCAACTTGCCCAGGCGCTGCGGGCAGCGATCAATAAAGGCGAACTGAAGCCCGGCGATCCCTTGCCCTCAACCCGCGTGCTGGCGGGCGCGTTACGGCTGGCCAGAGGCACAGTGCTGGCCGCCTTCGAACAGCTGACGGCGGAAGGGTTTCTGGAAGCGCAACCCGGTTCGGGCACCCGTGTCGCCCTGTCACTTCACCTCCAGCCCCCTGCAGCAAGCCATAGCGCTGAAATTTGTGACATCCCGCTTTCCAGCCAGGCGCAGGCATTGGCGCAATTTGCCAGCCAGCTACGGCCACTGCCGCCGGTCCCCTTTACCGTCTCGGTACCGATCAATGATACCGCGCCCGATGACGTCTGGCGTCGCCTCGGTAACCGTATCCGCGCACGCGGGCCCGGTGCCCCCGCCGGTTATGGCGAGCCGTTGGGTGCGTTGCCGTTACGCAAGGCCGTCTGTGAATATGTCCGCAAGTCCCGTTCAGTGATCTGTACGCCGGAACAGGTGATTATCACTTCCGGCACTCAACAAGGGTTGTATCTGGCCACGCAAATCCTGCTGGATGCCGGTGACACCGCCTGGGTGGAAGATCCGGCCTATCACGGCATTACCGCCATCTTCAATAGCGTATTCCGCGACAGACTGATGGCCAGAGTCCCGGTCGATGCCGAAGGGATAGACGTGGCAGCAGGCAGCAAAATCGCGCCGCAGGCCAAAGCCGTTTTTGTCACCCCTTCTCACCAATACCCGCTGTGCATGCCGATGAGCATGTCGCGCCGGCTCGAACTACTGGCCTGGGCCAAGCAGCAGCGGGCCTGGATTGTCGAAGACGATTACGACAGTGAAATGCGTTACTCCGGCCATCCGTTTCCTTCTTTGCAGGGGCTGGATCCGGCCAGAGTTGTCTATCTGGGTACCTTCAGCAAGATCCTTTTCCCTTCATTGCGCCTGGGTTATGCCATCCTGCCCAGCCCCTTGGTGGATGCCTTCTGCGGTGCACGAGTGCTGATGGATCGCCACCCACCCAGCGCCGATCAGCACGTACTGGCCAGTTTTATGGCGCAGGGGCATCTGGATCGTCATATCCGCCGCATGCGCAGCGTGTATGCTGAAAAACGGCGGGTATTAACCGAAGCCATCAATGCCCATGTTTCTGCCAAGCTGGCCGCCCTGCACCCCAGCGATCAGGGCATGCATCTGGTGTTGTGGTTGAAGGCGGGGCTGGATGACCAACAGGTCGCTCGCCGCGCCGCCGAAGCCGGGGTGGCAGTTAGCGCACTGTCGCCGATGTATGCCGTCGGCAGCGGGAAAAGCGGCTTGATACTCGGATTGGGTGGCTACGATGAGCTGCAGATCCACCGCGCTGCCCAACACCTGAATCAGGTGCTGGTGACGTTGGCCGAGGCAGGGTAAAGCGGCGAGATTGAGATACCCGGGGCGACCCGGGGGTGGGGCGTCCCTGCGGGAACCCCATCCCCCGGTTTCCCCTAATATCGTGTTTAAGTGAAGGGGTCTCGGGCATTATCTTGCCCGGTTTAACGTGAAAACCGCTTCGCGCCGTACACGCAGACCAACACCCCGGCCATGACGGCCAGCATCGAAGGCTGGATGGTTTCATGCAGCACCAGCCCGGCCAGCGCCAGACCAAAAAAGGGCTGTAGTAATTGCAGTTGCCCCACCGCGGCAATGCCGCCCAGCGCCAAACCGCGATACCAGAAGATAAAGCCAATCCACATGCTGAACAGCGAAATATAGCCCAGAGATAGCCAGGCCCCGACGCTGACCTGCGGCCAGGTTGCTGGTGCGGCCCAAACTGCAACCCCGGCCGTCAGCGGCAAAGCCACCACCAACGCCCAGGAGATCACCTGCCAGCCACCGAGCTTACGCGTCAACATTGCGCCTTCCGCGTAGCCCAAACCGCAAAGCAGTACCGCAGCCACCATCAGCAGGTCACCGGCCCAGGAAGCGCCCGCCCCCTGACTCAGCGCGAAAGCCCCCACCAGCAGGCTGCCCAACACCGAGAACAACCAGAACGCCGCTTTAGGCCGTTCCCCCCCACGCAGTACGCCAAAACAGGCGGTCGCCAAGGGTAACAGCCCGATATACACCAGCGCATGCGCCGAAGTGGTGTGCTGCAAGGCCAATGCCGTCAGCAAAGGAAAGCCGATCACCACCCCGATCGCCACCATCACCAGCGGCACAAGATCCTGACGCCGTGGCCAGCGTTGACGCATCATCCCCAACGCACAAAGGGCCAGCAAAGCCGCCAGCACTGCCCGCATCGCGGTCAGGAACAGCGGATCAAACTCCTGCACTGCCAGGCGCGTAGCGGGCAAAGAACCGCTAAAAATTAACATGCCCAAAAAGCCGTTGACCCAACCCTGCATCGAATGACGGCTACCGCCGATAACCTGGTTTTTTTCTGTTTCACTGCTCATGGCAACACCACTCTACATCGGCGAAAGATCCCCTATTCTCCGGTTAAAGTGGCTTGTTGCCAGAGCCAGATAATCACATTTTTAGCGAACCACTTTATTCCACCCCCGAGGTTTCCATCGCGGCAGGCACCGGCTGATGGCGGCTATAGAAGAAGTAGATCGCCACCAACAGCAGGGTAAACGGAATGCCAAACCACAGCGTCATCTTGAAAAACTCGGTGAACGCCGTCGAGATCAACAATGCTGCCATCAAACCGGCACCGGCCAGCGTAGTGTACGGGAACCCCCACATGCGGAATTTCAGGTGGGTTTGACGGTGCTGACGGCGGAAAAACAGGTGGGTGACAAAAATCATCAGCCAGGTGAAACAGGCGCCGTACACCGAGATCGACATCATCGCGGCAAAGGATTTCTCCGGATAAACCAGGCTCAACACAATCGACACCACAATGCCAATGCACGACATCGCCAGTGCGCTTACCGGGATGCCGCGTTTACTGACCCGCCCCAACGCAGCCGGTGCTTGCCCGGCGCGAGATAGCGAGAACATCATGCGGGTGGTGATATACAACTGGCTGTTCATCGCCGACAGCGCGGCCACCAGCACGATAAAGTTGAAGATACCGGCGGCGGCGGGCAAGTGGATCACGTTCATCGCCATCAGGAACGGGCTTTCGCCGGTACCGGACTGCCGCCAGGGAACGATCGCCAGCATCAGCGCAATCGACAGCATGTAGAAAATAAACAGCCGTAAAATGGTGCCCTTGAAGGCGGTTTTAACCGCAATCACCGGGTTTTTGGCTTCACCGGCGGCCACCGCGATCATCTCAATGCTCAGGTAGCTGAAAATCGACACGATCACCGCGAACCACATACCCTTGACACCAAACGGGAAGAAGCCACCGTTGGCAGTAAAGTTGTGAATACCGAAGGCCGGGTTAGCGGAAAACAGCAGAATACCGATACCAATGGCGATAAAGGCCGCGATGGCGACCACCTTGATGGTCGACAACGCATACTCCACCTGGCCGAAGGACTTGACGCCAATCACGTTGATGAAAATCACCGCGGCGGAGAACAGCAGCACCCACGGCCAAATCGGCGTGGTCGGGAACCAGAACTGCATATACATACCGATGGCGGTCACCTCGGTACCCACCGCCAATACTACGCAGGACCAGTAGGAGTAACGCACCAAAAAACCGAATAGCGGGCTGATGTAAAACTCGGCATAGTCACCGAAAGAGCCCGGCGTTGGGTGCTCGGAAGTCATCTCCGCCAGGCATCCCATCAGCAACAGCGCCACCACGCCGCCGATAAAATAGCTCAACAGGACGCTGGGTCCAGCCATCTGAATGGCATAGGCACTGCCGAGAAACAGTCCGGTTCCAATCGCCCCGCCGATTGCCAGCATCGTCATTTGCCCGGCGGTAAGCTGTTTCTTCAACCCACCCTGCCGTCGCGCTATCTCTTCAAAACCTTTCATCTGTTTCATGGCAGTCCTACCTTATTCACGCAGTACAGGTGACATCCAGGATGGCGGCAGTAACGTAGTCGACATTATTTTGATTCAGGCCAGGCAGACACATGCGGCCGGGGGCCACCAGATAGATGGCGTAATCTTGCCGCAGCCGCTCGAGCTGTTGTGGGTTCAGTCCTGTGTAACTGAACATGCCCTTCTGGTCGCGAATGCGACGGTAGTCCAACGGCGAACCGCCCTTTTCCAGCCCGTTAGCCAGGACTTGGCGCATCTGTTTGATACGTTGACGCATGCCGGCCAGTTCGCTTTCCCACTGCTGCCGCAAGCCGGCGTCTGCCAACAGGGTTTCCACAATTTGGCTGCCGTGGGTCGGCGGGCAGGAGTAGCTGCGGCGGATCAAGGTTTTCAACGCACCTTTGACGTTTACCGCACTCTCCGGGTTGGCGCCGCGTACCGAAAGCCCACCCAGTCGCTGTCCATATAACGCGACATTTTTCGAAAACGAATTGGCGACCAAAAATTCCACATCGGTTTTCAGCGCCTCACGCAGTACGAAACAGTCCTCGTCCAGACCGTCGCCAAAACCCTGATAGGCGATATCGAACAGCGGCAGCAGGCGACGACGCTGGACCACCTCAAGGATGGCACGCCACTGTGCCTGGCTGAGATCGGTACCGGTCGGGTTATGACAGCAAGGGTGCAGCAGCACTACGCTGCCTTCCGGCAGGTTGTCCAGCGTATCCAGCATGGCGTCAAATCGCAGACCGCCGCTGGCCTCATCAAAATACGGATAGGTATGGACGTTCAGCCCGGCGCCCTCAAAGATCGCCCAATGGTTGGCCCAGGTCGGATCAGACACCCAGATGTCACGGCGGGACAGGTAGTGATGGATAAAATCGGCTGCCAGCTTCAGGGCACCGGAACCGCCGACGGTCTGTACCGTGCAAATGGACGGTAACGCCGCCGCGCCGAACAACAAAGTCTGTACCTGTTGAGCGAACAGTGCCGACCCTTCGATAGGCGGATAACCGTGCGGACGACGTTGCTCGAGCAACTGCCGCTCGGCCGCCTCAACTGCCTGCATCAGTGGGATCCGGCCCTGCTGATCGTAATAAAGACCAATACCCAGATTCACTTTCTGCGTATTTTCATCCTGTAAATAAGCTTCCATCAACGACATAATAGGATCGGCCGCCGAGCGGCCAATGTGATTAAACATAGCGATTCCTTAATTCATTATTTAATGAATTTGCAGGTGGGCGTTCTGGTTATATAAAGTTTTAGGCCGTGGCGCTGACGGTAATCTCTATTTTCATTCCCGGCACTACCAATTTATCAACGATCACCGTTGAGCGATTGGGGTAAGGGTAATTAAAGTATTTTTTGTAAATTTCATCGAGTAATTTAACGTCATTCACATCGGTGAGATAAATAATAACCTGCAAGACATTGTCGCTGTGGCTATTTGCCGCTTTTAACGTCTGGGCCAGGTTATCAAAGGTCAGGGTAATCTGCTTTTCCGGCACGCCGGTTTCAATGCTGCCGTCGGGTCTGACCGGGCCATGGGCAGTGAATAACATACCGCCGCCTTTAGTTGCCCAGGAAAAGGGTTGGCCAATTTCCGGCAGGCCGGTATCGATGATGGTGCGCATGGTTTACTTCCCCGTAGTGGTTAACTGGCGGATCAGCGCTCCGCCTCTGGCGAACAGCGAATCCAGCACGTTGTAATGGTTGGCACCGTCGACCGCGACCAGGCTGACGGGCAGGTGTTTGGCTTTAAGCGCGGCATAATAGTGCTGCGACTGGCCAATCAGCTCCGGCAGCTCGGCATCACCGTAAAATAGCGTCATCGGTTTGATGCTTTCAGGGATATTTCGCACCGGACTCAATTGGGTCATTTGCCGTGGGGTCAGCTGTAATTGCCGGTTAACGTAGCTGGTTAACAAGGGCTCCAGTTCGAAAATACCGCTGATCGGTAACACCGCGTCGACCACCGCATGATGCTGCCAATAACTGGCCAAATGCCCACCGGCGGAATGGCCACACAGATATACCGGCGCAGACTTGTTCGGCGCAAGCCGTTGTTGAATGGCGCTCAGCGCCGCGCCGGTTTGCCGGCATATATCGTCCAGATTGGCCTGTGGTGCCAGCGTATATTCCAGCAACACCACGTCAAAACCCAATGACAAAGGCACGGCGGCAATAAAGGCAAAATCGTCCTTACTGCAAAATTGCCAATAGCCGCCGTGAATAAATATTAACGTGCCTTTGGGTTGGCCGTCAGAATATAACCAATCAAAAACTTCCCGGGGAGAATCGCCATAGGGAATATTGCGTTCGCTGCGAACTTGCTGATAAACGGCCTGACTGCGGGTTTGGAATGAGGTCAGGATTTGCTCCTCATTGTCCACCGTCGAGCCGTTATCGTAACTCCCCGCCAAAAGTTTCATATATTAAACTTCGTTTATTATTTAAGATATGCGTTAACTATTAGCACCGGGAATAATATTGTCAAGAAGGGAACAACAGCAATGCGTGCAGAGTAATATAATTCTTTTCTGCGGCGCAATAAGTTTAACCAGTGAAACTTATTGCGCCTTAATGACTATTTTATTCCCGGCTGAATTTGCGCTAATTGACTTAATTCTTGCCAGGCATAATCCCAAAAGGTCCTTACCTTTAGCGGCATGCGTTGGATGTTCTGCGCCACCAGTTGCACCGGCATTGGCAAAGGCTCAAACGCCGGGAGCAGGCGCACCAGCGTCCCCGCCGCCAAATCCTCTGCTACCTGATATGACAGCAGCCGAGCGATGCCCTTACCTGCTCGCGCCGCCAGCAGCTGGGTTTCGACGTCATTAAGCAGCAGGCGCGGTGTCAGCCTTACCCTGTCACCGTTCTCCTGCGGGCCAAAACGCCATTCACGCAACGACGCCCGCTGGGTGCCGACAATGGTGTCATGATCGGCCAGTTGTGCCGGTTGTTTTGGCTCGCCGCGCCGTGCCAGATAGGCCGGGCTGGCGACCGTCACCCGCGAGACCTGCCCCAACCGCCGCGCCACGCGGGAAGAGTCCTGCAAATGACCGATACGCACCGCCACGTCCAGCCCCTCGTCAATCAAATCCAGGTTGCGATCGTTGAGCACCATTTCAATTTGCATCTGCGGATAGAGATCGAGAAACGCCATCACCACCGGTGCCACGTGCTTGCGCCCGAACTGCACCGGCGAGGTGATACGCAGCAGGCCACTGAGCTGGGTATCCGCCGTGTCCAGCACCGCCGACTGGTATTCATGCAGCAACAGGTGCGCACGCTCCGCTAACCGCAGCCCGGCCTCGGTCGGAGCTAACCTCCGGGTGGTACGTTCAACCAGTCGGGTGCCAAAACGCTGCTCCAGCGAGGCGATGGCGCGAGTCACTGCCGGGGCGGAACGCCGCAGTTTGCGACCGGCGGCGGCCAGACTGCCGTGCTGGATCACCGTCACAAAAATCTCCAGTTCGTCCAACCGATCCATAGACTGTTCCATAAAGTGAAATTATCAATTTCCAGATTGCCGGATTTCGCCTACTGACTGCAAGAGTATGCTAGTGCAAATCCTTCAGGAGTATGAGCATGCAAAAGCTAAAACTGTACGGTACCGCGCTTTCCGGCCACGTCCACCGCGTGGCGTTGCTGTTGCGGATGCTCGAACTGCCGTATGAATTTATCGAAGCGCCTGCCGAAGTGCGCCAAAGCGAAGCCTTTCTGGCGCTGAACCCTTTTGGTCAGATCCCGTTGCTGGTCGATGGCGAGCTGACGCTGGCCGACAGTAACGCCATTTTGCTGTATCTGGTCAAACGCTATGCGCCGGATAGCCACTGGTTACCCGAAGACCCGGCAGCCGCGGCACAGGTGCAAGCATGGTTGTCCAGAGCCGCGGGAGAAGTCCGCTATGGGCCGGCTTCCGCTCGTCTGATCGCCCAGTTTGGGGTGGCGGAGGATTATCAGGCCGCGCTGGCGATAAGCGCCCGCTTCCTGCCGCAGATGGAGCAACATCTGACCGACCGTTCGTTTCTGGCAACGCAACAGGCCACCATTGGCGATCTGGCCTGCTACAGCTATGTGGCGGTAGCTCCGGAAGGGGGCATTTCGCTGGCCCCCTACCCGGCAATCCAACGTTGGGTGGCGCGCATCGCGGCACTGCCTGGCTTCTTTGCCATGCCGTCGCTGCCGTACCCCACCGGGAGGTAAATCCGATGATCCCGCAGATGTTCCACCCCGATGAACTGCGTGCCCAGACCCTGGCCGGATTTGACCAGGTGGGCGGCGGTATTTTCCCCAACATGCCCGACCAGCACCGCAAGTTTTTTGAGGCACTGCCTTACCTGTTTGTCGCCACGCTGGACGAGCAGGGTTGGCCGGTGGCGACCCTGTTCAGCGGCCCGCCCGGATTTTTGCGCACGCCGGACAGCACACACCTGCGTATCGGCACGCCCCGCCGTAGCGATGATCCGGCACAGGCAGCCTTGCAATCCGGCAAGCCGGTGGGAGCATTGGGGCTGGACTTCAGCAATCGGCGGCGTAACCGTGCCAACGGTGTGATCGGGCGTACCGACAAAAACCGCATTGAGATCGACGTCAGGCAAAGCTTTGGCAACTGTCCGCAGTATATTCAGCGGCGCGAGCTGTACCCGGCCCCCGCCAACCCCACACCGATTGAGCATCTCACTACGCTGGATGCGGCGGCGCAGGCGTTGATTCGCAACGCGGATACCTGTTTCGTCGCCAGTGCTGCCCATACCCAGTTGGCGCAAGGCGGCGTGGATATTTCGCACCGGGGCGGAAAACCGGGGTTTATCCATTTGCAGGGCAACAGCCTGTGGATACCGGATTTTCGCGGTAACCGTTATATGAATACCCTGGGTAACTTGCTGGCGGAGCCGCGTGCGGCGTTGCTGTTTATTGATTTTGAAAACGGGAGTATTTTGCACCTGCAGGGGGAAACGCAGATCCTCTGGCAAGCGGAGGTGGGTCAAGGGGTGGCGGGTGCGGAACGTTACTGGCGCTTCGATATACACAGCGCATGGCGCTTTTCACAGACCCTGCCGTGGCGCGGCCGCAATCTTGAGTTCTCCCCGGCAACGCTGAACACCGGCGTGTGGACAGTATAAAAAACCCCGCGTTGGCGGGGTCAGTTGATTGGGTTTTATACGCTGTGTTCCACCGTGGTGGCCGCCTGATAAAGCTGGCGGAAATAGCTCAGGCGTTCAAAGAACAAGCGGCTTTGGGACTCCGACATATTGCCGGCCACTTTGCCTGCGTCAACCTCCCTTCCCTGCCATTCCATCAGCGCAATGCTCGACGCCAGAAAATCCATTTCACCGCCATAAAGATGTCTGTCCACTGATTTCATCATTTGCACACTCCTTTTAATCGCATCGAAAAGGGTCATATGCCTGCTGACTTCAGTATCGTCCCGACTGCGGGCGTTTTTTGTACAGAAGGTGCTCATGGCAGCAAATTGATTTGTTGCCATGGATCGGACAAATCAAGGCGGAAAAGTTTGCTAGGGTAAAGGGGTGCCGTTTGGGATAGGTCACCCTCTGTTGAATTCTGAAAAAGGAAGATAACCGATGAGCAATCACTTCTCTGCCACCCTCAAAGACCCTGCGTTGTTCCGCGAGGCCAACTACATCAATGGGCAATGGCTGCCGATCAAAGGCGACCAGAGCATCAAAGTCCACAATCCCGCCACCGGCGAGTTGGTCGGCCAGGTACCAGCCTTGGGTAGCAAAGAAACCGCCCAGGCGATTGCCGCCGCCAAGCAAGCCCAGCCGGCCTGGCGTGCACTGACCGCCAAAGAGCGCGCCGGCAAACTGCGCCGCCTGTTCGAGTTGATGATGGAAAACCAGGACGATCTGGCGCTGATCATGACCGCAGAACAGGGCAAACCACTGGCTGAAAGCCGGGGTGAGATTGCCTACGCGGCGTCCTTTATCGAGTGGTTTGCCGAAGAAGGCAAACGTGTCTACGGCGATACCATTCCGCAACCCCAGGCCGGTCGGCGCATCATCGTGCAAAAAGAGCCGATTGGGGTTTTCGCCGCCATTACGCCGTGGAATTTCCCGGCGGCAATGATCACCCGCAAAGCCGGCCCCGGCTGGGCGGCGGGCTGCACCGGGGTGATCCGCCCCGCCAGCCAGACGCCGTTCTCAGCATTGGCGCTCGCCGTGCTGGCCGAGCGGGCGGGCTTACCAGCCGGTGTTTGCAACGTGATTACCGGCCCGAGCCAGGCCATAGGCGCAGAACTGACCGCCAACCCGGACGTACGCAAGCTGTCGTTTACCGGCAGCACCGAGGTGGGCGCGCAACTGCTGGCGCAATGTGCCCCGACCATCAAAAAGACCAGTATGGAACTGGGCGGCAATGCGCCGTTTATCGTGTTTGACGATGCCGATCTGGACGCCGCGGTGATCGGTGCCGTGGCCTCCAAATACCGCAACGCGGGCCAGACCTGCGTGTGCACCAACCGTTTTCTGGTACAGGACGGCATCTACGACGCCTTTGCCGAAAAGCTGAAAGCGGCGGTGGAGAAATTGAAAGTGGGCAACGGCCTGGACGACGGCGTGACTATCGGCCCGTTGATTAACCCGGCCGCGGTGGAAAAAGTCAGCGAGCATATCGCCGACGCGGTGCAACGCGGCGCATCAATTCTGCTGGGAGGCAAACCTCATGCCTTGGGCAATAACTTCTTCACGCCGACCATTCTGACCGACGTACCACGGCAGGCCAAAATCTTCCATGAGGAAACCTTTGGCCCGGTAGCGCCGCTGATCCGTTTCAACAGCGAAGCCGAAGCCATTGAGCTGGCCAATGATACGCCGTTTGGCCTGGCCTCGTACTTCTACAGCCGGGATATCGGCCGGGTGATGCGCGTCGCCGAAGCGCTGGAATATGGCATCGTCGGCATTAATGAAGGGCTAATCTCCACCGAGGTTGCCCCGTTCGGTGGGGTTAAAAACTCCGGGTTGGGCCGTGAAGGGTCGAAGTACGGTATCGAAGATTATCTTGAGATTAAGTACCTGTGCCTTGGCGGGCTCGGGAGCTAACCGCCAGGCCCCAGGAGACGGCCCGCGCTGCGCGGGCCGGTAAAGCGTTATTGGAATTCAGGATCGGGTTTGCCGGTGATGCGGTTGCGGATATCGCGGCGGAAGATTTCAATGGTCCACATCCACAGGATATGGCCCAACGTCTCGGAAAAAATCTCATCCGCCGGCAGATCCCAGGCCGGTGGCGCCCAACCACCTAACGGCAGCACCACGCCATGGAACATCAGCGTAACCAGCAGGCCGAACGCCACGCCTTGCCAGAGTTTTATTTTGGGGAAAATCTCCGCCAGGAAACAGTACGCCATGGCGAAAAAGATGGAAAACAGATGATGAACCCCGGCCACGCCCCAATTGACCGCATGTCCGGAATACTGATAGACCAGATCGCCGGTTTTGATGCCCAAATCGTTCAACATCTCCATGGGCGGAATGGCTCTGTCTGCCGTGCGCGGCGGCAACGGGTTTTCGGTGCCCCACTTCACAAAGCTGGCAACATTACCGCCGACAAAACCGGCGAACAGCGCCGCCCGATAGTTACGTACATTTTTCCTTGTCACTGCCAACCAATCGGCCATGTCATTCCCTTCCCTGTTATCAATAATGTGGTTGAATGATAAACCGCGACGCGCTGAACCGTCTGTAGCCGAAAAACGATTATCTATCGCGATGTCTCTGACATTATAGTGACTCTTCCGACAGTCGCTTAAATGAGGTCACAATGGAGTTCTCCCCCGCTATCCCCATTCTTCGCATCTTCTCGGTTGAAAAGGCCAAGGAGTTTTATCTGGATTTTCTCGGTTTCACGCTGGATTGGGAGCACAGCTTCAGCGAGGATTTGCCGCTGTACGCGCAGGTCACTCGCTCAGGCCTGACCTTGCACCTCAGCGAGCACCACGGTGACAGTACGCCGGGTTCTACGGTCTTCATTCCCACCCAGAACATCGACGCACTGCACCAGGAGCTGTCGGCCAAGCAGTATCGCTACGCCAGGCCGGGGGTTACCACTGTCGACTGGGGAAAAGAGCTGAACATTGCCGATCCCTTCGGTAATCGGCTGCGTTTTTGCCAGCAAATTGGCAACGCCTGACGTTCTAAGGCGTTAACCACGCAGGCATTACTTTTGGTACTGCGCGTCGCTGACCTGTTCCATCCAGTCCACCGGGCTGCCGTTCAATGACTCGGCGATAGCGATGTGAGTCATGGCGGTGTCCGGCGTCGCACCATGCCAGTGTTTGACGTCTTCCGGGATCCAGACAATATCGCCCTGGTTCATTTCCTGGATCTCATCGCCCCACACCTGGATCCAACCGCGCCCCTGGGTGACGATCAACGTCTGGCCAAGCGGATGGGTATGCCAGGCAGTACGGGCACCGGGCTCAAAGGTCACGGTAGCACCGCCCACGCGGGCCGGTTCGCTGCCGGCAAAAGGCGCATCAATCCGCACCTTACCGGTAAAATAGTCTTCTGGGCCCGGACGGGAAGGCTGGGAACCGCTGCGTTGAATTTTCACTTGTTTCTCCGTTTCGGCCAAAGCGACCGGGGCTAACATGGACAGAATAATTGTAGAGGCTGCGAGTAATTTCACCGGATAACTCCTAACGGGTGACGGAGGAACGCTTGGCAAACACCTCTTTGGCCACCGGAACGGCGGACATGGCGTTGGGCCAACCGACATAGAACGCCAAATGAGCCATCACCTCGCCGGCCTGTTGCTGGGTCAGGCCGTTGTCCATTGCCTTGTTGAGATGGAAGGTGATTTGCGCCACCTGCCCGTTAGCCACCAACGCACTCACCGTGACCAAACTGCGATCGCGGGGTGCCAGTGCCGGCCGTAACCAAAGGTCGTGAAACAATACGTCGGTGGTATAGGCCACCAGCCCGGGGAATTGCTCACTGCCGACCGCGTTTTCCACCGCACTGACCCGTAACCCTTCCGCCACCTCGTCCAGCGGCAGCCGTTGGGGCTCTGCCGCAGGCAATTCGGCAGCGCTGATGCCACGCTGTTGATAAACCTCTCGCGCTGCCACCACCGCCGCCATGGCGTTGCCCCAACCAGTATAGAAAGCCAGATGGGTGATGATCTCCGACAGCTCGGCGGCGGTTACGCCATGGTCTAATGCCAGGTTAAATTGCTCAGTCATCAGCGCCGCTTGGTTGCGGGCGATGACTGCGGCGACGGTGATCACGCTGCGGTCGCGCGGTGAAAGCGCCGGACGCTGCCAAAGATCGCCCTGTAAGGTGTCGCGTTGAAATTTCGCCAAGGCCGGTGAGACGCTTTTAACCCGCTCTTCCGACTCAGGGGTTTCTGCCCCGGCGCTGCCGGATATCGCCATCGACAAAGAAAGGGCCGTTGCTGCAAAGTGATTCATTCATCTATCTCCCGATAATGGTGACGTGATAGGCAAAAGATAGCGTCACACCCGCATCAGGACTAGATAGCAAAATACGCAAGGAGCTATGAGCTGAATTCATTAATTGTCTATGGCCGTGGCAAGCGACTAGAATATCGCCATTAATTCTGCCCACACGGTGAGGCCGGGATGTTAAAAGAAAACTTTAACGATTTGATTTCGTTTCTGATGGTGGCGCGCGAACGCAGCTTCACCAAAGCGGCGGCGAAACTTGGCGTTTCCCAATCGGCGTTGAGCCATGCCATCAGGGGGCTGGAAGAACGGCTGGAGCTGCGTTTATTGACCCGCACCACCCGCAGCGTGGCACCTACCGAGGCCGGTGAAAGGCTGTTAAACAACATCGGTCCGCGCTTTGCCGAAATTGAAAATGAACTGGATGCCTTAAGTGAAATGCGGGAGCGACCGGCGGGTAATATCCGCATCACCGCCGGTGAACATGCCGTCGATTCGGTGCTGTGGCCGGTGTTGAAGTCATTTCTGGCGGACTACCCGGATATCAAGGTCGAAATCACGGTGGATAATATCCTGACCGACATTGTCGCCGGCCGTTTTGATGCCGGAATCCGTCTGGGTGAACAGGTCGCCAAGGACATGATTGCGGTGCGCATTGCGCCGGACATGCGCATGGTGCCCATCGCCTCCCCCGCCTATTTTGAACAATACGGCACGCCGAACACCCCGCAGGAATTGCAAAACCATCGCTGCATCAACATGCGCTTACCGACCATGGGCGGTCTCTACGCCTGGGAGTTTGAAAAAGACGGTCGCGAGATCAAGGTGCGCGTCGAGGGTCAGCTAACCTTTAACAGCCTGCGCCAACGCATTGACGCAGCGCTGCTGGGCTTTGGTGTCGCCTTTGTCCCGGAAGATACCGTCACCCAGGAGCTGGCCGACGGCCGTTTAGTGCAAGTGCTTGACGAATGGTGTCCGCGCTTCCCCGGCTATTACCTCTATTATCCCAGCCGCAGGCAGCACACCACTGCCTTCGCGCTGTTTGTTGAGGCATTGCGCTACCCGCGTCAAACCTGAACGGTTGCGTCACACTCATAAAACCAACAAATAATCGAAAAAACAGCACAAGCTACGTAATAAAATAATAACAATTAGAGTAACCTGCCCGCGCTTCAGCCGGTGCTGTCTCGCCCGTTGGCATTCATTTCAACGACGGCGCAGAAAGCCAGGTCTGACTCAGTCCTTTTTGCTTTCGCCCCAATGACAGAGATTATTCAATAGCCCAAAACCAACCTCGCCACTTTTAGCGGCCACGGCCTTTTAGCCCTGGCGATAGCGAGGCTTTGCCGAACACAGGGGATGGATTTTTAGGGAGAAACCGCGTGTTTTTTTGGATATGGCTTAATCTCTAAATCGGGGACTTTTCATTTTGGTAAGGATAATACTATGCAAAATAAAGCATCATCGTCGCCGCTCATCATCATCACGGCGCTGTTTGCCGCGTTGAGCGGACTCTATCTGCTGGGGGGCGGCATCTGGCTGGCCAAGCTCGGCGGTTCACTGTATTACATCATTGCCGGTCTGGTGCTGTTAGTGACGGCCTGGTTGCTGGTTCGCCGCCGTGCTACCGCGCTGTTGCTGTACGCGGTATTTTTACTCGGCACCACGGTGTGGGCGCTATGGGAAGTCGGCCCGGACTTCTGGGCGCTGACGCCGCGGCTGGATGTCACCTTCTTCTTCGGCCTGTGGCTGGTGTTGCCCTTTATCTATCGCAAGCTTAACGCCAATGGCAAGCTGGCCTATAGCGCACTGAGCCTGGCACTGGTTGTCACCGTGGTGGCACTGGCCTACGCGGTGTTTAACGATCCGCAAGAGATCAACGGCACCCTTGAACCGGCACAGGCGAAGGTCGCTCCTCAGGCGTCGGACGCTGACTGGCCGGCCTATGGCCGAACTCAGGAAGGCACGCGCTATTCCCCACTGAGCCAGATCAATGACAAAAACGTCGGCCAGCTCAAGGAAGCCTGGAGCTTCCAGACCGGCGATCTGAAAACCGCTAACGATCCGGGGGAAATCACCAACGAAGTGACCCCGATTAAAATCCGCGACACGCTCTATCTGTGTACCCCACACCAGAAGCTGTTCGCGCTGGATGCCGCCACCGGTAAACAGAAGTGGAAATTCGATCCTCAGTTGAATTTCAACCCGACGTTCCAACATATCACCTGCCGTGGCGTCTCTTATCATGAGACTCCTGCCGCCGCAGGCACCGCCACCGACGCCTCTCCGGCACAGTGCGCACGCCGCATTATCCTGCCGGTGAATGATGGCCGTCTGTTTGCTTTGGACGCGGAGACCGGCAAGCCTTGCGCCGACTTCGCCAATAACGGCGAACTCAACCTGCAAAGCAATATGCCGTATGCCACCCCTGGCCATTATGAGCCGACGTCTCCGCCAGTGATTACCGACAATGTGATCGTGGTCAGCGGCGCGGTAACCGACAACTATTCAACCCGCGAGCCGTCCGGTGTGATCCGCGGATTTGATGTCAACAGTGGCAAACTGCTGTGGGCGTTTGATCCGGGTGCCAAAGACCCTAACGCCATACCGGCGGATGAGCATCACTTTACCCCGAACTCGCCTAACTCCTGGGCGCCTGCTGCTTACGACGCCAAGCTGGACATTGTCTACCTGCCGATGGGCGTGGCAACACCGGATATCTGGGGCGGTAACCGTACGCCAGATATGGAGCGCTACGCCAGCGGCCTGTTGGCGCTGAACGCTTCTACCGGCAAGTTGGTGTGGTTCTATCAAACGGTGCACCATGACCTGTGGGATATGGACGTACCGGCCCAGCCAACGCTGGCGGACATTACCGACAAGAGCGGCAACAAGGTGCCGGTGATTTATGTGCCGACCAAGACCGGTAACATCTTTGTACTGAACCGTACCAACGGCGAGCTGGTGGTACCGGCTCCGGAAAAACCGGTTCCGCAGGGCCCGGCCAAGGGCGACCGCCTGTCACCCACTCAGCCCTTCTCGGAGCTGACTTTCCGTCCGGAGAAAAAACTGACCGGCGCGGATATGTGGGGCGCCACCATTTACGACCAACTGGTTTGCCGGGTGATGTTCCACAGCCTGCGTTATGAAGGCACTTTCACCCCGCCTTCCGAACAGGGTACGTTGGTATTCCCGGGTAACCTCGGCATGTTCGAATGGGGCGGTCTGTCTGTCGATACTGACCGTCAGGTGGCTATCGCCAACCCTATCGCGCTGCCGTTTGTGTCAAAACTGATCCCACGCGGCCCGGGCAACCCGATTGAACCGCCAGCCGACGATAAAGGCGGCAGCGGTACCGAAGCCGGTGTGCAACCACAGTATGGTGTGCCGTTCGGCGTGACCCTGAACCCGTTCCTGTCACCGCTTGGCCTGCCGTGTAAACAGCCTGCCTGGGGTTACATTTCCGCGGTGGATCTGAAAACCAACGATATCGTGTGGAAAAAACGCATCGGTACCGTGCGCGACAGCTCTCCGCTGCCGTTACCGTTCAAAATGGGTATGCCGATGTTGGGCGGACCGGTCTCTACCGCCGGTAATGTGTTCTTCATTGGCGCAACGGCGGACAACTATCTGCGTGCCTTCAGCGTGACCAACGGTGAAAAACTGTGGGAAGCGCGGTTGCCGGCCGGTGGCCAGGCGACGCCAATGACCTATGAGGTTAATGGCAAGCAGTACGTGGTCATTTCCGCCGGCGGTCATGGCTCATTCGGCACCAAGCTGGGCGACTATATTGTCGCTTACGCCTTGCCAGATGAGAAATAATCGTCGAGGATAGTCCTACACAGAGCACGCCACCCGGCGTGCTCTGTCACCACAAAATACCCGTCAGACCCTGTCCTGCCAGATCGCACCACCCGCATAATAAATTTCACATTACATATTGATAATGATTATCATTCGCAATACTATAACTGCGTTGGCCCCGGCAGTGGCCGACAATCATCTCAATATCACAGGCAGTAAACTGGCGGCCGCCTTCGGGCGGCCCTATTCGGAGGCACATGACCAAACAGCGCAGCAGGCAAACAACCCCTATCACCCCAGTTATCCACACCGGTACGGAGGATCTCATATGAGCCAACAACCCCTGACCGCCATGTTGATGCTGGTTTATGTGCTGCTGATGGTACCGGCATTGTTCGCTATCGATAACCGCCTGAGCACCACCCGCTGGGGCCAGGGCCGCCTGGTTCGCAAAACGCTGCAAACCGGGTTTATCATTGCCCTGACCCTGCTGTTCTTCAGCATCATGACGTTATTGTATTGATTAACTCGCCGCCACCGGCAGCACGGCATCTTGTTTTACCACCGTAACCTTGCCGCTCAGCGCGAAGGCCGAGATCAGGGTAAACAGCAAGGCAATGCAGCCGAGGATCAGATACGAGGTTTTGAAGCCGTAGTTGACGTACATCAGGCCCGCCGCATAAGACATGCCAATGGCCGATAGCTGCTTGAAGAAGCAGAAGCCCCACAGGTAGATTGATGCCGAGAGGTTAACGTTAAACTGGGTAGTAATATATTTGAAAATACCCACCAGCAGGAACGGCACTTCAAACATATGCAGGGTTTTGAGGAAAATGACCGCCGTCACCGAGTCTGCCTGGGACGAACCGATAATCCGCACCGACATGATCACCCCGGCAATCAGCAGCGCGTTCTTGCCGCCAATGCGGTTGATGATCAACGGCGCAAAAAACATGATAAAAGCGTTAAGAAACTCACCCAGCGTAGTCACATAACCAAACGCCTGAGTCCCCGCATGTCGGTCGCTGAAAAACGAAGTGAAGAAGTTGGCAAACTGCTGATCGAACACGTCGTATACACAGGCCACCCCAACGATATACATCACCAGACACCAAAATTTGCGCATTTTCAGCAGGTTCAGCGCCGCTTTCAACTTGACGGGTTTATGGTTCAGCGCTAATCCGTCCGCTACCGCCAGCGTATTATTTTGCTCCGGTTTGAACATATACAGCAGAGCGGCCAACACCAGCGCGAAGCTTGACGCCAGCCAAAAGGCGAACTGGTTGTTAATCGTGAACATATAACCGACGATCGAGGCGCAAATTGCCCAGCCGATACAGCCAAACAGACGTGCCCGGCCATACTCAAATTGGCTGCGACGACTCACCTTCTCGATATAAGCTTCAATCGCCGGCGAACCTCCGCTGCACACCAGTCCCAGATAAATACCGCACAGCAACGCCCCGAGCACAAAGTTGGTTTTCAGCAGCGGCGAAAACACATAAATAAACAGCGGCGCCAGAAACAGCAGCAGGAAAATGATCATCCACAGCAGGTGTTTCTTCAGGCCAAACTTGTCGGTGACAAAACCAAAAATCGGCTGGAACACCAGGGCAAACAGCGCCATACAGGCGAACACCAGGCCGGTTTGCTGCTGATCGAGCTGGTTAACGTCATGCAACCAAATCGGAAAGAACGGCAGCACCGCACCCATGATAAAGAAATAGAAAAAACAGAAGGCACCGAAGATCCAAAAGTTCTTGTTTCTTAAATAAAACATGGCTCACCATCCCATTTATGACGGCGCAGGATGCCCCGCGCCTTGTGCGTTTTGAGGAGGTAATACAGTCAGTTTGGCGATTAATGGTAGGCGGGAAGCCAGTTACCGTGAGCCTCAATCAGTTCATCGCAGAGTTTACGGATATCATCAATCGAAAGCTCGGCAGACGTATGCGGATCCAACAGCGCCGCATGGTATATAGCCTCACGTTTATGGGTTACCGCCGCTTCAATGGTCAGCAGTTGGGTATTGATATTGGTACGGTTGAGCGCCGCCAGTTGCTCAGGTAAATGCCCGACATAGCATGGCGAGATGCCCTGCCCATCCACCAGACAAGGCACTTCAACGCAGGCCTCGGCAGGCAAGTTGGTAATTAAACCGGTGTTGAGCACATTGCCGCCAATCTTGTACGGACGATCGGTTTCCATCGCTTCGATAATGTAGGACGCATACTCGTGCGTGCGGGTATGCGTCAGGTTGGCGTCATTCGTCAACGCCAGCTTGCGCTGTTGCCATTGGTCGATCTGTTCAATGCAGCGGCGCGGATACTCATCCAGCGGGATGTTAAAGCGCTCAATCAGCTCCGGATAATTGCGCTTAATCCAGTAAGGCATGTACTCGGCGTTATGCTCGGAAGACTCAGTGACGTAATAGCCAAAGGTTTTCATGATTTCATGGCGCACCATATCATCATGCTTGCCCTGCAGTGCGTTGGCGCGGCGCTTGATTTCCGGGTACAGATCCTCGCCATGGCGGCGAACGTCCAACAGCCAGGCCATATGATTGATGCCCGCAATATGGAACTGCACGTCATCGGTAGGCATATCCACGCTTTTCAGCAGCGTCTCCGCGCAAACCTGAACGCTGTGACACAGCCCCACGGTTTTCACGCCGGTATGACGCAGCATGCCGCCGGTTAAGGCCGCCATCGGGTTGGTGTAGTTCAGCAACCAGGCGTCCGGGCATACCGCTTCAATATCCCGGGCGAAATCAAACATCACCGGCAGGGTGCGCAGTGCGCGGAAGATCCCGCCTATTCCCAGGGTATCGGCAATGGTCTGCTGCAGACCGTACTTTTTGGCAATGGTGAAATCGGTGATGGTGCAAGGATCGTAACCGCCGACCTGGATGGCATTCACCACATAATTAGCATTTTTCAATGCCGAACGGCGATTTTCAACCCCAAGATAGGGGATAATCTTCGCCCTGCCGGCGTTAATATTGCGGTTGATATTGCTCAGCATGGCGAAAGATTCGTTGAGACGGGCGCTGTCTATGTCGTACAGCGCGATATCCACTTCTTTCAATGCCGGGGTCGCCATGATATCGCCGAGGACGTTCTTGGCGAAGATGGTGCTGCCCGCGCCCATAAAAGTTACTTTAATCATCGTATTTCTCCGCTGCACTGGTTTTCGATAGGCTGAAATTACCCTGCAACGGCGAAGCGAGATATGGATGAATGTGACCTCATTATGGCGAAAAATGACGCAGCACAAAAACTGTGAGCCAGGTCTGGATTTGGTGTCACCCAGCCCCCTTACGACAGCGGCACTGCTACAGTGGGGAATAAAACCAGGACAGCAACTGATGCACAAGAGTTTTACCCTAAGCCGTACCGACAATATTGAGCTGAACCTGTACCAATATGGTGAGGAGAACTGTGACAAAGGGCATAGCTTTGGCCCCGCGGTACGTCAGCACTATTTATTTCATTATGTGATAAGCGGAACCGGTGTGCTGCACAGCGAATACGGCGATTTCCCGGTGGTGGCCGGAGAAGGCTTTTTGATCCATCCACACGACGTGACCACCTATCGCGCCGATAAAAAAGATCCCTGGCATTACATGTGGCTGGAAGTCGACGGGCTGATGGCCGGCAAGCTTTTCGAAGAGTGCCACCTGAGTCGCCAGTTCCCGATTTATCGCGCCCGCCCCTCGGATGAGACACCCCAGGCCCTGCACTACCTGCGGCGACTGGTCACTCATGACGATGAACACCGCCTGAAAACGCTCGGCCTGAGCTACCTGTTTTTTTCTGCGCTGATCGACAACAGATTACAGGGCGGCGACGAACACCCCAGTGACAAAATGCAGCATCTGCACAAAGCGGTCAAACTGATTGAAAACCGTTATCACGAACATCTGACCATTGAGCGCCTGGCTGCTTACTGCAATATCAACCGTAGTTATCTGTGCCGCTTGTTCAAAGGGGCATACGGCATCGGCCCGAAGGAATACTTGCTTAACTTCCGCATGACTCTCGCCACCAGCCTGTTACGCAACAGCCAGACGGCGATCAAAGTGGTCGGAATCTCGGTCGGTTATGAAAACCAACTGCACTTTTCCAAAGCCTTCAAACAGGTCCACGGTGTCTCACCGGCCCAATGGCGGCAGGAAAACCTGCCGAAATAGCCCTGTCCGCATAGAACGAATACCGCCATCAAATGCTGCCCCACCTTTATTATTCATAATGATTTAATTACCTAATGATTAACCCTGGTAAATTCGCCAACTTGTGACACAAATCACTACAAAAGTGACAATATGAACAATAATACTTAAGTATTTTTTTAGATACACTCGCCGAAACATTAACTTTATCCACTTGAACACATCACAGAGGGTTCGTTATGTTATTGAAAAAAACGTTGTTGGCCGTAGCATCCTGCACACTTTTCTCCACTGCCGCTTTTGCTCAAAACTCGCCTGCCGTCGTCAAAGAACCGACGGCCACCAAAGCGCAACTGAGACATGGATCGCCACTGGTTCCCATCTCCCGCCAATATCAATGCTATAACGAAGGCGGTTTTTATTGGCCAGCAGACGGAACAGGGATCCCGCAACTTGACTGCCGGGCGGCGTATCAACACGTTTACCATAAGTATATTGATAAGTCCGGCTTTGTGGTGCCCAAAAAAGAGAAGGATAAAAGGAGTAGCAAAACAGAGGTCAATATTATTGAGCAATCCAACTATCAGTTCAGGCAGTGGAACGAAACCTCCAAGAACATTGCAGATTATAGCAACCCAGCCGCAGTTAAAGCCGCCATACCCGATGGGCAACTCTGTTCTGCGGGCAACGTGGGCACAGAATGGGATGACAGAGACAAAGTCTGGAATGACAAATCAGGGTTAGACGCCATCACAACCTGGCGCACCAGCGATATCGAAAAAAATGCCGAGGGTAAAATCGCCATCACTTATAACGCGACGGCCACCCATGACCCAAGCTTCTTCGAGGTTTATATCTCCAAGGCTGGTTATAATGCCAGCACTGCCGCATTAAAATGGAGCGATCTTGAGCTCCTGGGCAAGGTTGAAAATATCAAACCTGAGAATCAGCAATACAAATTCGCCGTAGATGCGAAAAATTATACGGGCAAACATGTGCTCTATATTCGCTGGCAGCGCATCGACTCGATCGGCGAAGGTTTTTATAGCTGCAGCGATGTTAATATCAAAGGGTAACGGGTAATTAATTTATGCCCGGCTTGTTAACCTGGTCGGGCTGTTTTATTCGCGGGTACTTCCACAGCCAGCGCCCGCTGACCATACGCCAGTAGAACAACGCCCCGCGCACCGCCCAATCCATAAACATGCCCAGCCAGACGCCGACCACGCCCATTCCCAGCAGGATGCCCAGCGTATAGCCGGCCACCACGCGGCAACCCCACATGCCCAACATCGATACCCACATGGCGAAACGGGCGTCGCGCGCGCCTTTCAAACCGGCGGGCAGCACCCAGGAAGCCGCCCAAATGGGCATAAAGGCGGCATTGAGCCAGACCAGCACCTTAACTACCTCCTTCACGTCATCCTGTTGGCTATAAAACGAGGCGAACACTCCAGCCAGCGGCGCGGTACCCCAGGCGATCGCCGTCAGGCCAAAGGTCGCCAGCCAGAAGATATGGCGCAACTGCCTTTCCGCCTGGGCAATCTGCCCTTTCCCCAGACGTTTTCCGACAATAATGGTCGACGCCGACCCCAGGGCGTTGCCCGGCAGGTTAATCAAGGAGGCGATAGAGAAAGCGATAAAATTGCCGGCGATGACGTTGGTACCCATACCGGCGACAAACATTTGGGTCAGCAGCTTGCCGCCGTTGAACAGCACCGACTCGATGCTGGCAGGGATGCCTATCCCCAGCACTTCCCACAGAATCGACAGTTTTAACGGGCTAAAGTAACTTTTCAGCGTAATGTGCAACGCCGGGTTAAAGCCGATCATCAGCACATAAATAATCGCTATCGCGCCGATATAGCGGGAAATGGTCAGCCCCAGTCCTGCCCCGACAAAGCCCAGCCCATGCCAGCCCAACATGCCGTAAATCAGGATGCTGCTGATGATGATATTCAGGATATTCATGCCGCCGTTGATCAACAGCGGGATTTTGGTGTTCCCGGCCCCCCGTAGCGCCCCGCTACCAATCAATGCAATGGCTGCCGCCGGGTAGCTCCAGACCGTGGTTTGTAGGTAAGAAAGCGCCAGCGCTTTCACCTCTGGCGTGGCGGCACCGGCGATCACATCAATAATCTGCTCGCCCGCCAAATGGATACCCACTGCCAGCACCAGAGCCACCAGCGTCATCAACACCAGCGACTGGCGGGCCGCCGAACGTGCTCTTTTGCGATCCCGCTTGCCAAGGCTGAAGGCCACCACCACCGTAGTGCCCAGATCCACCGCGGCGAAGAAAGAGATAATTACCATGTTGAAGCTGTCTGCCAGCCCCACTCCGGCCATCGCTTCCTTACCGATCCAACTCACCAGAAAAGTGCTCAGCACCCCCATCAGCAGGACGCAGGCGTTCTCCATAAAAATCGGCACCGCCAGCGGTGTGATCTCCCGCCAAAACAGGACGCGGTAGCTTTTGCGTTTGGGGTACCAGGGCGTGTTTTCCACACGCTGACGCAGGGCAGCATATAAGTTCAAGATTGGCTCATGGAATAGAAGTGAAACAACATTTCAAATAATGAGCGACGGATGCTTATCCTGCAAAGAATTTTTTGCCCATGCGACGTGAATTAGGAAAATGGCAAGGACGCGGCAGGCCGCGCCCGTATTAATCAGGCACAGACTACTCCATATAATCTTCCTGATCGGACTTGGCGGCGGCAACAAAGTTTGCGGTGCGATTGTTCATCGCGGCACATTTGTCCGTCAACAACTGACGATCCTCCATAATGGCCAGGTAGCGAGCCTGGGCCAGTGCTGGCAACTGCTGATAACCCGTCGCCTGGGTATCCCAACCGCGATGTTGCGCCACGCGCATCGCGGTGCGTTGCAGTTTGACATCATCAGGAATGTCCGTACGGTTGCAGTTTTGCCGCAGGAAATGGCTGCCCGCCAACATGGTGGAAAGTTGGTCTAGTTGCGTTTGTAGCGGTGGGGGCGGCTTATGCGCCGTTTGCTGACACCCTGCGAGAAATAACAATGCCGCAGCGCCCAAAACTGAAGTGCGTAACACCTTAATCATGGCGATTATCCTTAAATAAAAGATGGTTAAAATCAGCTTAGGCGAGCTTGGCAATACTGCAAGCCGGCGGATAACTGGCATCTCAGCGGGCAGAGCGCTTCAACGACAAAGATCGCTTTTCATCGTTGCAGGGATCTTGCAAATTCTTGAGCTTTGAGCAGGAAAATATGGATTTCAGACACGATTAATCATCCGAATAACACCACCAGCCAAAGAGTTATGGTCATCATGACAGTGACCAACTGCGCCGCACCGCCCAAATCCTTGGCTCGTTTAGATAAAGGGTGTATATCCAGAGAAATGCGATCGACGACACTCTCAATCGCGGTGTTAAGCAACTCAACAACCAGTAAAAGGAAGCAACTGGAAATCAATAACACCCTTTCCATTTTTGTAATATCTAAAAGAAATGTAACTATCAGTAAGATTGAGTTAATAACGAGTAACTGACGGAAGGCATCTTCTGTGAGAACGGCATCAGCCAAACCTTCCAATGAGTTTCTTATGCTACTGGTTAAGCGCCTTATTCCTTTTTTCTTTTCAAACGACATGCATTTACTCTTCTAAAAAACAGGGTGATTTATAAAACCAACAAATAACGCACCGTTAGTTATCGTCTAATTAATTAATAGAATTAAACATTCACCCTGGTAACAGGGTTAATCCGACAGCGTTAAATCACAAGCAGCCAAAAAGGAATTTCGGTCATATGCATCATCTGATGCGAAGCACGTTTTACATCATCCTTAGGGCATCTAAAGGTGCCCTATATCAGACGGATTAGAGTTGTTTTTCGTATAAACGATAACGCTTATAAGGAACTGCCCCAATTCGCTCCAGAATCGTACGCATACCGCTATTGGACTCCAGGATCCACGACATCTCTAACGCATCAATATTGCGCTTCGCAAAGGGGTCACGTAACGCCTCAATAAGTAACAGCGCTATAATTGGCCCTATACGACTAAATTGATACTCTTGGCGAACCCCCATCAGAGGGACTCTTGCCGTTCGCACGCCGCTCACTTTCAGTCGCCACAACAGTTTCGCCCAGCCAAAAGGCAATAGGCGCCCGTTCAGATCGGCGATAGCCTCATTGATATTGGGCAACCCCACGATGAAGGCACAGGGAACTGAATCGACTTCTGCAATATAAATCATGTCGTCCGGAACCAAAAATTTCAGTTGGTCCCCCATGGTGGCAAACTCATGTTCGGTAAAGGGGACAAAGCCCCAGTTATCTTGCCAGCCCGAGTTGAAAATTTCGCGAAGTACCTGCATTTCCTCGTTAAATCGTTTGCGATTGAGGCGGCGAAGGGTCACTTTTTTACCTACCTGCGCCATCATTTTGGTTAATGAAGGCGAGAAAGTCAGGTCAGTCCTCTTCATCCAATAAGCCAGTAAATCTATGCCTTGTGTGTATCCCTGGAGCTCCATATTGGCGGCATAGTAAGGTTTGGCGTGCGTCATCATGGCTGACGGCGGAGTATCAAAACCCTCAACCAATAAGCCACTTTCCTGATTGATATTAAGGCTAAAGGGGCCGGTGATTTTTAATGCGCCTTTAGACTTCAACCAACCTTCTGCTGCAGCAAATAACGCACTAAACACAGCCGGATCGTCGATGGCATCAATCATGCCAAAGTGGCCGGTATCCTCGCCATAGCGTTCGCGGTGTAAGGAGTCAATTTGAGCAGTTATTCGCCCGACTACCTTCCCCTCTTTTTTGGCTACCCATGCCTGCCATTCTATATGTTCAGTGCCAGGATTTTTCTTGGAAAGATGCTCTTCACGCTCTACAAACAAGGGTGTAATCCAGCTAGGGTCGTCGCGATATAGTGAAGAAGGAAAAGCAATAAATTCTTTAAGATCCCTCTTATCCAGGACTTTCTCGATATGAATCATAAATAACCTTAAAATTTAATAGCCTACTAAAAATTAATCACTATAGTACCCGTGATACTTTCAGAGCGGGGATTCATTATTGCCCCTATCTCATCCACCTTGAGAGATAAGGAAAATCAACCAGTACCTAATATAAATAGAATGTTATTCGACCAGATCCCCCCTAGGCGCTTGCTATTCTTTATCATCAGAAGTTATGCCAGATAGGGGCGTGCACAGGCTAAGCAAATTATGCCTTTTATTTTTTAGTGCTATTTCTTTAGAAAAAATTACCGTTTTTAGTTTACTAATTCTAGTCTGGATAAGCATTGCCATATTTTACCATTAAATGCTCTTTCTATCCTTAGGGCTAAATGAGGCTTTCACTTTTCACCCTCTTCCGGATATTGTTTATGATATGTTTAAGTACGGAGATAGCCATGCGCAAGGTCAGATCATATAAATCGGCGATTATTCCCATCCGAAAATGTGTCGACGACAGGCATTGGATGAAGGTTGTCGACCAAAGGGCCGCGATATCCGGAGCCAATGATGACAGCCTGTATATCTACCGTTCCTCGGTCATGATCCTGACGTGAAATATAGGCTAATCCATCAACCTCCATTTCAGAGTAGGCAGGGTGGTTATTAACCACCGGACAGCTTATTTCTGGAATGAAAGGAAATGTTTGAATAGCAAATATATTCAAAACATTTTCATCGTAAAACATTAACTTTCTCGCCAATAGTTGTTTTCCTCTTTTGGTGTTTTTAATCTATGGCCAATTTGTCTATGTCTGAAACAAGCTCAACTCATTCTCTTCCCATGCGGTATGCAGATTTCCCCACGTTGGTGGAGGCCTTAGATTATGCAGCGCAAGGCAGTACAGGAATGAACTTTTACGATCGTCGTAATCAGCTCGTGGCCGTACTGGAATACCGCACGCTAAAACAACGTGCGGTGGTGGGTGCGCGACGCCTGTTATCACTGAATCTTAATAAAGGCGATCGCGTTGCGCTTATCGCGGAAACCAACGCGGGTTTCGTCGAGGCTTTCTTTGCCTGCCAATATGCCGGCCTGGTTGCTGTGCCCCTGGCCATTCCTATGGGGGTGGGACAGCGTGATTCCTATACCATCAAGCTTCAGGGTCTGATCAACAGCTGTAAACCTTCAGCCATCATCAGCAGTGAGGAATGGGTGCCGTTGATTAGCTCTGCAACCCTTGATACACCGCCAACGCATATTCTCAGCAACGAAGATTTTAACGCGTTGCCCGAGTTGGATGTTGAGCTGCAAGCCGCGTCACCCGACGACATTGCCTATCTCCAATATACCTCGGGTAGCACCCGCTTTCCGCGCGGAGTCATAATTACCCAGCGTGCCGCTATGGCTAACCTGCACGCCATTAGTCATGACGGGATCAAATTACGAGCCGGCGATCGCTGCGTCTCCTGGCTACCCTTCTATCACGATATGGGGTTGGTCGGTTTCCTGCTTACCCCTGTGGCAACCCAGTTGTCCGTTGACTATCTGCGCACGCAAGATTTTGCAATGCGCCCGATGCAATGGTTAAAACTGATCGCTAAAAATCGCGGTACCGTGTCCGTCGCCCCCCCGTTTGGTTACGATTTATGCTTACGCTACAGCAACAACAAAGAGCTGACCGAGTTGGATCTTTCCAGCTGGCGCGTTGCAGGCGTAGGGGCGGAACCTATCCCGGCAGAGTTGCTCCATCAGTTCGGTGAACACTTCAGCCACCTCAACTTTGACAGTAAGGCTTTCATGCCCTGCTATGGTTTAGCCGAGAATACCCTTGCGGTGAGTTTCTATGATGAAACCTCCGGCGCACCCATCAACGCAGTCGACCGCGACATTTTGGAATACGAGGGTAAAGCGGTAGCGCCTGGCAAAAAAACGCGCGTCACGTCGGCGTTTGTCAATTGCGGCAAGGCACTCCCTGGCCATCGTATCGAAATTCGAAGTGAAACCGGGCAGCCTCTGCCAGAGCGGCAGGTCGGCCGTATTTTTATTTCCGGCCCCAGCCTGATGAATGGGTATTTTCGCGATGATGCATCACAGCAAAAAATCCAGGCGACGGGCTGGATGGATACCGGTGACCTGGGGTATTTGCTGGATGGGTATCTGTACGTCACCGGCCGTAAGAAAGATTTGATCATTATTCGGGGCCGTAATATTTGGCCTCAGGATATCGAATATGTCGCAGAGTCTGAGCCTGAAATCCGCTCTGGTGATGCCATTGCCTTCGTCACGGAAGAGCACGGTGACGGAGCCAGAATTATTCTGCAAATCCAGTGCCGGGTCAGTGCGGAAGAGCGGCGGGAACAAATCGTCCATACGCTGAGCGGACGCATACAAAGCGAATTCGGTATTGCGGTGGATATTGAACTGCTGCCACCGCACAGCATTCCTCGTACATCCTCGGGGAAACCTGCCCGCGCCGAAGCCAAAAAGCGTTGGCTGACTACGTCAATCTGCCCACCAATGCATCAGTTGGCAGGTTTTGCGCAATGAACGGTACCGTCGCAGTCACTGGCGCCACTGGTTTTATTGGCCAACACGTCGTCCAGAATCTGCTCTCGCAGGGTTTTACCGTACGGGCCCTAACCCGGCACACAGGTAAAACCTCAACCGATAACCTGGTTTGGATCCAGGGGGCGCTGGAAGATCAGGGCTCTCTCACCGAGTTGGTTCATGGCGCTGAATTCGTGGTTCATTGTGCGGGGCAGGTCCGGGGACAGACCGAAGAAACCTTTATCCATTGCAATGTTAGCGGCAGCCTAAACCTGATGCAGGCGGCAACACAAAGCGGCAGCTGCAGGCGTTTCTTGTTTATCTCTTCCCTTGCGGCCCGCCATCCTGAGCTGTCTTGGTACGCAAATTCAAAACATATTGCCGAACAACGGCTAATGACCATGGCCTCGGACATTTCGCTGGGCATTTTTCGTCCAACCGCCGTTTACGGGCCCGGCGATAAAGAGCTTAAACCCATATTTAGCTGGCTCCTGCGCGGTGTACTCCCCCGACTGGGTTCGCCTGAAGCCAAGCTGACTTTCCTGCATGTAAGCGATTTAGCACAAGCAGTGAGCCAATGGTTATTAGTCGATCGTCCGCAAGCGCAGACCTATGAATTATGCGATGGGGTAGCCGGGGGTTATAGCTGGCTGCGTTTACGGGAAATCGGTGCCGCAGTGCGTAATGGCCCCGTGCGGCTGCTGGGGATCCCTTTGCCTCTGCTCAGCATCATTGCAGACATCAGCATTCTTATGAGTCGACTGGCAAAGAAAGAACCGATGCTGACGCACAACAAAATACGTGAATTAACCTATCCGGACTGGTCTGCGAGCAATCAACGCTTATCCGAAAATATTAATTGGTTTCCCAAGGTTAGTTTGGAGCGCGCACTGCGTGAAGGTCTGTTTTAATTATTTTACTTAGAGGTTTGCCAAAGTTCTTATGCTAAATCGCGACGCTGTAATGGATTATATTCTTACTTGTTTACAAGGTCTCGTCGAAGGCGGAGTAGAAATCAAGCCTGATAGCGATCTCGTCAATGATCTTGGCCTGGAATCCATCAGAGTCCTGGATCTGCTGATGATGTTAGAAGATGAACTGGATATTTCCATACCTATCAATATATTACTTGATGTCAGAACGCCAGAACAGCTACTGGCCGCTCTATTGCCTCGCTTGGAGAAAACGAATGGGCCTGTATGATAAATTTTCCCGGCTGGCGAACGATCGTGAGCAATTCCAGACATCTGGCCTAAACCCCTTTGGCACCTGCATTGATGAGATTTACTCAGCGACCGAAGGACGCATTGGCAACCAGAAAATTGTACTGGCGGGAACAAATAACTACCTTGGCCTGACCTTCGATGCCCAGGCAATTGCCGATGGACAGGCTGCAATAGCCACCCAGGGCACCGGTACCACGGGTTCTCGCATGGCCAATGGCAGCTACGGTGCTCACTTAATGTTAGAGCAGGAGCTGGCGACTTTCTTTGACCGCCCTACCGCCATCGTATTTTCCACGGGATATACCGCGAACCTCGGGGTAATCAGCACGCTAGCAGGCCCCGGCTCAGTAGTATTGATAGACGCAGACAGCCACGCGAGTATTTATGATGCTTGTGCCTTGGGCGGCGCTGAAATCATTCGTTTCCGCCACAATGACGCTAAAGATCTGGAACGCCGCATGGTGCGCCTTGGTGAGCGCGCGCGAGAAGCAATAATTATCGTTGAAGGCATTTACAGCATGCTGGGTGATGTTGCTCCGCTGGTCGAAATAGTCGATATCAAACGGCGTCTTGGCGGTTATTTATTGGTAGACGAAGCTCACTCATTTGGCGTGATGGGGGCTAACGGACGTGGCCTTGCTGAAGCACTGGGCGTTGAACAAGATGTTGATATTATTTTGGGCACCTTCAGTAAAAGTCTGGCCTCTATCGGTGGCTTTGCCGTCGGCAGCAAGGCCATGGACGTGCTGCGCTACAGCAGCCGCCCCTATATTTTTACCGCATCACCTTCACCATCAAGTATTGCTTCAGTGCGCTCTTCTTTGCAAAAGATCGCGCAACATCCTGAGCTACGGGAAAAACTCTGGAGCAACGCGCATCGGCTCTATCATGGTCTTGCCAAACTGGGTTACGAGTTGGGTCCGCGCATCAGCCCGGTCGTTCCGGTCATGATCGGCTCGAAAGAAGATGGCCTACGTTTCTGGCGCGATCTGATTGCAAAGGGTGTTTATGTCAATCTGGTATTACCGCCGGCGGCACCGGCAGGAATGACTCTCCTGCGTTGCAGCGTTAATGCCGCGCACAGTGAAGAAGAGATTGATACGATCATTCAGGCTTTTGCCGTACTGAAAAAGTAATTGCCTTCATATTTCCCTGGGATAACCATGGGGAATATTCAAAAGACGGTGCCCTCCACTTGGTGTTTAAAATCATACCGGCCTTTCTTGCCAGTGCCGAAATAACCTTATCGGCACTGGACTCAAGCCTTTCTTGATTCTCTAACAGAAAGGCAATGAATAATTAGTGAGTTGCGACAGAATCAGCTTCGACAGTGCTATATCCATTTGCTTGCATAAAATCCGCGATGGCTTTTTCAGCGGAAGATAACACTTCATCAAGCGGCTTATTGGCATCGATATCAGCGATTTCCGCCCCTTCAAAAGTCAGCAGCGGTGTTAAGGCAATCTTTTTTTCCAACGCTTCTTTTTGATGGTCGGGCTTGCGCGCGCAAGCGACATCAAGATCAACATTTAACTTTATGACCAAGTCCGGTTTATGATCCGCCATCCATTGAAAAGCTAAGCGTTCACGTCCCGCCAGCCATTTGACAAAGCGGCTGCCTTTTACATTTACGGGGAATACGGTGCCATCATATCCGCCGGGGATTTGCACCTGTGGAAAACGGTCGGTTAATACGATGAGCCCTTGCCGACGAAAAGCCAACATGTGGCGAAAACGTATCAATCGGCGCACAACGAAAGTGATGATCACCAATGCCGGCAATAGACCAAGCCTGGCCTTTGCGGATTTGACTTTTTTAGTATTACGTTCAATGGCCTTGCCAAAAGAGTTCCCCATGAGCGGGAATTGTGAAACCGCACGTCCGACATTTCCTGCCTGTTTGCCCAGATGGACCCTTACTGCTGGACCATAATTTTTTACATAATCGATAAGATATTCACAGACAGTAGACTTACCCGAGCCATCGCTGCCAATAACCGCAATAAGCGGCGGGAGTTTTGAATTCATAATAAGATTCTCTTCTAAGACACCTGATAAAATGTACCATTTCGGAGGCGAAAAGTCGCTTAAAGCCGCTACCCATTCACAATGAATAAATATCATAACTTAATGCAATTGCACACGAATGATTAAGAAACCAATGGAAGAACCCGTTCCACTCCCTGGCGCGGTGATATCTCATTAGCAATAAGAGCCATAGGGGAAATCCGGGCAAGAAATTAGCACAAAAAAACAAGACGGGTATAGCGGAGTGTAATTCTCAATAAAGACAAATCTGATTATTATCGAAATAGCGCACGATAAACACCTTGAACCAATAGCTGATTATAATACAATGGTTTCTTTATATTGGATCCATCACTGTGAGCCAAAAGACAATATCTATTGCTAATCACCCCCCCGTACGCGTAATTGCAATAACGGGTTGTGATGGTTCAGGGAAATCGACTTTAGCTACCAGCCTGGTCAATCACCTGTCATCACAAGAGCCGACAGAATTACTTTATCTCGGTCAGTCTTCGGGACGTATAGGTGAATGGATCAGTGGCCTACCGATTATTGGTGCCCCCTTCGGTCGTTATTTACTGACCAAGTCGGAGCATGTTCATGAGCACCCTTCCACTCCCCCAGGAAATGTGACGACGCTGGTGATCTTTCTATTGTCGTATTGGCGAGTTTATAAGTTTCGCCGAATGTTGGCGAAAAGTCGCAGAGGGAAATTGCTGGTGACGGATCGTTACCCTCAGGCGGAAGTGGCAGGTTTTCGTTTCGATGGTCCACAACTTGCAAAAACGGTCGGCGGTAATCGCTGGGTACAAAGGTTGAGAACACATGAGCAAAAACTGTATCAGTGGATGGCATCCTATCCGCCATTTTTATTGATTCGTCTCGATATTGATGAACAAACCGCGTACTCCCGTAAACCCGATCATAAGCTTTCGGCTCTGCGTGAGAAAATTGCCGTTATTCCTCACCTTACGTTTAATGGTGCAAAGATATTGGATTTAGATGGGCGAGAACCGGCAAGTAAAATTCTCGATGAGTCCCTGCGCGCAATTCTAACCTCGCTGACGACGTCAGAGGTTTAATCTTTTGATGACCTTTTCATGCTAAAAAAAATGCAAAAAAATAAATCGAATACAGAAAACGATCTACCCTCGGCTTGCGTTGCCGGCCTTATTGCGGTTGTCGGCAGTGATGGCACCGGAAAGTCCACGCTAACCGCCGACCTGGTCAAAAAACTGCAAAAATATCGGGCCACGGAGCGTCGTTATTTAGGGCTTATCTCTGGGGAGGATGGCGATAAAATTAAGCGCCTGCCTTTGGTTGGCGTATGGCTTGAACGGCGTCTGGCGGCAAAATCCGACAAGACTCAGCGTATGGGCAATAAGCCACCGGCACTCTGGGCAGCATTGATTATGTTCGGTTTTTCACTGTGGCGCGCGGCTAATTTGCGCAAAGTACAGCGTCTGGCCAAGAGTGGCGTGTTGGTGATCAGCGATCGTTTTCCACAGGCTGAGATTTCAGGTTTTTACTATGACGGACCGGGCATTGGCGTGGAGCGCGCAAAAGGCTGGCTAATGACTCGTTTAGCGGAGCGTGAACAACGTTTATATCAACAAATGGCCTTATGCCGCCCAGAACTTATCATTCGCCTTGATATTGATGTCGATACCGCTTTTTCACGTAAACCCGATCACAGTTATGAAGAGCTGAAGGACAAAATTTCTGCCATGGTTCGGCTACAGTATAATGGCTCCAGAATTATCGAGCTGGATGCCAAAGCCCCCTACGATGAAGTACTGGGAAAAGCACTAAATGCAATATCTTCCGTTGCTGTGCTCCCTTCGCGTACCCATTCCACTCTCGGATAACGGAGTCACTCGTCTATGCCGGGATCCCTACAATATTACTCATTCTCAAGTCAGTGTGGGTACATGTGGTTAGTATGGCTGGTTTTACCATGAAACATTGGTTTTCCGATGGCGCTTTTCGTTCCATCTTACGTAACGCCGCCTACTTAGGCTCCGGCAGTGTGGCTAGCGCGTTGCTCGGGTTACTTGCGCTTTCTTGTGCCGGTAAAGGCATGTCGCCGGAAATGTTCGGTGTCCTTGTCGTCATTCAAGCCTATACGAAAGCGGTCAGTGATTTTATCAAGTTTCAAACCTGGCAATTCGTTGTTCAATTCGGTACCCCCGCATTGGAACGCCAAAACATTCAACGGTTTCGCGACGTCATTTCATTTTCGTTCGGCCTGGATATCGCAAGCGGAACCATTGCCGTGCTTGGCGGTATGTTATTACTTCCCTTCCTCTCTCACGCCTTAGGCTTGGATGCGGAAAGTTTTTGGCTCGCCATTCTTTACTGCACATTAATCCCGTCCATGACGTCGTCAACCCCTACGGGGATTTTACGGGCGTTTGACCGCTTCGATTTGATTGCAGTTCAGCAGGCTATAAAACCCTTTTTGCAGGCGATAGGAAGTGTCCTGTCTTATTATTTTGACTTGGGATTCCCGGGTTTTATTATCACATGGTATGCCTCTAACTTAATTGGAGGAACCCTGTTTTGGTGGTTTGCCGCGCGTGAATTACGCCGCAGGGATATTCATAATGCGCTGAAACCACGGCTATTTAAGACCGCACGCCGCATAGAGGGCGCCTGGAATTTCGTATGGACAACCAATTTTGCCCATACGATTTGGGCTACGCGTAACTCGTGCAGCACCGTTTTAGTTGGCGTTGTTTTGGGTCCGGCAGCAGCTGGGTTATTCAAAATTGCGATGACTTTCTTTGATGCCACAGGCACCCCGGCCAAGTTACTGGAAAAGAGCTTCTATCCTGAAATCATGCGCTTAGACCCTCGCACGACAAAACCCTGGCTGCTGGGCCTCAGATCGGCATTGTTAGCCGGGGGTATTGGTCTCGCCGTGGCCCTTCTCGTCATCGTCGTTGGCAAGCCATTAATTTCAGTTGTTTTCGGTTACCAGTACTTGCAAGCCTATGATTTAATTCAAATCATGCTGGGTGCCATTATCGTGTCCATGCTGGGTTTTCCTCAGGAGTCCTTATTGTTTATGGCGGGTAAACAACGGGCTTTCTTGATCGTGCAGACTATTGCCTCTGCCTCGTACATTGGGCTCTTAATCATGATGTCTCATGTCTTTGGAGTCCAAGGCGCGGCGTTCGCTTATTTGGCAGGCCAATGTTTAGACGTTTTGTTGACGCTAATACCGACTATAAGTGCTTACCGTAATCGCTATTTACTGGGATTCAATGTATCCAGAGAGAGTAATCAATGATTGATAACAGCAGCAGGAAAAAATTCTCAACTGAAACGACCCAATTACTGTTTACTGCGGTAGAGACAGATGACCTCGTTGAGGCGGACATCAATTTACCTCAGCATATTGACTTGCAATGTTCAGATGAGAGCATTCAAGATAATTATGCCTTGTGTCTGCAATTTTGGCAGGACGGTTTTACCCGACAGGAGCTATTACGCTTAGTCAATGACTTTCTTAAAGACGTAGAGTTATCTGCGACAACGCGTATGCGCTATAAGTATATTCGTGCGCGTTATAAGCATTTACGTTTTGCTCAGAGACTTTACAGCAAAAAGCACAATTCCAGTCACCTTTTTCACTTAACAACCGTAGTTCTTGGGCATTTTCAGGATGCTTTTCGCAACGGCAACCAAGAGAATCTTAAACTCTACGGTAATATTCTCCGGATCCTCCTCAGCAAGCCGATTTGGTCGCTGGTGAATTACGCTTTACGTCATATTCACTTAGAAACCGAGAGCAATTTTATTGCATATCGCCAGGAGCAAATGCGCGAACTCCAGAGGCTAATTGCTGATCCTCAGCTCACTGGAAAGCAGTTCCACGATGTGCGGAAAATTATTAGCCAGCAAGTCTCATTTTACGACACGCTGAGATCTATAGATCCCAGCAACCGGGAAGCCCGTCAGATTTCCAGATTTTTGGCCGCTATTAATGGGTTAATGGGAGATCGGCATGATGTGATGGTGGCGGATAAGCTGGCCGGTGGAAAATCCTATGATGAGCCGACGATGCTGGATGTCGATATTCGCCAACGTCTGGAATTACTTCTCGAGCGATATCCTATGCAAGTTTAGCCGCAAGGGGAGATTACCGCTCTCCTCCGCAGCAACAATCCTTATACATTATGGTTATTTTCATGACGTTACGTAGATTACTGACAATCTCGCTGCTGCTGTTCCCACTGGTAACATCAGCGCATAATTTTGTTCAGGGTGAACCTGTCGCACCGGTATTCATAGCCGATCGCGGAGAGTTACTTCTTGAAAATGACAATTTTCGCTATAAGAAATGGGGCAGTTCAGAACTGGCAGGAAAAGTTCGAGTCATCCAGTGTATCGCCGGCCGCACCTCTGCCAAGAAGAAAAATTCGATGCTGATTACCGCCGTCAAGGAAGCAAATTTTCCGAACGACCGTTTTCAGCCTACCACTATCGTCAATACTGATGACGCAATCCCGGGCTCGGGCTTTTTCGTGCGAAGTAAAATCGAGAAAAACAAAAGGCATTACCCCTGGGCGCAATTCATTGTCGATAGTCATGGTCTGGTCCGTAACGCCTGGAAGCTGCCAGAAGAAAGTTCAACAATTGTGGTGCTGGATAAAGAAGGGCGCGTCCAATGGGCAAAAGATGGAGCTCTGACCCCGGATGAGGTTAATCAGGTGATCGCCCTGCTGCAAAAGCTGATTGGCAGCGACCAATCATGAAGAAAAACATACTGGAAGCGGGCCTTTTCTCGGCAAACATGCGTTTGATATTAAGGGATATAACTAGCTTATGGCTTTGATTGAGCGCTATATCATGGTTGAAATCCGCCGATTAGTGATGATCATCGTGGGTTTTCTCATCTTTATGTTTGCCAGCTATTCAGCCCAACGGTATCTCACAGAAGCTGCCAATGGTACCTTGGCTCTGCAAATCGTATTTGACGTTGTCTGTTATAAAATATTGATTGCATTAGAGATGCTGCTGCCGGTGGGCCTATATGTTTCCGTCGCGGTTGCGCTGGGGCAGCTCTACAGCGATTCTGAAATAACCGCCATTCACGCCTCTGGCGCCAGCCCGTGGCGGTTATACAAAGCGGTATTGGTACTTGCCATTCCTCTGGCCCTGTTTGTAACACTTATTTCGATGTACGGCAGACCCTGGGCGTACGCCAATATCTATCAGTTGGAACAACAGTCACAATCCGTGCTGGACGTTAGCCATCTGCAGGCAAATAAATTTAACGTTAATGGCAGCGGCAGAATGATCTTGGCCACCCGTATTGACCCAACGTCAAATCATCTTACGGACGCATTGATTTACTCACGCTCGGCCAACAATACCAGTTTATATCGGGCTCATTCAGTTGAAGTTATAGATCCCTCTCCTTCAAATCCCTCAGTGATATTGAAGTCAGGAACCGCCTATGTGTTAGAGCGCAAAGGTACAGATGACAATATGCAGAATTATAATAATTTTAAAATAGCGCTTAAACCCTTGCTCGAAAGCATAGAGGTCAAGCGCAAGTCAGCATCCTTGGCGGCATTATCACGCTCCACTGACCCTGCAGACAGGGCGGAGCTACAATGGCGGGAAAGCCGCGGTATCAGTACCCTACTGATGGTGTTATTGGCAATTCCATTAAGCCGAATAAAACCCCGCCAGGGCCGTTATACAACGCTGTTCCCTCTCACTCTGTTATTTGCTGCCATTTTTTACGGAGGAAATATCTGCCGCACGTTAGTGGCTAATGGGAGTATCCCCATCACTCCAGGTGTCTGGTCAGTCCCGATATTAATGTCGATTGGAATGTTGTTTTTTATTGCGCGCGATTTCTCACTGTTACGGAAGTTATCCCGATGAACATATTCGGTCGTTATTTGATTCGTAATCTCTTCATCGGATTTGCAGCCGCTGCCGGATTATTAATCCCATTATTTACCACTTTTAATCTGATCAACGAACTCGAGGACGTTACCCCAAATGGATACCATTGGACACAGGCCCTGCTAGTAGTCTTAATGACCCTACCGAGAAGCCTTGTTGACCTTGGCCCATTTATCGCCTTGCTGGGTGGCATCGTCGGACTTGGCCAACTGTCAAAAACGCTTGAATTGACGGCAATGCGTACCGCTGGGTTTTCAATATTCAAAATTGCTTTGGTGACTCTTTATGCCGGCCTTTTTATCAATCTGTCATTAGGTGCTCTCGACGAGTGGGTAGCCTCACCGATGCAGCAACAAGCCCAGGAACTTAAAGACACCGCCCTGGCTAAAACCAATAACACCGCTGACTCCGGCAATGCCTTGTGGGCCAGAAGTGGCAATGAATTTGTTACTGTAAAATCCCTGGATAAGCAAAACCAACCCGTCGGGATTGAGATATTTCGCTACCAATCCGACCTCGCCCTTGAATCCTACGTTTTCGCTGAAAAAGCCACCACCGGCAATAACGGACTGTGGATTCTGCATAAAGTGATGCAGAAACAATGGGAAAACAAAAAAGAAGTCGTGCAAACCTATGATGATTTGCCCTGGCAATCTCTGTTTTCCGGGATGAACCTGAAAGAACTGACCTTGCCTGTTGATAGCTTCTCTATCAAACAACTGAAGCAGTACATTCATTATCTGCAAAATTCAGATCAACCCAGTAATGAATATCAGATCGCTTTATGGAAAAAACTGGGCCGCCCAATTTTAGTCTTGGCCATGATTTTATTAGCCATCCCATTCACCTTCAGTATTCCCCGTGCGCCAGGGTTGGGTAGTCGTTTAGCTATTGGTGTCATTGTTGGACTGCTTACGTATATTATATACCAGATAATTCTTAACCTTGGATTGCTGTTTTCCCTCAACGTTCAATTAACGACCCTTGCCCCACCTATTTTATTGTTGATGATATCTTTAGCGCTCGTTCATCGATTTAATAAACAACATTAAAATATATCCCAATCGGGGATTGTTGTTAAACAACCGATAGGTAATATCCCAAGGTGTGAATAGATAAAAGCGTTAATCCAGGGTCTGGTCTACCTGAAAATGCTATGTGTGACGGGGATCGTTGAAAGAATTCTACCTAAGTGCTTGAATAATGGCGGAGAGAGGGGGATTTGAACCCCCGGTAGAGTTGCCCCTACTCCAGTTTTCGAGACTGGTCCGTTCAGCCGCTCCGGCATCTCTCCTTCAAGTACTTGCTATCATGCCCCTTTTTGCGGCATTTTTACAGGGTTAGCCTCCTGCCGAATGTTCAAGTGACGACTTTACGAGCAACGCGATGATTAAATGGCCGTGGAAAACGCATCAACCGCAGGCGGAAACGCTTGCCCAGTGGCAAGACGCGCTGGCAATTCCCCTGCTCTCTCCGCTGGATGAGCGGGAACAACAACGGCTGATCGTCGTTGCCGGGCAGATTTTACAGCAAAAACGCATTGTCCCCTTGCAAGGGCTGGTGCTGACCTCGCAAATGCAGGCGCGCATTGCCCTGCTGTTCGCCTTGCCGGTGCTGGAGCTGGGGGCCGAATGCCTTGACGGTTTCAATGAGATCCTGCTCTACCCTACGCCGTTTGTGGTGGAGGATGAATGGCAGGACGATTTCGGTCTGGTTCACTCCGGGCCGGTGGTGCAGTCAGGTCAGAGCTGGGAGCAGGGGCCTATCGTGCTCAACTGGCAGGACGTGCAGGACTCTTTCGATCTCTCCGGCTTTAACCTGGTGATCCACGAAGCCGTGCACAAGCTGGATATGCGCAACGGCGGCAGCGCCACCGGCATCCCCCCTATCCCACTGCGCGATATCGCCGCCTGGGAGCATGACCTGCACGCCGCGATGGAAAACCTGCAGGATGAGATCGACATGGTTGGCGAAGAGGCCGCCAGCATGGATGCCTATGCCGCCACCGACCCGGCCGAGTGTTTTGCGGTGCTGTCTGAGTATTTTTTCAGTGCGCCCGAGCTGCTGGCCAACCGTTTCCCGCTGCTCTACCAACATTTCTGTCGCTTCTATAAACAGGATCCGCTGGCACGCTTGCAGCGGTTGCAGGACGAAGATGGCGTAGAATTGCCATAAGCCGCCCCGCATTGCTCAGATGCTGAGCAGTCGCACCGAATCGACAACTTTAGCGTTGACACATTCTGGGTGGCTGGATATGATGCGCCCCGTTCAGACAATTCCTCTGTAGTTCAGTCGGTAGAACGGCGGACTGTTAATCCGTATGTCACTGGTTCGAGTCCAGTCAGAGGAGCCAAATTCGAAAGACCCGCTTAAGGAGACTTAGGCGGGTCTTTTGCTATCCAACGTTTACGCCTGCCATTTTTGTCTTCTCTCATCCTGTTGATCTTCCATTTTTTCTCACCTATAGTTAGGCGCCATACTACATGCAGGTCCCATCGTGAAACTCGAAAAAAAATACCTGTCTCTGCTCCAGGAGGCTCAGCGACGTCAGCTTCCTAACCAGGATAATATCCGGCTGTGTTTTCAGACACTTTCACTCGCCTCCGCCATCGACCGTGACTGCGCCTCACTACTGGCACCTCATGCCCTGTCTGAAGGCCGCTTCGTCATGCTGTTCTTGCTTGATGCAGCCTCAGAAGGGTTGGCCCCCAATGAGCTGGCCGAAAAAGCAGGAGTCACCCGTGCTACGGTCACGGGTCTGCTAAACGGCCTGGAACGTGAGTGCCTGATTGAGCGCCAGACCGATGCCAGTGACGGCCGTGCATTACGGATCCAATTGACGCCTCATGGACAACAGGTTGCCAGGACGGTTTTCGAACAACATAGCCACTGGATCGCTGGCCTGTTCGGAAACCTCTCCACTGCAGAGCGAACTCAGTTGGCTCTGTTACTCGATAAAGTCGCCGCCAATGTAACGTCTGCCAAAAAGGAATAATCGATATGAGCCATTCTGTCACTCGTAAAGGGGCAAGCCGAGCTGCAGACATTACTCCCGATATTTTGGATGCGCTATCCCGTGGTGAGCTGCAGAGCGCCACCCTGGTTGAAGTACTGGCGCTTGACCAAAGGTTATTGCTAGGTACCGTTTTCCCAGCGCTGTCACCACAAGCACGGCAAGCCGCCGCAGAAGCTTGTAAGCTGGGTATCGTCAAGCGAATGGAGGGGATTGCCCGCGTTTTGTTGAGCGATCTCGGTACCACTGGCATCAACCCATGTCTGTCGCACAACTCAGACACGGTGCGCGGCTGGGCCTGTTTCATGATCGGGACACAGTCTGGAACATCCTTAACCGAGAGGTTGGATGCCATCCGCCCGCTGGCTGACGATGCCCATTTCGGTGTCCGTGAATGGGCTTGGCTGGCAGTTCGTCCGCATTTGGTGAAAGCGTTAGATGAGGCTATCGAACACTTGGCGACGTGGGCGCGATCCCCCTCTGAGTATCTTCGCCGCTTCTCCAGCGAAGCATTACGGCCCCGCGGCGTCTGGTGTGCCCACATTGCCATACTTAAACAACAGCCTGAACGGGCATTGCCAATACTCTCGCTCTTAAGGGCTGATCCATCCACTTACGTTCAGGATTCAGTGGCTAACTGGCTTAACGATGCTGCCAAGGACAGACCCGAGTGGGTCGCAGATTTGTGTCAACAATGGCTGCAAGACTCTCCGTCCACCGCTACCCGGCGTATCTGCCAACGTGCCATCCGCAATCTGAAATGAAGGCAATTCAGGCACCCCGGATGGTTTCGCGCCAGACAAAATCGGCATGGTACAGCCGGGTTTCACCCGGCATCTCGTGGCCCAACGTCGGCATCATGCTCTCCTCCTTTTTCTCTTCCGCCATCAGCCAGGCAACCGAATCCTGAGCAAATAACGCCACCGGCTGGGTAAAGGTGGTGAGGTTGTAAGAGGACCAGGCCGCCTGGGGAATATCGTCGTAGCCCGCCACGCAAAGATCTTCCGGAATACGTAGCCCAAAGCGGTGGCGCGCCTCATCCATAAAACCGCAGGCCAATAAATCCGTGACGCAGAACACCGCATCGGGGCGCTCGCGACGGGTCAACAGCCGGTGCGCCAGGATCTGACCACTCTCATACGACGTCGTGCCAAAGCGCTCGACGCTTACCTGCAGCCCCGCCGCTTCCGCCGCCTGCAGAAAACCGCGTTCACGCGCCATCAGGCTGGGCGTCCCGGCCAATGAGTTGGCAAAAGCGATGCGTTGGCAGCCCGCTCGGGCAAATGCCATTACCACCCGGCCGGCCGCCTCTTCGTTATCCAGCCGGATACTGAGTGAGCCGGGCAAGGTGTCATTACGGTTGATCAGCACCAGCCGCTGGCCGTGTTTATGGCACAGGCGGGCAATGGCGCTGTCCGGCATGCCGGAAAGCACAAAGGAAGCATCCGCACGGAAGTTGATCGCCTGCTGCAACGCCTGGGAGACGCTGTCATCGGAGCGATCGGTGTTAATCAACATGGCGATTTTGCCCGCATCCTGCAAATACTGGGTCAGCAGGCGGACCAGGCTGGCCCGATAGGGGGTCGCCAGCTCCGAAACGATCAGGCAGACGATACCGCTGCGGTTACGCACCAATCCCCGCGCCAAATGGTTAACGTGATAACCCAGTTCTTCAGCCGCCCGCATCACCCTTTCGCGGGTGGCCGCCGACACGCTGGCACCGGGCGTATAGGTACGCGAAACCGCCGAGCGGGAAACTCCGGCCAACTCCGCCACGTCTTTCGCACTGATCATCGCCTTGTCCATCACCATCTTCACATCCATCCGTTTCGCATTCTGAGAAAAGTTTGCCGCATTTTGCAAAGCTGTGCAAATTTTTATCGGTCAAAATGTTTCATTTTTGTGACGAGTAGGTTGAATTGTTTCACTGCGCGATTGACAGCGCAATTTATATCCTCTAGTTATTTGCACACACGTGCAAAAAGAATAGGCGACAACGTATCGCCACCCTACACAACCAAGGAGAACACCATGCATCGCGTTACTCTGATGGCGGTCCTCGCCGCCGGCTCTGCACTCTCTGCCCTGCCTGCTCACGCCGCCGGGAAACTGAATATGATCTGCTCCGCCGACGTCGTGGTCTGCGAGCAAATGACCAATCTGTTTGAGAAACAACACCCGGATATCAAAGTCAGTATGGTGCGCCTCTCCGCCGGGGAAGCCTATGCACGTATTCGTACCGAAGCCCGCAACCCACGTACCGACATTTGGTGGGCCGGCACCGGCGATCCGCATATGCAGGCCGCCGACGAAGGGTTAACCCAGGCCTATAAATCCCCGTTGCTTGATCAACAGCACGACTGGGCGCGTAAACAAGCGGAAAGCGCCGGCTACCGCACCGTCGGTGTCTACGCCGGGGCGCTGGGCTGGGGGTACAACACCAAGTTGCTGGCAGAGAAAAAACTCAAGGTTCCGGCCTGCTGGAGTGACCTGCTGGATCCGGCCTACAAAGGCGAGATCCAGATGGCCAACCCGAATTCGTCCGGCACCGCTTACAACACCCTCGCCACGCTGGTGCAAATCATGGGGGAAGAGCCGGCCTTCGACTATCTGAAAAAGCTCAACGCCAATATTTCACAGTACACCAAATCCGGCTCAGCACCGGTGAAAGCGGCCGCACGCGGCGAAACCACCGTCGGTATCGTGTTTATGCATGATGCCGTCGCGATGCAGGTCGATGGCTTCCCGATCAAGGCGGTCGCCCCCTGCGAAGGCACCGGCTTTGAAATTGGCTCGATGTCGATCGTTAAAGGCGCGCGCAATCTCAGCCAGGCCAAGGTGTGGTACGACTGGGCGCTCAGTGCCGATGCCCAGTCACACATGAAAGACGCCAAATCCTTCCAGTTACCGTCCAATCGCAACGCGGCGATTTCCGAATATGCGCCACGCTTCGAGAACATCAAACTGATCGATTACGACTTTAAAACCTACGGCGCGACAGAAAAACGCAAGGCACTGCTCAGCCGCTGGGATAAAGAGATCGGCGCCAGCGCCCAATAATTCACGCCCTTTTCCTCCCGTATGTGACGCGCTCTGCAATAAACCGGGCGAGGTAACCCTCGCCTGTGCAAAGCGCGGTAACGGAAATATGAACTCTCGAGGTTACGATGAATGCTCAAAACCGCCGCCTTGACGGGGCCCTCGTGCTGGGCGCACTGGCCGTGTTATTGCTGCCCTGGTACAGCCAGGAAGCCGGGTTCTTCGACTTTGGCTGGCTCGGTACGCTGTGGCAGGATCAGGCCAGCGCACCGGCGCTGTGGCAAATAATCACCTTTCAACGGCCCTGGCTGCTGATTGCTCTGCTGATGCTACTGGTTTGCGCACCGGCTCGTCTGTTGCCGGTAAGCCGCCTGCGTTCGCAATTGCTGATGGGGGCCAGCGTCATCGGCATCCTGTTTTTGCTGTTCGAAGGCCATGCCATTGGTTACAGCGGCTGGAACTGGCAGTGGAGCGAACAGCTGTTTGGCGCGCTCAGCGACGGCCAACCCGCCTTTGGTGCCGGCGCTATTTTGCTGATCACCACCTTTTTGCTGCTGTTCTCTTTTGCGCTGGCCGAACGCGGCGTGCTGAAGGGGGACGCCTTTGTGGTGGCCGCCATTGTGCTGCTGGTCGCGCTGGTGACCACCTTCGTGCTTTATCCGGTGCTGAGCATGTTTGTCGCCTCGGTACAGGACGTGGATGGGTCGTTTAAGCCTGACGGGCTGATCGCCAATATGCAGGATCCGGCCATCTGGAGCCTCGGTTGCCTGAAAGGCGGCAGTTGTGGCACCGCCTGGCGCACCCTGACCCTGGCACTGATGACCGCCAGCGGCTCTACGCTGCTCGGTCTGGCTTTTGCGCTGGCCGCCACCCGCACGCCGCTGCCGTTCAAAAAAGGGCTGCGCCTGCTGACCGTACTGCCGATCATCACGCCACCGTTTGTGATTGGCCTGGCGCTGATGCTGCTGTTTGGGCGCGCCGGGGTGGTCACCGAACTGCTCGCCAGCCTGTTTGGCATCGAGCCCGGCCGTTGGTTATACGGCCTGACCGGTATCTGGATTGCTCAGGTGCTCTCCTTCACCCCGATTGCCTTCCTGGTGTTGATTGGCGTGGTGGAAGGAGTGAGCCCCTCGCTGGAAGAAGCCTCACAGACGCTGCGCGCTAACCGCTGGCGCACCTTCCGCTATGTTTCACTGCCGCTGATGGCGCCCGGCCTGGCCAACGCCTTCCTGATCAGCTTTATCGAAAGCATGGCGGACTTCGGTAATCCGATGGTACTGGGTGGCAGCCACGGCGTACTGTCGACCGAGATCTTCTTCTCAGTGGTCGGGGCGCAGAACGATCCAAGCCGCGCCGCCGTGCTGGCCATCATCCTGCTGTGCTTTACCCTCAGCGCCTTTATTTTGCAGCGCCTGTGGCTGGCAGGGAAAAACTTCGCCACCGTCACCGGCAAAGGGGATTCCGGCACGCACTGCGGGCTGCCACGCGGCTTGCGTTATGGCGTGTACGCGTTGGTGATCCCCTGGGGTCTGTTCACGCTGGTGGTCTACGGCATGATCCTGATCGGCGGCTTTGTCCAGTCATGGGGGTTGGATAACAGCCTGACGCTGGGGCATTACGCCCGCGCCTTCGGTTTCCAGTGGAACAACGGCCAGATAGCCTGGACCGGCGTCGCCTGGAACTCGTTCTGGACCACCCTGGAGATCGCGCTGATCGCCGCGCCGCTTACCGCCATCGTTGGCCTGCTCACCGCCTGGCTGATCGTGCGGCAGAAGTTTGCCGGTCGTCAGACCTTTGAATTTATGCTGATGCTCAGCTTTGCCATCCCCGGCACGGTGATCGGCGTCAGCTACATCATGGCTTATAACCTGCCGCCGCTGGAAATCACCGGTACCGCACTGATCCTGGTGGCCTGCTTTGTGTTCCGCAATATGCCGGTCGGCGTACGCGGAGGGATCGCCGCCATGAGCCAACTGGATCGTAGCCTGGATGAAGCCTCGCTGACGCTGCGCGCCAGCAGTTTCCGCACCCTGCGCAAAGTGATCCTGCCGCTGCTGAAACCCGCCATCAGCGCAGCACTGGTGTATGCCTTCGTGCGGGCCATAACCTCGATCAGTGCGGTGATCTTCCTGGTCAGCGCGCAGTACAACATGGCCACTTCCTACATCGTTGGGTTGGTCGAAAACGGGGAATACGGCGTGGCTATCGCCTACTCCTCGGTGCTTATCGTGGTGATGCTGGCGGTGATCCTCACCTTCCAGCTGCTGGTTGGCGAACGTCGCCTGCGCCGCGCCATCACTGCCACTCCGCCGGTGACGCCACCCGCGGCCTTACATCAGGAGAATGCCCTATGACCGCCATTCGTTCCGGCTCGGTGGTGTTTGAAAACGTCACCAAACAGTTTGCCGACTTCACCGCCCTGCCCGGCCTTTCGCTCACCGTCGAACCCGGTACGCTGGTGACGCTGCTCGGCCCTTCGGGCTGTGGCAAAACCACCACCCTGCGCCTGCTGGCCGGTCTGGAGCACCCGACCTCGGGGCGTATTCTGATTGGCGGCAAAGACGTCACCCATCTGCCGGCCAATGAGCGCGACGTCGCCATGGTGTTCCAGTCTTACGCGCTGTTCCCGCATATGAATGCACTGGACAACGTCATGTACGGCCTGCTGGCCAGCGGGCTATCACGCAAAGAGGCGCAGGATCGGGCGCGCGAGGGGTTAAAACTGGTGGGTCTGGAAAATATGGGCCAACGCCTGCCCGCCGAACTGTCAGGCGGCCAGCAGCAACGCATCGCCGTGTCGCGCGCGCTGGTCCTGGAACCCCAGGTGTTGCTGCTCGATGAGCCCTTATCCAACCTTGACGAACGGCTGCGTCGCCGCGTGCGCACCGAGATCCGCGATTTACAACAGCGTCTCGGTTTCACCGCGGTATATGTCACCCACGATCAGGAAGAGGCGCTGGCGGTCTCCGATAAGATTATCGTCATGAAAGAAGGGCATATTGCTCAACAGGGTGCGCCTCAGGAGCTGTATCACTCGCCGGCTTCGGTGTTTATTGCCGACTTTATGGGTGAGGCTAACATCCTGCCCTGCGACATTGAGCGTGTAGACAACGGCGAAGCGCTGATCACCCTCGGCAGCCGTCAGTATCGGGTACCGGGTGCCAAAGCGCGCCCCGGCGCTGCGCAGCTTTCGGTGCGGCCACAGTTTATTACCTTACAGCCTGAGCAGAGCGGCGCATTAAACGGCGAAGTGACCCACAGCGCCTGGCTGGGGGACCATATCGAATATGAAGTGAAAACCGATCTCGGCGCGCTGTTTATTGTCGATGTGCAGATGGAACGCCAACTGACACCGACCACCCGCGTGGCGATTGATTTCAAATCTCAGGGACTGGCGCTGATTGCCCAGTGAACCTCAATACGTTAAGGAGTGAAGATGAATCAGCCCATTTCCCAGCGTTTAACGCTGGCTGAACAGGCAGCACGTGCAGCGGGCGACAAAGCGCTGGACTATTTCAACCGCCGCGAAAGCCTGGTGATTGAAACCAAACGCGATGCGCAAGACGTGGTATCCATTGCCGACCGCGAAGTTGAACTGCTGATCCGCGAGCAGATAGCCCGCCAGTTCCCGGACGACGGCTTTTTGGGGGAAGAGTTTGGCCTGCAGCCCGGTGATTCTGGCTACACCTGGGTGGTAGACCCGATCGACGGCACCAGTCCCTTTGTTAACGGTATGCCGAACTGGTGCGTGTCGATTGCGGTGATCCATCAGGGTGAGCCGGTGATCGGGGTGATCGTCGCCCCCTGCCAGCAGGAGTGTTTTGTCGCGGCGCGCGGCGCGGGGGCGACCCTCAACGGTAAAACGCTGCAGGTGGATCCACAGCGCACCATGCAAAACCACGTCACCGGCTTTGGTGCCAACAGCTATGTGAAACCGGAACGTGTTGGCGAGATCGCTGCCCAGATCACCGCCGTGGGCGGCAATTTCTTCCGCAACGGTTCTGGTGCCATGATGTTGGCCTGGGTGGCCGCAGGACGACTGGTGGGTTATTACGAACCTTATATGCATGCCTGGGATTGTCTGGCGGGTTACTGCCTGGTCAACGAAGCTGGCGGCTGGACCCATGCGTTTAATACCGAGGGGGAACATTTGCTGCACGGCGGGCCGGTGCTGGCGGTCGCGCCAGGAGCCAAACAAGATTTAATGCGCATCGCGCAGCTGTAAATTGGCTGGGTTTCAACATCGGGGCGCAGCCTGCAGCGCCCCTGCTCTTTATCGTTTATAACCCGCGTTTATCCATCAGTACCGCCAGATCCACCAGCCGGTTAGAGAAGCCCCACTCGTTGTCATACCAGGCCAGGATCTTGACCAGCTTGCCGCCAATGACCAACGTGGAAAGCCCATCAATCACCGAAGAGCGGGGATCGCCCCTGTAGTCGCTCGACACCAACGGCTCATCGCTGTAGCCAAGAATATCCTTGAGAGGGCCGGATTCGGCTGCCTGGCGGAAAGCGGCGTTGATCTCTTCCACCGTCACCTCACGTTTCAGCGTGACCGTCAGGTCAACGATAGACACCACAGGTACCGGCACCCGCAGCGAGTAACCGGTCAAACGGCCTTCCAGCTCCGGGATCACCTTGCCGAGCGCTTTGGCCGCGCCGCTGGAGTAAGGCACAATCGACTCTGCGGCGGCGCGGGCACCGCGCAAGTCTTTTTCCGGTTGGTCATGCAATGCCTGACTGTTGGTGTAAGCATGGGTGGTATTCATCAGGCCATATTCAATGCCGAAAGCCTGGTGCAATACCTGGGCAGCGGGAGCCAGACCGTTAGTGGTGCAACTGCCGTTGCTGACGACAAAATGTTTGGCCGGATCGTATTGCTGGTGGTTAACGCCCAGTACCAGGGTAATGTCGTCGCCCTTGGCCGGTGCCGAGATAATGACTCGCTTGGCCCCGCCTTTAGTGATGTGCACTTCAGCCTTGGCCTTGTCGGTAAAGAACCCCGTCGCCTCAATCACCACGTCGACACCCACGCTGCTCCATGGGATGGCCGCCGGATCTCTTTCGGAGAAAACATGAATCGGACGACCATCGAGCAGTAACTGGTTTTCACCGGCTTCAACCTGGGCGGCCAGAGTGCCCGAAAGCGAATCGTATTTGAGCAGGTGCGCCAGGGTTTGGCTGTCGGTCAAATCGTTAATCGCCACGACTTCAAAGTCATCGCGACCTAGCGCCGCACGCAAAACATTCCTGCCGATCCTGCCGAATCCATTAATGCCTACTTTGACCATGATCTACTCCTTCGTTATTGGCTCTGCTGCCAATTTAAGCCTGAGGGATGTGTGTCGTAAATGACGTTTACAGATCAATTTAGGCCAAAGTACGCGAATGAAAACGTTCGCGGTACTCGGTCGGGGTCAGCTGCAAATGCCGTTCGAAGACACGCCGCAGATTGAGGCTATTGCCGAAACCGCTGGTGAGGGCAATTTGCTCAATGCCTGCCGAGCTCTGTTCCAGACGCTGTCGGGCGCTGTGCAAACGCCCTTCTTCGACAAATTTGGCCGGAGGAATACCGGCCTCACGCGTGAACACGCGGGTAAAGTTGCGCGGACTCATGGCAACCCGTTCGGCCAGTTTCTCAACGGAAAGGTCTTCCGCCAGATTTTCCAGGATCCAACACTGGAGATCGCGGATGGGGCCGGGGGTTTTAGCCTGATTCAACGGGTAACGGCTGAACTGCGCCTGGCCGCCGGGCCGACGCAAAAACATCACCAGGTCCTGCGCCACTTCGCGAGCCTGAGTAAAGCCATAATCGTCTTCCACCAGCGCCAGCGTCAGATCGAACCCGGAGCTGACGCCGCCGGAGGTCCAGACACTGCCGTCCTGCACATAGATCGGCCCATTTTCGACCAGCACTTTGGGGAAACGAGATTGCAAGGTGTCCAGCAATCGCCAATGCGTGGTGGCACGGCGTCCATCCAGCAACCCGGCTTCGGCAAGCAACAAGGCTCCGCCGCAAACGGAGGCCATTCGGCGCGCTTGGGGTGCGGCACGACGCAGCCAATCCACCACAAAGGCACTTTCTTCCTCGGTCGCCCCTTTGCCGGTGACGATAATGGTGTCGCGCGGTTGTTCTGGATCCAGATCGCAAAGGCGGTGGTCGGCCAACAGGTTCAAGCCAGAGGATCCATGCACCACCCGGTGAGACTGGGTGGTCACTATCGCCATCTGGTAAAGCGGCGCGTCATCGGGCCTCAAGCGGTTGGCTTGCATCAGGATGTCGGCGATCCCCGCCGACTCAAACAACATGCCCCCTTCAGGGACGATAATCAGAAATGTATGCATGTCGTTAAAATACAAATTGAGCAAAATAAGTCAAGCCCGCCGCAGAAACCTCAGGCGGGCTTTTGGCTATGGCCTGATTAGCGCCAGTCCAGCGCCGGGGCGATATGGGTCAAGATCGACTCAATCACATGGACGTTATAATCAACACCCAGCTGGTTTGGCACGGTCAGCAGCAAGGTGTCCGCCTCGGCAATTGCTTCGTCCTGCGCCAGTTGTTTGATCAACAGCTCCGGCTCGGCGGCATAGCTGCGGCCGAATATCGCCCGGGTCTGATCGCCGATATACCCCACCTGATCGCCGTCCTGCCCGCTATTGCCAAAGTAGTTGCGATCCCGCTGGTCCATCAACGCAAAGATGCTGCGGCTGACCGAAACGCGGGGTTCCCGTTTATGCCCGGCGACTTTCCAGGCTTCGCGATACGCGCGGATCTGCTTCGCTTGCTGTACGTGGAACGGCTCGCCGGTTTCATCGTTTTTCAGCGTCGAGCTTTGCAGGTTCATCCCCAGCTTCGCCGCCCAAACGGCCGTAGCATCTGAGCTGGCACCCCACCAGATGCGATCCCGCAGCCCGGCGGAGAAAGGCTCCACCCGCAGCAGGCCCGGTGGATTCGGGAACATCGGCTGCGGGCTAGGTTCGGCGAACCCTTCACCGCGCAGCGCATCAAGCAGTACTTCGGTGTGGCGGCGCGCCATATCGGCTTCTGTCTCGCCTTCGGCCGGGGTATAGCCAAAGTAACGCCAGCCATCAATCACCTGCTCGGGAGAGCCGCGGCTGATGCCAAGCTGCAAGCGCCCGCCTGAAATCAGGTCGGCGGCACCGGCGTCTTCCACCATATACAGCGGGTTTTCATAACGCATGTCGATCACGCCAGTGCCGATCTCAATGCGCTGGGTTTTGGCGCCGATGGCGGCCAACAGCGGGAATGGCGAACCAAGTTGGCGTGCAAAGTGATGTACGCGGAAATAGGCCCCGTCCGCCCCCAGCTCTTCTGCCGCGACGGCCAGGTCGATGGATTGCAACAGTGCATCGCCAGCCGAGCGGGTGCCAGATTGCGACGAAGGCGTCCAGTGACCAAAAGAGAGAAATCCAATTTTCTTCATGGGTAGTGTCCTTAGAGTGGATTATGACCGGATTACAGTGACAAACATGCCCCCCTGCAAGCCAGAAAAATTGTCTCGGACCGCACTAAACGAACCGTTTTTGGCTAGGAAAAACCTTAGTGCCCGGCGCCCGTGGCCACTGCCCGGGCATTGTAATCAAAAAGTAAATATCGTATAACAGGCTCCTCCGAGGGGCGTCCTGTAAAGGGCTGAGATGGCGTAAGCCGAACCCTTTGAACCTGATCTGGGTCATGCCAGCGAAGGGACGGGTCGGCAATAACACCATCAGTTATTGCCCGTTCTTACCTCAGCACGCCCGGATCTCCACTTAACTTTTGGAGGTCCCATGTTTATCCCCCAATTCGACGACGGTCTTTACGGACGGCTGCGCCAACAGGCCGGTAGCCACTGGCAGGACTATGTCGCTCATCCCTTTATTCAGCAACTGGCTGCCGGTACCTTGCCGGAACCCGCTTTCCGTCGCTATCTGACCCAGGATTATCTGTTTCTGATCCACTTTGCCCGCGCCTACGCGCTGCTGGTCAGCAAGCTGCGCACCCTGCCGGAGATGCGCGCAGCCACCGCCTCGCTCAATGCGATTGTCGCCGAACTGCCTTTGCATCTGGCCTACTGCGCCGACTGGGGGCTGAGCGAACCGCAAATTGCCGCCGAACCCGAGGCGGCGGAAACCCTCAACTACACCCGCTATGTGCTCGATATCGGCCACGCCGGTGATGCCCTGGATCTGCTGGCGGCCCTGCTGCCCTGCGTCGCCGGCTATGCCGAGATTGGCCTGCGCCTGCTCAACGATCCCGCCACGGTGATGGAAGGCAACCCTTACGCCTCGTGGATCCGCAACTATGGCGATCCGGTCTATCTGGCCGGGGTGCAGGCCGCGCTCGACCTATTGGAAAACGTTGGCCACCAGCGTGGGGCTGAAAGCCGCCTGGCCGAACTGTCGGTGATTTTCACCACCGCCACCCGGCTGGAATCCGCCTTCTGGCAAATGGGGCTGAATGCCCAATGAGTATAGGCAATGCGCAGCACGATGGCGTCCGGCCGGGTATTCAGGTGCGGGATTTAACCCTGCGCTTTGGTCAACAGGTGGTTTTCGACCGGCTTAGTTTTGATATCGCAGGCGGCAGCTTTGTCGCCCTGCTCGGTGCCAGCGGTGCGGGGAAAACCAGCCTGTTGAAGATTATTGCCGGGCTGGCGAAACCCACCTCCGGTACGGTCATCGGCAGCGATGGCCAGCCGATTGCCGGGCGCATCGCCTACATGGGGCAAAAAGATTTGCTCTATCCGTGGCTGACCATTGACCAGAACATTAGCCTCGGCGCGCGGCTACGCGGTGAAAAGGCCGATCGCCCCTGGGCGGAGCACCTGCTGGAGCGCGTGGGGCTGAGCGGTTATGGCAACGCCTTGCCGGCAGCTCTGTCCGGTGGCATGCGCCAGCGCGCCGCCATCGCCCGAACCCTGTATGAACGCCAGCCGATTGTGCTGATGGATGAACCCTTTTCGGCGCTGGACACCATAACCCGCGCCATGATCCAGACGCTGGCCGCCGACCTGCTGGCGCAGCATACCGTGTTGCTGATTACCCACGATCCGATGGAGGCCTGCCGCCTTAGTCATCGCCTGCTGGTGCTGTCGCGCTACCCCGCCGGTATCGACGACAGCCATATCATCGAAGGCCTGCCGCCGCGCGCACCGGACGATCCTCGACTGCTGAAAAGCCAGAGCGAGTTACTGCTGCAACTGGTGAGGGCTGCCGGATGACGCCGCAGGTAGAAAGCCGTCTGTCACGGATGCGCCGCAGCCTGACGGTGTTTGCCGGTCTGTTACTGCTGTGGGGGCTGGTCACTTTGGGCGATATTCCCGCCTTTTTGCTGCCGTCCCCCTCTGCGGTAGCGCAGGCGCTGTGGAATGACCGGGCCTACCTCGCTTATCACACGCTGATCACCGCAGCCGAGATTGCCTGCGGCCTGCTGGCCGGGGTGTTGCTCGGTGCCGTGCTGGCGCTGTGCATGATTTATTCCCCACGGCTACAACGCTGGCTGATGCCCCTGGTGCTGACCAGCCAGGCAATCCCGGTGTTTGCGCTGGCCCCCCTGCTGGTGTTGTGGTTTGGCTTTGGCATGAGCGCCAAGGTGGTGATGGCGGTGCTGGTGATCTTCTTCCCGGTCACTTCAGCCTTCTTCGACGGGCTGCGCCGGGTCAATAACGATTATCTCGATCTGGCTCGCACCCTGCGCGCCTCCCCCTGGGCCCAACTGCGGCACGTGCGGCTAATGGCGGCACTGCCGGCTTTTGGTTCCGGGCTGCGTATGGCCGCGGCCGTCGCCCCGATTGGCGCGATTATCGGTGAATGGGTGGGCTCGGCGGAGGGGCTGGGTTACGTGATGCTTAACGCCAACGCGCGCATGCAGACCGACGTCTGTTTCGCCGCGTTGTTTATTCTGGTGCTGATGACCGTCCTGCTTTGGGTGACGGTGGACGCGCTGCTGCTGCGCCTGATCAACTGGGCGCCGGAACATGACTGAAAATAAGGGATCCCCCATGATTAAAAATACCCTGTGCGGCCTGATGCTTAGCGCCACGCTGGCCGGGCAAGCCGCCGCCGCTGAAAAACTGACGCTGGTGCTCGACTGGTATATCAACCCTGACCACGCGCCGATTATGGTGGCCGAGCAGATTGGTGCCTTCAAGGCCGAAGGGCTGGACGTCAAGATCGTGCCGCCTTCCGATCCGGCTCTGCCACCGAGGCTGGTGGCGGCAAAACAGGCCGATCTGGCGATCACCTACCAACCACAGCTGCATTTCTTCGCCGATCAGGGCCTGCCGCTGGTGCGCGTAGGCACCCTGATTAATTCACCGCTGAATACCGTGATTACACTGGATAAAAGTATCACCACCCCGGCAGGTCTTAAGGGCAAAAAAATCGGCTACTCGGTCAGCGGTATCGAACAGGCCACGTTGGCAACCATGTTCAAACATGAACACCTCAAGCCTGACGACGGCAAGTTGATCAACGTTAATTTCCAACTGACCAGCGCCTTGATGGCGGGCCAGGTTGATGCGGTGATTGGCGGTTATCGCAATATTGAAGCGCTGGAACTCAAGCTGCAGGGCAAAGACCCGGTGGTGTTTAACGTGGAAGACTACGGAGTTCCGGCTTACGACGAGCTGATTATTGTCGCCAATCGCGACGCGGTGACCGAGCCGAAAATCAAAAAATTCCTCGTGGCACTGAAAAAAGGCAACGACTACCTGCAGGCCCACCCGCAGGAAAGCTGGCTGGCGTTCGCCAAAGCCCACCCGGAACTGAATACCGAGCTGAACAAACAGGCCTGGCAGGCCAGCCTGCCATTGTTCGCCCGCGATCCAGCCAGGCTGGATAAAGCCCGCTATCAGGCCTACGAACAATTCCTGTTCGACAATAAGCTGATCAAGAAAATCACCCCGGTAGAGCAGTATGCGGTGGAGCTGCACTAAGAGACCCAGCCCGCTGCAGGAAACTGCAACGGGTTTCAATTTTTCTCCAACGTGGCGATCTCAGACTTCTCCAGATCGCCACAAGGTATTATCATCAGCTTATTCTGGGAAAAAAACGGTGCCAAGATGGCAACATTCACCCGCACAGAACTTGCTGAACTGAACGTATTTTCCACTATTTGCCGGAAAAAAAGCTTTAGACTCGCAGCAGCCGAGTTAGGCGTGAGTACCTCAGCCTTAAGTCATACCATGCGCTCGCTCGAGGAGCGGCTGGGTGTTAAATTATTGAACCGGACCAATCGCTCAGTGGTCCCTACACCAGCCGGAATAGCTTTGGTCAGCCAACTTGATCAGGGGTTTGAATATATCAGATCCGCCGTTTCCCAGTTGGAAGAGTATCGCAACGAGCCGATTGGACATTTGCGTTTAAATATACCCCGTGATGCACTTGATTTACTCATGACTCCCGTCATGGAAAGCTTCGCAAAAAATTACCCGAAAATCGCCCTGGAAGTGGCCGTTAACAATCATCAAGTTGATATTATTAATGAGGGATTTGACGCAGGTATCAGATATGGCGAAATCATTCCCAAAGACATGATCGCCGTCCCTTTGACGGATAAGCTGAAATGGGTCGTCGTCGCCGCTCCGGAATATATCAAGAAGCATGGTTCCCCGACATCTCCAGCAGAATTGAAGACGCATCACTGTATTAATATGCGGTTGGGAAACGGTTCTATTTATCATTGGGAACTGGGTAATGATAATGAACGTTGCGAGTTAATGGTACCCGGGCAATATATTTTTAGCGAAACATCTATGATCATCAATGCAGCGCTAGCGGGGTTAGGACTGGCGTACTGTCTGGAAATGCAAATTGACCCGCATCTGCGTAACGGTACATTGCAAGGCGTTATGCCTCACTGGGCGCACCTCAGCGAACCCTTTATGATGTATTACCCCAGTCGCCGACAGCTGCAACCGGGGTTACGCCCACTAATCGCGCTAATCAAAGCACAACAACATCGGCTGTAGTTGATATAGATTCAACGCCCCGTCAAAAAACATTCAACGCATTTTGTTGTACTCTGGCTGTGTTGCAATTAGAGAGCCTTCGGAACCCATATTATCGCCGTATCTCGATTGTTTTCGATTGAACTCTTATCCCATCCATAATGTACAGGAGACAGTAATGTCTGATCTCAATAAATTAACCCTGATTGATGGAAATGAAATTCCAGCAGTAGGCTTTGGTGTCTGGCAGTCAAAGGGGGATGCGTTGATTACCGCTATTCAATGTGCGATTGAATCCGGCTATCGATTAATTGATACTGCTGCGATTTATGGCAATGAGGCTGAAGTGGGTGATGCAATAAAAATGGCGGGCATAAGCCGTGAAAATCTTTTTGTCACCACCAAACTGTGGAATGACCGACATGACGATGTTGAAAATGCCTTCAATGAGAGCCTTGAGAGACTGAAATGCGATTATGTTGATCTTTACTTAATCCATTGGCCGGTATCCGGACAGGGTAAATTTGTCGACGCCTGGAATAGCATGATAAAGCTCAGAGACAGTGGAAGAGTAAAGAGTATCGGCGTCAGTAACTTCAGCCTGAAACAAATCCGCCAGCTAGAATCTGCAACTGGCGTGATCCCCGCAGTCAATCAATTACAGATTCATCCTTTTAACCAACAAAAAGAGCTTGTCGATTGGCAACGCAGTAAAGGCATAATAACCCAAGCATGGAGCCCACTCGGTCATGGTAATGAAAACTTATTGAGTGACCCTGGCATTGAAGCAATAGCAAAAAAACACCTTAAAAAGCCGGCTCAGATTATATTGCGCTGGCTGTATGAAAATAAAATAGTTCCGCTGCCAAAATCAGGTAACCCAACAAGAATAAAGGAAAATATTGACATATTTAACTTTAGGTTGTCCCCGCAAGAACGGTTGTTCATGGATGAATTAGACCGTGGGTTCAACGTAGGCAACGACCCAGAGTCGTTCAACTAGCGGTAATACTCGCCGTCTGTTTCACGCCGAGGGGGCCAGAGTCACATCCCCCTGCCCGCTGCGCTGCAGGGCCTGCTGCACCAGTCCGTTCGCCTTGCACCGCTCCACAAATTCGCGCACATAGGCCGCTCCGGCTGTTTTTTCTCGCGGCACCGCCATCGCCTGGTGGATCGCGGTGAAATGCCCGGCCAATACCCGGTAATTCGGATTTGCCGCGGCGGCGGCGAGCAACGGCTGACGCACGCCTGCCGCCGCATCCAGACCCTGCTCGAGGAACAGGGTTATCGCCTCGGCGGAGGTCTCTGCTCGCACCAACTGCGCATGCTTTAAGGTGCGCGACAAATACAGGTCATAGGCCGCGCCCTTGCCCACCGCGATACGCACCCCGGGCCGATCCAACTCGGCCACCTGCTGCCAGGGTGACGTCTGCGCCAGCAAATAAGTGCCTTCAATGATCACATAAGGCGCGCTGAAAGCGATTTGTTCCGCCCGCACCGGCTCGATGGCCATAAAGGCCACATTCCAGGCCGCGGTTGCCAACGCGGCGAAAACCTTGCCCGCCGCGTCGTAAGTCACCAACTCCAATGCCACGCCCAGTTCATGCGCCAATGCGCTGGCCAAAACCACGGACACGCCCTGCGGTTCGCCATCCGGCCCCGTCTGCGCCAAAACCGGATTGCCAAGATTGATAGCCGCACGCAGGACACCCTGTGGGGCCAGATCATCAAGTACGGCTGCGGGAATAGGGTGCATGCTGTTCTCCTGAACAAAACGTCAATACGCCACAACGACGTGACTCACTAATGTTATAGCCCAACGCCAGATGAGCAACTTTCAGCCGTTGTTACCCCTACAGACGTGATGGATGTCACAGTATTGTCACAAAAATGACCAATCGCACCCTGCCGTACCAGACCACTGCAAACACGCATTGACCCTGCCGCGATCAATGCGCTATACCCTTCCTCTTTCGCGCTGTGCGCGGGTCGGCCGCGTTTCTCAGGGCAGTTAAGATTTTCTTTTAATCAGACAGGGTACGGTGGATGGTTTCAGCATTAATTTCGTTTGCACTTTTTTTAGCCTCAATTCTCATCTACCGGACCCGGGCCGCCGCCAACCGCTGGTGGCTTGCCGCCCTGCTGACGCTGCTGGGCAGCTATCTGATCCTCAACGTGGTGCTGATCGCCAGTAACTACTTTACCGGCGACGGCATTACCGATGCGGTGATCTACACCCTCACCAGCAGCCTGAAGGGTGCCGGCGTCGGAAAATATCTGCTGCCATTTATTGGCCTGTTGGCGGTACTGGCGCTGATCTTCGCCGTGCTGACCTGGAGCCTGGTCCGCCGCAAGGCCAAAAGCAGCAGTGTGATATATAGCGTGATCGCCGTGCTGCTGGCGCTGTTTTCCGTAGGCACCACCCCGGCCTTTCAGGATATTTCTCTGCTGGTCAGAAGCCAGATTAGTGGCGACACCGCCGACTTTGATACCTACTACAAAGCCCCGAAGAAGAGCGTGCAGGGCAAAGCACCGAACCTGGTGTATATCTATGCCGAAAGCCTGGAGAGAACCTACCTGGATACGGATGTTTTCCCCGGCCTGACCGATGAACTGAATCAGCACCGCGAAAACAGCATCGACTTCAGCAACACCCAGCAGTTGCCGGGCACCGGCTATACCATTGCCGGGATGGTGGCCTCGCAGTGCGGTATTCCGCTGTTTGCCCCCTTTGATGGCAACGCCTCCAGCGCGGTGTCCACCTTTTATCCGGAAAACGTCTGCCTGGGTGACGTGCTGAAATCCGCCGGTTACGACAACTACTTTTATCAGGGCGCCGAACTGGCCTTTGCCGGTAAGGACACCTTCCTGAAATCGCACGGTTTTGACCATGCCTACGGCTTCAAGGAATTGCGCGGGCAGATCGGCGACCCAAGCTACAAAAATGACTGGGGTTGGTACGACGATACCGTGCTGGACCTGGTGTTCGACAAGTTTGTCGAGCTGTCGAAACAGGATAAAAAGTTCTCGCTGTTTGCACTGACCGTCGACACCCACCACCCGGACGGTTTCATTTCCGCCAGTTGCAGCAAGAAGTCGTTCAGTTGGCAGAATAAGGAAAACCGTTCGCTGAGCGCGGTGGCCTGCAGCCAGCAGCACATTGCGGCGCTGATCGACAAAATCAAAGCCTCCGACTACTTCAAAAACACCGTCATCGTGGTGTCCTCAGATCATCTGGCGATGAACAACACCGCCTATGACATTCTGACCAAACAGAAACGCCGCAACCTGTTCTTTATCATTGATGGCACCCACCCGCAGACCGCGCTGCATAACGAAAAGCGTAGCACGCTGGACAACGGTGCCACGGTGCTGGATGTGATGGGTGGCGATAACTACATCGGCCTCGGCCGCAGCAGCCTGTCCAGCCCAACGCTGGCCACCGTGTTCCTGAATATTGATGAAAAGATCAACGCCTGGAAACCGGCGGTGGTAAAGCAATGGGGCTTCCCGAACAGCATTAGCAACTTTAGCCTGGATAACCAGGGCAGCCGTTTTAGCTTCTCTGGCATCACCTTCAAGGTGCCGTTTATCCTGAAGGTGACGGACAACAAAATTGAGCCGATGTTTAACGTCTACCTGTCCACGCCGCTGAAGAAACAGCTGGCCGGTCTGGGAGCAGGTGAAAAATTTGTCTGGGTCGACAAGTGCTATGAAATCGGTCGGGTGTGGGTGCCCGAACTGGCGCTGAGCACCGAGACCTGCGTCGCCTCCGGCAATCTGGCCGCCCCACCGCAGATTGTGCAGGCCAAAGCGGGCAGTTATCGCGGCAAGGTCAACTTTACTGCGCCAGAAGCGGACAGCGTTGCCGCTTACCAACAGGCCATCGAGCGGTTGAAAGTGGACGACAGCGCGGTTAAATATCACGCGGATGCCATCGCCTTTATGCTGCCGGGTATGCCGGAACAGGTGAAGGCCATCACCGGCGTTTCCAGCGTCGAGGATTGGGGCCGCTGGTCGGACGCCAATCTGGCCCCCACGGTGAACATCGACTACGTTGACCCACTGCCATCCGCCTTCGATCTGGTGCTGCGTGCACGCGCTTACGGCAAAAATGTCGGTGAGCCGATCTCGGTACGCGTTGGGGATCAGGAGCAATTTGTGACCCTCACCGAGCAGGACAGCACCGTGACCCTGCGCTTCGACAACCCCGGTGGCGCGCAGAACATCAGCATCACGCCACCGGCACCGACCGAGCCGCAGGAAGGCGCCAGCGGGGGCTTTATACCGAAAAAACTGGGTATTGGCCTGGTTTCGCTGAAGGTCGAACGGGCCGACCCCGCCTCCTGAGCATCACCTTGTAGGGGCGAATTTATTCGCCCCTACAGCAAATCTATCGGGAGCAGATTTGAACGCTGCGTTTTCTTTCCTCCGGTTCTATTTCTGCAAAGCTTTTGCGGCCATCTTCAGCTAACCTGTTGCTGTGAATTGATATCGGCATCCGCATGCCTCCCGCCGCAGAGCCGGGAGAACCCAGGAGAGAGTATGAGCAGTCAGCAATCCGGCACCGGCCTCACCCCCGCTCAGGCGATTGAACAACTGGAAGCGTTGTATGAAGCCTCGGTTGAAGCGCTGCGCCAGGCGGTTGGGAATTTTATCAGTCACGGCGGGCTACCCGACGCACAGACCCGCGCCGCAGGGCTGTTTGTTTATCCTGAACTGCGAGTCAGTTGGGATGGCAAATCCTCCGGTCAGACCAAAACCCGCGCCTTCGGCCGCTTCACCCATACCGGCTGCTACACCACCACCATTACCCGCCCACAGCTGTTTCGCCACTATCTGACTGAACAATTGACCCTGTTGGCGGGTGAATACGATGCGCATATTGAAGTGCGGCCATCACAACAGGAAATTCCTTTCCCTTACGTGATCGACGGCTCCAACCTGATGTTGGATCGTTCGATGAGTGCCAGTCTGGCGCAGCATTTTCCTACCACCGAATTGGCGCAAATTGGTGATGAAACCGCTGACGGTCTGTTCAACGCCACCAGCACTTTCCCGCTTTCACACTTCGACGCATTGCGGGCCGATTTTTCGCTGGCGCGGTTGCGGCACTACACTGGCACCCCGGTGGAGCATTTCCAGCCGTTCGTGCTGTTCACCAACTACACCCGCTATGTGGATGAATTTGTCCGCTGGGCCTGCGCCGAGATAGCCGATCCGGCCAGTCCTTATATTGCGCTGTCCAGCGCCGGTGGCATCTATATCACGCCGGAAACCACCGCGCCGGATCAGGCCGTGTCCGATCTGGCCTGGAAAAATCACCAGATGCCGGCCTACCACCTGATTTCCCGTACCGGCCAGGGCATTACCCTGATCAATATCGGCGTCGGTCCGTCCAATGCCAAAACCATCTGCGATCATCTGGCGGTGCTGCGCCCGAGCGCCTGGCTGATGATCGGCCACTGTGGCGGCCTGCGCGAGAGCCAGTCGATTGGCGACTACGTGCTGGCTCACGCCTATCTGCGTGACGATCACGTGCTGGATTCAGTATTGCCACCGGACATCCCAATCCCGAGTATTGCCGAAGTACAGCGTGCGCTGTATGACGCCACCAAAATGGTCAGCGGCATGCCGGGTGAAGAGGTCAAACAGCGCCTGCGTACCGGCACCGTGGTCACCACCGACGACCGCAACTGGGAACTGCGCTACTCGGCTTCGGCACTGCGCTTTAACCTCAGCCGGGCCGTGGCGGTAGATATGGAAAGCGCCACCATCGCCGCTCAGGGTTATCGGTTCCGGGTGCCTTACGGCACGTTGCTGTGCGTCTCCGACAAACCGCTGCACGGCGAAATAAAACTGCCCGGCCAGGCCAACCGCTTCTATGAAGGCGCAATTTCGGAACACCTGCAGATCGGTATCTGCGCGATTGATCTGCTGCGTGCAGAAGGCGATCGTTTGCACTCCCGCAAGCTGCGTACCTTTAACGAGCCGCCTTTCCGCTAACGGCCGCCCCGCCGTTACCGCCGGTCACTTTTTTGGCCGGTCGTGGCGGGGTCAATCCTTTCAGATCGTAACTCAGCACGGTGAACGCCTCTACCCCACGCGGCAACGGCAGTGAGCCATAGACCGACTTGGCCAACGCATAGGCCTGCACTTCGCTGCCTTCACCGAGCAACGGCAGGGCTTCGCGCACTACCGCCGGCATTTCGTCAGTGACCGTTAAGACCAACTGCGGCAACTGACTGACCGTACGCCCATCGGCGATGGCTTCAGTCAACGACAGCATGACCGGCGCATCCGGATCGGTAATTGCCTTGCCCTTTTTCACCACGAAATAGGTAATGCCATCCACCTGTTTCACCGGCGTGCGCCCCCGGCTTTTCCTGGCGATTAACGCTTCGCCGTCACTGACCTGTTTGCCCACCTGCTGCTGCAACTTAGTGGCGAACTGGAGGTAGGTGGCATCCATGTCGGCCTTTTTCATCTGCATACTGCCTTTCAAGCCGTCGCTGATACCTGCCAGCACGCCCTGTTGATCCAGCGTCAACCCGGCGCTGGTGTAACTCTGCAAGCGCTCACGCAGGTTGGCGGCAATGCTTTGCCCCACCACATAATCCTGCTTGCCGCCGGCGGTGGTCAGATCGGCCTGCGGCCCGGCAGGTTTGGCGCGTAACGCGGCCAGCGCAGATTGCGACGCCACCAGCTCAGCTGTGCGGGCGGTAAGCTGTTTCTGGTTATCCCCGCGCAAGGTCAATTGAGACTGCAGCGCTTCCAGTTGCCGCTGTTGCACCCGCAACTGGCTGTCACGTTCTTTGAGTGCTTCTTTGGTGGTCGCAAGATGCCCTGCCACCGCGTGCTCTTTGGCCAATTGGCTCTCTAGCTGCTGTTGCAGGGCGGTTTTATCGGCCGCTAGCGTGGCGCGGGCCGATTCACTGCTCGCCAACTGCTGATCATCCCGGCTGCCTGCCGCCAGTTGCGCCTTGAGACCGGCAATTTCCGCCTGCAACGCGCTGGTCTGGCGGCGGGCGGACTGCGCCTGGCGTGCCGCTGCCGCAGCGGCTGAGACCGACACCGGCACAGTGCCACGATCCTTTTCAGCCCGCCCTTTTTGCTGTTGCGACTCAATCAACGCCCCCAGACCATAGCCGTTATCCTGCTGTGAGCGCACCAGCGCATCGACCGAAGACAGGGGTTCCGGTGGGATGTAAGCCGCCGTCGCCGCACCGACGAAGCACAAAGGCACCAGCAACAGGGTGCGGGCCGTGACTGACCACGCCTTGATCATTGCCCACGCCCCTGCGGGATATCCGCCTGCGCCATCAACGATTGTGACAACGCATTACGGATGCCCCAGCACAGTCTGGCCATACCGTACTGATAACGCGGCGTCATGATGTCATTGATGTCGTTGCTGATGCCCGTTTGGACCGCCATATAGCGCCGACCGCTGGCCACCAAATGATCCATCTCGCTGCGATAGCGGGCATACTGCGCCGCATTCACCGTTTTCAGCGCGGCCAGTTCGTTATTACACTGTGTGACCTTGCTGTCTTTCTCCAAGGCCGGTGGCGCTTCCGGTGTGGCATTGGATGTCGCAGCAATCGCGGTGACTTTCATCGGCACCGCCGCTATGTTGGGTGCGTCCTGCGGGCGTAACCGTGACTCCGGCGAGGTGGTACAACCGCCAAGAAGAAGAAAACTGCCGACCATTCCCATCATCACACTGCGACGCAGGGCGCCGGACCTAAAGTAAGTATTCATATTCTGGTTAAAGCCCTTATAAACTCTCGATAATTAACGTTCTGCTTTTTGCCACCCGGCATCGGAATAAGCGACGCTATGCACTGGCGGCGGTAAACAACATGACGGCAACGGGTACCCGACCAGGGTCAGACGGAAAAACTCATCCATCAGCGAGAACAGCAACATCATTTCCCGCCCACCGCGGATATGCAGACGCTTAAAGACATCCACCTTGTGGCCGCTGACCGTTTTTTCATGGATTTGCAAGCGCCGGGCGATGTCCTGCTGCTTCACGCCCTGGCGCAACAGGCGCAATACCCCCCGCTGACGAAAGCTAAGATCAATATCGGCCTTGGGTAACGGCGGCAGATAAACCGCCCTCGCCAGCGAAGGCTCCAGCAGCGATGACAGCAGCTGCCGCAAAAGCTCGCGCGCCATATGTGCATCCAGCACCGTCAGGCTGGGAATGCGCTGAGTCATCGCCGCAAACAGAGGCTGCAGCTCATCGGTCAGCACCACTTGCCGGCAAAACGGTGACAGATCGGCCACCTGTTTGAGGATCGACAGCGCCCCCTGTAATGAAGCGACGCCATACGAATAGGCGTAAATCACCAGCATCGGCAATTTGCTCTGTTTGACCGTGTGGACTACCTCGGACAGCGAAGACACCACGACCGGCACTACATTGGCAGGCAGCAGTTGACTGGTTAGCGCCAGCAACCCCTGCCGCCAAAAACCGTCGCGCGAATAAATCACCACCTGCGTAATGGCATCGGGTGCCGGACCGTCAACGACGGTGGGTCGATAGCTGAACTGCATGATCTTGCTCCATGATTAACGGCTTCCCTATTCACCGCAGGTCTGGCCTGCGGCGAGTCATTCTGGTTTTGATGCGGGTTATAGCTCGGACACCACCAGCGTTCCCGAGGCGCTAAAGTCACCGGTAGCGATATCCAACGCTTTGGTTTTCGGGTTGCGCAGCACCGAGAAACCGAGGGTTTTGCTGCCTGAACCCGTCACTTTCATGGAGAACGACTCCCCCAGCTTGGTCGCGACACCGCCGACGGTGACCTGCACGCCCAGATCGGGATTGCTGGTCGCCAATTGCGACGTTGACCAGGAGGTTGAGGTCATATTCAGCTTGACGGAGAAGTCGTGGGCGGTAGCACCGGTACAAGCCAGAGTGAGTGCCTTGGTTTGTTCGATCCCGCCGGTAGTGGGGATATCCATACGCTCCACGCTGCCAAAGGGGATATCCCAATTGCTAGTCGTGGTTACCGTACAGTTATCTGGATTAGAAGGGGGAGTCTGCGACGTCCCACACTTACCCCAAGTGGTCGTTAACCCCCAATATCTCCCTAGTTGATCGCGAAACATAATGCAGGCTGATTGTTCACCAGGTATGAATGCCCCTTCAACAGACCCCGTAGCCCTTCCAATACATGTCACCCATGGTTCTCCTGCAACACATCGGAAAGAGGCTCCGACTCCAATTTCACGTCCAGTCGCGCCTATTGGGCACAATGCTCCCCCTGGTCCAGACTCTCCCTTACACGCCATTAGCACTGGAAAAAATTGTTCACTCCCTGCCGGGGTGTACCCAATGGGATCCCCCAGTATGTAATCAGCGGCAATCGCAGCCCCTGCGTACAGAGCCTTTGTTGTACAATCGATCCACGGGCCTGTTGAATAACCACTTAGGCCATATTTTGTGCCGGAGCCCAAACAAGACGCATAGCCCATCCCCTGGTAGGCTGCTTTAACATTCCCTTTCCATAATCCCAAAGTGCATAGCAGTACTATCCACCACAATCCACGGCGTTTTATCCTCATTCCTTTATCCTTATTCAAACGCCCTACCAAGCGTAAAAAATCTATGACCCGTCACAGGTAATCCAGACTAAAGGTGGCTACCGCGGTAAAGTCCCCGGTCACAATCTTGTGGTCCTTTATCGCCGTGGGCTCACCCTGCACATAGTTCATCAGCGTTAGCGTGGTGGTGTCTTGGGTTAACGCCATTAACGGCGTGGCCTTGTTTAGCGGCAGCGGCGTGCCGTCTGCCAGCTCCATGCCGATGGCAATACCGCCCGCGCCCCCGCTGTTCACCGCCAGCAAGCCCGGCAATACCAGCGACTCGGTGCCCTTGAAGGTCAGCGATACCGTCTTTCCCAGCGACAAATCACAGCCCAGCAGCCGGATAACGATCGGCTTGCTGTGGGTGCGGATGTTGAGGTACAGGTACTTGTCGATCACCGTGCCAAAATCCAGTGAGATATCGGTGGTTTTCGGGTCCAGCTCGCAGGGATCGGCCACCAAAGTGCCGTCAAAGCGCAGGTTATCGGTGGTTGCCGCCTGCACGCCTGTCACCATTAACAGGGTCAGCAACAAAGCCGGCATACGCGCCCCACACCACGAGTTTTTTCTGTGTTGTCGTTGCATCATTCATACTCCGCCAGCAGAGTTGCGGTGGCCGTGAACGGGTTTTCAACCAGCGTCACGCCAGGATCCTTGACCGGCACCACCTCCAGCTTCGGCGGGGTCTTGTAAGTCACCTTCATCCGGCTGTTGAGGGTAAAGGGCTTGCCATCCTGTAAAATTCGGACCCCCAGACCATTGGCGCTGGTGCTCACCGCGGCCAGATCAAAACTGGTCGGCGTGCCTTTCACCGACAACATCAGCGACACGCCGGCATCCGGATCGTCACAGAGCAGGCTGTAACTGACCTTCTGCAGATAACGGCTGCCATCCACCTTGTTGATGCCCACGTTGCCAAAATGCACCTCGATATCCCGGTCGCCATTGATGTGACAAGGGCGCTGTTTCAACACGCCGTGAAAAGTCACGCCTATCTGGTCGCCGGTTTGTGTCGCTCCGGCCTGAAAGCTCAGCGCCATCACCAGCATCGCCGCTGATAGCCCTCTATATTGGTTCATCCCACTGCCCTCAGTTAAAGCCGACAATTAAGGTCGCGGCCCCGTTAAACGCCTGACCATTCTGAAATCTGGCGTCCTTCTGTTTCACCAACACCGCAGCAAACTTCGGCGGGCTGGCGGGGTCGATGTCCACCCACTGGTTTAGCGCCATGGCTGTGTCATCTTTCTGCAGACTCAGCCCCAGCCCCTTGGCGTCGGTTTTCAGCAGCGTGCCGTCAAAATCTGCAGCAGTGCCCGTCAGCTTCATTTGAATGGCTTTGCCGCCCGGATCGCCCTTGCAAACCAGGGTGTAGGGCAGGTTTTGTTTGTAAGCCTTGTCCTTGATGTCGTTGATGATCACGTCGCCAAATTCGACCGCAATAGGATCGGTTCCTGTGAAGGTGCAACTGCCGTTCGCCACCACCGTGCCGCTGATCTTCACATTCACCGTCGAATCATCCATCTTGGCTAACGCAATGCCGGACAGCAGCAATGAAGCCAGCGCCCACACTCGCGCGACCTGACTGCGTCGCCGCCTGAAGGTGTTTTGCATCATTCGCGCCTCAGTCATAATTCAGCCGAAAATCCACGCTGGCGCGAAACGCCCCCGGCGCCAACGCTGCCCGGGTGCGCTCCGGCACCACGTAATAGGTCAACTGGTCGTTGTACGGCGTCAGCAATTGCGGTGCGCCGCGCGACCCCAGCCGCACATCACGCTTTTGGCTGTCCAGCAGCCGCAGGCCCAGCCCTGACGCGCCGCGCGCCTGCACCAAATCCGGGTTGTCATCATCCATGCGGGCGGCAAAAGACACCGAAACCACCGGCTGAATACTGTCCCAGGTCAGGCTGCCGATGCGGTCATCGCGCTGGCGTCCGCCGACCGGCAGGCAGTCGCGCAGTTGCAGTTGCACCGCCACCGGCTCGCCCTGGTCGCCCGGGCGCAGCAGGGTCGCGGTCGGGATCACCCCCATCTCCACCTGCTGAAACAGCGACGTCATATCCAGCCGACAGGCCCCGGCCGACAACGCGCCGCTAATATGTAACTCGCCGTGTGCACCTTCTACTCCCCAGTTATCCGGTGCGGCCTGCGCCGACATCACCGTGCTCATCAACGCCAGCGCGGCAATCCAGGCGGGCGGGGTTCGATCAATCCTGTTCATACACTTCTCCTTGTTGATTGCCGCGTTCCGTGCCGCGCTTAGCCGGCCTTGCTGCTGCGTACGCTGCAGGTACTGCCGTTACAGCCAAATACCAGCTTTGGCCGACCGCCGTAGTCGTTGATGTAGGTCAGTACCGGGGCAGCACCCAGCGCCGCCGCCGACCCGCCCAGCATCACATTAGCCTTGGGGGCGATCATCACCGGGTTAACGCCCGGAATGTCTTTGCCGTCCAGGCTGGCTGAGGCACTCGCCAGGGTGATGAAGTACGGCGTCGGATTGTTGACCTGGTACTGGTCACCCACCCGCGTCAGCGTCAGTTTTTCCTGCCACGCCTTGGCATCTCGTGTCACCAGCGTCGCCGGGCGGTAAAACAGTTTGATGCGCGTCTGCAGCGCGATTTGCAGGGTGTTCGGCTTACTGCTTTTTGGCGGGATCTCGCGCAGGTTGAAGTAAAACAGGCTCTCCCGATCCTGCGGCAGGCTTGCTACTTCAGGGCTAGCCTGGATTTTTACCTGGCTTTTCGCCCCCGGTTCAACGCGCTGCAACGGTGGCAACACCATCAACGGCGAGGTGACTTTGTTGCCCGTTGCATCTTCTATCCACCCCTGCGCCAGATAGGGCAATTCCTTGTTCTGATTGCTGATGCTCAGGCTGATGGATTTCTGGTCACCATTGAAGATGACGCGGGTACGATCCAGAGAAATGGCGGCCACCGCCTGCTGAACGCCCAATACGCCGGTCAATAAGGCGGTAGTCACCGCCAGGGAAGTCTTTAATTTCATTTCTGTACTCACTGTTATTGGCTTTCAGGGGCCGGGTTATGATTCAACCGGCGTCAGAGCGGGTGTCTCTGCGGTTTTTGCCGCCACCGGGCCTGACACCGTCTGGCACGGCAGTAACAGGGCCGATGTTGGCAGCGGACTAGGCAAACGCACCCGGCATTGGGTCTGTCCGTCCCAGCGCACGTCCATGCCTTCTCCCGGGTTGAGTCCGGTTAGCCAGACGCTGCCTTCGTCATTGACGATGCCGGTCTGATAGTGGTGGTCATTCACCACTACGGCACCAAACGGCGGCGAACTGCCGTCGGCCAGTTTGATCACCGCCATGGCTTTCTCCCCTGCTACTACGCTGAACTTGCGGTAGCCGATCGCCCCTTCGGTCAGGGTGCCCTGCACCACAGACTGGTTGGCGTCGACGTTATCCGGCAGCTTGTTGACGTCCACCGACACGCTGTTGCGGTAATAACTGTTGATGTCGCTGACCACCGCCTTGCCAAACATATTGGTGTTCGATGTCCCGCCGTATCCCTGAACCGGCACGCCGCTAACGCCGGCGGTATCGACCATCATGCGGGTGCCCCCCAGGGTGGTAACCCGGTGCAATGCGGCCCCTTTTGGCGTCACCGTCGCACCGCCCTGCATCGACAACCCCAGCGAGCTGTACTGGCTCCCCTGGTAGCTGGCATTGGCGGTCACTTCGGCAATATCACCGTCATGGGTGAAGTAACCGCTGGCCGTACCGCGCCCCGCGTTACCCACGCCACCGGTCAGACGGTAAGTGTTGTTGTCGTCAATGCGATCGTAATAACCGACGGTATTGGTGCTGCCGGCCCGGGTGGTTTGGTTGTTGTAACTCATGGTCCCGGTTCTGCCCCAGGGTACGCTGACGCCCAGGTAAACCCCGTCGTCGTGACTGTTGTTGAACACCGTGCGGTAGGCCGACAGGCTCAGGCTGATGTTCTTGAACGAGCCAATGTCGAAATAGCGTGACAGCGACAGGTTGTAGTTGTTGTTGGCGGGTCTATCCCAATAGGTTTGATGGCTGGCGGTCAAAAACGCGCTCAGCCCCAGGGTGCGGAACTGCTTGTTCAGCGAGACGGTATACATCTGCTTGCTGTTGCTGTAATTGCCGCCGTGGTAACGCGCGTCCAGATATTGCGACATGCTCATGTAATTACGTTCAGAGAAGCGGTAACCGGCGAAGGTCACCTGGCTGTCGTACTCGTCAAAACGCTTGGAATAGTTCAGCCGCCAGGAGGTGCCGGACGGCGTCCCCTTGCCTGGTAACTCGGCGCGCGACTGCGTGGCGTCCAGCGACAACGCACCAAAGGCCAGCAGATCACGCCCGACCCCCAGCGCCAGCGCTTTATAGCCGGCGGAAAGCAGCCCACCGCCAAACAATGACCAGCCGTTGCTGACCCCCCAGGAGAATTCGCCACCGCTAAATACCTGCCCTTCGCTGTTGTGCCGGAGATTGGACGGTTTGCCGGCCATCATCTTGTAACGCACCAGGCCCGGGCGCGTCAGGTAAGGCACGTCCGCCGTGTCCACCTGGAAAGTGCGTTCGCTGCCATCCTGTTCCTGAATGCGCACATCCAGTTTCCCCATGGTGGCGGAGTTCAAATCCTGAATGCGAAATGGCCCCGCCGGTACCTGGGTTTCATACAGCACTCGCCCCTGTTGGCTGACGGTCACTTTGGCGTTGGTTTTCGCTACCCCGGTCACTTCTGGTGCATAGCCCCGCAGGTTGGGCGGCAACATGTTATCGTCCGACACCAGGCTGGCACCGGTATAGCGGAAGCTGTCAAAAATGCTGGAGCTGAGGTAATCCTCACCGAACGTCAACTTGGCGCGCAGTGCCGCAATAGCGCGATACAGGTAATAACGGCTCCAGTCCCAACGTTGCTGCGAGTTGCTGTTCTGGCCGGTGGTATGGTCATACTGCGCCTGCCAGTCGGCACGAAAGCGCCAGGCCCCAAGATTGGCCCCGGTGGTGCCGTTGCCGCTCAGCGACTGATTGTTTTGCCCCTGGCTTTGGCGGACAGTTTGCGCGTTGACGTTATAGTCAAACAGCATGCCGGCGATACCCTGATCCCAGCGCGACGGCGGATCCCAGTTCTCGTCGGTGTACTCCAGGTAGGCCTGTGGCACATTCAGATACAGCGAACCGGAACCCAGATCGGCCCTCGTCTGCATGCCCTTCAACGAGTCGAGCGCCAGACATTGCCCCCGGTTCCACCAGGCCAGATTGCGCTGCACCGAGGCTTTCAGCCCCAGTTGCTCCACCATCGCCGGTGTCAGGCAGGGGACGCTACCCTTGGCATCGTCCGGGGGGGCCAAAAAGGTGACCTGCTGCTCCGGCAATTCCTGCTTGTTGACCCGTAATACCAGCGCATACTGGCCCGGCATCATGTAACCGACGCGTGAAAACTCACTCAGATCAATGGCGGTTCTGTCTTTGACGTCCAGCACGTCGGTGTTGAATTCAATGCTGTCAGCCGCCAGCACCTGCCCGGTATGGCCCAGCATCAAACCCATCCACACCGCCAGGGGACGCAATATCCATTTTGCCCGTGGGGAAAACAACAACACGGCATGTTCCTTCATCAGTAATAATCCATTTTGAACCGCACCGTGGTGCGATAGGCCCCCGCGCGCAGTATCTTGTGTGTCCCCACCAGCCGCAGACTGTAGTCCAGCCGTGTATCCCCGGGCGTCAGCGCACCGGACGGCATCGGCACGCCGGACTGCGCCACGTTGCCGGCGACATCGGTAATTTGTATCCCCATGCCTTCGGCCTGCCCGGTGCTGCCAAACAGGGCGCCGTCAGTCACATCACCGGCAAAGGTCACGCGGAATTGCGTCCAGTCGGCACGGCCGGGGCGCATCTGTTGCAACGAGCAGTTAACTAATTGAATGCTGAAGGGGCTGGCCGGCCCCTGACCGTCACGCATGATTTGGCCAACCGGCAGCACCGCCAGATCGATAGCCTGATCGCGGCTGCTGACGGCAATGGCACAGGGCACGTCGACAATCGAGCCCTGCATATTGACTAACCCCTGCCCCTGATGGGCAGAAGCCGTAATGGAAAACCCGCAAATAGCCCACAGGCAAGGCATGAAGCATGAAGACCTAAAGCGGAACATGAGGTGACCTCACTTCAATCGGGCTGGCGACAGAAAGGGACGGGCGCAATAGCGCCCGTACGAGGCTTACTGATAGGCCAGCGTGAAGTTGGCGACCGATTTGAAATCACCCGGGACAATCGTGGAATAGGTGGTTGAAGCTGGAGTACTGCCACTGGCGGCGGTGGTGGTGGACTCGCCTTGCAGGTAGGCGGCAAATGCCAGGGTATTAGTGCCGTCACTGACTTTAATGGCGCTAGTAGGTTCGCCGAGTTTAATATCGGATCCTCCCTGAGTTAACACAATGGATGCACCGCTGGCGGTACCGCTCAGCCCCAGATTATTGGCATTGCCTTTAGACGGCGCGCCAGTGAAGGTGGTGGTAACGGTTTTGTCGACCAGATCTGAGATATCGCAGCTTTGCAGTTTAATGTTGAAATTCTGTGGTGCGGATTTGCCCCCCTTCTCCAGTGCCTTGTTGGCCACACTACCCAGATTGACGGTCTGGTCAACAGACTCTGGCGCAATAGAGCAAGGGGCTTTGATGATAGACCCGGTAAAGGTTACAGAGCCGCTGCCCTGGTTAGCCGCATTAGCCGTAGAAACCATTGAGCCCATCGCCATGGTAGCCAGTACTGCTGCAATCAGATTTTTGTTCATGTTCATGCTTTGTAATCCCTTAAAAGACGTGATTTTCGATTCCGGTTCCCAATGAACCGGGAATAAAGTTGGTGATAAATTCCGGCAGACGGGCATCCCTCCGCCGCCACCAAATTCACCCCGAAACAAAAGCGGCTATGCCATCCAGGCAATGTTCCATTTTGTATCAAAGTGACACATTAATTATTAACGACTGTTTATTTTTATATTTTTAGAATTAAAATCTTTTTTATATTATTTAATCGGGATTTAAATTCATTAAAATGGCATAAGTAGCATTGGCAGGCGTGATTTTGACAGGTGTAACGAACATGTTCGGGGACACAACAGATCTAAGAGGTGGGTGGGGTTTATAAATAATGATTATTTATCAAAGAATTAGAAAGTGATTATGGGGGAAGCTTGACAAAAGACAGGGGCATTCTTAATATGGCGACACTTTGATACAAAATGACACATTTTTATTAAAGTAACCTACTGATTAATAATGAATTTCAACTATTCCGCTTTAACTCTTGCCCTTAAGTTTCTCGCCACATTTCGGCTCCAAATTTCATTGAAACGCTGCGAATTGCTGGCGGTGTAGAGCACCGTATGGTTGATATTACGGTGACCCAGATAATCCTGTATCAGTCGGGTATCTGCCCCCAAATCGGCCAGCGCAAACCCGCAGGCATGGCGCAACATATGCGGATGAGCGGTCACATCCACGCCGGCCAATCGGCCGAGTCGCTTGAGCAAGCTGTACACCGCCTGCCGACAAAGCGGACCGCCCTTTTGCGATAAAAACAGCCAGGGCATTGACCGGTCGTCCAGCGTAAACCTGTGTGCCAGCCAGGCATGCAAATAGGGCAATTCCTCCTGAGTTAATGGGTGGGTGGTGGAAAAGCCGTTTTTCAACCGCCTGACATGAACGATGCCGGCCTCCAGATTAATGTCTGACAACGTCAAACGAACCAATTCACTGACCCGAAACCCGTGAATAAAACACATTTTTAACAAGCAGGCATCCCGTTGCGGGTGTCGCCCTTGTACCGCAGCGCGTAAGATTTTTTCAATCTCATTGCGGGTTAAATATTTACGTTGCTTCACCATAGTCTCACCTTACTAAGCAGATTTATCTTCTCCTATGTTGATACCGAGCAGACAGTCTGACCGCAGGTCGCCTTCCCCCGCTCGACGGGAGCATCCCGCGCCCACGCTATTACCTTAGCCTATGCGTCATCAGAAAATGAAATAAAAATCTGGGGGTTATGCTGAATAGCGTCGAGGATTGGCACGGACAGAACTTACCTTTTCGCTCCCGAAACTTAACAGGGGCAGTATTCAGCCTGCTGCGAGCTTTTTAACTTTTGAGGCTCAGACCGTTGATGAACAGGCCGCAAATCTGTTACAACTGCGGCTTCTATTCCCCAGTCAGCCCCACACCTATGATTGTCAGACCTCAGCAACACTGGTTCAGACGGCTTTTCGTCTGGCACGGTTCAGTGCTCTCCAAAATTCTGTTTCGCCTCAGCCTTAACGTGGCGATGTCGATTGTCGCCGTACTCTGTTTTCAGTGGTACGAACATCTGGGCGTCAAGCTGACCCTGGCCCCCTTCAGTTTGTTAGGCGTGGCGATCGCTATCTTTCTCGGCTTTCGTAACAGCGTCAGTTATGCGCGCTTTACCGAAGCGCGGCTGCTGTGGGGCAGCCTGTTGATCGTCCAGCGTTCGCTGCTGCGCCAGATTAAAAGCCTGCTGCCGCAGCAGGACCAGGCGGCACGGGAATTCGCCTCCCTGCTGATGGCCTTCAGCTATTGCCTGAAACACCAACTGCGCGGCACTGATATCAGCGCAGACCTACAGCGCCTGCTCCCCAATGCCGATCTGCGGGCGATTGCAAACAGTGCTTCCCCCTGTAACCGGCTGTTGCTGATGATGGGGCAATGGCTGGGTGAGAAGCGGCAATCGGCGCAGTTGTCGGACATGCTGTTTCATAGCATCGATCAGAATCTTAACCGGTTGTCGGAGATCCTCGGCGGCTGCGAACGCATCGCCAATACGCCGATCCCCTTTGCCTACAGCCTGATCGTCCACCGCACGGTTTATCTGTTCTGCACCCTGCTGCCCTTCGCACTGGTGCCGGATCTACACTACATGACGCCGCTGGTGTCGGTGTTTATCTCCTACACCTTTATCTCGCTGGACTCGCTGGCGGAAGAACTGGAAGATCCTTTCGGCACCGCTGCCAACGATCTGCCGCTCAATGCTATGTGCAATGCGATTGAGATCAACCTGCGTGAAATGAATGATGAAACGGACCTGCCGGCCGCCGCGCAGCCAGACAGCCGCTACCAACTCAGTTAATCTGTTACCGCTTCAGGCCGGTGTAAACCGCGCCTGAAGCCCCAGTGACAATTACTCTCGCCAGCCCCCGCCCAACGCGCGATAAAGATCGACCAGATTGGTCAACCGTGCCAAACGAGTTTCCACCAGAACCTGTTGCGCCGCATACAACGAGCGCTGAGAATCCAGCACGTTGAGGTAGTTATCCACGCCCTGTTGAAAACGCTGCTGCGACAGGGTGTAGGCTCGCTGGTTTGCCGCCACCAACCGCGTCTGTGCCAGGATCTGCTCATCCAGCGTGTCGCGACCGGCCAGGGCATCGGCCGTTTCGCGGAATCCTTGCTGTATCACCTGCTCATAACGCGCGACTTCAATACGCTTTTGCACCTCGCTCAGATCCAGCCCGGCACGTAAAGCTCCCCCAGAAAAGATCGGCAGTGAGATTTGCGGCGTAAAACTCCAGGCACCGGAACCGGAAGAGAATAACCCGTCCAAACCCGCGCTGGCCGTGCCGCCGAAACCGGTCAGGCTGATAGTCGGAAAGAACGCCGCTCGTGCCGCACCAATATTGGCATTGGCAGCGCGCAGTTGATACTCCGCCGCGCGAATATCGGGTCGCCGGGTCAGTAGCTCTGCCGGCAGACCGGCCGGGATCGCCTCAGGAAGCAGGCTATCAGGCAAGCTGTTTGCCTGTGCCAACTGCGCGGAAACCTCTGGCGCAAAAGGCTGCCCGACCAATAACGTCAGGGCATTATTGTCCTGCCGGACCTGCCGCCGATACCGTGCCAAATCGCGCTGCGCCGTTCGCACCCCGATCTCTGCCTGGCTGTGATCCAGTTCGGTCGCCACGCCGAGCCGGAAGCTTTGATCTACCAGTTCATAGGCCGCCTGCTGTGAGTTCAGCGTCTCCTGCGCCAGCGCCAGGAGTTCGCTATCGGCACGTAACGCCAGATAAGCGTTGGCGGTTTCGGCAATCAAGGCCAGTTGTGCCGCCGTCCGCGTTTCATCCTGCGCCAGATACAATTCCAGCGCCTGTTGATTAAGGCTGCGCAGACGGCCAAACAGATCCAGTTCCCATGCCATGACCCCGCCAACCTGATAGCTGCGACCGATAGCGGATTGCCCCCCTGCGGCCAGATCACCCGGCGTGCGCTGCACCGCAGCCTCCCCCTGTGCCGCCAGTGTGGGCAGAGAATCTGCCCGCTGAATACGGTAACGAGCGCGAACGGCCTCCACGTTCAGCGCCGCAATGCGCAAATCACGATTATTGGCCAATGCCTGCGCGATCAGCGTTTGCAGCAATGGATCGCGGTAAAACTCGCGCCAACCGCTATCCGCAGTCACTGCGCTTGCGGTTTGCCCCGCGCCATAGGCCGGATACAGTGATGCAACCGGTGCGGCGGGTCGTTGGTATTCTGGTGCCAGCGAACACCCCGCCAGAGTGGCGGCTGTCAGCATCATGCCCACAGATTTCATCATGACGGCTTTCCCGGTGCCGGGGCGCTGAGTTCGGCGTCTTCCTCTTGCTGACGTCGTTCACTAGCACGTTTAACCCGGAACAGCCGCAGCATGATGACGAAGAACGCCGGCACAAAGAAGATCGCCAGGAAGGTGCTGGTCAGCATGCCGCCAATCACCCCGGTGCCAATCGCATTCTGGCTACCCGAACCGGCCCCGCTGGCAATCACCAGCGGCACCACGCCAAGGATAAATGCCAGCGAAGTCATCAGGATCGGTCGTAACCGTTGCCTGGCGGCCTGTACCGCCGCCTGCTCCGGGCTGGCCCCAGCCTCAAAATGCGCCTTGGCGAACTCCACGATCAGAATGGCATTTTTGGCCGCCAGCCCAACGGTGGTCAGTAAGCCCACCTGGAAATAGACGTCGTTGGCCAGGCCCCGTAACAGCGTGGCCGCCACGGCACCAATCACCCCAAGCGGCACCACCAGCATCACCGCGCTGGGGATGCTCCAGCTTTCATACAGCGCCGCCAGACACAGGAACACCACCAACAGCGAAATAGCATACAACGCCGGGGCCTGTGCGCCGGAAAGCCGCTCTTCAAACGACAACCCGGTCCAGTCGTAGCCCACGCCAGGTGGCATCGTGGCGGCAATTCGTTCCATTTCCGCCATCGCGTCGCCGGAGCTAAACCCCGCCGCCGGCTCACCCTGCAGGTTAAACGACGGCGCACCGTTATAGCGGTTGAGCTTCTGCGCGCCGTAGGTCCATTCGGCGCTGGCAAAGGCGGAGAACGGCACCATGTCGCCGTTATCGTTACGCACAAACCACTGTTCCAGATCCTGTGGCAGCATGCGTGACGAAGCATCACCCTGTACGTAAACCCTTTTCACCCGGCCACGATCGATAAAGTCATTCACATAGCCCGAGCCCCAGGCCAGCGACAGCGTGCGGTTAACCTCGGCTATCGGTACGCTGAGTGCCCGCGCCTTCTCCCGGTCGATCAACAGTTCATACTGTGGTGCATCCTCCAGGCCGTTGGCGCGAACGTTGTTCAGCACCGGGCTTTGTCGGGCAGCCGTCAGGAAGCTATCGCGCGCGGCCAGCAACTGTTGATGCCCAATACCGCCGCGATCCATCAGTTGAAAGTTAAAGCCCGCCACATTGCCCAATTCACGCACTGCCGGCGGCGAAACCACAAAGGTGCGGGTATCGCGGAAATCGCGTGCGAACATGGCATTCAAACGGGCCGCAACCGCTTCGGCCTTTTGCGATGCGTCCGGTCGCTGATCCCAGTCGTGCAGGCGAATAAACAGCGTGCCGACGTTCTGTCCGCGCCCCCCAAAGTTAAAACCAGAGATGGCAAACACCGATCGCACACTGTCCTTCTCCATCTCTAACAGGTAGTCGGATGCACCACGCAGCATGGTTTGTGTGCGTTCTGCGCTGGCACCGGCCGGTGCCTGCACCTGGGCAAACAGCATGCCCTGATCCTCCTGTGGCAGGAACGACGTGGGGATGCGGGTAAACAACCAGCCGGTGGCGATAGCAATCACCAGATAAATCAGCATCAACCGGCGTGGGCGACTTAGCCCACGCATCACCGAAGCCGCATAACTGTGGTTGGCCCATTCAACGCGGCGGTTGAACCAACCGAAGAAACCTTTTCGCGCGGCGTGATCCGCCGCTTTAACCGGCTTGAGCAGCGTGGCGCACAGCGCAGGGGTAAACACCACTGCCACGATCACCGACAGCACCATCGAGGAGACAATGGTGATCGAGAATTGTCGGTAGATCACCCCCGTTGACCCGCCAAAAAACGCCATTGGCACAAACACCGCCGACAGCACCATGGCAATCCCCACCAGCGCGCCGGTGATCTGGCTCATCGATTTGCGGGTCGCCTGCTTCGGCGACAGTCCCTCCTCATGCATTAATCGCTCGACGTTCTCCACCACCACGATGGCGTCATCGACCAACAGGCCGATCGCCAACACCATACCGAACATGGTCAGCGTATTGATTGAATACCCGAAGGCCGCCAGCACGCCAAAGGTACCCAGCAACACCACCGGTACCGCCAACGTCGGGATCAGCGTGGCACGGAAGTTCTGCAAGAACAGATACATCACCGCAAACACCAATACCACCGCCTCCACCAGCGTGCGTACCACGTTTTCGATCGACAGACTGATAAACGGAATGGTGTCATAGGCATCGACAGCCTCCATCCCCGGCGGGAAGAAGGGTTTCAACTCCGCCAGCGTGGCACGCACCGCCTGTGCGGTTTCCAACGCATTGGCTCCTGTCGCCAGCCGAACCCCCAGCCCCACCGCGGCGTCGCCGTTGTAGTAGCTGTCAATAGAGTAGTTCTGCGCTCCCAGTTCGATGCGCGCCACGTCGGCCAAACGTACCCGCGAACCGTCCGGATCGGTTTTCAGCAGGATTTGGCCAAACTCTTCCGGCGTCTGCAAACGTGAAGGGCCAATCACCGTGGCATTAAGTTCCTGCCCGGGCAGCGCCGGTTGTCCGCCCAGTTGGCCGGATGAAACCTCAACATTCTGCTCCTGGATGGCGTTGCTGACGTCGGTGGCAGTGAGGCTGTAGTTCACCAGGACTGCGGGATCCAGCCAAATGCGCATCGCATAAGGCGCGCCAAACAGTTGGAAATCCCCCACGCCATTGGTCCGGCTGATCGGGTCCTGCACATAGGAGGCGACGTAATCCGCCAGATCCTGACGGGTCATACTGCCGTCCGTTGAGACAAACGCCAGTACCATCATAAAGTTGGCGGTAGACTTGGTGACGCGGATCCCCTGCTGTTGCACCTCCAGCGGCAACAGCGGTTGCGCCAGCGCCAGCTTGTTTTGCACCTGTACCTGAGCGGTATCGGCGTCGGTACCCTGCGCGAAGGTCAGCGCTATGCTCATGCTGCCGTCGGAATTACTTTCGGAGGAAATATATTGCAGGTTGTCGAGGCCGTTCATTTGCTGTTCGATCACCTGTACCACCGTATCCTGCACCGTCTTTGCCGACGCGCCGGGATAACTGACCTGAATACTGACGGTGGGCGGCGCGATACTCGGGTACTGGGCTACCGGTAAATTGGCGATCGACAGCAGGCCACACAACATCATGATGATCGCCAGCACCCAGGCGAACACCGGCCGATCGATAAAGAATTTAGCCATGAGCCGGCTCCTTGCGAGCGCTGTCTCGTTGCGCCGTTGCGGTGGCCGGTTCCCATTCCACCGCATTCACCTGCACTCCGGGCCGAACCGATTGCACGCCCTCAACAATCACCCGTTCACCCGGCGACAACCCGGCCGAGACCAGCCAGCTATCCCCCAGCGCCCGCTCGGTGGTCAGCTCACGCAGTTCAACCTTGTCTGCGGCATTCACCACCAGCGCAGTCGCCTCACCACGCGGGTTGCGGGTAATACCGCGTTGTGGCACCAACAACCCACCCTGCGCTGCCATGCCCTCCATCAGCCGCGCCCGTACAAACATGCCCGGCAGCAATTTGCGCTCCGGATTGGGAAACACCGCTCGCAGGACTACCGAGCCGGTGGAGCGGTCTACCGTAATCTCTGAAAATTGCAGTTTGCCGCTGTGGGCGTAGCGCGAGCCATCTTCCAGCGTCAAGCTGACCGCAGCAGACTGCGGCCCCTCGGCCTGGGCGACTGCACCCGTGTCCAGCGCATTTCTCAGCCGCAGCAACTGGGCGCTGGACTGGGTAACATCCACATAAATCGGGTCGATCTGCTGTACCGCCGCCACCGCCGCGGCCTGCTGCGCCGTCACCAGTGCCCCTTCGGTGACCAACGAACGCCCAATAATGCCGTCGATGGGCGACAGTACCCGGGTATAAACCAAATTGATGCGCGCCGTTTCCAACTGCGCCTCAGCCGCCTGTACATCTGCCACCGCCTGCTGATGAGCGGCCACCGCGTCGTCATATACCTGACGACTAATGGCGCGGCTATCGGCAAGGGGGCGATAACGTTGGATCAACAATACGGCGGTACGCAGTTGCGCCCGCACCCGCGCCAGGGCAGCATTGCTACGATCGTATTCCGCCTGAAACAGTGCGGCATCAATCTGGTAAAGCGGCTGCTGCGCCTTGACCTCTTCCCCTTCGGTAAACAGGCGTTTTTGCACAATGCCCCCCACCTGCGGCCGCACCTCGGCATTACGGAAAGCCGCGATACGGCCCGGCAATTCACTGGTTAACGCGATCGGTTCGCTTTTCAACGTCACCACCCCGACTCGCGGCGGCGGCGGCGGGGCTGCAGGCGGTGCCTCTCTGGCAGCCACCACCAGCCACAGGGAAAGCGAGGTCGCGATGACCACCACGCCGACAGCAAGAGAGGCGATTTTGAGGCTCATGAATGCGTTTCCTTTTGCGTGTTGGGTCTGGGGTTGTTCGGCACACCCGTGGGCAGCCAAAGGTTACTGTACGAGCGGGGAACTGACCTCAACGTGACCGCCAGATAACATTCATGTCAGTTAACCGGCTTTTTCCCTGACACTGTCCTTAGCTGACAGAAATGTCAGCCGGCCGTCAGCTTGACGACCGCATGGCTGTCATAAACTCATCACAGAATGTGATGCCTTGTGGTATGGCTGCAGGTTTCATGATTAATTAACCCCCAGGCAACCATGACGGGAGTGGCCATGCGATTACTGTTGGTTGAGGACGAGGAAAAGACTTCGTCCTACGTTAACCGCGCGCTGAGCGAACTGGGTTATACCCTGGACGTCGCCGGAGACGGGATTGAAGGCCTGCACCTGGCGGTGCAACAGGATTATGACGCGGTGATCCTGGACGTTATGTTACCGGGCAAGGACGGTTACGCAGTGCTGGAAGGCCTGCGTGCCAGCAAACAAACGCCGGTACTGATGCTGTCTGCTCGCGGTTCGGTGGACGAACGCGTCAAGGGCCTGCGCCACGGGGCAGATGATTATCTGCCCAAGCCCTTCTCGCTGATCGAACTGGTCGCCCGCATTCAGGCGCTGTTGCGTCGCCGTACCAGTGACGGCATTGATGTGACCCAATTACAGATCGACGATCTGCATGTGGATTTGCTGGCGCGACGGGTGACTCGCGACGGAGACCGCATCGATCTGACCGCCAAAGAATTTGCCCTGCTCAGCCTGCTGGCCCGCCATCAGGGGGAGATCCTCTCCAAAATGATGATCGCCGAACAGGTGTGGGACATGAATTTCGACAGCGACGCCAACGTGGTCGAAGTGGCGATTAAGCGACTGCGCGCCAAAATTGACACCCCTTATCCGCAAAAGCTGCTGCATACGGTGCGCGGCATGGGCTATGTGTTGGAAAATCGTCCACTGCGTCGTGATGCATCACGGATAACCCCCTAATGAAAGTCTCTATTTCCAGCCGCATGGCATTAATGTTTGCGCTGACCATGGCGCTGATCATGCTGGTACTGGCACTGTTTCTGCGCAGCTCGCTGCTGACCTCGCTGCAAAACCAGATGCACAATGAGCTGCATTTTCGCCATTCACTGATCTCGCCGTTTATCGAAGCCAAAGGCACCGCGCGCGATTGGCCCATGGTGCAGCAAAAGCTCAATACTTTGTCCAACAGCGAAGGCAACCAGGTGAAATACTGGGTGATCAGTAACGATCCTCGCTACCGTATCGGGGGCCCACCACCGGCAGGTACCCATTGGTCGAAACTGCCGGACGGTTTCGCCACCGCGCCGGATCCACAAGGGGGCTGCCCGCTGTATATGTTAATCGCTACCCTGCCGCCGTTGGGGGATCGCCCTGAAGTGCGCTATGTGGTGGCGATTGATTCCACTCCCTACATGGGTACCTTGAACGAGTTTACCCGGGCGCTGGTGATCATTTCACTGTTGGGGATTGGGCTGGCGGCAATGCTGGGTTACGCCATCTCACGCATCGGCATGCGCCCGGTGCTTAATCTCAGTGAACAAGCGCACAGCCTGGTGCCCGGCACCAGCGGCCAACGGCTGGACAGCGCCGCGTTGCCCGCCGAATTGCGCAATCTGGCAGAGTCCTTCAACGGCGTGCTGGCACGACAAGAGATCGCCTGGCGGCAACTGGAGAGCTTTAACGCCGACGTGGCGCATGAATTACGCACTCCGCTCACCAATTTGATCGGCCAAACTCAGTTGGCACTGGCGCGGGAACGTGGCGTACATGAACTGGAAGAGCTGCTGCAATCGAACCTGGAAGAGCTGGATCGCATGACCTCTATCGTCAACGACATGCTGTTTTTATCTCACGCGCAGGCGGGCCAATACGCCACCCAATTGAGTGAGGTGTCACTGCGCGAGGAGTCACTGAAAACCGCCGAATATGTCGAACCCTCGTTTATGGAAAAGGATTTGGTTATTGAGATTTCCGGAGAGGTACGAGCGCAGGTCGATCGGCGGCTGTTTCATCGTGCGCTGGCCAATCTGTTGGAAAACAGCGCGCGCCATGCGGCAACAGGCAGCGCGGTGTCGGTACGCCTACAAGAACAACGCGGGTTTGCCGTCGTGGCGGTCGCCAATCAGGGAGAAACCATCGCCCCTGAGCATCTGACGCGGTTATTTGAACGCTTCTATCGCGTTGATTCTTCACGCGTGCGCAGCGACATGCACCACGGTCTGGGGTTGTCGATCGTTCGTGCTATCGCGTTAATGCACCATGGCGAAGCATTCGTCCGCAGCGTCGATGGCGTCAATACCTTCGGTTTCTCACTGGCACTGTCACTTCCCGAAGAACACCCTATCACCCCCACTTCCGAACCCGTGCAGGCATCCCCCGCCATCGGCAAGATTAAGCGGGAAAGTCTGTCCTGATTTATTGCACCAGCGCCAGCACGCGTTTTTCCTGACTGCGGCTGGCGGCGATCGACAGCAGGATCTCTTTCACTACCAGCGCCGGGGCCGACAGGGATTGCTGGCCGGAAATGCACAGCGAAAGCGGCACGCTCAATGACGGGGCATTGATACGCGCCATCCATGCCTTGGCCGGGCCAATCATCGCGCGGGCCACCGACTCTGGCAAAATGGTGGCACCCAGGCCGCTGGCGATGGCCGCACTCAGCGTGCCGGGGGATTCAATTTCACCAATCACGTTAGCGGCCAATTTGCGCACCGCCATGGCTTCATCCACCTGACTGCGCACCACATCCCCCTCACGCGGCAGGAACAGATTCAGTCGCGCAACGTCCAGTAGTTCAACGCTGTTACCGGGATTTGGCACCGCACGCGTCGCCACCAAATAAAGATCTTCCCGCATCAACGCCGTGGCCTGCAGGCCAACGGGCATTTTGGCGCCGTAGATCACCGCCATATCCAAATTCTGGTTGGCGACTTGCCCAGCCAGCGTCGAACCGATATTTTCATTCAGGCTGAGCAGAATACCCGGATGCTGATCGCGTACCGCCTGCAACAGCGGCAAAGCCAACTGCGATGCCAAACTTCCCGGTGCTAACCCGACAGATACGTGGCCGCTCATTGCCTGCCCGGCACTGTTGACTGCGCTTTGCGCCTGTTCGCACTGGCGCAAAATAGTCTGGGCATGGGCATACAGAATATTACCGGCTTCGGTCGGCATTACGCCGCGCTTGGTACGGATCAACAGCTGCTGTTTCAGCTCGCCTTCCAGCGTAGCCAATTGTTGGCTGAGCGCCGGCTGGGCGATATGCAACACTTCTGCTGCCTGAGTCAGGCTACCGATATCGACGATTTTCACGAAATACTTAAGACGTCTGAAATTCATATTGCCTCCGTCGTGCCACTTAACTGCGTATCGCTAAACAGCAGCAAGATCCGGGCCAGAGCGACGAAATAAGAGAAAGCCGGAACTAATCGACGGAAAAATAAGAAAAAATGATAGTGGGCGAGTTAATTGCCCTATCCACACCCTGCCGAGCATGGCCAAAACTTGCACCAGCATAAGGCATGCTGGTGAGCCCCAGTGGCAGGCGCTGAACCACTGCGCAGCAGTGCAGCAACAAAAGCCATAAAAAGCAGCAGGTTGAATAATCTTGCAGCAAACGAAACGACAAGGCGTTTTCAGGCTTTACAAGCCCAGGTCACCCCGTTATTATTCGCCCCGTTCAAACGATTCCTCTGTAGTTCAGTCGGTAGAACGGCGGACTGTTAATCCGTATGTCACTGGTTCGAGTCCAGTCAGAGGAGCCAAATTCTTGTTTTCATGCATCTCCACGAATCTTTATACGATTTAGATACAACGAGTTAGTGTGAAAAGTCTTCCCGATGCATTTTTAGTTTCCCCTCCGCATCGGGAGAATTTGGTGGTCAGATTTGGGGTCAGGTTGGTTCGATTATGGAGTGACCCCCATATGTCTCTGAACGACACTAAAATTCGCAGTCTCAAGCCTTCTGAAAAACCTTTCAAAGTTTCCGATTCACATGGCCTGTACCTCTTAGTAAATCCAGGCGGTTCACGTCTCTGGTATCTCAAATATCGTATCAATAGAAAAGAATCACGCCTTGGTTTAGGTGCCTACCCTGATGTGTCTTTGGCTGATGCCCGTCAACAACGTGACGGCATACGTAAACTCCTCGCGCAAAATATCAATCCAGCCCAGCAACGTATCGCAGACAAAGCAGCCCGCGCACCAGAAAAAACCTTAAAACACGTTGCATTGAGCTGGCATAAAAGCAATCGAACCTGGTCAGAGAACCACGCAACTCGTCTGCTTGCCAGCATGAACAATCATATCTTCCCGATAATTGGACACCTGCCAGTCACAGAACTGAAAACCCGCCATTTCATCGACCTGCTGAAAGGGATTGAGAAAAAAGGTTTGCTGGAAGTGGCGGCACGCACCCGGCAGCATATGTGCAATATCATGCACCATGCTGTGCATCAGGAGTTGATAGAGCATAATCCGGCGGCCAATCTGGACGGTATAATCACCCCGCCCGTTAAACGCCACTACCCTGCCCTTCCGCTGGAGAAACTATCGGAACTGTTGACTCGCATTGAGGACTACAAGCAAGGGCGAGAATTAACCCGTTTGGCAGTATCACTTACTCTGCACCTGTTCATCCGTTCCAGCGAGTTGCGCTTTGCCCGTTGGTCTGAGATCGATTTTAGAAACAAAATCTGGACCATTCCAGCTACCCGTGAAGCCATCCCCGGTGTGCGTTATTCTGGGCGTGGTGCCAAAATGCGCACGCCACATATCGTTCCCCTCTCTCGTCAGTCCATCGCTATTCTGAAACAGATACGGGATATATCCGGGCATCAGGAACTGATATTCCCCGGTGACCATAATCCGTATAAACCAATGTGCGAAAACACGGTCAACAAGGCGCTGCGCTTGATGGGTTATGACACGAAAGATGAAATCTGCGGACACGGATTCCGCGCAATGGCCTGTAGTGCCCTGATGGAGTCCGGTTTGTGGTCACAGGATGCTGTTGAACGCCAGATGAGTCATCAGGAGCGGAACACCGTGCGTCAGGCTTACATTCATAAGGCTGCGCATCTGGAAGCCCGTCGGGCGATGATGCAGTGGTGGTCAGATTATCTGGATACGTGCAGGAAAGCATATGTGCCGCCTTATATAATGGTTCAGGGGAACCAAGAGGCTTGCTGAATTGTCAAGTTTTATAAAGCTGTCTCTGCTTATGTGGGGACAGCTGTATTGATTTATCAGGTAATACTAAAATGACATTGAACTTTTTCTCCTGAACCTTAATTATCTCTCACGTTTTATACGTTGTAACACATATTTTTAAACTGCCCAACATTGCCAGCCAACTCTATGAAAATCATATGAAAACGATATGAGCAGCCTCTTAAATTGGGGTTTAAAAAGGAGCAAAGCGATGAGATCAGTAACCACAGCGTGAACCCCGTCTTTTGTGAGGAAATTAACGCTTTATGTCGCGTCGCCGCTTTCTGCAAATGGGAATGGTGGCGGGCGCTGCCATCTCCTTTCCCTATCAGTCAAGCTATAAAACGCCTCTGCGGTGGTGGAAAATCCCTCAGCTTTATGCAAAACGATCTCGCTGGGCATCATCAGCATTCCCGTTTCGGCCGCAGGCACTTTCACCGTGCCGTAACACTATATCGTCAGTCCGTTTTATCGCTCGGGCGAGGCCATTGTCATAAAGGGCAATCTGTCGGAATTTAAATTCGACGCCAGCAACAGCACCGACGAGCAGACGGCGCAGGCCGGTATGCATCATGACGGCATGGTTTATTTTGACCGGCCTCGGAGTGAAGAGAACCCTGCACATGGTCTGCTGGCGCTAAACCATGAGTACATTGGTAACGGTGTGCTTTTTAAAGAAGGTACCGCCAATTGGGATCTTGATAAGACCCGTAAAGTGAAGAATACGATGGGCGTATCGGTTATCGAGGTGATAAAAGATAACGCGGGTGGGCAGGTGGTCCGCCCCTTAAGTTTTTCTCGTCGCATAACCGCCAATACGTCCATGCAACTGAGCAGTCCAGCCCATCATAAGGCGTTGATGAAAACCACCGCCGATCCGCAAGGCGAAGTGGTTCTGGGCACCATTTTTATGGCAACAGCTTGATTACCCTACATTCCATTAGGTATCAAATCTTTAATCTCGCTGTTATCTGAAGGATTAACCTAAGCCTTTTAAATTTTTTCTTATTCTCTGAAACAAATATCACTTTTTACGCTGTTTTGATTAGCTAAGTACTTGCACGTTCAATATCAAAATAGATTAATCGTTTACATCCTAATTGTTATGTTATAACATTCCAAAAAGTAACTAATTATGTGGAATGGATGTCATGCACGACTTCTCTTTGCGTTTTGCAAATCTGGCGCTGGGTTATGAGGGTTTACCTGCGATACAAAATATTACCGGGACGATACAAAAAGGCTCCCTTACTGCAATCATTGGCCCTAACGGTTCTGGTAAGTCAACGCTACTTAAAGGTATCGCAGGGATTCTGGCTCCGTTAAGTGGCTCCTGTGCCGTAGAGCCAAAAGCGCGCATTGCCTATCTGCCGCAGATTTCGGAATTGGATCGCACTTTCCCTGCAACCGTTTCAGATTTAGTTTCCCTAGGTTTGTGGCCTGAAAGAGGATTATTCCGTCACCACCGAGTTGAGGATCGCAAACGACTTACTGATGCATTGCAGTCAGTAGGATTAGCAGGATTTGAAAAAAGACAGCTTAGTGCATTATCGGGTGGGCAGCTTCAGCGCGCTCTGTTTGCACGGGTCATTCTTCAACAAGCAGACATCATCCTTCTTGATGAGCCTTTTAATGCCATTGACACCACCACTATCGATGACTTATTTACGCTGATAAAACGCTGGCATGCTCAGAAACGTACTGTCATAGCTGTAATGCATGATATCGGTCTGGTCAGAAATCATTTTCCACAGGCCATTTTGCTAAACGGTGAATTGGTGGCATGGGACGAAACAGAACAAGTTCTGCGCAACACCTCACTTCTACCGACACGGGATATGGACACAAAGAGTGTATTACCTGTGCAACATGAGGTAACACATTCATGAGCTGGCTTCATGAATGGATTTTTGCACCTTTTGTCGACTTCGGTTTCATGCGCCGAGCGCTTTATGGTGCATTTCTGCTTTGTTTAAGCGCTTGCCCGGTTGGTGTTTTTTTAACATTACGCCGTATGAGTCTGGTTGGTGATGCTATGTCACACGCTATCTTACCCGGTGCTGCATTTGGCTTCTTATTCTATGGATTAGATATATTACCGATGACTATTGGTGGGCTTGTCGCAGGGCTAATAGTTGCTATTTTTGCAGGGGCAGTTTCCCGCTTAACAGTGCAAAAAGAAGACGCTTCAATGGCAGCTTTTTATTTAATCTCACTTGCAGTCGGTGTCCTCATTGTATCGCTACGAGGCTCAAGTGTGGATCTTATGCATGTCCTGTTTGGCACTGTGCTTGCACTCAATCACGAAGCGCTGTTGTTAATTTTCTCTGTCGCGCTGCTTACACTTCTGCTGGTTTCTATATTCTGGCGCGCACTTATTGCTGAATGCCTTGACCCTTTATTTCTTCGCTCAGTTTCACGTTTGGGATCGCCAGTCCATTTTATTTTCCTGGCTCTGGTGGTACTTAATCTTGTCGCCGGGTTTCAGGCACTCGGCACTTTACTCTCTGTCGGGGTAATGATCTTGCCAGCTGTGACGGCTCGTTTCTGGACGAGACGTGTAGCGACAATGTGCGTAACTTCTGTCCTGATAGGGATGCTTGCATGTTTAAGTGGTTTGTTATTTTCATTTCATTTTTCACTACCTTCAGGACCGTCAATAATATTATCCGCGGGAATTATGTACCTTGCCTCGGCTATTTCAATGATGGTGAAAAACATCTATTCAAGAAGACTTCGTTAATCTTTTCACTATAAATTGAGGGAATTATTTAATGAGAAAACCAGGTTTTATGGCTTTAAGTATCCTAATGACATCTATGTTTTTTTTATTTGTTACTTTCCCCGCGAAAGCAAAAATTAACGTCATAGCAAGCTTTTCTGTTATTGGCGATATGGCAAAAAATATCGGTCAGGATCGCATCGAACTTCGTACTATTGTCGGTCCTAATGGCGATGCTCATGTTTATGAACCCTCTCCTGCTGACGCGATCGCTATGTCTAAAGCGGATATCATACTGGTAAATGGTTTACAACTTGAGGGTTTTATTTCACGATTGATCGAGGCAAGTGAAACTTCCGCACCGGTAATTGAAACTACAAAAGGAGCAAATATTCTCCAGGACCCGGCCGGCGGACATTATCACTTTTATGACGGTAAAGCGGTCTTTCATGCTGCGCCGTTTGATCCACATGCCTGGCAATCAGTAGGTAATGCCAGGATATATGTGAAAAATATTGCAGAAGCTTTTTGTGCAAAAGATAAAAGTCATTGTGATTTTTATCAGGCTAATGCCCAGTCTTATGATAAAAAACTTGTAGTCCTGGAAAATAAAATTATTAAGAATGTCGCTACGATTCCCCTGGAAAAACGTACTGTCGTCGTAGGCCATAATGCATTCAAATATTTTGAAAAGGCATATGGCATACATTTTCTTTCCCCACAGGGGATATCCACCGAATCAGAGGCCTCAGCCGCTGATGTTGCCGGTATCCTTAAGAAAATTAATGAAAATAACGCATCAGCGGTTTTTTCTGAAAATATTTCAAACCCACGTCTGGTCGAGCAAATTGCTAGAGAAGCTGGCCTTAACGTGGCTGGAGTGCTTTATACAGACGCCTTGTCAGAACCAGGAGGACCTGCGTCTACCTACCTGAAAATGATGGAACATAACGTAACGGTGATTGCTGCAGCGGTGAGCAGTAGCCGTAATACCCAGCCATAAATACTCGCCAATCACTTTTATAAATAATGGAGAAAATTATGAAGAAATGCTTATTATCTACTTCAATCTCAACGCTGCTTTTGGGCCTTTCTGTGATGCCCGCTTTCGCAGATGAAGACGTAAGCGCATGGCGTCTGTTCGTCGCCGATCATGATAAACCCGTGGTGAATGTTATTGATGCACTGGATGGAAATAAGCTAGCTACATTTAATGTGAAAGGCCCTGCAAATTTATCCCGCAGCGAAAGTGGCGCCACAATTTTCGCTATCCAGGGTAGTGCTGGCGTAGTATCGACAATCTCTTCAGGCATTGCTTTCCATGATCACGGAGATCATGCAGACATAGATATTGATAATCCGAAACTATTACCGCTGGAACTCACGGGAAAAAAACCTGGTCATTTTGTTGAACGTCAGGGCAAAATTGCCCAGTGGTTTGACGGGGAAAATAGCGCGCAAATACTGGGTGAAAGCGCCGTTCTTAAAGGTCAGAAGAATATAATTAAAGTTAATGTCGTTGCACCACATCACGGCGTTGCAGTTCCTTACGATAATTATGCTGTCGTATCTATTCCCAACCCTGATGATGCTTCAAAAAGACCTGTCGGCGCTCGCGTTGTGGACCTGCAAGGTAAAAAAGTGGGTAACGATGTCTTATGCCCCGGACTTCACGGTTCAGCCAGTTCGGGGGATACTTTTGCCCTATCATGCGAGAGCGGCCTCCTGCTAATTACGCAAAAAAATGCGGCACCTGTTATCAGGCATCTTCCATACGCGAAAACGTTACCAGAGGGGAGCACATCGACCTTGATAGGTGGTAAAGGAATGCAATATTTTATCGGTAATTATGGGCCAGACCGAATTATTCTGGTCGACCCTACCGAATCAGATAGCTTCCGTTTGATTCAGTTGCCTACCCGTCGAGTCCATTTCGTTGTTGATCCAGTACACGCTAAGTTCGCCTATGTATTTACAGAAGACGGAAAGCTTAATCAAATAGATGTCCTGAAAGGGGAAATTTCGCATTCAGTGCGTGTCACAGATCCCTATTCAATGGATGGCCACTGGAATGATCCGCGTCCGAGAATTGCAGTCGCTGATAATAAAATTTACATCACCGATCCGTTGAAAGGTAAAATTATTGTGTTAGATGCGGTTTCTTTTAAAAAGACTAGTGAAATTAGCGTCGAAGGACAACCTTTTAATATTGTTGCAGTCGGCGGTTCAGGAAAAGTTCATGGCGAGCATCACGATCATTAAGCACCTGATGATAATGATGACAACGTTCATTATTAATTGTAAATCCTAGCATCACCTTTCATAGTAGATCTGTTGATAGCAGATCTACTTTTTTCTTTTAATAAAATTTTGGAATATATCTTTTGAATAACATCAATGAATATCAAATTCCCTTTAATTTTGTTCACCTCAATTTTCAGCATTCACTACCATTGTTGATTACATCAGAATTCTTCCTGTTTTCGACCACAACAAGTAATATATTCATTTAGCTCTCTCAAAGCTTTTGGCTACGCAACATTGAACAGAATGGGCAATTACATCCAGGTACCGCCATAGCAGCACAGGTTCCTAAAGTCGTTGTCTGGAATTGCCTACTATGCTGGCTGTAAAAATTACTGATGATGCTGTCTTCTGTTGTGCGCAACTGCTTTCCTGAAAGATCTGAACCATTCGTATCTTTCGCCTGAAATGCCAGTGCCGGAGTCGAAGCCATTGTCAGGGAGAATGCAACTATCTTACTGATTTTCATGTTAACCTCTTGTTAAATCTTCCTCTGAAACTACAGTATGAGAAAACGCATAACAACCAGTTATCTTTCGGTATGCGGAATATGCGCCTGGGTGTTATAAAATAACATAACATACCCTCAATAAAATGATACTATTGGGTAGTGATGTTCCTCTACAGAGGCGTTCTGGCTGACTGTAACCAATGCGTCAGCGGGCTATAATGGGCAGATATAGCCTGACATCACACACCTTGTCGTATTTTTGCAAGCTTAAACGCTTCAGGCCTGCCCATGTTGGGCAGGCTTTTTGTTAATGCCGTTGAACAGGATCTGGTTTATTAGCTTTCTGATCCTCATTTCAGTGGTGAATATCGACTGAAAAATTACTGTGCGGCCGGGAAATGTAACGTAGAAAAAGCAGGAAAATCCTTTGCCGTTTTCCCAAGTAATCTTTCAGGAGAGAAATCACTCAAAAGCGAAGAACGCTTGTCGTGGAGAATCTCTTCCGCGCAAAGTCGTCCGATCAACGGCCCCAGTGTCATACCACTGTGCGTCACCATGAGGTAGATTCGTCGCTTAGCAGAGATATAACCAAGTCCTGGAAGTCCATCTGCCGGTCGGGAACGCTGCCCAACAGCTATACGTTCCAGCTGTGCCCCTTCCATATTATTGAATAGCTTCCGCAGCCTTTTGTGCATCTCCTCACCGATATAGCTATCTACAGGTGCCGGGTTTGCAGGATTGGCAAAGCTGTCTAGGTCAGGACACTGAAGCAGTAATCGCCCCCCTCCTTCTGGCCGGACATTTAACCCTGGCGTGATTAAATTCGCCTGTAACTGGGTTAACACCGGCCGCGTATAGCCCAGAAAACCACATGCGATTTTATTTGGCTGGTTCGGATCGATCATTGCCAGTTGCTGCCCAAGTAGCGAAGCAAGTTCGGCAGACCATCTTCCCGTCGCAATGACTATACTGTCTCCCTGCCAACGTTCGCCATTGGCAAGGCTTATCTCTGCCCTATTTTTTTCTTCAGTTAACTCTGTCACTTCGCTTTGTGTTTTCAATTCGGCGTTATAAACATGAAGCTCGGACACCAGCCATGCCATAAAAACGGAAGGTACCAGTAAGCATTCACCTGGAAAATACCAGATATCTCCGGCATGAGATCCCACGCGGATTTCAGGAACTTTGCGCTTAAGTTCATCTGCGGAAAGGTTCTGAACGGGATAGTTCAGTTCCGAAAGACGGCTGACCCGGTCTTGTAACCGTTTTTGCTCTGGCGCACCAGCCGCCCATTCATAAGTCCCTGTCGCCTTTAACCATTGACCTTCTGTGGTCCGTTCCTGGTGTAGCCGGATATGCTCGTCAATCGCCAGGGCATTGAGATGATGATAACTTTCTGGCGTTTTGCCATTTGAATTAATCCAGGCAAAAGTCGTGCTGCTTGTCCCCGTCCCCACATGGCTACGCTCAAAAACAGTGACTTTTGCTCCCTGTTGCGCCAGGGAGCGGGCCACGGACAGGCCGAGTACGCCAGCACCGATAACTGCTATTTTTTTGGCCGACATGTGTTTCCTCCTTTTTATCAGCTTATTAAAGTTGGGCTTTATTGTGGCTTATCGCAAATCATTTAATACGATCTGCATTGAAGGTGCTGATGTTGACTTATCTTCATATACAGTCGATATATCAGGATGGTTGGTAAACTGGCCATCAAGTAAAAAAATCTATCTTATTAACATTATCCTCCAGAGCTTTGATTTCCGTTTTGAGGTTTTTCCCTTTTCCTTATTGCTATCGAAAAGCCAGTTAACGATGCCGTTTTAGTTGGTAAATCTGCCAAGATCAACGCCATGCCCCCCGATATTGTATGCAAGAGTCAGGTTTTCACGCAGGAAAATTAAATTAGACATACGGTCCTGTGAACTGGTCTCGACCCTGATTGCTTCCTCAAGATTATTGGGCAGATACAAACGAGTCGTCAAAACTCGCAATAGAGATAAGAATTAAAGTTAAAAAATTCTCGCTGGTTATGACGTTTGCTCGGCTTTGTTGAAAAAATCGAAATTTTGGTCGCAATCAGGATCAGATCATCACGTTTCTGACCCTATAGTGACATCCCGTAGCAAAAAAAAATCCAAAATCACCAACTGACAAGCCTACAGCAAGGCGCTCATCAAGCGCGGTGCTGACATTATGGCTTGATGAATCAGTCATTCAGACATGGTACGAGGAGCCAAAAACGCCTTAGCGCGTTTCATCCGCAACGTTATTCTGAGTTGGCTATTTCCATCGTATTGATGCTCAAACATGTTTTTCGTCTTACTCTTCGTGCCGCTCAGGGATTTATTGACTCCGTTTTACCAAAATCAAGCGCCCATTCTGTTTACCGGATTATACCTTCGTCAGCAGGTGGGCTAAATCCGTAAGCATCCTTTTCGAAGACCCTACGCGCGGCAAGATTGCCCATCTCGTTATCGATCCCACCGGCTTAATAGTCTTCGTAGAAAGCGAATGGAAGGTGAAAAAGTACGGCCAGAAAAAGCGCCGCGTCTAGCGTAAACTGTACATTGCTGTGAGCGTTGAAACCCAAGAGGTTTTCTACGCTGATCTATCCCTGAAAAAAGTGACTGATGCGGAAGTATTCCCGAGACTTATTCGTCAGCCCACCGAAAAGTTAAGGTGGCTTGCGCCGATGGCGCTTATGACACAAAACTATGCCATGACGAGCTGCGGCGTAAGAAAATCAGGGCGATTATCCCGCAGCGAATCCGGGCGAGTTACTGACTGGTGGCGTATGAGAACGGAAAGCAGGCTGTACCGAGGCAGAGGCTTACAGGGAACAATGCCTACTGGAAATGGCTTAAGCTTATAACCGACGCTTGGTGGGCACCTGACACTGCGTGTCATCGATAAGCATGACAGAGAGTCCATGGACATTGTCCGTGCCTTGAAAAAATGACGCGTGCAGGTATGCCAAAAAGTGAGCGTGTTGCATGATAGCCCGCCAATTAATGAAAGCTTTTACCTATACCAGATTTTTTCAAAAAAGCCTCCGATAGCCTGTAGATCCGGTTACTAATGTCATTGCTAAACTTCAATCCTGCAACGGGGGGCTCAGCGTAGTGGAAGCCGGGCAGGTTGACGAATATGGGATACCCACTTTGAGGGTCATCGTAAAAGATTGCCTCAGTTCGGCACTCAGAGTGAGAGGATAGGCTTTCCTGTTCGCCCATAAAAATAACGGTGAGATATATGGATCTCAGCTTCAGGTGAGCTAAGAAGGTTTATGTCAGCATTGATCTTTGCTGATACCGGCCTGCTTGGAATGTCTACTGGCAGATAAATTTGCTCCATGCCAACCCAATATAGTGACTAACCTTCATCGTAGCACTTAGTGGGCTGAATATCCGGCAGCATGCCGGTGCGTAGGGTTTGTTTCGCTGCATACTCATATATACCTTCCTGATCAGTTATTTATTCTCATCCTGACCCTGCACGCCGCCTGAGCTACCGCTTTATTTCTTTCGGTACTGAACCGCAATTTTTTCCTCCTTCGTTTTGGCTTCAATACTTAATTCTGCGGTGGGCCTGAGTAGCAGCCGTTGCAGGCCTATAGGTTCGCCTGTGTCTCGGCAGAAGCCATATTCTCCTTTTTCTAGCCGTATAAGCGCTGCATCATATTTCGGCAACAGGCGGCTTTCTCTGTCTATCTGTCTGAACAGCAAATGTAACTGCTCTTCACGAATGGCGATATCCCCTTCGTCACCCGTTTCTGGATTCTCCTGCAGCTGTAGCTTCATTTGATCGATATGATTAAGAACCTCCTGCCTTTCGTGGCGGATAAGCTGCCGGAGGTAGTCCTGTTGCAAAGGATTCATGTAATCTTCTGGAGGCATAATCAGGATTTTTTCTCTTTCAACGCGGCTAGGTTTAGTCATGTTCTGTACCGATAATATTTATAATTGTTATATTATAACATAACATCAGCGACCGCGGCAAAATAACCTATCAAGTCAGCCGGGCCGATTTTTTTGGCCAGGGATCGTGGAAAAGCCGCCTGCTGCCACCAGAGAATTTCCTCTTTAGTGCGTAAACACTGTCGCAAAGCGAGTGCGAAATCCTCGATTTCTCCGCTCTCGCTAATAACAGTCAGGCGGGCGCCGGTCACCAAATCTGCCATGCATTTTCCAATTGCTGACGGATGGTTGAACATCCATGCTTTTTCAGTGAATATCAGTGTGAGTCAGTACCCCGGTTTTCCAGTAGCTTATGAATTCCAGATTAATGCTTCCGGCTTCCGCTTCCCTCCGAGAATTGCACATCAGTACGTAATGAAAATGTCCCTACCTTATTATTTTCATTGTCGACTACCGGCCCTGCCAGTTTAGGATTCAACTGAGGCTGTCGGTCAAAAACGCCTGTTTCTACCCGGTAGTCCCTAGTATATATGCAACTCGCGACTTCGTCCGTGGCCCAACAGCGGATTGTAGCGGCCTAGCTCGTAGCTCTCCAGGATGACAACCGAATCAGCACCAGTCTGAGCAGAAGTCTCGGCTGAAAAATCCGAAAGGAGTAAAAATCTACGTGCTGTTAACCACAATGGATAAGTACAGTAGTGCAGAGTAATCAGATAGTTGCATTAATATTTCCCAACTAAAATTTTTCGCTAGCCCTGATTTTTAAGGACTGGATGTCATTATCAGAAACTGTAAGTTACACCGACGCGATAACGCGTCTGGCGTTCGTCCGTATACTTACTACCCGGAATGTTAGCTACTGCCACATAGGGTTTCCAGTTTTTGTCTATCGCGTAAGAAACTTTAATATCGTGAGTCCACTGATAATCTTTATTGTCTGCAACCGGTGAGTAATATTCAGTATTAGTTTTATGGTATTCCAATTCATATTCCATCCCCCAGTTTCCCGGGAGGCGATAACTGACAACAGAGGTTACTGTAACACCCTTTTCCTGTGTGTCCTTCTCTGTATTGATATTGCCACTATAACGCTTGTAAAAAGGGCGAAAACGTAAAGACCAGTTAAGATCATCGGTGAAATATACATAGCTTTTTACATATGGCCTGTAATTTGTATAACTGCTGTCAACTGCTAGATTGATACCACCCTCTAGAGCAAATGATTTGTTCAGGCGGTATAAATAACTGGGGACTACTTCATAGCCATCACTGACATTTTCATGGTAAATTTTATCGCTATCAGCGTCAGAATCACCCGTTTTCCACTTTACTTCGGAAGACAATCCGAAACCATTATTGAATCTGTGTGAAATAAGCAAACGATCCTTTTGCGAGTTCTCAGCGCTATCCTTGACTTCATGTCTATAATCTATACTGACTGCCGAAGCATTGGCACTTAATAACGATGCAATTGTGAAGGCAACTACTTTTATATCCATAATAAACCCCAGATTTAACCATTTGAAAAAAGTCACAGTAAAAATAAAAATTATTAACTACTTTGAGTTTTACTTGCATCCAACATAAAGTCATTCAGTGTTAAAATTTCGGGCTCATTACTAACAATCAGCTTTAATGCAGATACAACGAACTGATGACAATGTGATAGCAGGAAACACGCACATGGACATATGTTACCCCTTCTCAGTTCAAACCAATCTCTCTTGATAAAACGCATATGCCAGACAAGCACTTGATATCCCCCAAACATCTGCTATAAATGATATGTTATAACATAACACGTCTAAATGTAAACACAAAAATCCTTACATACGTTACATGTTCATGATTTGGCTTTCGAGGGGAGACATAGTGCGCCGGATGAAGCTGCAAAATGTATTTTAACTTAAATATCATATACTTAACCTTATCATATGACATCCCATCCCTATTTCAGGTTTTTCTGTGATAAAGGGTAAAGAACAATTCGGTATGTAACGTTATGTAAGGCTAAGGCAGTGAGTGGAGGAACCGTAATTGATTGAGACTTTTTTCAAGAATCGCTCGCCAGTCCTAAATAGAAACATTTGTCGCATTATAATTTTAGAATTTCGTTATTTACTTAAACAACTATGTAAATAAAACTTGCACTCATATTCAAAATAAACATCACAATAGATAAATCAAACATACTAATTCTGAGATATCACTAGACATTATATCTGAAAACACCATCAAATCATGGTGCTTCGTAAAAGGAGATGTATCATGTCAAATGAAAAAAACATTACTATTCGAGAAACTTCCCAAGAATGGTTTACTGTAAGAGAGGCTATATTGGTAGCTAAACGTAAAGCAAACGTTCATATAACAGAGGGCGATATTTATCGAAATGCATTAAACAGCAGGATTTATCTCTCCATTTACTTTCAGTCATTAATAGTATTACGCCGCGCAAAAAAAAAGATCGAAAATTAAGGTTAAGGCCAATTGAAAACTCACTCATAAAACAACTTTGCATGCTAGAATGCAACAGCCTTAAAAAAGGAACGAATTTAATATTAAGCACTAAAGGGAAATTTTTCTATCCATCTCAAAGGGTATTTGATACTGATTTATCCAGTTATGAGTATGTGCTAGTGCAACGCTTGCTAGCTTTAGCATTAGGCATTCCATTGCCTGTTAAAGGTGCTAGTTATGAAAATTATGGGATAACTCTTACATTCGGAGGGGATATATTTCAAGTATTTGAAAAGACAAGCTGGGCAGAAAGAATAAAACATCAACTTGAACAATTGCCCAAAGCAAATGCTCATGCTATTACTGAGAAAATAAAAAAAAGTAAAATACAGCTTAACAATCGCACAGGGTATTTCCCTTTACATAGCTTACCTGCAGACGCCTGCTTTGTTATCCGATATTCTGAGCTGGAAAAACTCATCGAAATATATTGCGGAAATAAGGAAAAACATTTAACGCCCACCCGAATTTCCACACCATTATCTCGTCTTTTCTGGCTGGCCTGCAAACATAATGAGGCGATCAGCCCACTAATCCGGCAGCCCTACAAACTTTTGTCCATTTTTGAGCAGTGGGCCTCAGATGACGGTATTACTGATCGTCTAAGTGGCGATACGCTGAAAAATGCGCTTGAGCGGGGTTCTCCTTCTTCTGCATCCTTCCCCCACTAACTGGATATTTATCCGTCCCAATACATAACCCGTATTAAGGGGTTACCCGCCCTTAATACGGGTTCATTAGCTTTTCCTCCACCTTCCGCCGTGTTTTTTTGTTATCTCCGGGCATATCCTGGTTATTTCCACTGAAGGAGAAAACGATGAAAGCACATCAGTTATTGCGTCTGAAACAGGTTGAAGAAAAAACGGGTCTTAAACGCTCTCAGATATACCTGTATATGAAAAATGGCGATTTCCCTCGCTCCATTAAAATCGGCCCTGCCAGTGTGGCGTGGCTGGAATCTGAAATTGACGAATGGATCAACCTTAAATTAACCAACCGCTGAAAATGTCTAAGGGAGGTGCAGTATTATGAACCCGTCATTAAATTATTACGTATTAACCGACGTCCTTCATGCCCTAAAAGATGGCAATATTCGTTACTGTGAATCCCTCGGATTCACTTTCGATGAAATGAATGCTCTCAATCAATTATCACTCGATGAAGTGTTTACTCTCAGCCGGGCGGCGGTTCCCTATATTTCGGTTAGTGTCCGCCATGATGTTTTGCTTCATTTACTGGCGCATGCCCGAGAGGAATACCGGCAACAGCAGCAGATTAACCGAGCTATCCGGCTAGGAGGTTCTATCGCGTTGCTTAACCACTATTTTGGCCTGACGTCTAATGACGTCTGCCTTCGCCGACGATTGCTGGGGGTCAGCGTTCCTTTTGGACGTACCCCTGACCCGGATGAAGAGACGGATGTCAAGATCTGGCGGCAATGGCAGCAATGCAGGGTGTGCAACCTCGAATCGACTGACGCACTGATTGCCATGATGCAGGTAACGGAAGCCCTGCAGCCAAAGGACGAAGGGATATTACTCACCACGGTCTGGAAACGTATCGTGCTGTGCGAACAGGACGCTGCCGTCAACAGGGGGGCCACGCATGCCGGATGAAATCGACCGCGATCAGGAATTTAATGAGCAACGACTGGAGGAGATGATTGAACAGAGTCGTTTTAAGCCAGGGCCTACGCCATCATTATTCCATTGTCGTGTATGCGGTAAGCCCATTCCTGAAAAGCGACGGCTGGCACTGCCGGGCATAACCACCTGCACGGAATGTCAGGAAAAACTTGAACGCCGAAGACGTTAATAATGGTCACAGAGACATGCAGGAATATTTTCCCTGCATGTCTCTATCATTAACTATCAATCCACATTCGTCTTTATTATATATTTCACTCCCTTGTATATCGCAAAGTTTACCACTTCCACCGCTAATTTATTTCTCTCATTTTAACTTTGAATTTATCGTTTATATACCGCCCCTGATATCTGATCCTGAAAACGTCATTACATGACAGTTACCCGTATTGACGTTAATTCTTCTGGATCGGGTATTGCTCTTTAAAAATAAGGTTCGGGCTGTCACGAAACCACAATTCAGGATGCCGCTGAATGTTCTCGCTGACCCGTTAAAACCGGAATGCAGAATTGGGATGTGAACTTTTATTTAACTTCTCAATGTATTTATTAAAGGAAAACTCATGCGAAAACCCATTTATCACGTATTTGTCACCCATGAAAGTCAGCCCGACCCACAGGGTGAAAAAAACACCTGGTGGACGAAAGTCGGCGTCGCTTTTGCCCATTACGGTAAACCCGGCCTGAACGTGGTACTGACACCCGGCATTGCCGTTTCCGGAAAGCTGGTGCTCCTTGAGCCCAGGGATGACGGCGATACGACACAGGATACTCAGCCCGTTTAACCGCCCTTCCCCCTTTTCCCGGCCCTGTGCCATCTGATGGCGGTACGCGTTGGCCGGTTTACCGTTCCGAGGCCACCATGCTTTCCACCTCCGTATTTCTAACGGCGGCCATGCAGTGCGCCGCCAGCGTTCACCCGTCTACAGCACTCGATGTGGCGCGGGTCGAATCCGGTTTGAATCCATATGCCATCGCTGAAATTCTGCCCGGTGGCAAAGGCGTGACTTCACATTTCCCCACAAGCAAGGATGAGGCCGTCAGCCTCACCGGACGGCTGGCGGCAAAGGGCCGACGCTATTCGGTCGGGCTGATGCAAATCACCAGCACCAATTTCCGCCATTACGGCGTGAGCGCCCGCGACCTTCTTGACCCCTGTACCAACCTGTCCGTCTTTGAGCGCATCCTCACCGGCTGCTACCGCCGCGGCGGTTCCCTCAAGCGTGCGCTCAGTTGCTACTACTCGGGAAATTTCACGACCGGCCAACAGCCGGAATCCGCGTTTAACCAGACCAGCTACATCCAGCGCATCGGCTACGCCGTACCGTCAACACGGGAAGACCGGCAGCGACCTCCCACCGAAAAGACCCTGCCGGCAATCCATTACCCCGCCGCCGTCATGCGTGGCGAGCTTACCGATAACGCCACGCCAGTTCTGACATTCCTGCGCTATCCCAACGCCGTGATACGCGGCGCGTTACCCATTCCCAGCCCCCAGGAGGAACAATGATGAAACGAAAACAGACTGACAGGCCCGTCCTCACTTGCCTGTTAATGGCAAGCCCAGTGCTGGCAGCAGACAGCGGGTTTAATAAAGCCAATGAGACGCTGAGCAACACCTCTACCGGCCTGCTCGGACTGGCCGCCGTCACCATCACGCTGGCCACCATGTGGGTGGGATACAAAGTCTTATTTGACGGCAAGAGCCTGCATGACATGCGCAACGTCATCATTGGCGCCATCCTTATCGTCGGTGCGTCAGGTTTCGGTGCCTACTGGGCGTCATAAGGGAGGCAACGATGGCTACGCTGAACAAAGCGCTGACGCGACCTGCCGCCATAGCCGGTATTCCCCTCGTGCCGTTCGTGATGGTCAGCGGGGCCATCGTCCTGCTGGCGGTCTATGTCAGCTATTACCTGATATTACTGCTTATTCCCGCCTGGCTGGAGATGAAGGCAAAGGCCAGAACCGATATTCACTATTTCGGGCTGCTCTGGCTGGCCTTTAAAACCCGTGGCCGGTTTGGCACCAATAAACATTTTGGTGCCAATGCCCTGCTGGCAAACCGCTATGACGCCGTCGACGTTTCGGAGTTTATTGAAAAGATGAAGTTAAACGAGCGCGTTACGCTGGATAAGCATATTCCCTACTCCTCCCATATCCATCCCCAGGTAATAAGAAACCGCCAGGGTGATTTGGTTGCCAGCTGGGAGCTGGAGGGCACCATTTTTGAATGCGAGGACGAACATCACCTGACGTTAATGGCGACGCATCTCAATAACGTGATTCGTGCATATGAAGGCCTGCCGGTTACCTTCTATCTTCACCGTATCCGGGAAAAATACCACGATGCCTTTGATGCAAATTCAGGTATTCCCTTTTCTGATGAAGTGACCCGGCTGTATTACCAGCCGATCAGCGAAAAGCCGTTCTGGCGGCACCGGCTGTTTTTTACCGTCTGCTATGCGCCCTTCTCTCCGCTGGAGAAAAAGGCCATGAAGGCGCAACCGTCAGGTAAACGCAAAGCGGTGCTAGATGATGCCCTGAAAGTAATGCTGGAACACCGGGATGCGCTGGCTTCGGCGCTGTCCCGCTATAAGGCGACGCCACTGGGGATGTATGAAGGCAACGGGCGGGTGTATTCCGCCCAACTGTCCTTTTATCACCGCCTGCTCACCGGCCAGTGGCAAAAGGTCGCGGTCACGCGTGCGCCGTTTTATGAAACGTTAAGCACGCCGGATGTCTTTTTTACCAACGACACCGCCGAGTGCCAGACGGTCAGCGGCTCCCGCTTTTTTCGCAGTCTGGAAATCAAAGATTACTCGCCTGAAACTGCGACCGGCCTGCTGGACGCGCTGCTGTATGCCGAAAGTGAGTATGTGCTGACGCAGTCCTTCACCTGCATGGCCCGCGATGAGGCGCAGAAGCATATTCGTCTGGCGGAAAAGCGCCTGACTTCGGCGGATGACGACGCCATTTCGCAGCGCGAAGAGCTGATTGTGTTGCGTGACCTGCTCCAGTCCGGGCATGTCTCCTGCGGGAAATATCACTTCTCCCTGCTGGTATCCTCAGACAGCACCGACCAGGTGGTGAAGGACACCAACGCGCTGGCGCAGCCCTTCGCCGACCTCGGCATCATGACGACGCTGTCCACGCTGTCGCTGCCCGCTGCGTACCTGGCGCAACTGCCGGGTATCTATACGCTGCGCCCCCGTCTGGTGGCCGTCAGCAGCCAGAACTTTGCCGACCTGGCGAGCCTGCACAATTTTCATCCTCACAAACGAAACGGCAATCCCTGGGGAGACGCCATCGCCATCCTCAAATCCCCCGGCGGCGGCGGGTATAACCTGAACCTGCACGACAGCCAGAGCGGGCGGGATGAATTCAACGAAAAAACGCCGGGTAACACGGCGATTATCGGGAAAACCGGCTCCGGGAAAACGATGCTGATGACCATGATGCAGCAACTGATGCAGAAGTACCGCAATCCTGCGACGTTCAGCGCCTCAGCCACAATCCAGCGGCTCACCACGGTGTATTTTGATAAGGACCGGGCGGCGGAGATGGCGATACGCCAGATGGGCGGACGCTACTTCCGTATCCGTACCGGCACTCCCACCGGATTTAACCCGTTTTCGCTTGCCCCAACCCGACGGAATATCAGCTTTATCAAACGACTGGTACGCATGCTGTGCCGCCGCAACGGCAAGCCGCTCGATCCGCGCGATGAGGAGCGGATCAGTGCCGCCGTAGATACCATTATGCTCGACTACCCGCCTGAATACCGCAAGTTCGGTATCACCCGGCTGCTGGAAGTCCTGCCGGAGCCGCCAACCACCGACGCCCGCATCAACGGGCTGCGTATTCGCCTTAAACAGTGGGCGCAGGGCGGCGAGTTCGGCTGGGTATTCGACAATGAGGAGGACACCTTCAACATCAGCAACATTGATAACGTGGGTATCGACGGTACGGAATTTCTTGATGATGAAGATATTCGCTGCCCCGTCACGTTTTATCTGCTGTACCGCGTCACCGGCCTGCTGGACGGTCGCCGGCTGGTGATGTTCATGGACGAGTTCTGGAAATGGCTGGCCGATGTCGAATTTTCCCGCTTCTCGCTCAATATGCTGAAAGTGATCCGCAAGCTGAACGGCATCTTCGTCCCCGCGACCCAGTCGCCTGATGAAATCGTCAAACACCCGATTGCCCCGGCGATTATCGAGCAGTGCAGTACGCAGATTTTTCTCGCCAACCCGAAGGCCAGCCGGGCGGATTACGTGGAAAAGATGAAAGTGCCGGAAAGTGTGTACGACATCGTCAGAAACCTCGATCCGGGTGAGCGCTCTATGGTGGTCCTGAAAACGCCGTTACGCGCAGGTGAAACCCGGCCTTTTGTGGCGATGGCGAAAATGGATTTAGCGGGCCTCGGGAAACTTACCAAAATGCTGAGCGGGAGCGAAGACAACCTGAAACTGTTCGACACCCTGTATCAGGAAGGTATGCAGCCTGATGACTGGAAAGCCGCCTTCCTTGAACAAGCCCTGTAATATTCATGACGGAGGTAATGAAAATGCGGTTCAGAGATATCATACTGACATTAGCGTTGTGTATTTCCACCCAGGCGATGAGCGCCGGAATACCGGTATTCGACGCCGTACAGAATACCGAATCCATGAATCAGTGGATACAGAAACTCCAGCAGTGGCAGGAAACCGTTACCCACTATAGAAGTGAACTTGATGCCTACCAGCAGCAATTAGCCACGGCAACGGGCGTGCGTGACGTTCAGGCATTTCTCCGCGAGGCAAAAAGCCTGAAAACCGATATTGATAATCTCCGTCAAAATGGTATTTCACTGGATGACCTGCTGAGCAACCAAAGCGGGTCATATTCGTCTGAACTGAATAGCTTGTATAACAAATATAAAACGTTCGATACCTGTAACCCCTCCAGCGCTTCACAACGCTATCTGGACAGTTGCAAACAGATGATCCTGAATCAGGCCGTAGCAATAGAAAATACATCTGAGGTTGAAAATAAGATCACAGGCACGCTCGGTGATATATCAGATTTATCAGACCGTATTGCTAATGCGCAGGATTCCAAAGAGTCACAGGACCTGGCTAACGCCATCGCGGCGAAAAGCGTACAATTAAATGCGCTGACCAGTCAGTGGGAGATGTCAGTCAAACAGGCTGAACAGCGAGCAACGCTGCTGGAGCAGCAAAAACAGAAGGCCTTTGAGCAACAGCAATTAACTGCGCCCGTTGCCGATCTGAACTCTCTATAGGGAGGTTAACATGTTAAACCCCGTATTAACCTTATGCGTCATGTCAGGCATTCTCGTCTTATCCGGTTGTAAAGAGACGAAATCAGAAGCCTGGTACAAAGAACATCCCGATGAAACCTATAAGGTCTATACGCAATGCCTCACGGATGGTGAGGCAAGCGACAACTGCGAGTTTGCGCACCGGGCCGCATTAATGTTTGCCCAGACAGGGAAACCCGGCATTCGGGAAAAATTCGAGACGCTGTTTCAGCAGGAAGCCCAAAAAAGAAAATCCGTCACTCAGTAATATTCCCACCAACAAAAACAGGGATCCCTCCCTGTTTTATCCCCTGTCTCTTCCTGACTAATGAGAGGTACCATGTCCGGTGGTATTTTTGTTGGTATGGACAAAAACATCATGGATGGACTCAACGCCGTGTTAGAAGGTCAGTCTTCTACCTACGGCACCCTAATCAGTGCGATTATCGTCAGTTCCTTCACCCTGTTTATTACGTATCGCGGGTATCAGACGCTTGGCGGCAAACTCCAGACGCCGGTTGAAGATGTTGTCTGGGATGTGGGGCGCATGTTGCTGATCATCACTTTTGTTTTAAACCGCGAGGGCTGGCTGGATGCCATCATTGCGGCCATTGAAGGGCTTAAGGACGGCATCAGTGGCGATGATAATGTCTGGGCACTCCTCGACACGGTGTGGGAAAAGGCACAAGCGCTGGGGCAAACGCTGTTTAATCTCGATACCTCCACCTACGTTAAAGTGAATGGCGGTTTTGCCGAGGTGCTGGTCTGGGGCGGAGCAATCGTTCTGTTACTGGCTGCAACCTTTGTTAACCTGCTCGCCGAAATCACCATTCTGTTAATGACCACCACCGCCCCACTCTTTATTTTCTGCCTGCTGTATGGTTTTCTTAAACCCATGTTTGATAACTGGCTGAAAACACTATTTACCGCAATCTTAACGATCATGTTTTCTGCCCTGTCTGTCCGGATCGCCATCAACTACCTGAATAAAATACTGGATGCCGCCACAGTAACGTCTGCTGAAAGCAATATGGTCACCCTGGCGGCGCAATGTTTGCTGGCCGGGATTGCGGCAGGCGTCGTGGTGTATTTTTCAGCGAAAATAGCCACTGCGCTGAGCGGTGCCGCCGTGCAGGCCGTGTTACAGGGTGCAGCCATGAGCGGACTGAGCGCGCTGCTGAGCAAATCTGCCGACGTCGCCAGACCCGGCATAAAGGCCGGGGGCCGACTGACCGCCAAAGGTGGCATGGCCGCAGCCGCGACAACCGGCAGGTTCATTGGCGCAGGTGCGGGCAAAGCCGTGAACGCCTGGCAGAAACGTGCCACCGCCATCGAAAGCATGAAGCGCCAGAATCAGCAGCGTCACCGTTAATCCTCCCGACCGCTAATTTCTTTTCTCCGTCACGCCGTGGCCTCTGCCAGCGGTGCGGCCTTCCTGAATTTATCCGATAAGAGGCTTCCATGAAATTCAGCATCTTGCTTCTGATGCTGTGCGCGCTTACGGGCTGCGCGCAGCATCAGGGCGACCTCCCGCCGGTGTCCGGCGATCCCCAGCCGGTTAATTCCCCCGCCATAATTCAGGAGCTGACTCACCATGTCTGATATTCAGCGCATCATTAATGTCTCGCGCTCTTTTGAATCCATCCTGCTGGAAAAGGAAGAGCGTTCCCGCAAAACCGCCTGGCGGGTGGCCGCTGCCGGGCTGATTCTGGCTGCACTGGCGATCACGGCCATTATTATTCTGCTGCCGATGAAAACCACTGATATTGAATTGTGGTCGGTGGATAAACAGACCGGTCGTTATGAGTATATGACCCGTATTAAAGAGCGGGATATTGCGTCTGAAAAAGCGCTGGCCCATTCACTGGCGGCACACTATGTCAGACTCCGCGAAGGGTATAATTATTTCTCCCTCCAGCGTGATTACGACGACGTACAGTTATTTAACAGCGACAGCGTGAACCGGGATTATCTGGACGGGTTTAATGGCGACCAGGCACCGGACGTTGTTTTTAATAAAGCCGAATATGTTGTCTATATCGACATTATTTCCAATGTGCACGCGCCTGCCACCGGGCAGGATAACCTGGCAACCCTGCGTATCAAGCGTACCCTTCGCCGTATTTCTGATAATTCAGTGAAAACGGACTTCTGGAATATCCGACTCACTTACCGCTATGTCCCGCATCAGCAACTGACGGACAGCCAGCGTGAAGTGAACCCGCTGGGCTTTATCGTCACCAGCTACCAGCGCGATAAAGAACTGAGGAGCGAATGATGCTGAAAAACATCCTGCTCCTGACGGGCTTACTGGCATCATGCGCGGCATGGAGTGCCGCCACCCCGCGCGGCAGCGGCTATGACAGCCGGATGCAGAACGTATCGTATAACAGCCAGAACGCCACCGTGGTGAATACCCGCCCTGGCTACGTCACCACACTGCTGTTTGACGACGATGAAGCTGTGACTGATGCGCAAGCGGGTTTTCCCAAAGGCTGGACGGTAACGAAAAGTGATAACCGGGTGGACGTCAGCCCGAACCCCATCACCCAGCCGGTGACGGACGCCAGCGGCAACAACGTCAGCCAGGTGTTCCTGCCCACGGCAAAGGACTGGAAGACCAACCTCTTCGTGGTGACCTCAAAGCGTGATTACAGCCTGGAGCTGAATGTGCTGGACCACGATTCCCCCGCGCAGGCGTTCGTTATCCGTTACCACTATCCGGCCGAGGTTCGCCAGCAATCCGCCGCCGCCAGCGCCGCACGTCAGACGCAGCAGCGTGAAAAACAGGAGCAGCAGCAGATAGCAGCGGCATTCGGAGAGGCCAGCAAGCCACGCAACTGGCGCTACACCAAACGGGTCGCCGCCGGTTCGGCCACCATCGCACCGGATTTTGCCTGGGATGATGGTCGTTTTGCCTATATCGGTTTTTCCCCCATCAGAACCCTGCCTTCCGTTTTCCGGGTGGTTAACGGACGGGAGCAGGCGCTCACGCCCCGGACAGTTAAGCAGGGTAACTACATCGTGATGGTGGTGCCGGCAGCGCCACAACTGGTGCTGCGTTACGGCACTTCGGTGGTGGGGATCGAAAACGACGGATTCGGGCGCATCCCGATAACCCGCAGCGACACTGTTTCACCGTCCGTTACGCTGGAGGCGAAATGACCGATAAACCTGTCCCGGATGAACCGGAAAAAACCACCGCAGAGCGGGAAGTGGAGGCCCGCGAACGCGCCCGTGCGGCAATGGCGTATCAGGAGCCGGAGCAGAAAACACCGCCCGGCCAGCCGGAAGTGACCCGTTTTCGTAAGGCATCCGGTCGCCGCACGCTGATCGTCAGCCTGCTGAGTCTGGCGCTGGTGATCGCCCTGGCATCCGGCGGCGATCGTCTTTTCAGTGCATTGAAAGGGGGTAATGAGAAAGAAGCCGACACCGCGCCGCCGCCCTCCGCCGGGAAGACGCTGCATGAGCGTCAAAATCTGGGCCTGGACAGTAACCCGTTTGGCCTGTTCGGGCCGCACACACAGGACGGAACAGACCCTGTCAGCCAGACCGTTACTCCCGCACCAACGCAGCCACCGGCCCCACCCGCCCTGAACAAGGCAGCCGCGCTGGCTGACGGGGTGAACAACGCCCGAACAATGCCGGGCGATAATGCACGCACGTCCCCGGGTGAAACGCGCAGCCACGCAGAAACATCCGACAGTGGGTCATCATCCACGACGCACACATCCTGCCCGTCAGTACTGACCAGGGGAAAGGATGGCCGCCTTCGCTGCCCGGATACTGCCGCGCCGGAATCGGGCAACAACGACAATCCGGGAGTCGCCCGAGTCACCGACGTCAGACGGTTGGGCCTCGATCCTGATCTCTATATCCCGGTGGACCGCTATATCCCGTGTTCGATGATGTGGCGCTTCGTGTCCGATGTTGGGGGGCATATTTCCTGCCTGATTAGTGAAGATGTCTACAGCGCCAGCAACCATGTGACGCTGATCCCGGCGGGAACGGTCGCCCGTGGCATCTACCGCACCGGGGCGCTGCAACACGGACGCAGCCGGATGTTTGTGCTGTGGACGGAGCTGCGCACGCCTGAGCCCGGCAGCCTGCAAATCCCGCTCAGCAACACGCAGGCCAGCGGCCCGCTCGGCGAAGCGGGGATCTCAGGCTGGATCGACAATCACTTCTGGGAGCGCTTCGGCAATGCACTGATGCTCAGTACGGTGCAGGACGTGGCAGCGGCGGCGTCGGATTCTGCACCTGGTAAAGACCGCAATACCGACTACACCGAAAACACCCGTGCCGCCACGGCGGAAATGGCGAAAACGACGCTGGACAACAGCATCAATATCCCGCCCACCCTGTACCTGAATCAGGGTGATGTCATCGGCATCATGACCGGCACCGACATTGATTTCTCATCCGTCTGGCAGCTACGACTGAAAAAGAGGTGGTATGAACGCTGAAAACCTGTCGCTGGATTTTATGAAAAACCAGCTGTTTGGTGATTTTATTGCGCAGGACGGCCTGACGGAAATTGCCGTTAACCGGCCGGGTGAACTGCATACCAAAATCCGGGGGAAATGGCGAAGACACGAAGCCCCGGTTACGCTGCGTCAGTGTTACGCCTTTGCCAGAGCGCTGGCGTCCTGGCAGGACGATAATATCGATGACACCTCGCCGATCCTTTCCGCCACGCTTGAGTCAGGCGAGCGCATTCAGGCCATTATTCCCCCGGCCTGTGAGCGTAATACCGTGTCTATTACGCTGCGCAAACCCTCATTCGGGCAGAAAACGCATCAGTCATGGATTGATGCAGGATTTTATAACCGGGTGACCGGTAAGGAGCGAACGGAAGGCAAAGATGTTGAACTGACCCGCTATTATCAGAGTGAGGATATGCCCCGCTTTATGGAAAAAGCGGTGGAATACGGCAAGACGATTTTTATCGTCGGTGAAACCGGCTCCGGTAAAACCACCTATATGAAAACGCTGCTGCACTCGATTCCCCGGCACCTCAGGCTGACCACCATTGAGGATAATCCCGAAATCCGGTTCTATCACCACACCAATTATGTCCATCTCTTTTATCCGGCGGACGCCGGGGATAATGCCATTGTCACGCCCGGCAGACTGATACGCGCCAATTATCGTATGAACCCTGACCGGATATTACTGGCTGAAATTCGCGGTCGTGAAGCCTGGGATGCACTGAAAATCGTCGGTTCCGGGCATGAGGGATTAATGACTTCCCTGCATGCGGGCAGCCCGGAAGAATGTATTGAAGGGTTAATTGACCGCTGCTATGAAAACCCCGACTGCCGGAACATGCCTTTCAACGTGCTGTTACGCAAGGTGCTTAAGAGCGTTGATGTGATCGTCAGCATTGATATTCACGGTGACATACGCCGCATGAGTGATGTTTATTTTAAACCCCTTCATCTCAAACACATGAGAGGTGTATTCAGCAAAGGGCTTCAATAAATAACTTATCCAAATACGCTACCCTTGTTTAAATGTGAAGGTGACCGAAATGAAAAAAGTAATATCCTCCGCATTATTACTCAGCGCTATGGCGTCATATTCAACTTCCGTCATGGCCGCTGACGCCTGTGAAGTGGTGTTATGCATGTACGGTAAAGCCACCGGTAACGGCGGCGGCAATGAATGTTATTCGGCTGAACGTGCATTCTTTAATATCGTGAAAAAGAACAAGCACGGTTTTCTGCCTGACCATACTGCCGATGCCAGAAAATCGTTCTTACTTGAGTGTGATTCGGCAGACCCGGCAATTATCAGCCAGATTATCAATAAATTTGGCCGCATGCTTGGTTAATTAACGGAGGTAGTCATCATGACAAAACCGGGTTTTATTCAGCATCCCTGGACACGTCAGCGCGGAGATCCCATGAGCGCAGCCTGTGTTATTGAGCACATTAAAAATGAGGCGATGCGTGGATGCGGCCTTTATTATGAAATTTATCACCACCGGGTTATCTGCAGGTTATTGCAATTACTGCAAACGCTGAACGCCACCGACAGAATAACGCTGACAGAGGAAGCTAACCGGCGAGGATTTACGCTGGATGAAACCAGCATTAAAGAAAGTCGTCAGTGTTATTCCGACATCATCAGGGAAATCCGCGAGAGCCAATATTAACCCCTGCTATTATTTTATTCTCAGCTCTCAAACGACAGCGGAATATTTCAGCCGAGTCCGGCTTGAGGCGTGGCGGTTTTCCGGTTTTTACGGCCCAGCACATTTTTCGCGGATTAAGGCGTGAAGAAATGCGGGCCGTAAAAATGAGGCAGCGGACAGAATTATTTTCGCGGGTTAAGGAGCGAAAATAGCTCAGGCACCGCGCCTCACCGGCAAACAGCCGCGCCCACGCGGATTTTGCCGGCCGGGGGGAGCCGAATAAATTTCGCCGCCCCAGCGAGCGAAAAGCTGTCGCCCACGACAGCGCTTTATTTGGGGGGCGTAAGCCCCGCACACCGTCGCGGCTAAGTCTCCGGCCAAAAGCCGGTAGCGTGGCGCGACCACCCTCTTTAAAGGTCAGCTTCCCTTTTATTCCCGCTGCGAGGAACGAGCAAAGGGAAGAACAAGGCGAAAGCGACCGTCTTAAAGGGGGTGGTCGCGCGTAGCGGGCGACGGTGTGCCGCCGTTGACGTCGGGGGTTTTGGCTCGGCGTCCAGCCGCGACATTACCCCCATGCGACATATCATAAGGGCGTCCAGCCCGCATGAACTGGCGCACGCCGTGTTGTGCAGGGAAGCATGCTTTCCTGCACATGGCCGTACAGCGGCCACCTTCTTTACCCCATACGCTCGCCCCGCCTTTTCGCCCAATACCGTGGGGCGAATTGATGGGGCGATGTCATGGGGCGAACTGGTGACGAAGGAGGCAACGTGATTTTGAATAAGCTGGCCGTTTCACTGTCGCCGATAGTGAATGGCGCGCTGAGCTTCATTGCTATTATGCAACAGCATCAACTGATGCTGGCGCTGTTATCGGGGCTGACGATGCCATTTTTCGCGTCGATGAAAAGCGATGAACGGCAAAAAGCCCCGTTGTGGCAAAAGCTGATTATGGCTTTTTCCATGCTGTGTTTTCTTTCCGGTACGATGGCCCCGGTTGTTATCTGGATTTTCCAGTGGCTTTATAAAGACAAAGTAGTCGCCAGTATTCCCGTTCTGGCATGGCCGGTGCTGATTGCCTTTACCGTAACGGGTTTTATTTTGCATATTCTGCTGCGCAGGGTATTAACACCTGAATTAGACAAAATAAAGAAACGCCTCGTCAGAAAAACTACGCTTGAACGGGAATTACGCACCGATGTCCGTACGGTGAAATCACTGCTGCCGGAAACGCTGCATTACGACCCGCTGGATTATATCGACCTGAACAACGGGTTATTTATCGGCATGGACCGTGATATTCAGCCGATGTACCTGCCGTTAAAAGACTGGCAAAGACAACACGCGGATATTATCGGCACCACCGGCGCTGGTAAGGGCGTTGCCACCGGGATATTACTTTATCAAAGTATTCTGGCCGGTGAAGGGGTATTTGTGATGGACCCTAAGGATGATGAATGGGCCCCCCACCTTTACCGAAAAGCCTGTGAGAATGCAGGGAAAACTTTTGCCCTGATTGACCTGCGAAAACCCCAATACCAGTTAAACCTGATTGAAGGTATTACCGCCGATGAACTGGAAGAGCTTTTTGTTGCCGGTTTCAGCCTGGCGGAAAAAGGTCAGGAGTCAGACTTTTATCGCATTGACGACCGGAAAGCGGCCCGGATAGCCGCAAAGTTTGTCATCCGAAATACTGCCTCAACCATTCGGGATGTGTATAACGGAGACTACGTTCAGGGTATTGCCGATAAGATAAAAGCCTTTTTCGGGAAAATTGAAGAGCTGGCCTTGCTCAATGCCATTAATGCGCCGACAGGATTTTCGCTTAATACGATATTTGAGGAAGGCGGTTGCTGTTACGTCATCGGTTCAATGCGCAACAGCAAAATCATTACCGCTCAGCGCATGCTGCTGGTTCGCCTGTATCAGCTGGCAGAAAGGCGCGAGCGTGTGAAAGACGTGCCCCGCCCCATTGCTATTTATCTTTCTGAACTGAAATACCATTTATCCAGGCCCGCGCTGGAAGGCTTAGGCGCGGCACGCGATAAGGGTGTTCACATTATTATGGACCACCAGTCGATTGCCGATTTAAAAGACTGCCCGGCAGATTTGAAAGGTGACGCCGTTGTCGGCGCGGTCGTTGAGAACGCTAAATTCAAACTGGTTTATCGTGTCATGGACCCGGATACTGCTGAATGGGTGGCCAGGATGTCAGGCACCATATTAGTCGATGACGAGGTCCGCAAAGCGAAAACCGATGCCGTGCTGACAGAGACTATCGACAGTGAACGCACTATCAGGCAGGCCGAGCGATTCTTTACCGACAGCAATATGATCCTGAACCTACCCGATTTTGTCAGCTTCATTTTTACGACAAAAGCACTCCCCTCTGCTTCGCTGATTTCGCCCATCAGGGTGAAAAAACGCGAACTGGAGATCTGTGCCGTGTCGTCCGCGATTGCCGCCACCGCAGCAACAGTAAACATCACCCTGGATTTTAACGAGGAGGAAACCTCCCCCGGACCGTCATCAACGCCGGATATCACCACAACGCGGCCCGATCTTTTTTTTGATGAGTCGGGCGAAAAAGACACAACAATACCGAATGCCGATAAAGAGGAAAACCCGTCATTGCTGGATTTTTAAAGGGGGAATGATGCTGATCACCGCATACCGCGAACGCCAGATGCGACACCGCGAAAAAATACAACGACTGCTGAATTTTCTGAAAGAAGAAACGTACAGCGACTTTAAAACACTGATGCTGCTCTTCGGGTTCAGAGATCATAAATCGCTGTATTCCCTGCTTTCAAAAGTCGAGGGCATGGGGTTAATACAAAAGCACGTCCTGGTATCGCGCACCATGAAAATTTCATTATGGGGCATCACCGGTGACGGACTGGCCGTTGTATTAACACCCGACGATACGCTTTTCCCGGCGCGGTTTGAGCCTTCAAAAATCACCGGCTGGACGTTGGAACATCACCTTGATAATCAGGCAGCCCGGATCATCCTTGAGCAAAAAGGCGCATCCGGGTGGATAAATGGCGATCGCACGACCTTCCTCAGTCGTTACCAGACCAGTCACCGCCCAGACGGACTGATTACCCTACCCGTCGGCACCGTGATCGCCATTGAGACCGAGCGCCGTCTTAAAACCAAAGCCCGTTATCAGTCGATCATCGCCAGCCATTTGCTTGCCCGAACCCGTAAAGACTGGATTTACGTTTTTTATATCGTGCCGGACCCGCAGAAAAAGCGCGGTCTTGAACGGCTGTTTGACAGCATCCGGCACGTCATCGTTAACCATCAACACATCCCGCTGGAAACCCGTCACCGGAATGTCTTCCGCATCTATACGCTTGACGACCTGCAACGGCTCGATTTAAACCACTGCATATAATTCTTCTCTATCACTTACAGCCCCAACTCACCCGACCAGCAGCGCAACGACCTGAGATCATGTCCCCTCGAAATACTCACCCAACATCAGAACAGACAGGACACCAGAATGAACAGAGAAACTGACCGACTTTCGGACGTACTAACCGAAATGAGCGCAAAAGCGCTGGTGACATGGATGACACATTCCGCATTGCAGGACATACCGCGCGAAGCATTACTGGTTCGCGGCAACGATTTTGTCTATGCCCTGCAGGCAAATTTTGTGCTGCTACGTGATCTTCTGTCAGAAACGCTGGAAGATATTGAGCAGCAAAGTCATGGCCTCGAAGAAAGACTGGATTGCCTGGAACAGCGGCTGCAGATGCTTCAGAAAGATACTGATAATTTGTCTTAGCTCAGACTTGACCTGGCACAACTACGACACAGGGCCAAACCTAATCTGACAGGCAGTTCTGTGCCAGATATAGTCATTCGCATAATTAATGAGAATTAAAATACTACGGAAATGAATTCAGTTGTTTTTTTTGAAAAGTGTAAGCATGAATGATTTTCTTCTATGTGCGTATGTACTAACACTTTGATTGCAATGGTAAATTACCACTAGCATTTCTGATGCTAAAGTTGCATTATTGATAGCACTAATATTGAAGATAATATGGGAACACTAGTGATACATCCTGAAATTACATCTCTCTTCAAATACTGCCCTATCGGTAAGAATCAATTGAGTGCTCTTGCCCAACGGAAAATTTGGTACTCAAAACCGTCAGAATTTAATGATCCCTTCGACACCAAATTTACTGTGAGGGGAAAAATGCATATATTCGAACAGGAAATGGATTCTCAAAAATTATCTGTCATTTTTGATGGAAACATGTCTGATACGATGGTATTCAAAAAAAGATCTCTTGATGAACCTTTGGACAACTTTAAGAGAGGGATAGAAAAACTAGGTATTCTTTCATTAGCGAGCAGTAATAATAACTTATTAATGTGGTCGCACTATGCTTCTGAACATAAAGGTATGTGCTTAGGATTTGAACGCAATTCTAACACAGCCTTAGCAGACGATGAAAAAACAAAACCGATGAGTTACAACGATAATTATCCTTCGATAAAAGCGTCTTCGATTCTAAATGAAATTGATACGTTATCTAATAAAGTTAGAATATTACATTCAAAATCCAGGCATTGGGAATATGAGCAAGAGTGGAGACATATAGTTGAGCAAGGGGATAAGTTGTATCCCTGGCCAGCAGCATTAACTTCTGTCTATTTCGGCTGCAAGACAGATATTTTAGATATACATTTGGTAAAAAGCATCATTGCTGACTCAAATATTAAATACTATAAAGGAAATTTATATAGTGACAAATTCGATATTTATTTCAAACCAATATAACCTCCTGAAAATATATCCATATTCACCGATTGCTGTCTCTAAAAGCGCCATGATCTATGAAACTTCCGCTCCTCACCCAAAACAGCCTGTCAACCTGGCTCTCATACCACAACTCAGGTGTACAAAAAACCTTAACATACAATAATTTTTGATATTCAAACTCACCCAAAACACATCACATGAGGTTACCCTCTGAGAGGTAGCCCAGTTCACGAATGACATAGGTGATATTTCTGCTAAATTTAAAATAGAGTTCATTAGCGCGAAGGCGTCAACTTAGGAATGCATAATTTATTTCCTGAAGGTCCAAGAAACCGCCCGCCCCTTTTCGGTCTTATATCAGTGTTGCCGATATATCATTACAGCCTATAACTTTGACCGACTTCGGGCGGTTTTTCTCTCTAACATTTTGAGATTTCAGGTTTACGCGAAGTTTACCGAAATAGACCATTTTATATCACACATAATGCAAACCCAAATATATTGCCTATAAATATCAACTAAAAAACAATTTTAACATTTCCGTTTTATCAGAGATGCTCATTCCTTTATAGTAAGATATGATTTCTGCATAAAAATCTCGCGCATAAATAGATAGTTCACTTTGCTTCCATGTGTTTTTATTTATAGGAGACAAGAAGATTTTCAACCGCTCCATTGCTGGCGGGTGAACACCATCCTTCAATGTTGCAATTCTGACATAAGAGCCAAAGTCATCTCGAATTATATCGGACATTTGCTCACAGAAATGCATATGTTCAAACAACACCTCAACACCTTCAACCATCTCGTTATAATTTACATACGAGTCTTCATCATATAAAACTGATTCCACGCCTTCAATGTTATTCACGGCCAAAAGATAGTTTGCAAGTGCATCCGCTTCGACTTCGAATCCAATCTTCTTTTTCTTCTTTGACTCTATATCACTAATTATGACTGATTTTTGCGGATGTTCGAGTATGTGGTGGGCAATTTCGTGCGTGAGTATAAAATCGATTTGGCATTCTGTTATGAATTTAACACGTTTAACCGAATCATTGAATAAAATAGTAGGAGGTACGTAACCAATACATTCAACATTCGTGCAGAGATAAATAACTAATGGGATAAAATGATTTATTGCTCGATAAGCCCGCGGGCGATGACTCATATGTGTAGTCGAGTAAAAATGCTCTAGTTGCCTATTAAACTCAAATAAGACATCACGTAACGCATAATTAGCTGTGATAAATCTAACTCCATCTTTGTTTGCACTGGTTGCGTTCATTCCTCGTTTTTTGACAGGGAAAAAAGCTATATTATGTAAGGATGATTCCTTTATGATCTTATTTGGTATATGTGATAATAAACGTAATTGACTAAACCTCATCCAATAGGGTAGGAGTTTTTTGGTTTTATCAAAACTCTCTGCCATCTTGCCTGATGCTGCCACTAACGTTTTTGCTAAGGATATTTCATGCTTCTGCATCGCCTTGAGCATGTTGTTAGAATTTGGTTCGTTCCAACTCATTACAAATGTATTCCTAATTCCTGAAAATATAGTTTCCCATATTCTTTGGTCATGATAATCACATGCACTTGTTATCAATTCCTTCTGAATATCAGATAGCTCAGGAAAACAACTGTAGTCAGCGACCATGAAGGACTCCAGGTCTATAACCATATTAAATCTGTTCCCACCTAGATCCTTCCTGCAAGACTCAGGAACCCCGATGTACGTTTCGGCCATGATAATGTCTATTTGGTGCTGCTTTAGCAAGATGTCACATAGTTTGTTATCCTTGGCAATTCGATCATAATAATATTTGTTGTACCCAGATAAATTTTGCATAAACATCTTCTCTTATTATATTAATAATACTATATTCCACCATTGCTGAGTCTGTCCAATAGTGCTTGTTCTGAATTGCCACGGATGATCTAGACACTTCCGAACCGTTGATACTGGTTTTCGTATTCAGTTGGTGACATCTGATCGCTCGAACCATGCCGTCGTTTACTGTTATACAACATTTCGATGTAATCAAAAATATCGCTACGGGCTTCTTCCCATGTTCCGTAGATCTTTTTCTTTATCCGCTCACGTTTCAGCAACTAGAATAACCTTTCTGCAACCGCATTATCGTGACAGTTACCGCGACCACTCATACTATCCTCCAGACCGTGTGATTTCAGGAACGACTAACGCTCATAGCTTGTGACCTGCTCCCTGATAATTCACACAGAAGGCTGTTAGCAATGTCCGTTGATCGCTCATGGCAGACCTCATGGCCCTTCAGTATGCTAACTTTGTCACAGCATGGAACATGATTAACATTGCATTATGCTAAACGATGTTTCATTACAAGTCCTTCCATGTGGTTTTATTTACAATCACATGCCAGCCTTCTTCCTGACTTACAATTTTTAATGAAGGTAAACCACCTTTCGACAGACCATCTATAAAATTAGTTAGATATATGTATTGCTCAGCAAAACGAATACTCATTTTCTCCCGCAAAGTAAGTGCACTTTGATTTGCTTTAGAACCAATATATTCTCTGACATGGCTATCACGCCAGTCAAAATCGTGCGGTCCCGAATCTTTGATTTCCAAATCCACAAAGTCGAAAACATTCTCTCTTAGTGCAAAAGCAGTTTCTGTAACAATCGTTAGATAATCGTTCTCAAACTCTTTCGCATCAGAGATAAGTTGGTAAACATCCCTGAATTCGATTATATTTTGAAAAACAAGAAGATTTGATTTTTGTTTTATTTTCAAGGATTTTAGTGTAGTTCTGATAGCTACAGCTTTAAGTTTTCTGAGCTCAGCCGTAATCCGTTCAGCTTCATTTAACTTCTCCTTAAATTTTACTGAATTACCCCCTATCGAAAATTCAGTGATTGAGGGTAACAGTGCGTATATAGAAGCCCCCAGACATCCGGCAACAACAAATGCCACAAATGCTGCGCCATCAATGAATCTGGAAATAAGTAATGCGACTCCCAGAACTAACACAGCTGTAAAATTAAACACATTAAGAAATTTCTTCATCTACGACATCCTTTTCAACTGATTTAAATTTGGAAAAATTGAAAAAATCCCCAACATATTGTACACACTGATTACCAGCAGGCCTATGTCACAAGGAATTTATGTCCGCTTTTCGCTCGTTGCCGACTATCAAGTGAAATCGTGTTCTAACAGAGAACACTGCCAGATCAAGTCTGCTCTAATGTATCTAAAAGGAATGAGCGGGCTCTTTGCCGCCCGCCCCGCAGTCTGCGAATTTTCCTGACACTGTATGCCAGTAAAATTCGCATTGGAATTATACACCCTAACACCACTGCTACTCCTCCCACCGCTATGTAAGGTTAAAGCCACATTCCTTTGCGGCTTCTTGCCCCTGCCCTCAGGCTTTATCCATTAAATAACTATGCGCTTTTGAGGCGGCGCTGACCGCTTTGAAAACATAGCGCTTGTCGTTTTTTAGCGCCTGGAGCCATGAGGCAATATAGCTTTCATGCTGCACCTCTCCGACAATCCCCAAATCCGCCATCAGAAAAGCACTTCCCAGCTCCGCCACTAATTCCTCCTCCGCATAATCTGCACTGCCGAATTTCCCTTTCATTTCACGGTTAAGGCGTTTTTTACCACCGCTCCAGTGAACCAGCTCATGCAGGCCGGTAGCATAGAAATTAGCTGCATCAGAAAACAGATGGCGCTCTGGTAGCCATACTTGATCAGTTGAGGGTTGGAAAAAGGCGTTTTGTCCTTTCTCAATGATGTTTGCGCCGCTTTTTCGGATAAGATTTTCAGCCTCCGGCAACGGGTCAAAAGTTGCATCCGGGCTGATGGTTTCAGTTGTCAGCGGAAGACCATCAATTTGCTGAACGTTAAACACGGTGAAGGTTTTCAGCATTGGTATCTGGACAATTTCGCCGTCTTCGCTTTCCTTCTCTAAGGTTGCATAGAAAATGGCTGTCGTGCCGTGCTCCCCTTTGCGCACTTGCCCGCCTTCCGCTTGCGCCTGTTTATAGGTCATCCAGCGTGAATCGTTGAATCCTTGCTCTGACGCACTGCCCCACAACAACATGATATTCATCCCACTGTAAGCAGTACCTGTCGCGTAATTTGAAGGTAATCCTGACATACCAGGTACGCGCTGCCACGGGCATGACCACGGCTTAACTCCTGCTTCAAGTGCAGAAATGATGTTGTCAGTGACAGTCTGATAAATATCGGTTTTGGTTTTGGAAAATTTCGTTTTTGAGGAGCCTGACTGCTCCAGCGGGGATACGCTGGTTGCTGCTGCGGTGTTAGGGGCGCTAGTCTGGCTATGCAGGGAAATAGTCATGTTTTTTCTCCGTCAGTGGTGTGATTTTCGTCTTCGTATCGCCTGACGGTTCGCTTTCCCGGCACCGTTCCGGCCAGCAAGGGCGCAGAATGCGTGCTATTTACCCTTGCGGGACGGGTTGTGTTGGGAAACGATTAACCGGAAGCTGATACGAGAACGGAAGTCACCCGGAGAAAAAGCTGTCACTGCATAGGCGGGCGTAGCGCCCCTTGGTTCGCAGCGGTGAAATAGGTGGAGGGTTGAATTTAGCGATGTTAGTTCAAAGCTGAACTGGCAGTATTTTGAGGTAGACCACATAAGATATGGCAGTCTGAATTGCGAGAGGCGGGAACGTTCGAGGCTAATAGACTAGGAATAAAGCTCCACCCAAAGGCTGTGTTTTCAGTAGGATCGTGAACTCTGCTCAGTAAACAGGTAAGTTTTGCAGTCATTGTAAAGTCCTACAATGTCTACAGCTATGTGGCTGTTGTTTACATGTTAACGCAACAATACCCCCGAGGTTTCGCATTAGCCTGTCTTAAGCATTACCAGCCGACTTTGGGCATTTAGCTGATAGCGAATGATTTTATCGATGAAAACCAATAGGCTAAATTTGGTCATGTTTTGGTTTTAACCCTCGCAATATAGAAGTATTATTTTAAGATTAATCTACTTCCACCTGCTTTCCCTCGCCATTTTTCGGCGTATGTGAAAAGTCATCTCTAAGGTTATTGCCCATGGAGTTATGGATATTTATAGCGGCGATTTATGTAATTTATCTATTGTTTTTCAAAAAGAAAAAACATAAATCTGCAGGATCTTATCCTTCCAAAACCGTGAAAGCGCCACCTAAAGAATGGCTTGCTGACATCAAGAAAAAAGAGGCTGTTGTGAGAAAAGATGACAGTGAAGATGATGATCTGGCAACTTTTACACTGGACAGCGGCCGGAGTGTCGAATACAGAGTAACAACGATTCAACCACAGAATCCCCCTAAAACTACTGGTACTTTGGCTCGATGGGTGCTGCCGGGTGAGGTGACTACTGTGGGTGGTGTGAAGATCACCGATGGTAACTTCTACTTCGGACAGCGGATGAAGCCCGCCGGGCAAAGCATGAGCGGCTATTATGATGATGGCAGCGAGGCATCATTAATTGACGGCACGCTTAAGATATACCCAAAACCTTATCTTTACGAAGATAACTCATTGGGATACTGGCCCAGTTATTCCTCGCTTTCACCTGATGCGCGCGGCGCGTATCTAAACTGGCTGGCAAGTGACAGGCATGATGCAGCATGCCCTGTAGGTTACGTTTTTATCTATCTGTATGGCCTGGAAAGAAAGGCACTGGTTGACAGCCGAGATAATAATACTTCTGGCGCTGAGTTCCGTACTCTATTTAATGAAGTATGCCGGTTACGAACGGTTTTCATTGAAAATCGCTCCTTCCGGAATTACTCGTCCCAGTTACTGGAAGCAATGTCTATTCTGCGCCCGGACGTTGGCCTGGTCGATGTTCTTGACCGTGATTTGAGTTCCAGCAAAGATATGCTGTTTAAGCTTGCGCTGGCAAAGGCTGTGGATGCTGGAGTTCCTGTGTCAGCCGATCTGGCGCTAACGTGGGTAACAAACCACACGGAGTATTCGTTACGAACTCCCGCTCGCCGCTGCGCGAAAGAATTTGCTGCACTTTTCAAACGGCGCTATACCCTCAAATACGGTGAGGGTATGGTTGTCAAACCTAATAAAACGCGACTGCGTCTGGATTACACCCCTGCAAGTCCCAGCTTGCGCGGCGTTCGACTTCCTGTACCAGACTTGCCCGACCCTAGTGCATTGAAGGGCCCAGTCCAGAAAATCATGACGCTTGCAGAGATCTGTACAGATGAACTGGATGCTTACAGCCGCTATCTTGGAAGGAAAGGTACGTCAGAAAATGATACTGCGGCAATTATGTTGCTGCCAGTGGAAATCATTAATGAAAGCGCAGGAAAAGTTTTAAGTACATTCAAACGCTGGGCTGATGAAGTGATCGCGAGTCGCATGGGGTTAACCACCGTTGCTGACTTCTGGGCATATATGGAAGCCAAGTGTCCGGCGAAAATCAATAAAAAAGAGGCCGACCTGATGCAGGCCTTTGCACTGAAAATGGGCTACTGCCTGGCACCTGATCCGCTTTACCACCATGTGAAAGCAGAAGCTGACGGCGCACTGGTTTTATTTGCCGCTGGTGAGGGAACGCGCTTACCACCATCTCCGACTTTTATCTCAGCGGTGATGACGCTAAGGCTGGGCTCAATGGTGGCCTTAATCGACAATAGCCTAGATCAGGCCGAGCAGAAAGTGCTGGAAAATGCTATCGACCATAATTCTGGCCTTAACGAAGATGAAAAACGCTCTTTACACGCGTATTTGACATGGCAGCTTCATACCCCGGCAAACATGACTGGAATGAAAAATAGAATAGCGCTGCTGAGTACGATGGAAAAATCAGCAGTAGGTAAGGTTATCGTGGGGGTCGCCTGCTCGGATGGCAGAATTGAGCCTGCCGAAATCAAGCAACTGGAAAAGATTTATTCCAGCTTGGGATTAGACCCTTCAACTATCTCCGGCAACATCCATCAGCATTCTACGGCAGAGGTTACCCAGCTGTCGTCTGCATCAGAGAGCCCTAGGGCCGCTGAGTTCACGCTGGACGCCAGCGTGCTGTCTCGCCATGAGTCGGCCACAGACGATGTCCGTAAATTACTTAGCGCGATTTTCACCGAGGACGATCCGGAATTGCGTGAGAGCACTCCCGTAGCCGGGGCGCAGGATGGTGGCCTTGATAATACACATAGCCAGCTTTACCACAGGCTTCTGGAAAAGGAACAATGGCCTCGTAAAGAGGCGACAGAACTGTGCGAGAATTTTAATTTGATGCTCAACGGTGCACTAGAGGTTATTAATGATTGGTCCTATGCGGTGGTTGATGCACCAGTGCTGGATGACGCCAATGATGATATCTGGGTAGATCTGCAAATTGCCAAAGAATTAGAGGGATAGTTGATGTCTGTGACACGCATAAGAGTTAAAGAACGGGATGCTATTATCCAATCACTGAAGTCTGGTGTAACGCCAAGAATAGGCATTCAGCACATTCAGGTGGGCCGGATGCATGAGATAACGGCCCTCCACCAGGATATTGAGCGGATAGCGGACGGCGGCGCAAGCTTCAGACTTATCATCGGTGAATATGGATCAGGCAAAACGTTCTTTATGAGCGTAGTACGTTCTATTGCACTTGAAAAAAAGCTGGTAACAGTCAGCGCAGACCTTTCCCCCGACAGGCGCATTCACTCATCGGGAGGTCAGGCGCGCAATCTCTACTCAGAACTTATGAAAAACATGTCCACCCGCAACAAACCTGATGGTAATGCGTTACTCAGTGTTGTGGAGAGGTTCGTCACGGAGGCGAGGAAGGAGGCTGATGCGGATGGCACTCCAGTCTCGTCGGTTATTCACCAACGCCTGGCTGCTCTGTCAGACATGGTGGGGGGATATGACTTTGCTAAAGTCATCGATGCCTTCTGGCGCGGACATGAACAGGATAGCGAGACGTTAAAATCCAATGCCATTCGCTGGCTGCGGGGCGAATACACCACAAAAACCGATGCCCGCAACGATCTCGACGTCCGGACGATTATCTCAGATGCCTCGTTCTACGATTCATTGAAGCTGGTAAGCCTGTTTGTCCGTCAGGCAGGCTATGCCGGATTACTGGTCAACCTCGACGAGATGGTAAACCTTTATAAGCTGAACAACACTCAGGCGAGGACGGCGAACTATGAACAGATCCTGCGGATCCTGAATGACTGTCTGCAGGGTTCTGCAGAGAATATTGGTTTTGTTCTTGGAGGCACGCCAGAATTCTTGTTTGATCCGCGTAAGGGGCTTTACAGTTATGAGGCGCTGCAATCGCGTCTGGCGGAAAATCGGTTCGCTCAGAAGGCAGGTGTGATTGACTACTCGTCACCCACGCTACATCTTGCCAGCCTCACCCCAGAGGAATTGTATATTTTACTGAAAAATCTTCGCCATGTTTATGCAGGCGGAGAGCCCGAGAAGTATCTGGTATCGGATGATGCACTTACCGGTTTTCTGCACCACTGCAGTAAAACCATAGGGGATGCTTACTTCCGTACCCCCCGAAATACCATCAAAGGTTTCCTGGACATGCTGGCCGTGCTGGAACAAAACAGCTCGATAAACTGGCAGACGCTAATCTCGGGTGTGGCAATTGAAGATGACAGGCCCAGCGATATGGATGACGGCATTGCACAGGATGAAGATGATGATGACGGCCTGGCCAACTTCAAATTATGAGCAGCGCTTACGATAGTCTCGATCCACGCGTTCGTAAGTGGGTTTATAAGCAGGGCTGGTCTGCCTTAAGACCCCTACAAGAGAGCGCCATCCCGGCAGTTTTAGCCCGTGACCGGGACGTGCTAATTAGTGCAAGCACTGCAGCGGGTAAAACAGAGGCTTTCTTTCTGCCTGCCTGTTCAGCAATTGCAGGTATCACTAACGGGTTTGGTATTGTTTATATCAGCCCACTTAAGGCGCTGATTAACGACCAGTACCGTCGTCTTGAGAGCCTGGGCGAGGCGTTAGATATGCCGGTGACACCCTGGCACGGTGATGTACCACAAAGCATAAAGAAGAAAATCCGCACTAACCCGTCTGGCATCTTGCTTATTACACCGGAATCACTTGAGTCTTTGCTCATAAACTCACCGGGCTGGCTCAAACAGGCGTTCTCGCCAGTGGCCTACATTGTTATTGATGAGTTTCACGCTTTTATTGGTTCTGAGCGCGGCATGCAACTACTCTCGCTTCTCAACAGAATTGATCATGTGCTGGGACGTCATGCGAATCCGGTTCCCCGCGTTGCATTGAGTGCTACGTTAGGAGAACTGGATAAGGTGCCTGAACTGTTGCGTCCGGATAAGCGATTGTCCTGCGAAACTGTGACAGACAATAATAGCTCGTCCACACTGCAGGTGCAGGTCAAAGGCTATCTCGAGCCAGTGACTAAAAAGGGAGAAGAACCTCAACGCTCAGCAGAAGAACAGGTCTGCGCTGACATCTTCAGACTCTGCCGTGGCGACTCCCATTTAGTCTTTGCAAACAGTCGAAAGCGCACTGAAAGCATTGCGGCGACGCTGAGCGACATGTGTGAGGAAAATGTTGTTCCGAATGAATTCTTTCCACATCACGGATCCTTGTCCAGGGAATTACGCGAGACGCTTGAAGCCCGCCTACAGCAGGGGAATTTGCCCACAACAGCAATCTGTACCATGACGCTTGAGCTGGGTATTGATATAGGTAAGGTGCAGTCAGTTATACAGGTCACTCCTCCGCATTCCGTCTCCAGCTTGCGTCAGCGTATGGGCCGGTCAGGGCGACGCGATTCTCCATCGGTTCTGAGAATGCTGATCTCTGAACAAGAACTTACCGCAACCAGCAGCATTGTAGATCACTTGCGGCTGCAGCTTGTCCAGTCGATGGCGATGATCAGATTGATGATCTCTAAGCGATGGTTCGAACCAGCAGATACTCGCCAGATGCACTACTCCACACTGCTGCACCAGATTCTTGCGATCACCGCACAATGGGGCGGAGTTCGAGCCGATCAACTTTGGACGCAATTATGTCAGACCGGTCCGTTCCGAAACATTGACGTAAATGATTTCAAAAGTCTGCTTAAGTATATGGGGGCAAAAAGCCTCCTCACACAACTTGCTAGCGGAGAAATGGTTATCGGGGCTGAGGGGGAAAAACTAACTAACCATTATACGTTTTACGCTGTGTTCAATACTCCAGAAGAATTCCGCATTGTCACAGGAAACCGAACCCTTGGCACAGTGCCTGTGGACTCCCCTCTTCTGCCTGACCAGCATATAATCTTCGGTGGACGACGCTGGAAAGTGACACAGATCGAGGTGGAGAAAAAAGTTATCTATGTTGAGGCGACCAAAGGAGGACAGCCGCCACAGTTTAGTGGTGGGGGTATGTCTGTACATGATGTTGTTCGCCAGGAGATGCTCGCTATCTATAAGGAAAATGATTACCGCATAGCCATAGGTAGCAAGAGAGTCGATTATGCAGATGCCACCGCCAGAAGTCTCTTTGCAGAAGGCTGTAACAACTTTAAGCGTTACAATCTGCAAAACTCCCATTTTATTTCCGACGGCCAGCGTAGTTACGTTCTCCCCTGGATGGGGGATAAAGTCGTTAATACGATAACGGCCTTGCTCATGCGTAGCAGCTTCAAAGCCAGTTCATTTGCCGGTGTTATAGAGATAGAGCACGCAAGTTTATCATCGGTCCAACATGCGCTAAAAGAAATGCAGTTGTCGGGCTTACCTTCAGCGTCTGAGCTCGCTGCAAATGTTCCAGAAAAATATCTGGATAAATATGACGATTACTTGCCGGAGTCCCTACTTACGAAAGGATATGGGGCAAAGGCGTATGACATAGAAGGCACGCAGATCTGGCTACAGAACAATATGCTGTAATCTATTTTCATAATAAGGGTGTAAAGAAATTATTTACACCCTAAATTATTTGCTCGCTGATTTTTTATTTCCCTGTAGATTTACTCGGTTTTAGCCCCGGTGTGTTACCGGGAGTATCCTTATTATCACGCCGACGTTTATCAGGTTTTCCTGTCGATTTAGCAATTGGTTTAGGACCAGGTTTAAGAGCCATGATAGTTATCCTTTAACGGTTTGAGAGGGAAGCCCTCTATATCGATATGTGGGATGTAATAACAGTTTTCAATCGAGGTGAACTGCCTTCCAACGATTAACTCGCTATTGTGTGAGCTATGTTCAATATTGGCACAAAACTGCCCATGGCAATAACGTGGTGCATGACCCTCGCCAAAAATCCTGCCCCATTCAGAAACAGAATTCCGTCATGATAAATGCTCCCCGAAACGGATGCAGGACCGATGAAAAAGTCACGATCTATCGAAGAACAGATTGTCTTTGCTCTGAAGCAGGTCGAGCTGGATATGGCGGTGCGGGAGTTCTGCCATAAGCTGTGGCAGGTCACTTTTTTAACATGGGTTATTCATACTTTTTTTCATTGGCTAGCTAAATATTAATATTTAGAAAAGGCTGCTCAATTAGCAGCCCGAGGCATTACAGTTTGAAAAACTTATCATCTTGAGATAGTTCCAAAATGATGTAGCGTTTATACTTTCGGTAATCTTCTTGAGCTAACTTATCAGACAGCATAGATACAATATGTTGCCCTGATAGTTTAATCGACTCGTCAAACATTTTTCGAACGTGTTGAATATCGATTTCATCAATGGAATCGTGCATTACAAAGTTAGGCCTTAAAGCTTGTTTGTCACAAACGGTCTTAATGTATGCCAAGTCAAACGTAACAACTTCAAGTCTCTTTAACCCGCCTTCGTTGTTTGACTCTACATCGTCTACATGTGGGGTGCATTCACCTTTTTCTTGATCTAAATGGAGACTGAAGTTGTACTCAACACCATAAAAACCAAGAGTGTAGTTTTTGAAGTTTTCGATGTATTTCTCTTCAAATGAGGTTACGTTACTAAGCTCAGTTTCCAGTTCCCCAGACAACTCAGTTAAGCTTTGCCTTTCAAGTACCAGTTTTGAATCGATATCATTTTTCTTGTCAATGATGGCTGTAAGCTTAGCTAACTCTTTGTCTAGCTTACCAATCTCCTTCATTGTGTCAGAAATCTCTTCTATTTTCTTTTTTGATTTAAGTTCGTCGAAAAGACTCTGCTTCTTATTATTTAACTGACCGAATTTTACAGTTACTTCTTCATGTTTCTCTTGAAGCTCATCTAACCCATCAGAAACAAATTCACGCTTAGTATTTAGAAGATGCTCATGGAACGTTAGTGCTTGTCGATAGTCCTCAAGCGTGGATTCTATCTTAACCGATGCGTATTGATAAATTGTCTGTAATTCATTTAGCAAATAATGATGTGCGTTAGCCTTGAGTATTTCATTGGTTTTGAAAATGTTTTTTATCTTTAAATCTAACGATAGTATTTCATCAGATAAGGAGTTTTGCTCATCATCAATCGCGTTGATTTTAGATACGATCTCTAGCTTATCGATCCCTTTTTCAGACGACAAGAGAGACTTTTCCAACTTAGTAAGTTCTCGTTTTATTTTGGATATCGAACCGACAATCTTGTCTTGAGAAATAACGCTATTGAATGCTTTCAGGTTTCTTTCATAACTTTTGATAGTGGTTTTTAACTTATGGACTTTAGTGAGTATTTCTGTATCATTAAAGTTAAACAAATATAAAAAAACAGTATTTACATCCGACTTGGAAACATTTCTTCCGTTATCAAAGTTAACTGTCTTTGTCATACGGTGTTGCGTTGTTCGAAAGAATTTCGGAGCAAGTTTTCTGATTGTTGGCTTAGTGGAATAAACGTTAAATATACTACCCATGATATGATAAATGTATTCTTTGCTTGTTACTTCCTTCCCATTCAAAATGTAGCTTTGCAGTTCTACATCAGTAGAAAGTCTACGTTTGATGACGCTGCATTGATTATCTAAACCTATATACTCTAGTGAAACATACACTTCACTATCAGTAAAAAGTTGTTCAATCTCTTGTTTTGGTGTTTGAAACTCATCGTCAATATAGATAGGATTAATTGAACCATCAAACAAATAGTCTAGAATTCTTCCTAAGGTAGATTTACCTACGCTATTGCCAGGTGCATCAGATTTTTTTTTGCTTGTAATGATGTTTAAGTTGTCGAAAAATGGTATCTCTCGCCTTACTTCACCGTCTATCTCTAAGATAAATCTAAGCAACTTCATTGATAAAAACCTCTTTGCCATCGTAGCCAATTGCAGAAATAATATACAGCCAGTCCAGCGCTAAAATTATGTGGTCTACAGAAACAGAAAGTTCTTGGGCCCCAACTTTCATTAGTTGAGTGATTGTAATACGTTCTCTTCTACACCCATGAAGTTTTTTAAGAATAAAGCCACCGATGTAGAGCACGTTCATCTCTGGATGAGAGCCTTTAATTGGTAGCATTATTAGGATTCTCCAAGACACAGCATTCAACAAATGCATGTGCGACAACAACGCTTAAGCCAATTTCTACTTGTTCTTTGTATTGAGTTACATTAGCTGAATTGTAAACGAACTTCCTCAGTTGTTTAATTACATCGCTGATGATTTCGTCAGCATGCTGTCGTACTTGTGCTATGTCTGGCTCAAAAGAATCGATTTCATACTTCTCAAGCGAATTGCAGTACATTTCATTCAGCAACTCCATAGCTGATTGTTTTCCGTTGATTATATTTTGTTCTGCAAGAAAATAGGCTCTTTCAATATGAGATGAGTATGATTTGTATCGCAAGACTATGCGACGTTTGGTATTAAGCATATTGTGTTCTATTTTTATAGCAACACTAGCAGGAAAAGACCGATCACTGCGGTCAATCTTCACTTTAGCTGACGCAATATCACCAATGATAACGTTGATAATAGAGTCGACATTGTTTTCTGGAGCCCCCACATTGTAGAAATCCCCTTCGATCTTTTGAATGTCAAATCTTGTTTCACACATAGACAAGCCCAAGAGTATTATTTGTTGTAAATAAAGTCGCCTTTTATTACACCTTGGTTAAAGTTATTTTTACCATGTTGATGCACTTCTTGATAGTTATCGTGAATATCATTTTGTTCGAATTTGATTATTTTTTGTTCAAGACTTGTATTCTGGATCTTCAATTCGTTATTAGATATTTCTAGGGAAGCGTTATTTTGCTGAAGAGTATTGTTTTGGACCTTTAGATCGTTATGCGTGATGTTTAGATCATTGAATTTATGTTTAATCTTTGTCACATTATTTTTTTGGACAAAGGCATAGATGCAGCTGACGACTGTACATGCCCAAGCGATAGCTACAAAAGGTGCACTGCCAAAGATTTCCCAAAATTCTTGCATTTGTTATCTCGACTTATAGCCATATGAACATACATTGTACAATTCATAAGTGTAGTGTTCCACTAAAAGGTGCATAACTCGCTAATAAATATAAAAGTGTTTATCTAGTCACCAATCTGTTTCACATTGAAGCCAGAGTATCAAAGAACTTAGGTTGATTTTGACCCGCTGAATCGCTACGGGTTCAACAGACGCCTCAGAGTCATTTAAAACGACTTAAAAAGAGTAGTTCATGAGAGGTAATCAAAGTGATAGGTGACCTTATCAGAACCTACGGCGAACAAATAGAATCCTTATTCGATACGCTTCCGGATGCAGACCTGTTCAAATCACTTCCAGGCATGGGGCCGTGTATGAACCCCAGAATGCTTGCAGCATTTGGTGATAACCGCAACCGCTTCAACAGTGCCGAAGAAATTCAAAACTACGCAGGCATCGCGCCAGTAACCGAACGAAGCGGTCAGAAATCTTGGGTACGCTGGTATTGACAGTGTGCGAGATTCGTCCGACAGACATTCGTGGAATGGACTGCGAAGACGGTTAACACATCATACTGTGCAAAACTTTATTACCAGGGCCAGCGAGAAAAAGGGAAATCGCATCAATCAGCTATCCAGGCTCTGGCGTTCAAATGGATAAGGATCATTTACCGCTGCTGGAAGACCAAAAACCTGTACGACGAAGCTACATATTTGCTGGCACTGGAAGTCGCCCTTACTGAAGCCGTAAAAAGCTTGTCGAATGTCTCAGGCCATGAAACGGACATTAAACCAATAAATAATCTGTCCCCTTTTCCGTCTTGGCGAAGATTACTACTTACTCACTAACCAATAGGCTCTTGTTGCACCACCCTGCATGGCGTAAGAGATTCCGAATGACATTAGATCTGCGAGATGAGCATCGATTTCAGCATTGCTTATCCCTGGCTGCACTCCCACTACAGTGAACCCAAGTTGAGTTGCACGAGTGGCGTCAAGTCTATCCTTGAGTGTCTGCAGATCACCCACTACAAACCTAGACGGCGACTTGAAACGTTGACCCATTCGATCCGCCATATGTGCAAGGAGTACAGATACATCGCAATAGAAAACGGACTTCACTAGCTGGCCAGCAACTTCGTACACATCATCCACTCGCCCCCCGCTGGGAGCGCCACCAGCTCCTTTACAGTGGTACAACGTGATGTCCACATCGCCATTGGCCTCCACGGTTACCGCAATGTAGTCGGCTGCCTCCCCAGAACGGTGGTCGTAAAACAATGCGACTACGTTAGGGAGGCCAAGCAGGTACTGTTCGAGGTGTTCCTGTACAGTCCTTTTACCCTGTAGCTCTGCGCGCTGTTCCCGTGCTTTTTCAGTGTCGTTGTCGATGACAAACTCGACCCTGATTTCGCATTCTTCCCAACCAATGACCTGCGTATCGTCCTTTGTGAGCGAAACTGCCTGTAACTGCGGCGCAAGCATTAAATTCAGCCCTTCAAAGGTAGATTTATCGGAGGCATAGAACATCGGCGGGTGTTCACTCAACCAGTCAGCTAACGGCATCCATAGATCGTTAGCTGATTCGATCTCCAAACCCATATTCTGATCGAGCAATGCCACCATTCGCCCCTGAGGAGAAAATCGCATATTGGCACTCGCTTCCTCTGAGTGAATGCTGAAAAGCAATTGGGCTTCTAAGGGTCTGCAGTCAAAGTCTGCCAGGTCCCATTCAGTGAGGCGGCTATAGAGCGGGCGTTGATCCTCAGGGCGACGAATCCTAATCCTCGGATTTGTCTTGAATCCTGCTCTGGGCCAGGTCCCTGCGATCACTCGGTCTGGCAGCCTGTGCAACGTCGTAGCCGAACGAATAACATCGAGACGTGTTTCAGAGAAGGGAGCATTGCCAGCGAGTCGACCATCTAATCGAGCGACCCACTGGTAAAATTCTGCTAGAGAGAGGCGCTGATTACTCCAAATACGCGAGCTACTGCTAGCTCCGATGGTCTCTTTTTCTCCGCCACTCGATCCGCTTCCAAAGAAGTGCCCTTGAGCATATGCCCGGCTATCACCAGCCGTTACCGCACGTTCCGCTGCCGGCCCTGTTAACGTTCGGTATGTTTCGCTTTGTGAGTTGAATGTCGTATTTTTTAGTCCGACATTGAAGAATCGGACACCCTCCAAACCAGCTCTAGCACGGCTGGTTTCCTCGTAGCTCAATGACCGATAACTCTGAGGGCAAACCATGTCCATCAGCCCCAAGTAGATCTTTTCTGTTCTTCGGGTAGAGCCGATATAGCAAAGTTGGGAGTCCGCAAAGTATAAGAGCAGAAAAGCATCATGCCGAATGTTCACAAGCACATCGGATGTGGCGAAATTTGGTGGATTTTCGTCGGAGGTCAGGATTAGTGTCAGGTCTCCATCATCTGACGCCCATTGCTTCACTACTCGCAGGTCACGCCCCAGGGTTTCTTTTATCTGAGTGAAGATTGGAGGTGTGGAGCAACGGAACACGCAGACGTGCGCATAGAGCTCGATTGCTAAAGGGGACACTGCATCGTAGTTTGACTCGGCAACTCGCCGCAGCCTGAGCCGCTCAACCATTTCTAACTCAGCAGCATCGCCTGCCATCTCTGCTTGAGCTGCAGCATCTATCATACTCGCAAGATCTACCCCCTCCTTCAGAAGAGCGCTAGGCGCCTCCAGAACTCTTGGGAGCGGCGCAATTAATGTCGCCTGGCCGGTTGCCTTATCCACCCTAGCGAAACGCCCAATGAACTGAATTGTCGGTACCAATGAACGATGTGGAGTGTGTAATGCGGCCACCTTCAGTTTCGGAAAGTCGTACCCCTCCCCGAACATATCCACACACACGATCCCCTGCAGCTCCCCACTGACCAAACGCTGCTCGCAGCGATCCTGGGTACGCTTCGTGATCTTACTATCCACCGCTTCAACGTTGACCCCAAGCGCTTGATAGATTGGAACCAAAGCCCTGGCTGCATTGATCGTTGCTGCTCTCACAAAGAGGCGATGATCATGCCCTGCAGCTAAGTCCTGATGCAGTTGGTTTACAGCAGTCTCTGCAATGACCTGGTCAATGTGATGATCATCAACCGTGTTTTGAATAGGCGCAGCTCGGAAGGCGACGGGATGAAACGCCCCTTCATCTACGGCCTTCATTACCGGGTAGCGGTAGACCAGCTTCCCTGGAATTACTTGGCCATCGCGGCGAAAAGGCGTTGCGGTCAGAAATACGAACCGGGCTTTCGTGTAGTGCTCTAAGTACGCAGCCCATGTATTCGCAGGAGCGTGATGGGCTTCATCAAATACGATCAAATCGAACAAGTCTGGCGAGGCGCCAAGTGCAACCGCTGGTGATGAACTACTTGGCGTCGAAACCACAACATCGTGGCTCTCTAAGACCTGCCAATCTTCCTCCGATTGAGGTCTCCCTTCATGTCGGAGCACCGATGGGTTAGCAAGATCAGCCGGAATAGCACCAATACGCTTTAGGGTAGAAAGCTCCGCAAAGTGCGATGATACCTGCTTGCGTAGCGCATTAGACGGCTCAACAACGAGCACTCGTTTTGACTGAACCAGAAACGGCAGTGCCATCATTACAGATGTCTTACCGTACCCAGTAGGAAGGCAGATTATCGCCGGGTCGGCATAGACCGAGTAATGCGCCATTGCAGCATGCAGGGCACCGAGTTGACCCGCACGAAAGCCTTGGTTGGGCACTAACTTTTGCGCGGCTAGATTCAGAGCACCATTCGAATCCCTGAAAAAATTAGACATCTTCCCCTCGCTGGCTGACAGAGTTCTAACGTAAAAACTGCTTTATAATAGAGGTTCGGAAGCGTCGCCGTATGAAGTTTCGCGACCTGTTACACCTAACACTAACGCATAGCATGGCTTTGTGCCACTTACTGGCACTCGCCAGTTTTGTATACAAGGCTGTCTGCAGGGCTAGACCTGAGTCAGAGAACCTAGAAAATCCGCTGAGCGCCTGCTTTTGGCACAGAGCAGGCTGTTCGAGGTCTTTTGATAGAATTTCGCTTCAAGTCGACTTTTTGATGCTCGTTCTAGCTATCCTTTCTTTGCAGAGAACATCGTAGAACCATCAACACATGAAGCGAAGTGTTTAAACCTGCTTTAAATAACCAACAACTATTGGGGGTCAGTCTGGTGGTCTTGACAGCAAAGAGATTCAGGTTTAGCTTACTTATTAGCCAGTTACTGGCAAAGGCGATCCCAGTCAGAGGAGCCAAATTAGAAAAGCCCGCTCAGGGAAACCTGAGCGGGCTTTTTGCGTTTGCTGAAAGGCCACCAAGAGCGAAAGCAATAATGTGGTACCTCATCCAAGCACTCTGTAGATCTCGGATATCACCTGCATCGTTGCGTCTTCGATGGTTCCTTCATTACGGCATAAAACCCAGCCGTGATTGGCAATTTCTCGCTCGAACGCCTTGGTACAAGCGACATGCTCTTCCAGCTTATAAATCACCGTACTACTTAACCCACGCGATCGGGCCGCGGCCCTCGCCCATGAAATATCAGGCGCGGTAACCACCCCGACATACAGGTCTGGCACTCGCACGTTTCGTTCAATGTTAAGCCGTAAAATCTCTGCAAATGGCACCATCCGGCGAAACGCAGCATCCGACGGGTACCAGCGATCCATCAAGATAATGCTGTCCGGTGGCTGTTTAGTCAGCACTTGCCGAGAAATCCAGGCACGGCTATCAGCAAAGCGCTCACAAACCTCCAATTCCAAATCCAGGGTGGGATTTCTGGCGAACTGGTTAACGAGGGTCATTGTTTCCCCCCTGTAGGGATCGCTTTTTTTCTCGCAAAGTCGGATCACCTTCTTGTTATCTGCCCTTAGTACTTTCGTAATGGCCTCCAACAATGTGGTTTTACCGGCTCCTTTGGGCCCGTCCAGAGAAACAAACAGCTGACGACTCATGCTTCAAATGACGATTGATATAGGGTTTTTGTAAAGCTTGCATCGGGCAAAAACATCTTACTTCCTTCGTATGAATAGCTGCCCCTTCTTCGTTCGTGGGAGCCGCTTGGCACGTCAGTGCGAACCTAATAGAGGGCGCTTATAAACAGACGCTGATGAACATTCAGAAGAACTCCATTCCTTCATATGGCTGAGTGCGACAAGCACGGAGGCGGCTCTCAAGGTCTCCATCATGGATCTCGAGCCTGTGACCATCGGGGTCTAAAAAGTAGACGGACTTTCCCTCGCTCTTGTTAGTTTTCCATTCTGTAACACCGGACGACCTCAACCGTTCAACGAACACATCGAATTCTTCGGTAGGAATACTGAATGCATAATGCGTGTAGTCATCACCAACAGAGACTTTATCCACTGAAAGACACAGCCAGAGCTCACCCAGCGAAAGGTAAGCGCCATGAGCCCATTTGGCTTTAGGTGTGAACCCAAGCGTCTCAACATAAAAATTCAGGCTCTTTGCTAGGTTACTCACTGCAAGGGTAATGTGATTTAGTCCGGTCAACATGTAGAACTCTTTAGCAAGGCGCAGAAATATTTAATTTATATGATTTATATTGCTTTGCACATAAAGACACTTAAGGGGTCTGCAGCATAAGGAGGGAAAGCATCACAAATCTCATACCCACATCTGCGATACAGTGCTATAGCAGGTTGCTGGTGAATTCCTGTTTCGAGACGCAAAATGTGGCAGCTGTTTACTGAAGCAATACTCTCAATTGCGCTAACAATCTGCTCTCCAAGCTTCAGGCCCCGAAATTCCGGGCGAATGTAAACCCGCTTAATCTCAGCTGTACCAACCTCCTGAAAGAGCAAGGCACCACATCCTGCAGGAATACCGTTCTCATCGAGTGCGATGACACACCGGAGCTGTTCATCACTGACAGTTGAAAGGTTGAGGCAGTGATTACTTTCTGCAGGATAAAGCTCGCTCTGAAAGGCATCAAGCTCACCGATTAGGCATCCTAACTCAAGGTCACCCTTATCAACTTCTGAAATGTGAAACATCAGCTATCCCTGATTTATTTTTAGCTTTTAAAGCTACCATATCTTTTCTGATTGGCCTGCCCGCCTTTGATTCACATTGAAGCTAGCTTTTCAGGCATCCAGCGACGAGGATGATGGAGTATGAAATCTGCAAAGAGCGAGGATCGGACATAACAAACTCCATTTTTCAACTTAGCTGCATCATCCAGCGATAAATATGACTCAATTGATTAAACTTATTTCGGATTGAAGCCTCAACATTGTCGTTAATTACTAATGGAGACCATATTGTTAAATGAGGGGAAACTTGCATGGAACGGACAAGATGACTACCATCTTTTTTCACCAACGTAACATCCTGTGTATTTCGCCGTTGATAACCACGCTCTTTATCCAAGCAATTTAACGCTTCATTTAAAATACATTCCCATTCCCCACGAGTCAACTTATCGAGGCTGAATTCTCTTCCACCTATATGTTTCTCTCTAATTTCAGGTCTAGAAGCCGCCTGCCAAGCATCGCGATAAAAAGTCATGAAAATTTCGCCTGCGGCATCTAATTCTTTTATTACACTTAGCAACCCGGGGCTCGATAACTCTGATTTAATAAGCTTAGCTATAGGCCAATCTTTGTATTTTATACCTTCTAGATTAACACCAATACGGATATTATTATTTTGCGCATACACAGAAACATTCCATTGGACGCCTTCATTTCCATCGCTCATGCCAAAAAGTGGTTTATTGAGCTGGCCAAAAGCTCTTCCTTTCACGCCAAGGATTTCGCAAAAAGACTGTAATATCTCTGCATACTCAGCGGAATCATGCCTGGACAGATAACTGTTATTCTTTTTAACTTTATGGTCCTGGCTAATTATTGATGAGGATTTCGATTCTAACTCAATTATTATTCTTATCTCATCCTGAGACTCAAAAATTGACATTACTGCTTTGTATGCATCATTAGAGCATAAATTAAAAAACTCTCTTCTTTTTTGCCGCAAAGGGTTTAATTTATCGTGAATTAATTTTTCTAGTTTTTTACAATCACTAACAAAAATAGAGTGAGCAACCGACCAAATAAAATCACCAGTTGAGCTTTTATTTATCTCATTACATCGGGAAACTGGATCTCTGGTCGTCATTCCAATTTTACATACAGGCAAGTCAATATCAGAAACCTCCAGTATATATACGTATCCTTTCATTTCGTCAGTCATATTTACCTATCTGAAATTTTCAACACCACATCCTCATTATGATATGGTGAAAAATAATAATCAATTACCATAGATTTTAAATACTCCCGTCGAGCGTTTGATAGGTAACGTCCGCTTTTGGCACAAAGCCAACGGTCGGGATTCCAGAATAGCCCCCCTAGAAACCCCCTCCCCCCTAAATCAACAACGTCACCCGATCATAAATCAGTCGATCCTCAAGCCGCGCGGAGCGGGCATGCTGGCGCAGGGTGCGAATCAGGTTATCAATCAACGCATGGGCGGCGGTGCTGAGAATGCTGTTGCGCCGGGTGACGATGTTCAGCCGCGCCAGGTCGCAACCTTCTTGCAGCGCCAGCGGTTGCAGGCGCCCGGCAAACTGCGGTAGCCCGAGCAACGGTGCCGGGCACCAGGTGCACATGTCTGCCGATTCCACCATTGCCTGTAGCATACCAAGGGAATGCGCATGAATAATGCGGTTCGGATCGAATTGAGCGCCATGTCGGCTGAACAGTTGATGGATTAATTCGTCATAATTGTCTGGGGTGTAATTCAGCACCCAGTCCTGCTCAAGCAACTGGTGGATTGAGGTGCTTTGGCCCAACGGATGCCCGTGCCGCACCATCACCGCCGTTTCATAATCCAGCAGCGGCTCGCAATGAAACTCCTGCGGTGCCATCGAGGCCGGAAGCGGCGTGATGGCGAAATCCATCGTGCCCTCTCGCAGTTGGGATTGTGCGTTGGCCATCAGGCTTTCAAACAGCTCCAGTTTCACGCTGGGCATCTTTTTGCGAAAGGCCACCACGGCCGTCGGTAACACCGTCAGCATCAGCCATGGCGTGATAGCCACCTTCACCTGCTCTTGCGCCAACCCGCGCAGGCCCGCCATTTCGTTGTTGGCCTGTTCCAGTTGGTTTAACACCAGCCGGGCGTGCGTCAGCAGCGTTTTCCCGTAAGGCGTAAAGCCCAGTCCAGCCGGTGTCCGGATCAGCAATGGCAGTTCCTGCTGCTGTTCCAGCTCGCGCAGGGCTCGCGTGACCGCCGCCTGTGAAAGCCCCAGTTGTCGTGCGGCGGCACGGATGCTGCCACCGTCGGCACTGGCGACCAAAGCCTGTAACTGATGTAATTTCATCACGCCCTCTGACAATCAAAGGTTGTCAGCATAACCGAACGACGGCTCCCCGGGCAAAAGGTTGTTTGTTAGTCTCCGAAGTACCTTGTTCCCGGTTATTGAACGCATCGGGAACCGAATACTCCCGTTGGAAACCCTGATGACTCATTCGCTGGTTTTACCTGAAATAGCCGCTGTTCAGCACGAAATGGTCGCCATTCGTCGCCATATTCATGCTCATCCCGAATTGGGATTTAACGAGTTCGCCACCAGCGATTTGGTGGCAAAACTGCTGTCCGAATGGGGTTATCAGGTCACACGCCATATAGGACAAACCGGGGTTGTCGCCACGCTACAACGCGGCGTGGGGAAATCGCTTGGCTTGCGCGCCGATATGGACGCGCTGCCGATTGAAGAAACCAGCGAATTGCCCTATGCCAGCACCCACAGCGGCGTGATGCACGCCTGCGGTCATGATGGCCACACCACCATGCTATTGGCGGCGGCGCGTTATCTGGCGCAGCGGTCTGACTTTACCGGTACTTTGCACCTGATTTTTCAACCGGCGGAAGAAGGTGGCGGCGGTGCCCGAGTGATGATGGAAGACGGGTTGTTCGAACGCTTTCCCTGCGATGCCGTGTTCGCCATGCACAACGTGCCCGGCTTCCCGGTCGGCCAACTGGGCTTTGCCAGCGGCCCTTTCATGTGTTCGGCCGATACCGTCAACATCGTTCTGCATGGCCACGGCGGCCATGGCGCGGTGCCACAGCACACCGTCGATCCGGTGGTGGTCTGTGCCGCCATCGTGATGAGCCTGCAGACCATCGTATCCAGAAATATCGATCCGCAGGAAACGGCAATTGTGACCGTGGGCGCGATCCAGGCCGGTCTTGCAAGCAATGTCATCCCCTCGACAGCCACCATGACGCTGAGCGTGCGCGCGCTGAATGCCGATGTCCGTCAACGGCTGGAAGACCGCATTACGGCACTGGTGGAAGCACAGGCCGTCAGTTTTGGTGCCCGGGCAGAGATTGATTACCAACAGGGTTATCCGGTGTTGGTAAACCACGCGGCGGAAACTGAGCTGGCGAGAACGGTCGCGCTGGAGTGGGCCGGTGAAAGCCGGGTTATCGCCAACCTGCGCCCAATAACCGCCAGTGAAGACTTCGCTTTTATGCTGGAAAAATGCCCCGGCAGTTATATCTCGATTGGCAACGGGGAAAGCACGCCCGGGAATTCGCTGCATAACGCCGGTTACGATTTTAACGACGAGTGTTTGCCGATTGGCGCCACTTATTGGGTCAAGCTGGTTGAACGCTTCCTGGCTTAATGCATTATTTAATCCACTCCGCTGAGGAAAATGACATGAAAAAAACGATGGGTTTGGTTTTATTGTTGCCGTTAGCGTTAAGTTTTTCGGCCCTTGGCGGTGAGTTTAGCGGCAAGGTGATTAAGTTGGGCATTGATCCCACCTTCCCGCCGCTGGAATACAAAACGGCGCAAGGCGCCCTGACCGGGTTCGGTGTGGATATCGCTCAGGCGCTGTGCGATGAAATGCAGGCCAAGTGCGTGTGGGTCGAAAGCAGTTGGGACGGGATGATCCCGGGGTTGCAGGCAAAAAAGTTTGACGCTATCGCCTCCTCAATGACCATTACGCCGCAGCGCGAAAAGCAGATCGCCTTCTCGAGCAAGGTGTCTAACGCCCCGGCGCGGTTGGTGGCACGCAAAGGCAGCGATCTGCAGCCAACGGCGGCGTCGCTAAAAGGCAAATCGATTGGCGTGCAGCAAGGCTCCAGCCAGGAAGCTTATGCGAACGCACTGTGGCGTCCGGCCGGTGTCAACGTCGTTGCCTATCAGAGCCAACAGGAAGTGAATGAGGATCTGGCCAACGGCCGGTTGGATGCTTCGCTGCTGGCCAGCGTCAGCGCCAGCGAATTCTTCAAAACGCCCGGCGGCAAGGACTTCGCCTTTACCGGTGCGGAACTGAATGACAGCAAATATTTTGGCATTGGCGATGGTATTGGTGTGCGTAAAGAGGACAGCGCATTACTTGATGCCTTCAACGCAGCGCTGAAAGCCATTATCGCCAACGGCACCTATAAGAAGGTGAACGATAAATACTTTGATTTTGATATGTACGGTAAAGGGGAATAACAGCGGGGCAGACTAAAAGGGCCAGGCGAGTGCCTGGCCCAATAAAAACGGTTACTTCACTTCGCCCATAGCCTTCAGCTTTTTGGACAGTTCGCGACGTTCTTTAGACAGATCGGCATTTTTGATGATGTAGTCATCAACGCGATCTTCATAGTCGCTGCGCATGTTGGCAATGATGCCTTGAACATCTTCAATGCTCATGCCCGGCTTGATATACTCACTCAGGTTATCGAGCAACAGCACACGCTTCTGGTTGTCGCGGACTTTCTTCTCGTTGTCGACAATTTCGCGTTGCAGCTTATTTTTACGTCGGAACATACGCACAAACTCCAGAACGTCCTGGAAACTCGGCTTATTTGCATTATCCATCTTCATACCCTTGCTTTAGTAATACACAGATTCATTTGCTTACGGCCACAATGAGACCAAGATACAGGTTTGTGGCGCTCAGACACAACACTCATCGCCCTATCTTACTCACTTTAGCGCCGCGACAAAAACCCGAAGCGCCTGCTTCATGATCTGGCCCCCTATTCGCGCTCGCCGGCGGTACACACCTTGAGCAGGTCACCCAGTTCTTCCAACTGCTGCGTCAGCTCCATGCTCAGCCAGACATAGCCGTAGATCGGTGCTTCGCCGTGCAGGTTGACGCTGGCCTCTTGCATCAGGGTTTTTAGCTCGGCGGCGACTTCACTCAGCTCCCCTGCCACCACCGCCTGCTGTGCCTGCGGGCCGTTATGCATCGTCTCCGCCAGCGCTTCCAATGAGCGTAACGTCAGCAGTTGCGCACTGCGCAGAGTTTTGGCATTCAGCATAATAAAGTGGGTTTCGCGCGAGGCCCAGTAGGCATCGGCCAAAAGCTCCAGCGTACACACCAAATTGCGGCTCAGCGTTTGCACCGCTTCAAACACCGCTTTGGGAATATGGGTTTCTTTGCTGCTGGGGACAATCAGGCCACGTAATTTAACCACCTGATTCAGCAAATCTTTCAGCTGTGGCTCCAGGCGTGGCCGTTCGATCATGTTCGGGGACAGATAAGCGCCGTAGATCTTGCCCGCGCTTTGCAGGCAATCCGCCATCTGCATGCGCCACAAGATGTAGGCACGCTGTGGGTAAATGCTGGTGAACAACAGCGCCAGCAGTGAGCCAAAAATCACGTCGCCGCTGCGCCACAGCGCGGTGTGCATATCACCGGCCCCCGCGCCACAGACCACCGCCAGCGTAATGCCCACCAACAACGCCATATAGGGCCGTTTGCCGAGCGTCAGGTAGCCGCAGAAAAACATCACCACCCCGCACCACGCCAGCATTAAGGGGAGTGAATACAGCTCAAGATACAGCGCAATCAGGCCCGAGGCGGCACCAAACACCGTGCCGGCGATACGCTGCAACGCCCTTTGCAATACGTTGCCCCAGAACGAGATCGGCCCCATCACCACCACCAGGGTAATCAGCGGCCAGGTGCCTTCCGGCACTTCGAGCAGGCGGATCAGCAGGAAGGTCAGGATAAATGCCAGCCCAATGCGCACACCGTGCACAATGCGGTAATGGCGATATGTCAGATGTTCAAACGACGATATTTTTCTGTCGAGGCGCACAATGCATCCCGTTATCGATGGCGAGAAAGGATATCAGTTTAGCGGAGGAAGGCAGGCAGAGAAAAGGCGGATAAGGCGTCCCCTATCCGCAGTCAGGCATTAAGCGGCATATTTATCCACCAGCGCGCGCAAAATGGCGGCGGTTTCCACATCCATCACCCCGTCGTACTGCCGTTGACGGAAATGCAGCTGGAAAGCACGCACCAGTTGACGGTAGCCTTCGGCATCGGTCGCCGCCGAGGTGTCGTAACCGTACTTAGCGAACAACGCCAGCAAATCTGGCTGTGCCGGTACACCATGGCACTGATACTCATGCTGGTGACGCTGCTTCACCGCTTCGTCATACCAGGCGCCTACACCGGCCAGATACAGCTGATGCCACGGGAACTGCGGGCCGGGATCGCTCTTGCGGCCCGGGGCGATATCGGAATGCGCCACCACGTTAACCGGCGTGATATCCGGATAGCGCTGCAGGATGTTCTGCGCCAGTTGGCTGACCGCCGCAATCTGCTGCGGATTAAACGGCGGGAAGGTGATGTCTTCGCCATCGCCGCTGGCCAGATTGACGATCTCGATGCCAATCGACGTATCGTTGAGATTATTGCGAGTGCCCCACTGACTGGAACCGGCATGCCAGGCCCGTTCCACTTCATCAACCAGATTAAAAATGCGCACGCCGCTGAAGCCAGCCGCCTGATAGCTTTGATCTTGCGGATCCGGTACCAGGTAATGGGCGCTGACCGACTTGCCGGTCAATGACTGCACGGAATCGGCAAAGTTTTGCGCCGTGTAATGCAGCACCAGAAAGCGCACCCGGTGGCCAAAGCTGGCTACCGAGCGGTAGCTGTTGTAATCCATACTGAACATAGTAGATTCCTTGTTAGTTAAACTTGTGTACCACAGTCATTGCAGGATCCTTCCCGCTCAAGCGGTCGCACCATGCAGCGACCCTACAATGCCTTCGTGGATCTTGTCCACCCGTTAATGTTTAGCTAATTGCTAAAGTTAAAGCAAGAAATATTTAGTGAAAGCAATATTTACCTTTTTGCTAAAGAGTGCGATCATCCGACAATGGAAACCAAAGAAATAAGACGCAATAATTTGCGCGAGCTGATGGCCAGCTACGCCCTACAGGGTGTTAACCAGAACGAGTTTGCGGTGCTGGTTGAGTCCTCTTCGCCTACGCTGAGCCAAATCAGCGGTGAAAAGTCCTCCCGCAACCTGGGTGATAATCTCGCCAGACGGATCGAGGCTAAACTGAATCTGCCCAAGGGCTGGTTTGACGTTTTCCATGAAAAAGAGCTGGTGCACCCGTTTGATAACGTGGCGGCAGAGTCGGACTTTCAACCAGCCCGCCTGAAGCCGGTGGTATGGGAAGACACCGAACAGGACAAGGAAGAGTTTGTGGAAATCCCGCTGCTGGATATCAATTTTTCTGCCGGCGACGGCTGTTATGAAATCGTCGATCGTGAAGAGTTTTCGCTGATCTTCCGTCGCTACTATCTGCACAAGATGGGGGTGGCGGTGAATGCCGCGCGCATCATCCGCATTTCCGGCTCCAGCATGGAACCGCGTCTGCAAGACGGCGATGTGGTGGGGATTAATACCGATGACATCCGCATTCGCGAAGGCAAGACCTACGCCATTCGGCACGGTAATCTGCTGCGGGTAAAAGTGTTGATCGAACAGCCCGACGGCGGTGTCACTATTCGCTCCCTTAACCGGGAAGAATACCAGGACGAACACCTGAGTTATCCGCAGCGCAAAGACCAACTGGTGGTGCTGGGCCGCGTTTTCTGGTCGTCTTCGTCCTGGTAATAAGCCGGGCGCCATTGGTTGGCGCCTTGCTGTTATTTAAAATCGACCACCATCTGCTGCTGGATCGATAATCCCCGGGTGGACTGCACGCAACAGTCGATGTAATCGGTAAAGCGCGGCGGTTTCGGCATGCCCAGCTTAAGGATTTTGTCATTGCTGAAACGCACGTTAAGCATGGCGAAAGATCCATACAGGCGCATCGCCTTCAGCATCAGTCGTTCATTACAAGGCCCGAAAATATCCTTCAGTTGCTTGCGCATTTTCAACAGCGCTTCGTAACTGACCTGCGCGTAATGATCGCCAAGCGGCGGTTTTTCCAGCGCGGCGGCAATGGCACGGTCAATATCTGCAAAGCTGACGCTGCTCTCTTCACCGGCGGAAATATGATAAACGTCATTCTCCAGCGTTTCACTGTTCAACAGCATCACCATCGCATCGGCACAGTAGTCAACCGGGATCACGTCGATATTATCCTGCAGCGAACACATAAACTTACGCAGCAGCAGCGCCATGCTGAATACCCAGAAAATGCTGCTGGAAGGCTGGCAACCCAGGCGAGTATGCCCCACCACAATCGAAGGACGGGCAATCACTAACGGCAACTGCGGGCAGTGCTGACGCATCAGCTGTTCGATGGTCGATTTTGAACGGGTATATTCAACCAGGTGTTCCGCCGTTTCTTCAAACTCGGCGCTTTCCGCTACCAGTGAACCCGGTTCCGGCGCACAAGACATGGCGGTGCCCACGTGCAGGAATCGTTTTAATCCAGAGACCTGCGCCATTCTTTTGGCAAAGGCCAACGTACCCTCAACATTAACCTTCCAAATAAGCGGGTTATTGCCAAATGACGCGACGGCCGCACAATTAATAACGTGCGTTACATTGTTAATTCGTGTGTCCGCTAAAAAGTCAGCAGGCTCACTTAAATCGCCCAACAATATATTTTCTATCGTGATTTTCGAGAATAAATCGCCATCAATATTAAACTTTTCCATATTCTGACGAATACGTTCTAATCCCTGCTGTGCATTTTCAGCTCGCACTAACAGAAGATAGTTAATTGACTGATTTTCTTTCAGTAATTTCTCGAGCACTGCACCACCGAGAAAACCGGTAGCGCCGGTCAACAGCAGAGTTTTCATAATCCGTATCCATATTGGTATTGAATGCTGCTGATTGTATGGGGGGATAATTAAACGAATATTAAATAAAACTCAGTGGCACTGATTTATCTTTTCTTAATATTATCTTAAGGAATATTTTGAAACATCGCAGCGGTATTTGGTAACACATTAATAAAAAACAAACCGGAATAAACAAGTCCGTTGACATAGTATTGATATCAACTCTGATTTAATTCTCTGGTGAATGTTATTACCTTTACTCATCAGGAGTATTTATGAGCTATAACCAAAAAGTCTGGTTGGGCATCTTGGTCCTGTGCAGCGTTTTCTGGCTGGCAGTGATCGGCAGTATTTTCTCGGCCCATGAGGCCTTCGAGCACGCTAATCTGCAGAGCCAGCAGGAATTTTCTGCCCGATATGTTCAGCATTATCATGGTACTGCCGCGCCAAGCCACGCTCTCCAGGCAAAATCGCCCACTTCTTGAGACTCCCCCCTGAATGGGGTAGGGACAAGCGCGGCCAAGGATCCTATGATGCCCTATGATTCACAGGGAGAATAATATGGGTCGAAAGCTGGATAGCTTACCGCAGGCAGAACGTGAAAAAGTTGAAGTCGATTTACTGGCCCTCAGCGTCATTTATAACGAACGCTATGGCATTACCGTCAATGACGCCACCAACGTCGAACAACAGGTACCCGATGATCTACGGCCCTACTTTCATCTGCGCCTGAACTACTACCGTAGTGCGTAATGCAGCGCATTTCGGTGATTAACACTAACGACTCGTACATCTCGCCGTTACAATAGAGGCATATTCCCTACGCCACGTGAGAGATGCGATTTTGAGCAGCAAGGCACCGGCCACATTCTACATCCACGACTACGAAACCTTCGGTATTAGCCCATCGCTGGACCGCCCGGCGCAGTTTGCCGGTGTGCGTACCGATGCGGATTTCAATATCATCGAAGAGCCGTTGGTCATCTACTGCACCCCGGCCGATGACTACCTTCCCGATCCTGAAGCGGTGATGATCACCGGTATCACGCCGCAACTGGCGCTGGCCAAGGGCGTCAACGAAGCCGAGTTTGCGCGTCAGATCCACCAGGCGTTCAGCGTGCCCGGCACCTGTATTCTGGGTTACAACAACATCCGCTTCGATGACGAAGTCAGCCGCAATATTTTCTACCGTAGCTTCTACGATCCCTACGCCTACAGCTGGCAGAACGGCAACTCACGCTGGGATTTGCTCGACGTGATGCGAGCCTGCTATGCACTGCGCCCGGACGGCATCGTTTGGCCGGAGAACGAAGACGGCTTCCCCAGCTTCCGTCTGGAGCACCTGACCCGCGCCAACGGCATCGAACATGAGCATGCCCATGATGCCATGTCGGACGTCTATGCCACCATCGCCATGGCCAAACTGGTTAAACAGGCGCAGCCACGGCTGTTTGATTTCCTGCTGCAGCACCGCAACAAGCATAAGCTGAACGCCCTGATCGACATTGCGGAAATGACACCCCTGGTGCACGTTTCAGGTATGTTCGGGGCCGCACGCGGCAACACCAGTTGGGTCTCGCCGCTGGCCTGGCACCCGGACAACAAGAACGCGGTGATCATGTGTGATTTGGCTGGCGATATGACGCCGCTGCTGACGCTGAGTGCCGACGAGCTGCGTGAACGGCTGTATACCCGCCGCGACGATCTGGCCCCCGGGCAATCGCCGGTCCCGATCAAACTGGTGCATATCAATAAATGTCCGGTGCTGGCACCGGCCAAAACCCTGCTGCCGGAAAACGCCGAGCGGCTGGGTATCGATCGTCAGGCCTGCCTGCAAAACCTGCAGTTGCTTCGCCAGCATCCGCAAGTGCGCGAAAAAGTCGTTGCGCTGTTCGCCGAAGCCGAGCCTTTCAAGGGATCGGATGATGTCGATGCGCGGCTGTACGACGGTTTCTTTAGCGATGCCGACAAGGCGGCGATGAAGATTATTCAGCAGACCAAACCTCAGAACCTGCCGGCGCTGGATCTGACCTTCAGCGATAGTCGCATGAAGGAGCTGTTGTTCCGTTTCCGTGCCCGCAACTACCCCAATACGCTGGATGACGCCGAACAACGCCGCTGGTTGCAGCATCGTCAGGAAGCCCTGAGCGCCGAGCGGGTGCAGAGCTATGTCCTGCAACTCGAGTCGCTGTATAACCTGCATGAAGGCGATCAGGAAAAGACCGCGCTGTTGAAAGCGCTGTTTGAGTACGGCAAAGAATTGGTCGGCTGACAGAAACAACAAAGGGCGCCGAAGCGCCCTTTTTAATATCTACTGCTTAAAGATTATGCTGCGTCTTCGCTAGCCTGTGGCACCGGCAGACGGAAGCTGCGGGTTACAAAGGCCAGATAAATCAGGCCAATTGCCGCCCACACCAGACCCAGCGTCATTGAGCTGGCTTCCAGATTCAGCCACAGTGCACCCACGGTCAGCGCGCCCATAATTGGCAGGATCAGGTAGTTAAAGGTGTCTTTAACGGTACGGTTCAGCTTGTCGCGGATATAGAACTGCGAAATCACCGACAGGTTCACGAAGGTGAACGCCACCAGCGCACCGAAGTTAATCAGCGCCGTTGCCGTCACCAGATCAAACGACACCGCTGACAACGCAATCACGCCAACCAACAGCACGTTCAGTGCCGGAGTACGCCATTTCGGGTGCACATAACCGAAGAAACGCTCCGGGAATACGCCGTCACGGCCCATCACATACATCAGGCGCGAAACACCGGCGTGCGACGCCATGCCTGAAGCCAGTACGGTCACGCAAGAGAACACCAGGATCACCGACTGGAAGAACTTGCCGGCTACGTACAGCATGATTTCCGGCTGAGACGCGTCAGGATCTTTAAAGCGTGAAATGTCCGGGAAGTACAACTGTACAAAGTAAGACACCACGATAAAGATAACACCGCCGATCAACGCCGTCAGGAAGATGGCTTTCGGGATCACGTTCTCTGCGTCTTTGGTTTCTTCAGACAGCGAGCTGATGCCATCAAAACCGAGGAACGAGAAGCACAGAATGGTCGCACCGGTAATCATCGGCACCACATGCGCACCTTCAGACCAGAACGGACGGCTGCTGATCAGCGTACCGGCACCTTCGCCGTGCGAAATACCATTCACCACCAGGAACAGGAACACGATCATGATCGCCACCTGCACCACCACGATAATGGAGTTCAGGTTCGCCACCAGCTTGATACCGCGCAGGTTGAACAGCGTCATCAGCGCGACCAATGCCGCCACGAAGATCCACGAAGGCACGCCCGGGAAGATGGCTTCCAGGTAAATCTTGGCCAACAAGATGTTGATCATCGGCATGAACAGGTAGTCCAGCAGTGATGACCAGCCCACCATAAAGCCAACGTGCGGGCTGATGGCCTTCTGGGCATAGGTATAAGCAGAACCGGCAGACGGGAATTTCCGCACCAGTTTGCCGTAGCTCAGTGCGGTAAACAGTACCGCCAGCAAAGCAAAGGCGTACGCAGTGGCGACGTGACCATCGGTCAGGCCGGATACGATGCCAAAGGTATCGAAGATGGTCATTGGCTGCAGATAAGCCAGCCCCATCATCACTACCGGAACTAAAGTCAGGGTTTTACGCAGCTGTGCGCGTTGAGCCGGAGCGGCGCTGATGATGTTATCGGACATGACGCAGCCCCCCCTTACCTTCAGCCTTGCGGAGCGTAGACACGCCAAGACTTAAGGTTGCGGGGAAACTTCGCAACTTGCGACTGAATTCAAAAAGAAGGGGATTGGAAGCTGGATAACGAGTCAAGGCGGCCTTGGCTGCTCCATAATCGCTGCGACCGCAGCGGAAACCGGCGGGCACCGGTGCTAAAGTGAAAAATTGCCCCATCTTTCTTATCCTCATGAGTCACGACCATAAAGTTTTATTTGATCGCGCACGAAACTATTTATCTATCCGGATCGGTGTCCGGCCTCGCTTGGTGTATGAAACGCACAGTTTGTAGAACACAAATGCAAAAAAAATAACCGACGCGTTAAAACGTCGGCTATCTGCATTAGGGATATTTTGCACCAGAAACCCTCCTGATGACAAGATCAGGAAGGCCTGTTAAACAAATTCTTTTCGCGATCGTTCGGAAAAGCACCCTTACGGGTGAATTAATCCGCTATCTTCACTTTCGCCTATCAACTTTATGACGCTCAGTTTACGCCGCCTCAGGCATTTTTCAACATCCAGTCGATCTCGGTTTCCGTCACCAACCGCTCGAACTGCATCAGTTCATCCATTTTGCAGGCGTGGTAAACATGCGCGAAACGTTCACCGAGATACTGCGTCAGCTCGTGCTGATGTTCAAATTCGTACAGCGCATCGCTTTGGCGGATCGGAAACGGCAACCCTTCCTGCTCCAGCCCGTTGCCAGTCACCGGCTCAGGTAACGGCAGTTCGTTGTCCAGCCCGTAAAGAATACCTGACAGTATCGCCGCCACCACCAGATAAGGATTGGCATCGGCGCCTGCCACGCGGTATTCCACCCGATGGTTTTCCTGCTCACCGCAGGGAATGCGCAGCGCAACGGTGCGGTTGTTGTGTCCCCAGGATGCCTGGGTAGGCACATACATACCCGGCTGAAAGCGGCGGAAGGCGTTAACATTGGGTGCCAGCAGCGCCATGGAGGCCGGCATCAAGGTGATCATCCCGGCCAGCGCGCGATGCAGCAGCGCCGAGTCTTCGCCGTCCGCTTGCGCGAACAGGTTGTTGCCGTTGCCGTCCAGCATGCTGATATGCACGTGCATACCGCTACCGGCGTATTCTTCATAAGGTTTCGCCATAAAGGTGGCATGCAAGTGATGGTTTTCCGCCACCATTCGCACCAGACGTTTCAGCCCCAACGCATGGTCACAGGCCAGCAGCACGTTATCGGTATGCTTCAGGTTCACCTCGAACTGGCCGGGTGAGGCCTCCGCGACCGCGCCGTCCGCCGGTAAGCCCTGCATTTGCGCCAGGCTGTCGATGTCGCTTAACACTTCGGCGAAATGATTCAGGTTATCCAGCGAGTAAACCTGGCTCTGCATATTGCGCTCCTGGGTACCGGGCGCACAGGGTGGCTGCAAATACCCTTCGGAGTCTCGCTGTCGATCAATGAGATAGAACTCCAACTCTACCGCTACCACCGGGAACATGCCGCGCTGGCGCAACGCCTGCCACACTCGATTCAGGACATTACGGGGTTCAACGTCAAAGGGAGTGCCATCTTCATCCAGCATGGTCAGCAACACCTGACCGATATTATCCGGGTCCGCCGCTGACGGCGTCAGCGAACCGAGTACCGGCATACAAACGCGGTCCGGCTCACCCAGTTCCTGGCCCAAGCCTGCCTCTTCCACCACATTGCCCAAAATATCCATAGCGAATACCGAGGCGGGGAAGTAACAGCCTTTTTCCAATTTTTTCAGTCCGGAGACGGGAATACGTTTACCGCGGAAGGAACCATTCAGGTCAGTGAGAAGGATATCGATATACTGCGTTGAGGGATGGCGTTCCAAATAGTGAGCAACCTCACGTTGGAACGCGCTACTTCGCCTCTCTTCATTATGCTGTGCAAAATTTTCAACTGCTGCGATATTGGTTTGCATACATCACCCGCCATTATGCTCTGAGAACGCGCTTGCGTTCGCCTGCCGATAGGTTCAACACATGGTCTGATTTCTCTGTAGACTGCGCCAGAATGGGCGCTCAAAATAACATCCATAATATGAAACATAGCCTTAACACAAATGGTTTGCAAATGTTACAATCCTGTTTGATTATTCGCCACCGACTGCTAAATTGATAAAATATTGACCGAAAAGGCGTTAACTGCCTTTTTATGTACAGAATTTCGTCCGCCAGAATGGGGGTGGTCATGGGCAATATATTTTCCATATCGGTCACAACTACCGATATCATGCTGTGTCGAACTCACTCAGACAGGCACCTGACACCGATATTCATTTCTGCCTGTCGTCCCTACCAGAAGGAAGTACCGCTATGAGCGAAGTCAGCTTGGCGCCAGGCAAGCGCCTGTCACAGATCCGTCTGCAATTGGGTTTGTCGCAGCGCCGGGTCGCCGAACTGTCCGGGTTAACCCACAGCGCAATCAGCACTATCGAGCAGGACAAGGTCAGTCCGGCCATCAGTACGCTGCAAAAGTTGCTGAAGGTTTACGGGCTGTCGCTGTCGGCATTCTTTGCCGAACCTGAGGCCGCCAATGAACCCAAAGTGGTGATCGAGGCCGAAGATCTGATCGAGATCGGCAGCCAGGGCGTGTCGATGAAGCTGGTGCACAACGGCAACCCAACGCGCAATCTGGCAATGATGCTGGAAACCTATCAACCCGGCACCACCACCGGAGAGAAGATCAAGCACCAGGGCGAGGAGATTGGCACCCTGCTGGAAGGCGAGATCATGCTGACCATCAACGGCCAGACCCACTGCCTGAGCGCCGGCCAGAGCTATGCAATTAACACCGGCATTCCCCACAGTTTCAGCAATACCTCGGCGCGCGTCTGTCGCATCGTCAGCGCACATACCCCCACCACCTTCTGACCCCTCGGGGCGGAGGCGTTATGCAGGAACATGTCGCCAGTTATTATGCCGCTACCGCCAACCCGTTCGCGCCCTATCCAGCGCTGAACGGGCCTGTCCGCTGTGACGTATGCATTATTGGCGGCGGCTTTACCGGCCTGTCGTCTGCATTGCATTTGGTTGAGGCCGGTTACGATGTGGTGCTGCTGGAAGCTGCCCGCATCGGCTGGGGCGCCAGCGGTCGCAACGGGGGTCAGGTAGTCAACTCCTACAGTCGTGATATCGATGTGATCGAAGCGCGCTATGGCGCGGATACCGCAGCGATGCTGGGCAGCATGATGTTCGAAGGGGCGGAGATTATCCGCCGGCGCATCGATCAATATGCCATCGCCTGCGACTACCGTCCTGGCGGCATCTTCGCCGCTCTGAATCCAAGACAATGTCATGAGCTGCAGCAACAACAGGTTCGCTGGCAGCGCTATGGCAATCACCAATTGGAATGGCTGGATCAGCAGGCTATCCGCCGTGAAATTGCCAGCGATCGTTACGTCGGCGGGTTGTTGGATCGCAACGGTGGCCACCTGCATCCACTCAATCTGGCGCTGGGTGAAGCCGAGGCGGTACGCCGTCACGGCGGGCGGCTGTTCGAACAATCTGCCGCCACGCGCATTGACTACGGTGAAACGGTCAGGGTGCACACTGCCCAGGGGGCGGTCAGCGCCAACTTTGTGATTATTGCCGGTAACGCCTACCTCGGCGAGCAACTCGAACCTCGCCTTAGCCGCTTAAGCATGCCATGCGGCTCACAAATCCTCGCCACCGAGCCATTGTCCAGGGACATGGCGCTGTCGCTGCTGCCCAATAATTTCTGTGTCGAAGACTGCAATTACCTGCTGGATTACTTTCGCCTGACCGCCGACAACCGCCTGCTGTATGGCGGTGGCGTGGTGTATGGCGCCCGCGACCCTGCCGATATCGACGCGTTAATCCTGCCCAAGCTATTGAAGACTTTCCCGCAACTGAAACAGGTGCGGATTGATTACCGCTGGAGCGGCAACTTCCTGCTGACGCTGTCACGTATGCCGCAGTTTGGTCGGCTGGAGAATAACGTCTATTACATGCAGGGCGACAGCGGTCATGGCGTGACCAGCACGCATTTGGCGGGCAAGCTGATCGCCGAAGTGCTGCGCGGCGATGCCGAACGCTTTGATGCCTTCGCCAAATTGCCGCACCTGCCTTTTTTGGGTGGACGCCAGCTGCGCGTCCCCTTCACCGCCCTCGGTGCGGCCTACTATGCGTTGCGTGACCGGCTAGGGTTCTAATACCTGCCCGGCCAGATTTTTTTGATCTCAGTTATGCCTTTTAGTTTGTTGCGGAAATCGCAATCTGTGTTACAAAAGACTTACTTTAGCCATCTAAACACCTAAACGTCTTTTAATCACACTATGCCAATCCCTACGCCCTCACGCCTCGAGATGCGCAATATCTCGATCGCCTTTGCCGGCTTCAACGCCCTGCAAAACGTTGACTTCACCCTGCAGGGCGGCTCTACCCATGCGCTGGTTGGCGCTAATGGCGCAGGAAAATCCACGCTGATGGCAATACTTTCCGGCGCGCACAACCATTACCGTGGTGAGATCTTTATCGACGGCCAAAAAGTGGATATTCATTCGCCGCTGCAGGCGCGTCAGCACGGGATCCACGTGGTGCAGCAGGAAGTGGATGTGGCGCTGATCCCCACGCTGTCGGTGGCGGAAAATATCATGCTCGACTGGCTGAACCAGCCGGGGCACCTGCTGAACTGGGCGCAACTGTATCGCCAGGCGGCACAGTTACTGGCCCAGTTGGATTTAACCATTAACCTGCGTCAACGATTGGCGGACTGCACATTGGCGGAAAAACAGCAGGTGCTGCTGGCCCGCGCGCTGTCACACCGTTGCCGCTTCCTGGTGCTCGATGAACCCACCGCCCCGCTTGATCGCGCCGAAAGTGAACGTCTGTTCCGCGTGGTACGCCGCCTTAAGTCCGAAGGCATCGGCGTGGTGTTTATTTCCCACCGCATTCATGAACTGAGTGAAATTTGCGACCGCCTGACGGTACTGCGCGATGGCCGCCACGTCAGCGAAGATGCCATGCAGGGGCTGAGCGGCGAACAGATTGTCGAAAAAATGCTCGGCCATCAGTTGGACGACATCTTCCCGCCGCCGCGCCCGCCGCACGGTGCCCGTCCGCTGCTGCAGGTGGAAGGGCTGAACGATCGCCACAAGCTGCGTGACGTCACGCTAAGGCTGCATCAGGGGGAAATCCTCGGTATTGCCGGGCTGGCCGGCGCGGGCAAAACCGAACTGTGCAAGGCGCTGTTTGGTGCCTCAGCAGCCCGGGTTGAACGGGGCGAACTGCTGGGCAAGCCCTGGGCCCCACGCGCGCCGCACCTCAGCGTTGAACTAGGGCTGGCGCTGGTACCGGAAGAACGGCGCAAAGAAGGCATTTTTATTGATGAAGCCATCCCGATGAACCTGAGCGTCAGCGCCGACGAGAGCTTCTCACGCTGGAGCCTGTTCAGCCGTCGTCAGGAACTGCGCTGGGCGCGGGATATCATGCAGCGTCTGAATATCCGTGCCTCTGGCCCGCAACAGCGGCTGGCCAGGCTGTCAGGCGGCAACCAGCAAAAAGTCGCCATTGGCAAATGGTTGCGCGGCGACGCCAAAGTACTGATTTTCGATGAGCCGACCAAGGGCGTGGATATCAAGGCCAAACAGGAGCTGTTCACCCTGATCGACGGCCTGGCGCGCGACGGCAAAGGCATTATCTATGCTTCCGGCGAGTTCTCCGAGCTGGTCGGTTTATGCGATCGCATCTGCGTGCTGTGGGATGGCCGAGTGGTGGCGGAGCTTGACGCCGCCGAGATTGATGAAGAAACCCTATTACTGTATTCCACCGGAGGAACCCCAGCGTGAGTAAAGAATTATCCCTGCAGAATACGCAACCCTGGCGCCATCAGCTGTTTGAGTTTCTCTACAAATGGGGGATGTTACTCACCGTTGTCGCGCTGATCGCCCTGTTCGGGCTGGCGTCGGATAACTTCCTCGATCCCAATAACATCATCAATATTTTACGCTCAATTGCCATCGTCACGGTGATCGCCATCGGGGTCTCCATTTCGCTGTCGGTCGGCGGTTTCGACCTTTCCGTCGGTTCCACCGCCTCGCTGGCCAACGCCCTGGTGGTTTCGCTGTTCGTTTGGTACGGCTTCGGGACCACCGGCGCGATTGTACTGACGTTGCTGATTTGCACGCTGGTCGGGCTGTTTAACGCTTTCCTGATCGTGGTGCTGAAAATCCCCGATATGCTGGCGACGCTGGCCAGCCTGTTTGTGATCCAGGGCGTAGCGATGACCTACAGCTACGGCGGATCCATCACCCAAAATATGCTGCTGCCGAACGGCGATATGGCGGAAGGCCTGATCCCGGAGATCTTCTCATCACTGGGCCAGGTACCGGTGATCGTGCTGATTATGCTGGCAGTCACTGTGGTGGTGCAGTTGTTCCTATCGCTGACCAAGCATGGCCGTCGTATGTATGCCATCGGCGGTAACCCGGAGGCGGCACGTCTTTCAGGTATCCGCACCGTACGTTACAGGGTTGCGGCTTATGTCATTTCTGCCCTACTGGCCTCGCTTGGCGGCATACTGCTGGCGTCACGTATTGGTTCTTCGCAGGTGAATGCCGGCAGCGGTTATCTGATGGATGCGGTCGCCGCCGCCTACATTGGTTTCTCGCTGGCCGGCTCCGGTAAACCTAACGCGCTTGGCACGCTAGTCGGCGCGGTGATCCTCGGCGTGTTGCAAAACGGCCTGGTGATGCTCTCCGTCCCCTACTACGCGATGGACATTATCAAAGGTCTGGTGCTGGCCCTGGCGCTAGCGATCACCTACATCCAGAAACGCTGATTTCCCCGGCGCACGTCCTGCTGCGCCGGCTTTTCCTGCCATTCATCACTGCCTGAGCCAGATCCCCTTTCTATTTATAAGCATACAAATGATACGAATTATCATTTGCGTTTACATTTTGTTTGAAATCCTTACAATGGCCTGACTAAATACTGACGGAACGACGAACTCCGCAACGACGGAGCCCGTTTCTACTTATTATTCAAACCGTTAAAACGACACTTTGTCGATTTACATCAGACCAGGAAAGGTTTGCCTCATGGAAAAGCCACGTTATAACCAGCTCACCGCACTGATTATTGCTTCACTCGGCAGCGCCGGCGCGTTCGCCGCACCACAAGATGACGCACAGGACACCATGGTGGTGACCGCCTCCGGTTTCCAGCAAAAAATCCAGGACTCTGCCGCGTCTATCTCGGTGATCCCACGTCAGCAGATTGAAGACAAAGCCTATCGCGATATCACTGACGCGTTGAAAGACGTGCCGGGCGTGGTGGTCACCGGCGGGGCCAGCAGCAGCGATATCAGCATTCGCGGCATGTCCTCCAAATACACCCTGATCCTGGTGGATGGCAAGCGCGTGGACACACGTGGCACTCGCCCGAACAGCGATAACTCAGGTATCGAACAGGGCTGGCTGCCACCGCTGGAAGCGATTGAGCGCATTGAAGTGGTACGCGGCCCTATGTCCTCACTGTATGGTTCCGACGCCATGGGCGGCGTGATCAACGTGATCACCCGCAAGACCTCCAGAACCGAATGGAAAGGCTCGCTGCACGGCGATGCCACCTTCCAGGAACGTAGCGACTCCGGTGATATTTTCCAGACCAACGCCTACGCCTCCGGCCCGCTGATTGAAGGCCTGTTGGGCCTACGGGTCAACGGTCTGCTGTCACGCCGTGCCGAAGACAAAATCCTCAACGGTTTTAACGAACAGCGCATGCGCAGCGGCACCGCAGTGTTTAGCCTGACACCGGATGATAAAAACGAATTCGACTTTGAAGTGGGTCGCTCGCTGCAGGACCGTAACAGCACGCCGGGTCAATCCATGGCGACCGAAAACTGCCGCAATAATAAATGTACGCCAAACACCGCCAGCGACAGCCTTTACACCCGCACCAACTATGCCCTGACGCATAACGGTTATTACGACTTCGGCAATACCAACAGCTACATTCAGCGCGAAGAAACCAATAACCCGGGTCGCAAAATGAAGATGTATAACACCATCCTCAATACCCAAACCCAGTTTGACCTCGGTGCCCATATGCTGAACCTGGGCGGCCAATACCGTTATGAAAAACTGAGCGATCAAGGTAATCAGTTGGCGGCAGCGGATGGCTTGAATAAGTTGACCCGTTGGAGCTGGGCGCTGTTTGCCGAAGACGAATGGGCGATGACCAATGACTTCAGCCTGACCAGCGGTATCCGTATGGATCAGGACCAGAACTACGGCAACCACTGGACACCGCGCATGTACGGCGTCTGGCATCTGACCGAACAATTTACGCTGAAAGGCGGCGTTTCCGCCGGTTACCGTTCACCGGATCTGCGCCAATCCTCCGCCAGTTGGGGGCAAATTACTGGCGGTGGGCGTACCTCCATCATCATCGGTAACCCGGACCTGCAGCCAGAGAAAAGCCTGAGCGAAGAGATCGGCGTGATGTGGGATAACCAGCAAGGCCTGAATGCTGGCGTAACCCTGTTCAACACCGATTTCAAAGACAAGATCACCGAAGTCCGCCGCTGTGACAGCGGTGATGGTGACGCACAATGCATGATCGGCGACACCCCTTACTACTTTATCAGTGACCGCACCAACGTTGATAAAGCCAATATGCGCGGCGTAGAGGCCACCTTCGGCTGGGAAATCACCAAGGATTGGGAGTGGACCACCAACTACACCTATACCTCGTCCGAACAAAAAAGTGGGGATTTCCAGGGCAAGCCATTGAACCAGATGCCAAAGCATATGGTTAACAGCGTGCTGGATTGGCAGGCCACCAACGACGTCAGCCTGTGGTCACGTGTGAACTTCCGCAGCAAGACTTCAGATTATTTAAGCCGTACCTCAATGGCCAAGAGCACACCGTCTTACACCTTTGTTGACGCCGGTCTGAGCTATAAGGCCAATAAAAACCTGCAGGTCACCGGTGGGGTTTACAACATCCTCGACAAAACCGTGGATTACGATCACTACAACACCGTACTCGACGGCCGTCGTTACACCGTCGGCATGACCTACAACTTCTGATGCCACACCGGGCGCGCATTTCAAACTGCGCGCCCTTTTTGTTACACCCGCCCCCGAGGAAGCCTTAATGACATTACGTCGTTCCCCCATGGTTATCGCCCTGCTGGCCTGTATGGCGCTGGCAGGCTGCAACAGTCAGCCCCACACAGCGGCCCCGGCAACGGTCAACTTTCAACATCTTAACGGCACCACAGAAGTGAAAAAACACCCGCAACGCGTGGTGGTGCTGGACTACGCTTCGCTGGAAACCCTGCAACTGCTGGGCGTCGAGCCACTGGCGCTGCCGGGCAACCGCACCATGTTGCCGGATAGCCTGAAGCAGTATCAGAATGCCAAATACCTCAACGCCGGAACCCTGTTTGAACCGGACATGGCCACGCTGCGTGCGGCCAAACCGGATCTTATCCTGATCGCCGGACGTTCTTCCAAGGCTTACGACGAGCTGAGTGGTATCGCGCCGACGTTGAATATGGCGATTGATCCGCAAGATCAACTGGGAAGCCTGAAGCAACGGACGCTGCAGTTGGGTGAGTTGTTCGATAAACAGCAGCAGGCACAGGCCGCGGTCGACAAACTTGATGCTGAAATTGCAGCCGTCAAACCGCAAGTGGCAAAAGCCGGGCGTGGCCTGGTGGTGTTGTTCTCAGGAGGGAAAATCAGTGCTTATGCGCCTAAAAGCCGCTTCAGCTTTACCTATGATGCCCTTGGATTCCCATCGGCGTTACAGAGCGAAAACCCCGATGTCCGCGGCAACAAGCTGTCGCCTGAGCAGGTAGCTAAACTGAACCCGGACTGGCTGTTTATCATCGATCGTGATGCGGCAACCGGTCGGCCGAACGCGGTTGCGCCGCAGAAAATACTCACCACCACCGCGCTGAAAAACACCGTAGCGGTCAAGAAGGGTCAGGTGGTTTATTTGCCGGCGGCTGAGGTCTATTTGTCTGGCGGCATTATCACCAGCCAGCATATCGTCGAACGCGTCGCCGACGCGCTGAACAAGAAGTAATAGCAAAAGGCCCGGCAATCACCGGGCCTTCCTGGTATCAAATCGCCGGCTGGCTCACCAACCCGTCGATCAACACCTGTGGTGTCCCTTGCGAACAGCGCTCAATACGCCCACGAACACCATACACCCGCGCCAGACTCTGCGGTGTAATCACCTCTTCCGGCACACCGTCGGCAATCAATTCGCCATTCTGCAGCATCAATACGTGGTCACCATGACGCAGGGCGATATTGATGTCATGCACCACCACCACCGTGATGATATTGCGTTTACGCGTCTCTTTACGCACCAGATCCATCACGTGGAACTGGTAGTTGAGATCGAGCGCACTCAGCGGTTCATCCAGCAGCAACAGCGAAGGTTGGCGGATCAGCGACTGTGCCAGGCCGACCAACTGCTTCTGCCCACCGGAGAGCTGATCAAGATAGCTCAGCGCCAAATGGGCGATGCCAAGCTGCTCCAGCAGCGCCATCACCTCGGCCTCGCTGCCGGCGTTGCTGCGACCGCCTGAAGCGCGTTGCGCCACAATAATCGACTCCAGCACGTGCAAATGCACCCCGGCAGGCAACGATTGCGGCAGATACACCACCTTTTCAGCCCGGCGGGCAAAAGGCATCTGCATTAAATCGGTATCATCCAGCCACAGTTGCCCCTGCGCCGGGTTTAACCCTGCCAATGAGCGCAGCAGCGTCGACTTACCACTGCCGTTCGGCCCCAACAGCACGGTAATTTGACCGCGAGATAACATCGGGACCGCCAGATCGCTGATCACCTGACGCTTCGGATAACCGGCAGAAAAATGCTCAATGCGTAATCCCTGACTCATACATTCCCCCGATGACGCAGAATAATACTCAGGAAGAAGGGTACGCCCACCAGCGAGGTGACGATACCGACCGGAATGATGATCCCCGGGATCAGGTTTTTCGACACTACGGAAGCCATCGACAGTACCAGCGCACCAATCAGCGCACTGGCCGGCAGATAGAAACGGTGATCTTCACCGAAAATCATCCGGGCGATATGCGGCGCCACCAGACCGATAAAACCGATAGGCCCGACAAACGCCACCGCTAATGCGGAAAGAATACTGATACGCAATAAAGTGGTCAGACGCAGACGACGCACGTCGATACCAAAGCTCACCGCCCGATCTTCGCCCAGACGCAGCGCGGTCAGCTTCCACGAGCTCATCATCGACAACGGCAGCAGCACGGCGAATACCCCGAGCAGGATACCCAATTTGTCCCATGAGGCGCGCGCCAGGCTGCCCATGGTCCAGAACACCAGCCCCTGCAGCGTGTCTTCGCTGGCAATGAACTGCATCATGGAAACCAGAGCGTTAAAGGTGAACACCAGCGCAATACCGAACAGCACCACCCCGGAGGTGGCAACCCGCGTCCAGCGCGTAATACCGTCCAGCATCAGCGCGGCGAACAGGGCGAAAACAAACGCATTGGCGGAAATAAACCACTGGTCGGGAATGCCCGGTACGCCAATCCCCAACACGATGGCTAGCGCCGCGCCGAAAGCCGCTGCAGAAGACACACCCAAGGTAAAGGGACTGGCAAGCGGGTTATTCAGGATGGTCTGCATTTCAGCACCGGCCAGGCCAAGCGCAAAGCCCACCACCACCGCCATCAAGGCATAAGGCAGGCGGATATCCCAGACGATCACCCGCGTTCCGGCATCGGCCGTCGCAGGATCAATCAGCGTTTGCCACAGCGAGGACAACGAAAGACCTGAGGGCCCCAGGGTAAAATCCAGCAGCAGCGAACCCAAAATCGCCAATGCCAACACCCCCATCATCAATAAACGGTGGCGGAGAATATGGTGATAACGCCCCATAACGTTGACGTCGGGTTGCCCCTTGGCGTCAGACAGAGGATCGGTGGATACGCTCATTATTTCGGATACCTGTTACGACGATGACCATAGCGGTGTGCCAGACGACCGCTTGAACCTGATAAGCAGCCGGTAACAATAAAGCAAACGATAATACTTATCAATCATATCAATTGCTATTACCCGCCATGTGAATATGTAACGCTTTATTTTATAAGGTGATTAGCCAAACAGGTCTGACAAGCTGTGGTTAGCGGACAGGGTTAATAATTCCGAAAGTTTCGCCTCCCTCGGTCCGGCTGTGACAAATTGCAACGAAACCACATAGAATCCAAAACCAGACCGGTAAATGACGTGCTCGCCGCGCCATACCGGATATTTTGGCCTGTTGGCAAGGCCCCGATGAAAGAGGCTGCATTGAGAAGTCGAACCCAAACCTTAACGCCTAAAAAACCCGCCCTGCTGCATTGGCTGGTGCAAAGCCCGCAGCAGGCTGATGACGCCCAATTCCAACGCCAGATGCGGCTTACCCTGGTGCCTTCACCCGCTACCCCCTGGCTGAATGCCGTCGGCGTAGCGCTGCTGCTGCTGGCTTATGCCTGGCTGAGCCAGATGACGATGGCTGCCGCACTGCTGGCGTTGCTGGTTCTGCTGACAGGAGGACGCTGGTGGCTAACGCGCGTCAGTCCCCCCCGCAGGCCAACCGCCATGCTGGTAACGGTGCTGCTGTGGTGCGCCCTGGTGGGAGCCATTGCCCTGCTGGCAATGTTGTCTGGCCGCATGGTACTGATCCTGTTTGCCGGCCTGTTGATTACCGCACTGGCATTCTGGCTGATACAGCGTCACGCCGCCGCACCGCGCTTTGCCTTGCTGGAAGTGATGCTGCTGACGCTGCCCTATCTGCTGGCCGCGCCGTTGTCACGCGTGCAAAATCTGTTTTTACTGGCGGATATCATCCCGCTGTGGCTGCTGTTGGCCCATGGACTGATCGCGTTTTACCATCGCCAGGTGGCGCAGCTGGTCACTCTGACCGCAGAAAAACAGCAAGCGGCCCATCACGATCATTTGACCGGTTTTCTTAACCGCGCGGGCGGCGAAGCGGTAATGAAGGAAATTTGCCACCCTTCCCCAACGCTTCACCCGCTTTCCCATCTGTTCATTATCGAATTCACTCCACTGGCGGCGTTGTACCAAAGCCACGGTGTGCTGATCGGTGATGACGTGTTACGCACCATCGGCGAACGCCTGAAGATGCTGGTTCGTCCCAGCGATTTTGTCTGTCGCTATAGCGGGGGTCAGTTTCTGATCCTGGTGCACGGCCTGCCTTACGGTTCCGAAGGGGAGTTTTTGGCACGTATCGTTCCCCCGTTGAAAGCGCCTTACGACTTTGGTGCCTTCGGTGAGGTGACGCTGCAGTTGCATAGCGGTGCATTGGCGTTAACGCAGGATTATCAAACGGTTGAAAACCTGATGGCGGCGGCGCAGAAAGCGCTGGGAGAAAAAGGGAAGGAATAACGCGAGGTTTCAAGCTGCAGCCAGGCAATCAGCTGCAGCTTGAAATTCATAGGCTAAAGATCGGGGTTAGTTCACGTCCATTTTCGGGAATTCCATTTCGCTGTACTTCACGACACGGGTGCCGCGCGTCAGCTTGTAGCCGAACCAGATAATCAGGAACAGCGGCAGACCGATATAGGTAGCCGTCACACCGTACCAGTCGATCCGGTCTTGCAGGAACGCCTGATAGTTCTGTCCCAGCGTGATAACCAGGCACAGGACAAAGGCAAAGATCGGCCCCAGCGGGAAGAAGCCGGAACGGTACGGCAGATCGTTGAGATCGCGCCCCTGGATCATATAGCCACGACGGAAACGGTAATGGCTGATGGCAATCCCCAACCAGGCGATAAAGCCGGTCATACCCGAGGTATTCAGCAGCCACAGATAAACCGACTGGTTGCCGAACATCGAGCTCAGGAAGCACAGGCCCGCCACCACGGTAGTCGCGTACAACGCGTTACGTGGCACCCCGCCCTTCGACAGCTTGGCGAAGATACGTGGCGCTTTACCTTCCGATGCCAAAGTAAACAGCATGCGGGTAGAAGCGTACATCCCGGAGTTACCGGCAGACAGTACCGCCGTCAGGATCACCGCATTCATTACCGCCGCCGCCGACAGCAGACCGGCGTGCTGGAACACCAGCGTGAACGGGCTGACGCTGATGTCTTTCACATCGTTACGCAGCAGGCTCGGATCGGTATAAGGAATGATCAGGCTGATAATCAGGATGGCAAAGATATAGAACAGCAGGATACGCCAGAACACCTGACGCACTGCGCGCGGGATGTTTTTGCCCGGGTTTTCCGACTCACCGGCCGCGATGCCGATAAGCTCGGTGCCCTGGAACGAGAAGCCCACTATCATCGCCACGCCTATCATTGCCGAGAACCCTCCGGCAAACGGCGCGTCGCCTATGGTCCAGTTCTGCCAGCCTGCGTGCTCTCCCCCTTTGAGGATGCCGAAGATCATCAGCACACCGATACCAATAAAGATAATGACGGTGGTCACTTTGATCAGCGAGAACCAGTATTCCGCTTCACCGAAACCTTTGACCGAAATGTAGTTCAACAGGAACATCAGGCAGAGGAACAGTGCGCTCCAGATCCAGCCTGGCGCGTCCGGGAACCAATAGGTCATCACCAGCTGTGAGGCCACCAGGTCAACGGCGATGGTCACCGCCCAGTTGTACCAGTAGTTCCAGCCCAGCGCGAAGCCAAAGCCTTCTTCTACGTATTTGGCACCGTAGGTGGAGAACGAGCCGGATACCGGCATAAAGGCCGCCAATTCGCCCAGGCTGGTCATCAGGAAGTAAACCATCAACCCGATCAGCGCGTAGGACAGCAGTGCCCCGCCCGGACCGGCCTGAGAAACCGTAGCGCCAGAGGCGACAAACAGACCGGTGCCAATAGAGCCACCAATAGCAATCATGGTTAAGTGGCGAGCTTTCAGCTCGCGGCGCAATCCGGGTGCTGGTTGCCCCGATGTTTTTATATCCTGCTGAGCCATTCTTACCCTATCTGCTGGTCAAAAAAAAATGAGGGCGGATTGTAACAAATACCCGCCGGCGAACTAGTAACATCGCACTGATATAAGATAGCTTCATAATTCAGGGCTAATTATTAGCAGCTAGCCACAATACCTTACTTACTGTCATTAATGTGACAGACAGCAGATTTTTATGCTTTGTTTCTGCTTACAGAGACCTTATTGGGGCTGAAACCCGCAGTAACCGAGGAAACGCTGCAGCGCGTTGGAGAGATGCTTTTGCCGGTGATGGATCAGATAAAGGGTCCGCATCAACGGTGGCAGCGGCACATTCAGTGCCACCAGCACGCCGCTGTCCAGCTGTTCGCCAATCACCCGCCGCGACAGACAACTGATCCCCATACCGTGGCGCACCGCGTGTTTGATCGCTTCCGAGTTGCCCAGTTCCATCACCAATTGGAAGTGCGGCAAGTGCGCCAGCAGCAGGTGATGCAGCACCTCGCGCGTACCCGAGCCTCCTTCACGCAAGATCCAGGGAGCGGTAGCCAGCATCTCCAGAGTCAGCGGTTGCCCGGCCAGCGGGTTGTCCGGCGCGGCAAACACCACCAACTCATCTTCCAGCCACGGCAGGGTGATCAGCTCCGGCATATGGCAAGGGCCTTCAATCAACCCCAGATCGACCCGGAAGTCCGCTACCGCGCCAATCACATCCTGGCTGTTGCCGACGTTCAGTTCCAACGGTGAGGTGGGGAAATCATGCCGATAATGGGCGATCATCTCCGGCAGCATATAGTTGCCGATGGTGCTGCTGGCACCGATGCGCAACGCGCCGCCGTCATGGCGGAACAGCTGTTCAATCTCTCCCGCCTGCTCCAGTAGTGCCAGGGCCTTCGGATACAGCAAGCGGCCGTGCTCATTAATGACCAAACGCTTACCCACGCGATCGAATAACTGCACCCCCAACTGCCCTTCCAGATCGGCCAGCGCTGCGCTGACCGCCGATTGTGATAACGCCAGAACCACCGAGGCCTGCGTGGTCGAGCCGCTTTTAAGCACTTCGGTAAACACTTCCAATTGACGTAAGGTGATATGCATAGCGTCTCGGTTTTGATCAAAGGTGACATCGAAAAAAGTCACTGAAATTAATGCAAAATCTGCGCTGCTGACCGGCAACAACGCACAGGGTGAATACTAGTAATGGTACCACGTTTGCAGAAATCAGCATGGAAGCCAGCCAGGTCGATTAACCACTTATTCAGATAGGTTATAACCATATAATCAATTTCACTTTTATGCTGCCAGAACGTAGTCTGTGCTCAAGAATTTGAATAAAAGGGCTGACTTATGGCGACCAATACCACACACAATTTCCCCACTCGACAATTCCCCCTGTTCGGTTTACCTCACCTGGTCCCCGGACTGTTCTTGACCGGTGTCATCACCGCGTTGGCGGTATGGGTTGGTGATATTCCGTGGGTGGCCGGATTGGGACTGGGGGCGCTGACGCTGGCGATTTTACTCGGCATTGTGGTAGGCAATACGCTGTATCCCTGGTTGCAACCAAGCTGCCATGGCGGCGTTCAATTTGCCAAACAGCGCCTGCTGCGTCTCGGTATTATCCTTTACGGCTTCCGTCTGACGTTCCAGCAAATTGCCGACGTGGGCACTACCGGCATCATCATTGATGCCTTGACGCTCACCACCACTTTCCTGCTGGCCTGCTGGTTGGGCAAAAGGGTGTTTGGCCTCGACAGTCATACCACCATGCTGATCGGCGCCGGCAGTAGCATCTGCGGTGCGGCAGCGGTCATGGCGACCGAGCCGGTCCTGAAAGCCGATGCCAATAAAGTGGCCGTCGCAGTAAGCACCGTGGTGGTGTTCGGCACGCTGGCGATCTTCGCCTACCCATGGCTGTACCATCTGAACGAGCAATTCCAGTGGTTGCCGTTTAATCAGGAAACTTTCGGTATCTTCACCGGTTCGACCATCCACGAAGTGGCACAGGTCGTCGCCGCCGGGCATGCCATCGGGCCGGATGCCGAAAATGCCGCGGTGATCTCCAAAATGATCCGCGTGATGATGCTGGCACCCTTCCTGGTCGTGCTCTCCGGGTTTATCAGCCGCAGCCGTAGCACCGGCAACGCCGGGGAGAAGGCAGAAAAATCTGCCATCACCATTCCCTGGTTCGCCGTGCTGTTCATCGCAGTCGCCGGGCTGAACTCATTCGACCTGATCCCAGCGACGCTGGTGAAACACCTGATTACCGCCGACACCTGGATGCTGGCGATGGCAATGGCGGCACTGGGGCTGACTACCCACATCAGCGCAGTGCGTCAGGCAGGGATCAAACCGATTCTGCTGGCCACCCTGTTGTTCATCTGGCTGATTGTCGGTGGCACGGTGATTAACCTGCTGGTGCAACATTTCCTCTGATTATTTCCGCAGTTGTTTTCCGACCTCAGGCCCGCCATCGCGGGCCTGAACTTTTCCAGCCATTCAATCCTTCCGCTATCAATGCCATAATGACGCCGATTACACAGGAGAATGAAAATGAAGTTTGTCGGTGCACATGTCAGCGCGTCAGGCGGCGTGGATCAAGCAGTGATCCGCGCGCACGAATTAGAGGCGACCGCATTCGCCCTGTTCACCAAAAATCAGCGTCAATGGAAGGCCGCCCCGCTGCCTGCTGACGTGATCGATAAGTTTAAAAGCGCCTGCGCGCAATACGGTTACGGCCCAGGGCAGATCCTGCCGCACGACAGCTACCTGATTAATCTCGGCCACCCGGTGACCGAGGCGTTGGAAAAATCCCGCGAAGCCTTTCTTGATGAAATGCAACGCTGCGAGCAACTGGGGCTGACGCTGCTGAACTTCCATCCTGGCAGCCATCTGTTGCAAATTGACGAAGACAAATGCCTGGCGCGTATCGCCGAATCCATCAATCTGGTGCTGGATAAAACCACCGGCGTGACGGCAGTGATTGAAAACACCGCCGGTCAGGGCAGCAATCTGGGCTTTAAGTTTGAACATTTGGCAGCGATCATCGACGGCGTCGAAGACAAAAGTCGCGTCGGCGTCTGCATCGATACCTGCCACGCCTTTGCCGCCGGTTACGACCTGCGTACCGAGGAAACCTGCGAACAGACCTTTAAGGAGCTGGGTGAGGTGGTGGGCTTCAACTATCTGCGCGGTATGCACCTGAATGACGCCAAGAGCGCATTCAACAGCCGCGTCGATCGGCATCACAGCCTGGGTGAGGGAAACATCGGTAAAACGGTGTTCAGCTACATCATGCGCGACGCGCGTTTCGACAATATCCCGCTGATCCTGGAAACGGTGAACCCGGATATCTGGGCGGAAGAGATCGCCTGGCTGAAAGCTCAGCAGTAGTCGCCGTAATAAAAAACCGGAGCCTGGGCTCCGGTTTTTATCACCTGCGTAAGCGTTAAGCCACGCTAGCCGCCGGGACGTCAGCACGTTTCAGCAACGCGTAAGACACGCCCGCCAACAGCGTACCGGCGATAATCGCCACCAGATACAGCAGCACCGGGGTGATAGCGCCAGGGATCAGCAGCACAAACAGCCCGCCGTGCGGCGCCATCAGCTTGGCACCAAACGCCATGGACAGCGCACCGGTCAATGCACCACCTGCAATGCAGCAAGGCAGTACACGCATCGGGTCACGGGCAGCAAACGGGATCGCCCCTTCAGAGATAAAGCACAGGCCCAACACCAACGCGGCTTTACCCCCTTCCTGCTGTGACTTGTCGAACTTGCGACGCGCCAGCAGCGTAGCCAACCCCATCGCCAGCGGTGGCACCATACCGGCAGCCATAATCGCCGCCATCGGCGCATAGACCGAAGAGCTCAGCAACGCCACGCCAAAGGCATAGGCCGCCTTGTTGACCGGGCCGCCCATATCAGTACACATCATGGCACCGAGGATCGCCCCCAGCAGCACCGCATTCGCGGTACCCAGAGACTGCAGCCAGTGGGTCAGGCCTTCCATGATTTTCGCCACCGGCGTACCAACGATGAAAATCATGATCAAACCGACGATCAGGCTAGCCACCAGCGGAATGATCAGGATAGGCTTCAGCGCTTCCATACTCTGCGGCAAACGCAGTTTGGTGCTGATAAATTTAGCGACATAACCCGCCAGGAAACCGGCAATGATACCGCCGAGGAAACCGGCTCCGGTGCTCACGGCCAGCATGCCGCCGATCAGCCCTGGCGTCAGGCCCGGACGGTCAGCAATCGAGAACGCGATAAAACCGGCCAGTACCGGCACCATTAGCGCGAAAGCCGATCCCCCACCGATTTGCATCAGCGCAGCCGCCAGCGTGCCTTTAACTTCAAATGCCTTGATACCGAACACGAACGACAGTGCGATACACAGACCGCCCGCCACCACCATCGGCAGCATGTAGGACACGCCGGTCAGCAGGTGGCGATATGGCCCGGCACTCTCTTTCTTCTTGCCGGCTGCGGCCGGAGTACCGCTTTTCTGCGGCAGGAAAATCTCGGCTTCGGCCTGTGCCTTGTCCAGTTCCTGCGCGGTTTTCTTCAGCGCCAAACCGGTCGAAGTGCGGTACATCGGCTTACCGGCAAATTTCTCCAGATCCACTTCGATGTCAGCCGCCACAATCACCAGATCGGCCGCCGCTACTTCTTCAGGCGTAATGGCATTGCCTGCGCCTACGGAACCACGGGTTTCAACCTTTACCCACCAGCCGCGTTTTTTGGCTTCGCTCTCAATGGCCTCTGCCGCCATAAAGGTATGCGCCACGCCGGTTGGACAAGCGGTGATCGCCACAATGCGTTTTTGACCGGCCGCTTTGACCGGTTCAGCCGTTGCCGGTGCCTGCCAGGTTTTTGCCTCGGCGATAGCCTGCGTCAGGAAGGCTTCAGGTTCACGCACTGCGTGTTCCACATCACCCACATAAACCCGTTTGCCGTTCAGCGCGGCGTCAGCAGGCGCAGATTGCCCTGCGACCACCACCAGTTCAGCCTCGGCCAGCGACTCAACCAGCGTCAGGCCGGTTTTTGCAGCAGCAGCGCCAAGCATGCGTTTCGCCAGGTGGCCACGCGCCTGCCCCAGCGAACTGTCTATCATCAGCAGTGTTTTCATTCTGCCTCCTGCTATTGATTAAAAGGTTTCAGGCTGACACGCGCCATCATCGCGGCCAACTGTGGACGATCAGTCACGCCAACGTTGCTCTGGCTGACGGCCAGTGCAGCCACGGCGGTGGCCAAACGCAAAGTATGTTCACTGGATTCGCGCATCAGCAGGCCATAGATCAGGCCACCCACCATCGAGTCACCGGCACCGACGGTGCTGACCACTTCGCAGGCCGGGGGTTTGGCGATCCAGGCGCCGGAAGCGTTGACCCACAGCGCACCCTCGGCACCGAGAGAAATCACTACGTGGGCAATACCCTGATCGCGCAGCGCATGGGCGGCTTCAACCACGTCTGCCAACTGTGGCAACGGACGACCGGCCCAGATTTCCAGCTCACGGCGGTTTGGTTTCACCAACCACGGCGCAGCTTTCAAGCCGGCAACCAGGGCTTCACGGCTGCTGTCGAAAATGATGCAAGGGCACTGAGCGCGCAGACGAACCATCCAGTCAGTAAAGGCATCGGGATCAACCCCGGCCGGCAGACTGCCGCTCACGGCCACCATGTCGAACTGACCGAGCCAGCTCAGGGAGTCGGTCACGAAACGTTCCCAATCCTGGCCGGTGACCTCAAAGCCGGAGAAGTTGAAATCGGTCACTTCGCCGTCTTTTTCCGTCAATTTGACGTTAATGCGGGTGCGGCCCGGCACCACCTGGAAGCGGTTGGCAATGCCCAGATCGCTGAACAGCAGTTGGAAGCCGTCCTGGTTGTCTTTGCCGAGGAAGCCGCCGACTGTCACATCAATGCCCAAGTCTTTCAGCACCTTGGCAACGTTAATGCCTTTTCCGGCGGCGTGCAGGCCGGCAGTTTTAACCAGATTCACTTCACCGCGCTCGATCTCCGGGCAAAAACCCACCAGATCGTAAGCCGGATTCAAGGTAATTGTTGCTACTCTTCTGCTCATGCTGCGCCCTCGCCCAGTCCTTCGTTAATTGCCGTTCCGATCGCCTTCAGCGCCGTTTCAGCATCTTCACCTTTGGCGGTAAAGCGCAGGTGATGTCCTTTCTTCACGCCCAACGCCACGACCTTCATCAGGCTGCGTCCGTTGGCCGGTTTGCCACTGCCATCCAGGTTAGTGACGGTAATTTCACTGTTGAACTGCTTGATGACGTTGACCAGTGCCGTGCCCGGACGGGCATGCAGGCCGTGTTCGTTACGGATCACGTATTCAGCACTCAGGGTGGTATTTTCTTCTTCAACCTCACTGGTCAGCAATGCCAACACGGTGACAGCATCGGCGTTCAGCAAACGTTCAGCTTTATTCGCCAACAGCAGGTCACTCAGGTAGTTCAGCACCGCCAGCGGTTGTTGGTCAGCCACCGATAGCGTCAGCAGCAGCGCAACTTTCTCGCCGTCTTCGTCAAACGCCTGCACCGGACGGCTCAGGGTGGCTGCGCTGGTCAGATTGCCTTCGGTGCTGTCACTCAGCCAAATGCCCTGCCCCAGATTCAGCGGCTTGCGGGTAATGACGTCGCTGACGAACTGGGCGTTGACCGCACCGATCTTCTGCAAACGACCGGCATTTAGCGCCTGCAGCGTCATCAGGCTGTCAGCGGCCACATCGAGCGCAATCAGAGAAGCGTCAAACTGGAATTCCGCCGTCAGCTTTTCGCCCATCAGCAGGCTGCGCAGCTCTTCAGCCGAGGTGGTTTTCGCCAACTGTTCGGCCACGCTGTCGTCGCTCAGTACATGCGTCAGCTGGCGCAACAGCGCCAGGTGTTCGTCGGAACGGGCGGCAATGCCAATCACCACAAAAGCGGTTTGGCCTTCGCCCCACTCAATGCCCTGTGGAAACTGAAATACCTGTACGCCGGTGTTCAGCACCAGATCGCGGGTATCGGTGGTGCCATGCGGGATGGCGATGCCGTTACCCAGGTAAGTGGAGGTTTGCAGCTCGCGCTGCAGCATGCCGTCCACGTAGCCGGCGCTGACGCAGCCGGCCTCGGTCAGTGCGGCGGCAACCTGTTGGATGGCTTCCTGCTTGCTGCCGGCAGCCGCGCCCAGGTGAATATCTTGCTGTGACAACTGGAACATGATTCTCCTCTCCTGCTGAATTGAATCGTTTCAGCTTCATTGAGAAAAAGGAGCGTTATCGGTACGGAATCATCGCGCCCATAACGCTGAAACGTTTCAAGGAGTGTGTGAGTAGCACTGGCCGAAAGCAAGTTTTCTCAAAATTGATGTGATAGATTTTTGACCTTACGCACACTTTCCCTGAAGGGTTACCTGTCGCGAGGGTAAAATGACATACTGTGCTGAAACTTTGCTGACGGAGAAAAGCATGACTGTAGTGGCTGGCGTAGGGGTGATCATCGTAAATGCCCAAGGGGAAATATTGCTGGGGAAACGCTGCGGCCAACACGCGCCTTTTTGGTCGATCCCCGGCGGGCATCTGGATGCCGGTGAAACCATTGAACAATGTGCACAACGTGAGATTGCCGAAGAAACCGGGCTGATCATCGCCCCACCCACTTTTATCGGCATCAGCAATAATCTGCAAACCTGGCGCGCCGAGGGAAAACATACCCTGTCCGTATGTTTGCTGACCCAGCATCCCGGTGGTGATCCCGAACTGAAAGAGCCGGAAAAATGTGCCGAGTGGCGCTGGTGCTCGCCGAATCAGTTGCCGGAGCCGCACTTCGAAGCCAGCCGCAATGCCATTCACCTTTGGCTGACGGGCCAGAGTTACTTGCCTGCAAAGTAGCCGTTTTCAATCACGGTTTCCCCATTCTGTCCGTGATCTTGCTCATAGACTGATAAAGCCCCATAAAAAATGCGTTATATAATCCAGAATATAACGCTGAAAAATCCCTCGAATGACCGTTTTCCTGCTAAAAATAACCCTATAGTATTAGATGTCATTGCTAATTATACCTATACTTCTTCAAGTGTGTCGGCACTCGTCCGGCCATTTTTTTGGCAAGGTTTTCCTTGGTATTTCATAATTATAAGCGGGTTCAATATGACCAATAAATTCACTGGCTTGATAAAAAAGCACCGCTGGGGATGGCTGTGGCTTTTGCTGCTGGGGATTATCCTCGGGGCAGCATTACTGGCGGGTACCGCCACGGTATTCCACAAAACCAGCGACACCGCCTTCTGCGTGTCCTGTCATACCATGCAACAACCGCTGGCCGAGTATCAGGGCAGCATTCACTTCCAAAATACCAAGGGTATTCGCGCTGAATGCGCCGACTGCCACGTCCCGCACGAGCCGCTTGATTACCTGTGGACCAAGATCCGCGCGGTAAAAGATATTTATGGTGAGATGGTGGGCACCATCAATACACCAGAGAAATACGAAGCGCATAAACTGGCGATGGCCCAGTCGGTATGGAAAACGCTGAAAGAAAGTGATTCCGCCACCTGCCGCTCGTGCCACAGCTTTGACGCCATGGACATCACCGCTCAGCGGCCTGAAGCGCGTATCCAGCATCCGGTGGCCATCAAACAGGGTGAAACCTGTATCGATTGCCATAAAGGGGTGGCGCATATCCTGCCAGACATGAGCGGTGCAGCTCAGGCCGGTGCCGCCGAACTGGCGAAGGCCGCGGCCGAAACCTCACCGACGGCCACCACGCTGTACACCATTGCCACTGAACCCTTCTTCCTGAAACCGGACGACAGCCACAATGCCGGCAACCTGATGCCATCCACCGAAGTTCAGGTGGTGAAGCAGGAAGGCGACAAGGTGCTGGCCAGCGTCACCGGCTGGCAGCAAGACGGCGTCAGTGAAGTGTTCTACGCCGCGCAGGGCAAGCGTATCCTCAGCGTATTGCTGGGGGAAGACGCCCGCAAACTGCTGAAAACCGGCACCACCATGACCGATAGCGACACCGGCCTGGTGTGGCATCAGGTTTCCCTGCAGGTCTGGCTGCCGCGTAAACAATTGATCGACGATCAGCAAAAAATCTGGCGTTACACCGCAGATATGATGTCGGCCAACTGCACCGGTTGTCACGGCCTGACCGCCCTCGATCGCTTCAACGCCAACCAGTGGATCGGCGTAATTAAAGGCATGGCTCCACGCACCTCGCTGACGCAGGAACAACTGCGCGTTCTGACACAATACGTGCAGAAACACGCCAGTGACATGCAGCCAGCCGCACCAGCCAAGCTTTAAGGGAGAAGCGAAATGAGCAAATATCAACAACAAGCGTTAAAAATGAGCCGCCGCCGCTTCCTGACCGGTGCCACCGCGCTGGCCGCCGCCCCATTGCTGGCAGGCCTGTGGCCCAAGTCGGCACTGGCGCAGGCCATCAGCCAGGCGCTGCCACAGTTTGTAGTCCTGCGTCAGGCGCAGAAAGGCATTCTGACCGGCGCGCACTGGGGTGCGTTTGAAGCCATAGTGCAGGACGGCAAAATGATTGGCGTGCAGCCGGTCAAAGACGATCCTTACCCGAACGAACTGATCACCATGGCGCCCTACCAGGTGCATGCTGAAAACCGCATCAAGTATCCCATGGTGCGTAAAAGCTGGCTGGAAGGCGGCCCGGGTAGCCATACCGAACTGCGCGGCCGCGACGAATGGGTGCGCGTCAGCTGGGACAAGGCGATTGAACTGGTCTGCGGTGAAATCACCCGTCTGCAAAAAGATCACGGCCCGCAGTCAATCTATGCCGGTTCCTATGGCTGGAAGAGCGTCGGCATGCTGCACAACAGCCGCACGCTACTGCAACGCCTGATGAACCTGACCGGCGGTTTCCTCGGTTATGCCGGCGACTACTCTACCGGCGCCGCGCAGGTGATCATGTCACACGTGGTTGGCTCCATGGAGGTTTACGAACAGCAAACCGCCTGGCCAAACGTGATTGAAAACAGCCAACTGGTGATCCTGTGGGGCTGTAACCCGATGATCACGCTGAAAAACAGCTGGAACGTGCCGGACCACTACGGCCAGACGGGCTTTGAGGCGCTGAAGAAAAAAGGCACCCGCGTGATCAGCATCGATCCGGTGCACAACGACAGCGCCAAATTTATCGATGCGCAATGGATCGCCCCACGTCCTTATACCGATGGCGCCATGTTGATCGGCATCGCCCACACGCTGCTGACTGAAAAACTGCATAACCCGGACTTCCTGAAAACTTACACTGCAGGCTTCGACAAATTCCAGGCTTATCTGCTGGGCGAAACCGATGGCACGCCGAAAACTGCCGAATGGGCCGCCGACGTCTGCGGCGTCGATGCCGATGTATTGCGCCAGCTGGCGCGTGACATGGCGAAAAATCGCACCATGATCATGGGCGGTTGGGGTATTCAGCGTCAGCATCATGGTGAACAGCAGCACTGGCTGTTGGTCACCGTGGCAGCGATGCTCGGCCAAATTGGCCTGCCCGGCGGCGGCTTTGGCTTCAGCTATCACTACTCTTCCGGCGGCAGCCCGACGGCGAAAGGCGGCATTGTTTCCGGTATTTCTGCCGGTAATGCGCCGAAAAACTCACCGGCACCGATCCCGGTGGCACGTATCGCTGAATGTCTGTCCAACCCTGGCAAGACGATTAATTTCAACGGCACACAGGTCACCTACCCCGAAGTGAAAATGGTGTATGTGGCCGGGGGTAACACCTTCCACCAGCACCAGGACACCAACAATCTGGTCAAGGCCTGGCAGCGGCCGGACACCATCGTGGTGAACGAACCTTACTGGACCGCTACCGCCAAACACGCCGATATCGTGTTACCGGCCACTACCAGCTATGAACGCAACGATCTGGAAATGGGCGGTGACTACTCGCAACTGTACGTGTTCCCAATGCATCAGTGCGTGGAGCCACAGCACGAGTCGCGTAGCGATTTCGATATCTTCGCGGCCATGGCGGCCAAGCTGGGTGTGCAGGATGCCTTTACCGAAGGCAAAGATGAAACTCAGTGGCTGAAAGGCATGTACGACGACATGAAAACCCAGGCACGCGGCGCCCGGGTGGCCCTGCCGCCGTTCGACATGTTCTGGGCATCCAATAACTATGTGCGCTTCCCGGTGCCCGAGGCCAACACCCAATGGGTGCGTTTCGCCGACTACCGCGAAAACCCGCTGCTCAATCCGTTAGGGACGCCGTCCGGCAAAATCGAGATCCATTCCGACGCTATCGCCAAAATGAAATACCTGGACTGCCCGGGTATTCCGACCTGGATGCCGCCGCATGAATGGTATCGTGGGCCGGAAGCGGTTAAATATCCGCTGTCGCTGAACACCGCGCACCCGATCAATCGCCTGCATTCGCAGCTCGACAACACGCCGCTGCGTAAAAAGTATGCGGTAGCAGACAGGGAAGCGATTGTGATCCATCCGCAGGACGCCAAGTCACGCGGCATCGCCAGCGGCGATCTGGTACGTGCCTTTAACGATCGCGGCCAGATCCTGGTGGGAGCGGTAGTCAGTGAAGACGTGCGTCCTGGCGTGGTTCGCATCAGCGAAGGGGCCTGGTTCGATCCGGCCGATCCGTCACAGCCGGGCTCGCTATGCAAGAACGGCAACGTCAACTGCCTGACCTTCGACGTCGGCTCCTCCAGCCTGGCGCAGGGGAACTGTGGGCAGATGGCCCAGTTGCAGATCGAGAAGTATCAGGGTGAAGTGTTGAAAAACACTGCGCACGACGTGCCAGCCGGCGCGTAACGGCAGATCCAAAAGCATCAGGGGCGATGATAATATCGCCCCTTTTTTTGTCCCCGCGCAGGGAAATAATGTCCCTATTAAGCAGGGTGAAACCGGTTTCTGTTTCTTTCTTTTTATTTAAAATAAATGGGCGTATGATGCGCGCGAACCCCTCATTCTCGGCTATTTTCTGACCTCTATGCCTACTTCAACTGCGGTAACGCGACGCTCACCCGACCTTACTTCGCTGGCCTTTTTAGTGGTGGCGTTCCTCACCGGCATTGCCGGGGCGCTACAGACCCCCACGCTGAGCCTGTTTCTGGCGACTCAAGTCAATGTGCGCCCCTCCATGGTTGGGCTGTTTTTCACCGGCAGCGCGGTGATCGGTATTTTGGTCAGCCAGTTTCTTGCCCGCCGTTCGGATCAAAAGGGCGACCGCAAGACGCTGATTTTCCTCTGCTGCATGCTGGGTGCATTAGGCTGTGTGCTGTTCGCCTGGAACCGCAATTATTACCTGTTGTTGGCCGTTGGCGTGGTGCTGACCAGTTTCGGCTCCACCGCTAACCCACAGATGTTCGCCCTGGCGCGCGAGCACGCCGATCGTACCGGTCGCGAAGCAGTCATGTTCAGTTCGATCCTGCGGGCGCAGGTTTCCCTTGCCTGGGTGATCGGGCCGCCTATCGCCTTCGCGCTGGCACTGGGATTCGGTTTTAAGGTGATGTATCTGGCCGCCGCGGCGGCGTTTATCCTGTGTGGCGTGCTGGTGTGGAAAATGCTGCCGTCGATGCGCAAAACGCCGGTGGCCGCCAGCACCACGCTGGAAGCGCCGCGACAGAACCGTCGCGATACGCTGCTGCTGTTTATGGCCTGCACCTTTATGTGGACCGCCAACAGCATGTATCTGATCAATATGCCACTGTATATGGTGCATGAGCTGCAACTGCCGGAAAGGCTGGCCGGGATCTTGATGGGCACGGCGGCCGGACTGGAAATACCGACCATGCTGATTGCCGGCATGGTGGCGAAACGCTTCGGCAAACGCTTTTTAATGCGTTGGGCGGTGGTGGCAGGCCTGCTATTTTACTTCGGGTTATTGTTTATCACCGGCACCTGGTCACTGATCGCCCTGCAACTGCTTAATGCGGCGTTTATCGGCGTTCTGGCGGGGATTGGCATGCTCTATTTTCAGGATTTGATGCCCGGACAGGCCGGCGCAGCCACCACCCTGTTTACCAATACGACGCGTGTCGGCTGGATTTTTGCCGGTTCCATCGCCGGCGTGGTGGCGGAGGTCTGGAGCTATCACGCGGTGTTTTATTCCGCGCTGGCGATGGTTGTCGGCGCAGTACTGTGCCTGTGGAAGCTCAAAGACGCTTAGGGCGCGGTATCCGCTTCCAGTTTGATCAGATAAATCAACGCGTCGTCACGGTGGTCGTGGCACATTTCGCGGCTGGCCTGCAGGCTGCCGCAGACCCTGGGCCGCAGCGGCGAATGGAACAGACCGCAACGCAGTTGCTCGCTCAGATGAATGCAGCGGGTATTGGCGGGCTTGCCGTTGGGCATGCCGGGGATCGGGCTGGATATTGAAGGCGCAATACAACAGGCGCCACAGTCGGCACGACAGTCCATCAGCAAGTCTCCCGGTGGGCTGGCGGAATTGAAGCGCGACAATATCAGTAGCGCTTATCCGCCGCCAGCATAATCCGGGTTTGCCCAACAATCTTTACATCGCCCCCATTTCACCGTTAATAGGTTGCACTCATGTCGGGCAAAAACACGCCTCAAATAGCCCCATTCACACCGATTAATGCATGAAACAAGCGCATTCACGGCTTTACATGCGCCAACCGCACATGTACCATTGAGCTAGTACAAAAGAACTTACGGCCAACCCGGCCACTCAGGAGCAAAAATGTCCGCGGACACCATCCAGAAGCTTTCCCGCCCTTCGGTCCTTGGCGGCGCGATGATCATTGCAGGCACCGCCGTCGGCGCCGGCATGTTCTCCATCCCTATTGTCACTTCTGGCGTGTGGTTCAGCGGCTCGGTCGCGCTGCTGATTTATACCTGGGCCTGCATGCTGATTTCCGGCCTGATGATCCTGGAAGCTGCGCTGCATTACCCGAGCGGTGCCAGTTTCAATACCATCGTCAAGGATCTGCTGGGTAAAGGCTGGAACGCCATTAACGGCATTTCTATCGCCTTTGTGCTGTACATTCTGACCTACGCTTATATTTCCGCCGGCGGCTCGATCATCGCCCACACGCTGGAAGGGATTGTTGGCGTCGGGCAGGCCACCGCCGGGCTGGTGTTTGCTATCGTGGTGGCGTTTATCGTCTGGTTGTCTACCCGCGCCGTCGATCGTCTGAGCACTATCCTGATTGGCGGTATGGTGATCACCTTTGTGATGTCGGTGGGCGATATGTTCACTCATGTGCAACCGGCGGTGCTGTTCAACCGCGGTGACGACCAGGCCAGCTATCTGCCTTATGCCCTGGCGGCACTGCCTTATCTGCTGACTTCATTCGGCTATCACGGCAACGTGCCGGGGCTGGTGAAGTATTACCACAAAGACAGCGGTGCCGTGGTGCGCAGCCTGGTGTACGGTACCCTGCTGGCGCTGGCGATCTACATCCTGTGGCAGTATGTGATTCAGGGCAACATCGCCCGTGACGCCTTTCGCCAGGTAATTGCCGAAGGTGGCAACATTGGCAGCCTGCTCAAGCAGCTGGGCAACGTGTCCAGCAGCCAGACCGTTGGCCAGCTCCTGAGCGCCTTCTCTTACATGGCCCTGGCCAGTTCGTTCCTTGGGGTTTCACTGGGCCTGTTCGATTATTTGGCGGACTTCTTCAAATTCAGTGATGACACCGTGGGACGCAGTAAGACCGCACTGGTGACCTTTGCACCGCCGACCATCGCCGCCCTGCTGTTCCCAAACGGCTTCCTGTATGCCATCGGTTTCGCCGGGCTGGCGGCAACCATTTGGGCGGTGATCGTGCCGGCAATGATGGCGCGCGCCAGCCGCCGTCGCTTTGCCGAGGCGCAATATCGCGCTCCCGGCGGCCGGGGTATGATCCTGTTCATCATCCTGTTCGGGGTGATCAACGCCGTCGCACACGTGCTGACATTGCTCGGTCTGTTGCCTGTCTTCAAGTAATCCCGCAGGGGATGGCCCGCCATCCCTTTTTCTGCCCCTGTTTTTGCTCGATCTGCTTGCCTGAAATCATCGGCGCGAGTAACTTGTCGCAACTTCCCAAAAACTCTTTATTGCAGGTTATTTTATATGGCAAAGGCTAACGAAATTAAGCGTGGCATGGCGATCAGCTACAACGGCAAACTGCTGCTGGTAAAAGACATCGATGTACAGAGCCCAAGCGCACGTGGTGCCAGTACCTTGTACAAAATGCGCTTCTCTGACGTTCGTACCGGGCTGAAGGTAGAAGAGCGTTTCAAGGGCGACGATATTCTGGACACCATTAGTCTGTCCCGCCGTAAGGTGAACTTCTCTTACATCGACGGTGAAGAATACGTGTTTATGGATGATGAGGATTACACCCCTTACATCTTCAAGAAAGACCAGATCGAAGACGAACTGCTGTTCATCCCTGAAGCCGGTCTGCCGGGCATGCAGGTATTAACGCTGGATGGCCAGGTGCTGGCGCTGGAATTGCCACAAACCGTGGATATGGAAATTGTCGACACCGCGCCAGGCATCAAAGGTGCCTCCGCCAGTGCCCGCAACAAGCCGGCCACCATGGCGACCGGCCTGACCATTCAGGTGCCGGAATACCTGAGCCCCGGTGACAAAATCCGCATTCATATTGCCGAACGCCGCTATATGAGCCGTGCCGACTAGTTGAAATTCAGGGGCCGATTACTGGCCCCTGTTGTTTTATCGCTACGGCAACTCAGGGAAGAAGCGGCGTTTGAGCGCCAGTTCAACCCCGCGCAGCTCCGCCAGCCCTTTCAAACGACCAATCGCCGAGTAGCCTGGGTTGGTTTTTTTCTTCAAATCATCCAGCATCTGATGCCCATGATCGGGACGCATCGGTATCGGCCGGGTATCGCCCGCCTGATGACGCCGCTGCTCCTCGCTGAGGATCGCCTCAATCACCGCCACCATGTCAACGTCGCCTTGCAGATGCGTGCCCTCATGGAAACTTTTCGGGTTTTCTTCACGGCAAGTGGCACGCAGGTGGGTGAAATGAATGCGATCGCCGAAGGTTTCAATCATCCGCACCAGATCGTTATCCGCACGCACCCCATAGGAACCGGTACACATAGTAAAGCCGTTATAAAGGCTGTCGACCGTCTGCTTGAACCACTGCATATCCTCGATGGTCGAGACAATGCGTGGCAGGCCCAGGATCGGCCGCGGTGGATCGTCCGGATGCACCGCCAGCCGCACACCGACCTCCTCCGCTACCGGAACAATGGCGCGCAGGAACACCGCCATATTTTCACGCAGTTGCGCCTTGTCGATGGCATCGTACTCGGCCAGGCGGGCACGGAACTGATCGAGCGTATAACCCTCTTCCGCCCCCGGCAGCCCGGCGATGATGTTACCGGTCAATTTGGCAACCTCTGCTGCGCCCATGCCAGCAAAACACTCGGCGGCCTGCTGCTGCTCTTCCTGCGTGTAATCTTGCTCTGCCCCCGCGCGTTGCAGAATATGCAAATCAAAAGCCGCAAAGGCAATCTGATCGAAACGTAGCGCTTTTGACCCGTCCGGCAGCAAATACTCCAGATCGGTACGCGTCCAGTCGAGGATCGGCATAAAGTTGTAGCACACGGTGTCGATGCCGCAGGCCGCAAGGTTACGCAACGATTGCTGATAATGGGCGATATGCTGCTGATAATTGCCGCTGTGGGTTTTGATCTCCTCATGCACAGGAATGCTTTCCACCACCGACCACACCAACCCCTTTTCTGCCAATAGCGCCTGGCGGGCCTTGATCTCTTCGATCGGCCACACTTCGCCATTCGGGATATGGTGCAATGCAGTAACCACGCCGGTAGCGCCAGCCTGGCGCACATCGTCAAGAGAGACAGGATCGTTCGGCCCATACCAACGCCATGTTTGTTCCATTATTTATCCTTGTAGAAATCGCCCAGTATTGTGGAGGGGTAAAGATCGCACACTTCCAGTAATCTTGTTATACCAAATTGAATTAGATATCAGTTATCTTTCACCTTACTCTTTCGCTTCTGACTGTCAAAAGCGAAACCGTGATTGGTTGATCCACTTCACGATTCTGGCATATTTTGGGCTAAGCAATGTTATTAACGCTCTGCCAGCCTTACACTGGCGGCAGAAAAGCGTGAGGAAAAGGGTCAGCGCCGTGCCGTTTTCTGCTCGCAAAACTGGTCTGATAACTTTTGACAAGTTACCGGCCAGCACCTTTCATTCAGCTTTGGAGCCATGCATGAAGACTATCGCCAACTCACCGCTTCCCGACGCCGTCCTGCAACCCCACTACGACCGCAGCACGCTGCAAAGCCGCATGGTGCACATTGGGTTTGGCGCTTTTCACCGCGCTCATCAGGCTTTGCTGACCGACCGGGTATTGAATCGCCAGGGGGGAGACTGGGGAATTTGTGAGATCAGCCTGTTTGGTGGCGATACTCTGTTCCAGACGCTGCGTCAGCAAGACCATCTCTATAGCGTGTTGGAGAAAGGCGCAGCGGGTAATCAGGCGATCGTGGTTGGCGCGGTGCATGAAAGCGTGCACCGCAAGCTGGAAGGGATCGATGCGGTACTGGAAAAACTGGCTGAGCCTCAGGTAGCGATCGTCTCAATGACCATCACCGAAAAAGGCTACTGCATCGAACCAGGCAGCGGGAAACTGGATCTGCAACACCAAGGGATCCGCGCCGATCTGGCGAATCCCGCCCAACCCACCACCGTGCCCGGTATTTTGGTCGAAGCACTGCGTCTGCGCCTGGAACGTGGCCTGCCCGCCTTTACCCTGCTCTCTTGCGATAACATTCCGGAAAACGGCCATGTGCTGCGTAACGCCATCATCGGCTTGGCGCAGGCGCGCGACGGGGCTCTGGCCGACTGGATTGCCCAACAGGTCAGCTTCCCCAGCACTATGGTCGACCGCATTGTTCCTGCCGCCACGCCGGAAACGCTGGAGGAAGTGGCCGTCGCACTGGGCGGTGTGCGTGATGAATGCGCCATCGCCTGCGAACCCTTTATTCAATGGGTGGTAGAGGATAATTTTGTCGCGGGTCGTCCGGCCTGGGAACGGGCTGGTGCACAGTTGGTGAATGACGTGCTGCCTTTTGAACAGATGAAATTGCGCATGCTGAACGGCAGCCATTCTTTCCTGGCCTATCTCGGTTATCTGGCAGGATATCAGTATATCAACGACTGTATGGCCGATGAGTCTTATCGCCATGCCGCGCTTCACCTGATGCTGGCCGAACAGGCACCGACGCTTAGCGTCAGTGGCATCGATCTGGCCGCCTATGCCGCGCAGTTGATTGAACGCTACAGCAATCCAGCGCTGCAACACCGCACCTGGCAAATCGCCATGGACGGGACGCAGAAATTACCACAGCGCATGCTGGACTCGATCCGCTGGCATCTGCAACATGCCGGCAGCTACGCCGGTCTGGCACTGGGCGTGGCAGCCTGGATGCGCTATGTCGGCGGTGTGGATGACGCCGGACAAGCTATCGATATTCGCGATCCGCTGTTGGCAACGCTGCAGCAAACGGTGGCCGCAACGCCGGACGATGAACAGCGAGTGAAAGCGCTGCTGGGGTTGAAGGCAGTTTTTGGTGAGCAACTGGCGGTTAATGAGGCGTTCGTGACGGCGGTTACCCGCGCCTATCTGTCACTGCGCGATCGCGGGGCACGTCAAACGGTGCAAAACTGGGTGTCGACTCAACTGGCTTAATTCCCCGCTTAAACCTAGTGATAGCCTGAAAGAACAATGAGAGGAAAATGGCCATGCCGGGCGTCCGGCATGGCCGAACGACTTAACGATAAACTACCGTCATTACTGCAAGTTTTTTCTGCTGATCTACCCACTTCATCTCGGTCGACCCTAAATTCAGTGGCAGCTCTTTGCGTGTAGCATCAAATTTGGACAGTGTCTGTTGACCTTGATAGTGCTGCCCATTGCGGTAACATTGTGTTTTTGCCGTTGAATCGGCGATGTTCACCGTGCAGGGACTTTCCACAATAGAACCAACAAAACGAATAACCCCGCCAGTGGTTCCTGCATAACTTGCTGCCGTCCATGAAAACAATATTCCTGCGATCAAAAATAACCGGAAGACATTCATGGCAACCTCATTTTTTGTTAAGTCAATTTAACCATAGAGGATCTTCTTAAGAATAATCGCAAGGTCAGAGGAATTATTTGGCGGGTAATCGGGCAATTAACAAAGAAAAAACAAGCTAATAACAAACAGTATCCATAGCTAATTTATGGTTTTTACTAAGAATTTTCCGATAATTTATCGTGGATTTAGCCGGTTAAATATCGCATCTTAACCTGTCAAATTTGTGATCTGGCGCAGGTAGAGCAACATCATTAGCTCGGATAGAGTTACCCTGCTTATTTATTGATCAATCACTACTATTACATCAGGAATAATCCATGACTAAAACTAACCTGATCACCGGTTTCCTTGGCAGCGGTAAAACCACCACCATTCGTCACCTGCTGGCTAACAAGCCAGAGCATGAACGCTGGGCGGTGCTGGTGAATGAGTTCGGTGAAATTGGCATCGACGGTGCACTGCTGGCAGACAGCGGCGCGGTGCTTAAAGAGATCCCTGGTGGTTGCATGTGCTGCGTCAACGGACTGCCAATGCAGGTCGGGCTGAATATGCTGCTGCAACAGAGTAAACCCGATCGACTGTTGATCGAACCCACCGGCCTTGGGCATCCCAAACAGATCCTGTCGTTACTGACGCAGGACAGCTATGCCGGTTGGATCGACTTGCAAGCTACCCTGTGCCTGTTGGACGCGCGCCAGCTCAGCGAACCGCGTTACCGCGAAAACGAAAACTTCCGCGATCAGTTGGCAGCAGCCGACATTATTCTGGCCAGCAAGAGCGACACCTATCAGCCACAGGATCTATTGGCCCTGCAGCAATGGGCGGAGCAAGATCCCCGACAGCGGCCGCTTTATCATATCCAACAGGGCCAGGCGGATGTCGCGCTGCTGGATATGCCTCGCACGAATCGCACAGAATTACCGGATGCGCAGCATCATCATAGCCACAGCAAAACACAGGGTTTGGCCGCACTGCGGCTGCCGGAAAACTCACGCTGGCGACGAGCGCTCAACCAGGGCCAGGGATTTACCAGCTGTGGCTGGATCTTTGACGCCGACACGGTGTTCGATACCGTTGGCATCATGGAGTGGATACGGCTGGCACCGGTCGAACGCGCCAAAGGCGTAGTGCGTATTGCTGAAGGCACACTGTTGATCAACCGTCAGGGACAGGATCTCAGTATCGAAACACGCCCTGTCGCACCGCTGGACAGCCGAATTGAACTGATTCACAGCGAGAATGCGGACTGGAACGCGCTGCAATCCGGATTGTTTAACATTCGTTTAAGTTGAGATCTTTACCGTTAGCACCCTTTTAATTTTAGACTTACAACAGGTTATGCCATGACTCGCCGCAATTTACCCTTCATCATTTTCTTCAATATACTGGGCATTGCGCTGTTTTTGTCCTGGTTCCTGCCGGCCAACCACGGCTATTGGTTTACCCTGGACTCGTCGATTTTCTTCTTTTTTAATCGTCATTTGGCAACCGACCCCGCTTTTCTGCATTTGGTGGCCATCACCAATAACCGTGCGTTTGATGTAATTTCGCTGATTGCCATGGGGTTGCTGTACCTGTGCTTTTATCTGCAACAGGATGCCGCCGGCCGTCGCCGTTTGCTGGTCACCGGCGTGGTCATGCTGCTGACCGCGGTGGTACTGAACCAGTTGGGGCATCTGTTACCGGTCAAGCACCCCAGCCCGTCGCTGAGTTTTGAGAATGTTAATCGCGTCAGTGAACTGACCGGCATTCCCACCAAGGATGCCTCCAGCGACAGCTTCCCCGGTGACCACGGCATGATGCTGATGATTTTCTCCTGCTTTATGCTGCGCTACTTTAACCGCCGCGCGTTTACCGTCGCACTGCTGATCACGGTGGTGTTTTCATTACCACGCGTAATGATTGGCGCTCACTGGTTTACGGATATCGCCGTCGGTTCCCTGTCGGTGGTGCTGGTGGGGGCCAGTTGGTGCCTGATGACCCCGCTCAGCGATGTGTTAATCCTGCGCCTGAATCGTATGCTGCCCGGTAAGCACCGCCCAGCACAACCATAACCCATCGTTATGACCCGCAGGAGGCCGCCGGCCTCCTGCTGATTTCCCCGCCGCTTTCTGTTTATTTCCACATCACCGCGTTAACGCTTCTGTCACCTAATTTCACGCAAAACCAACACAACGGACAATCGGCGTTTTTTATATGAAGATTTACATTATGTTACATCACAAATTCATATATAAAAGGGCGGAAAAAGACTCGCAATCCCCAATTCGTTACGGTAATCTCGGATGCGTTTGTGCCTGGTTTAACTCGACTCAGCATCAAATCCATTAAAAATGTGCGTTCCAGCACGTTTTCGGCGGTATCTGATTGTCGATAAAGCAGGTGCAGATTAGTCTCGTTCCGTTTGGCATTTTTCAGATAGCGACTGACGTCGTTAAGGACTTCAAGGGAAAACAATAACAATGGTCAGATCTCAACCGTTTCTGAGATATTTTTTGCGGGTAGTACCTGCAATTGCCGCAGCGGTAATGCTCTCCGCGTGCAGCACGACACACACTTCGAACTTGAATAACGCACAAACTGAGATGCGTGCAGTTAATGACAAAGATGGTCTTTTACTGCAAGCCTCTCAGGATGAATTCGAAGCAATGGTCCGTAACGTTGACGTTAAGTCAAAAATTATGGATCAGTATGCAGACTGGAAAGGTGTTCGCTACCGTTTAGGCGGTGAAACCAAGCGCGGCATTGATTGCTCAGCGTTTGTACAACGCACTTTCCGTGAACAGTTTGGCATGGACTTACCTCGTTCTACCTACGAACAGGAAGACCTCGGCAAGAAAATCTTGCGCACCAAACTGCGTCCTGGCGATCTGGTGCTGTTCCGCGCCGGCTCTACCGGACGCCATGTCGGCATCTATTTAGGTAACGATCAATTCGTTCATGCCTCTACCAGCAGCGGCGTGATGATTTCGAAACTGAGCGATAACTACTGGAATAAACGTTATCGCGAAGCCCGCCGGGTGCTGACAAGCAGCTGACGGAGCAAAACTTGATTGTCCTGAAGACCAAACGAGCGATAGAACGCTGCCTACAGGCAGCGTTTTTTTTACGCGGAGCCCCCCCTCTCAGAATGCCGCCATTATCTATTCGCGGTGTTTTCAACATCCCCCTTTATATTTCACGAGATTATTGGTGGGAAACTACGCCAACGATGAAAAACTCACCTATTATCGTCAAATAGGAATAACCACGATAATGCAGGGTTTAGCCTATTATCACCCCTGGATAAACGATGAATAATGGCCGCAACACGGTCATTGCGATATATTAGACAGTCACTCTATAACAAAAACAAATTGATACGCCGTGCTCAGGGGGCAGGTTTATGGGCTTGAAAAGGGCATTTGCACGCCACGTTTCGCACAGACGACGCAGCCTGGCTAAAAGCGGCATCGTGGCCCTGGTATTTTTTATCCTGTTTATGGCTATTACGCTTTCTTTGATTAGCCACCAGCGCACCCAATATCAACGTGCGGTAGAACAACGGACGCAGAAACTCACCCTCGAGACCTTTAATAGCCTGACGGCAGTCATGCAACAGTTGATGCCGTTGACCGAACGCTCCTGTGCCACCAGCCAGCCGGAAATTACCTACCAGGCCGCTTTTCATTCCGGCGTACGCACCTTTATGTTAGTGAAAGACGGCTTCGCCTATTGCTCTTCCGCTACCGGCAACATGATGCTGGCACTAAAAAATATCTACCCGGAAATTGACCAACAGCAGCGGCTGGATCTCAAACTGCAGCAGGGTACCCCACTGGTCCCCGGAAAACCGGCGGTTGCCGTTTGGTTGCGCCAGCCAGGCAAAGAAGACACCGGCATACTGGCCACCCTGGATATTGGCCTGATGCCCCAACAGATGTTCGGCACCAGCACCAGTCGAACCCATGGCGTTGCCATTATTCTGGACGATCGCGCCCTGACCAGTTTTAGTCCAAACCTGATGCCAGTGAGCCAGCTACCGGACGAAGAAGCCGACCGCATTTCCATCGCCGGCACGCCGATGACCATTCTGTTTTATAACCAAAAACTAACGCCCAACGACATCCGCCTGACGCTGTTGGGCAGCCTGGTGCTGTCTTTGATGATCGGCGTGCTGTGCTACTACATGCTGTTGCTACGCCAAAGCCCGGAGCGGGCACTGATGCGCGGCATTAAACGCAACGAGTTCTTTATCGAATATCAGCCGGTGTTTCATACCCGTTCCGGCACCATCGGCGGGCTGGAAGCACTGATCCGCTGGCAGCACCCAATCGAAGGACGTATTCCGCCAGACCTGTTCATTCCCTATGCCGAGAACGAAGGGCTGATTGTACCGCTGACACGACACCTGTTCCGCCTGATTGCCGAAGACGCGCCCAAGTTGGCAACGGCATTGCCGCAGGGGGCCAAGCTCGGCCTGAACATCTCCCCTTCCCACCTCAATGCCCCCTCTTTCCATCACGATGTGTACGAACTGCTGGCGCAATTGCCGGGGGACTACTTCACGCTGGTATTTGAAATTACCGAACGTGGCATGGTGGAGGAAGGCAACGCGTTGACCGAGTTCGACTGGCTGCATCAGCAAGGTATTGAAATCGCTATCGATGATTTTGGCACCGGCCATAGCGCATTGATCTATCTGGAACGCTTTAGCATGGACTATCTGAAGATAGACCGTGGCTTCGTCAACTCCATCGGACGGGATACGGTCACTGCCCCGGTGCTGGACGCGGTGATTTCACTGGCTAAGAAACTGAAAATGCAAACCGTGGCTGAAGGGGTGGAAACCGCCGAACAGCTGCACTTCCTGAAGGAACAGGACGTTAACTTTATGCAGGGATATTATTTTAGTAAACCGCTGAGCATCGATAACTTCGTGGCCTTCTGCAACGCCCATACGGTCATGGATCATCAGGCGCTAAAGGACTGAATTTTTTAACTTCTTTACCCTTAGGCACGGCAGAAAATGTTATGCTGCCGCCAGGTTTAACTGACTTTACAGCAGGAGCTTACCGTCAAGATGTCCGTGCGCGTTTTTGCTGCCCTGGTGCTCTCAGCACTGAGTTTTGGCCTGCAGGCCGAAACCCTCAATGAAAGCTATGCTTTCGCCCAGCTCGGTGAGCCGAAATACGCCACCGACTTCAGCCATTATGACTACGTCAACCCAGCGGCACCGAAAGGCGGTGACGTGCGACTGGCAGCGATCGGTACCTATGATAGTTTTAACCGCTATGCGCCACGTGGCGTATCCGGCGAGCGTACCGACGCGCTGTATGACACCCTGTTTACTACCTCAGACGATGAGATCGGCAGCTACTACCCACTGATTGCCGAATCTGCTCGCTTCCCGGCCGATATGCGCTGGGTGGAACTGGACATTAACGCTCGCGCCCGCTTCCACGATGGCTCGCCGATCACCGCTGCCGACGTTGCCTTCACCTTTAACAAGTTTATGACCGAAGGCGTACCGCAGTTTCGCGTGGCGTATAAGGGGATCTCGGTCAAGGCCATCTCACGCCTGACGGTGCGTATTGAATTCCCCCAGCCGGATAAAGACAAGCTGCTTGGGTTGTTTAGCCTGCCTATTTTGCCGCAGAGCTTCTGGAAAGATCACAAACTGAACGAGCCGCTGAACACCCCGCCCCTCAGCAGTGGTCCTTATAAGGTCGCCAGTTACCGGCTCGGTCAATACATTACCTATCAGCGCGTGCGCGATTACTGGGCCGCTAACCTGCCGGTCAACCGCGGCCGCTTTAACTTCGACAGTATCCGCTACGACTATTATCTGGATGACAAAGTTGCGCTGGAGGCCTTCAAGGCCGGTGCCTACGATTTTCGCGTTGAAGGTTCGCCAAAAAGTTGGGCGACCCAGTATCAGGGCGGTAATTTCGCCCGCAATTACATTATCAAACAGGACGAAACCAACCAGTCGGCGCAAAACACCCGCTGGATGGCCTTCAATATGAGGCGCCCTCTGTTCACCGATCCCCGGGTACGTGAGGCGCTCACACTGGCCTTTGACTTCGACTGGATGAATAAAGCGCTGTATTACAACGCCTATCAGCGCACCAACAGCTACTTCCAGAACACTCAGTACGCCGCCAGCGGCTACCCGGATGCGGCCGAACTGGCGCTGCTGGGGCCGCTGAAGGGCAAGGTACCGGCTGAGGTGTTTACCAGCATCTATCAACCCCCTTCCTCTGATGGCAGCGGCAACGATCGCCAAAACCTGTTGAAAGCCACTCAGTTGCTGAAACAGGCCGGCTGGGAAGTGAAAAACCAGCAGTTGGTCAATAGCAAAACCGGTCAGCCGTTTAGCTTTGAACTGATGTTACTTAGCGGCAGCAATTTCCAGTACGTATTGCCGTTCCAGCACAACCTGAAACGGCTGGGCATTGATATGCAGATCCGTGAAATCGACATATCCCAATTCACCAAGCGCATGCGCGATGGTGATTTCGACATGATGCCGACGGTCTATCTGGCGATGCCGTTCCCAGGCTCCAGCCTGGAGACCCTTTGGGACTCCAAATACATTAACTCCAGTTGGAACAGCCCCGGCGTCAGCGATCCTGCGGTTGATAGCCTGGTCAGACAGATCGCCGCGCATCAAGGCGACGAGAAAGCCTTGCTGCCGCTGGGCCGCGCGCTGGATCGGGTACTGACCTGGAACCGGTATATGCTGCCAATGTGGTATTCCAACCACGACCGCTATGCCTACTGGGACAAATTCTCCACGCCGTCAATCCGCCCGGCCTACGTGATTGGTTTCGATAACTGGTGGTTTGACGTCAACAAGGCGGCGCGTTTGCCGGCTCAACAACAGTAAGGGGTCAGCGATGACGGCTTATTTGATTCGCAGGCTGTTGCTGATCATCCCCACCCTGTGGGCGATCATCACCATTAACTTTTTCATCGTACAGATCGCCCCCGGCGGCCCGGTCGATCAGGCAATTGCCACTATCGAAATGGGCCAGAGCAGCGGCTTTGGTGGCGGCGGTGCCGGTGAAGGGTTGGGACATGCGCGTATCGGTGTCGGCAGCGCGACGGATAGCCAATACCGTGGCTCACGCGGGCTGGATCCGGAAGTGATCGCCGAGATCACCCAACGCTATGGCTTCGACAAACCGCTGCACGAACGCTATTTCACCATGCTGTGGAATTACATGCGCCTCGACTTCGGTGACAGCCTGTTTCGTGGCGCGTCGGTGATGCAGTTGGTTGGCCATAGCCTGCCGGTGTCGATCACCCTGGGACTGTGGAGCACGCTGATTATCTATCTGGTGTCGATCCCGCTGGGGATCCGCAAAGCGGTGCATAACGGCAGCGCCTTCGATACCTGGAGCAGTACCCTGATTATCATCGGCTATGCTATCCCGGCCTTCCTGTTTGCCATTCTGATGATCGTGTTGTTCGCCGGTGGCAGCTACCTCGACTGGTTCCCGCTACGCGGTCTGGTTTCCAGTAATTTCGATACCCTGCCGTGGTATGGCAAGATCACAGATTATCTGTGGCATATCACGCTGCCGGTGTTAGCGACGGTGATTGGCGGCTTCGCGACCCTGACCATGCTGACCAAAAACTCATTCCTTGATGAGATCCGCAAACAATACGTAGTCACCGCGCGCGCCAAAGGGCTGGACGAGAGCAAGATCCTTTACCGCCACGTGTTCCGCAACGCCATGCTGTTGGTGATCGCCGGTTTCCCGGCGACCTTTGTCAGCATGTTTTTCACCGGTTCTTTGTTGATCGAGGTGATGTTCTCGCTTAACGGTCTGGGGCTGCTGGGCTATGACGCTACCCTGCAGCGCGATTATCCGGTGATGTTCGGCACGCTGTATATCTTCACCCTGATTGGCCTGCTGTTGAATATCCTCAGCGATATCACCTATACCCTGGTCGATCCTCGTATTGATTTCGAGGCCCGCCAATGAGCCGCTTAAGCCCGATCAATCAGGCACGTTGGGCACGCTTTCGCAGCAATCGCCGTGGTTATTGGTCACTGTGGATTTTTCTGGTGCTATTTATCCTCAGCCTGGGAGCTAACCTGATCGCCAATGACAGGCCGCTGCTGGTGCGCTATGAGGGCCGCTTGTACCTGCCGTTCGTTATCGACTACAGCGAGACCACCTTCGGCGGTGAGCTCAATACCGTCACCGACTTCCAGGATCCGTTCGTCAAAAAACAGATCGACAGCCACGGCTGGGCAGTTTGGCCACCGATTCGTTTCAGTTACGACACCATCAACTTTGCTACCGAGGTGCCCTTCCCCTCAGCCCCTTCGCGCCAAAATCTGTTAGGTACCGACGGTAACGGCAGCGACGTACTGGCCCGCGTGCTGTATGGCTTTCGTATTTCGATGCTGTTCGGACTGGCGCTGACGCTGTTTTCCAGCGTGATTGGCGTCTGTGTCGGTGCGATACAAGGCTACTACGGCGGCCGCGTGGATCTGTGGGGCCAGCGTTTTATTGAAGTGTGGTCAGGCATGCCGACGCTATTTTTGATTATTCTGCTGTCGAGCATCGTACAACCCAATTTCTGGTGGCTGCTTGGTATCACCATTTTGTTTGGCTGGATGAGCCTGGTGGGCGTGGTACGCGCCGAGTTCCTGCGCACCCGTAACTATGACTACATCCGCGCCGCCCGCGCCATGGGGGTGCAGGACCGGGTCATTATGTACCGGCATATGCTGCCCAATGCGATGGTGGCGATGCTGACCTTTTTGCCGTTTATCCTGTGCGGCTCCATCACTACCCTGACCTCACTCGATTTCCTGGGCTTTGGCCTGCCGATCGGTTCTCCGTCGCTCGGGGAGTTGTTGCTGCAGGGCAAGAACAACCTGCAGGCGCCGTGGCTCGGCATCACCGCGTTCCTGGTGTTGGCCGTGTTGCTGTCTTTACTCATTTTTATTGGCGAGGCAGTACGCGACGCCTTTGACCCCAGCAAGGCGCATTGATATGGCTAGCACTCCTTTGCTTTCAATTCAGGATCTCGGCGTCGCTTTCCGCCAGGGTGACCAGCTGAATCAGGTAGTCAACGGTATTTCGCTACAGATAGAAAAGGCAGAAACGCTGGCGCTGGTCGGGGAGTCCGGATCGGGAAAAAGCGTCACCGCGCTGTCGGTGCTGCGCCTGCTGCCTTCGCCACCGGTGGTCTATACCGGCGGTGATATCCAGTTCAACGGCCATTCGTTACTCCATGCCTCGGAGGCCGAACTGCGCAAGGTGCGCGGCAACCAGATTTCAATGATTTTCCAGGAGCCGATGGTCTCGCTCAACCCGTTACACAGCATTGAGAAACAGCTGGCGGAAGTATTGGCGCTGCATCGAGGTATGCGGCGCGATGTTGCTCGCGGTGAAATAATTCAATGCCTGGATCGGGTTGGCATTCGCAACGCTAAAGGGCGTTTGAAAGACTACCCGCACCAACTCTCCGGCGGCGAGCGTCAGCGGGTGATGATCGCCATGGCGGTGTTAACCCAGCCTAAGCTGCTGATTGCCGATGAGCCCACCACCGCGCTCGATGTGACCATTCAGGCGCAAATTCTGTTGTTGCTGAACGAATTGAAGCAAGAAATGGGCATGGGCCTGCTGTTTATCACCCATAACCTGAATATTGTGCGCCGCCTGGCGGACAACGTGGCGGTCATGCGCCAGGGTCAATGCGTTGAGCAAAACAGCCGAACCCGCCTGTTTAGCCAGCCGCAACACCCCTATACCCAACAATTACTGGCAGCAGAGAACCTGGGCGACCCGCTGCCGCTGCCGGCCGATGCCGCCCCGTTGCTGAAAGTGGAAAACCTCCAGGTCAGTTTCCCGATCAGGCGTGGTTTACTGCGCCGTACGGTGGACCAACATTATGCGCTGAAAGATTTGAGCTTTGAACTGAAGGCCGGGGAAAGCGTCGGACTGGTGGGCGAGTCAGGATCGGGTAAGAGCACCACCGGGTTGGCGTTACTGCGTTTGCTTAATGCCAACGGCTCAATGTGGTTTAAAGGCCAGCCGTTGCACCAGTTCAGCATGAAGCAGATGTTGCCGTACCGCAGCCAGATGCAGATTGTGTTCCAGGATCCTTTCTCCGCGCTGAATCCACGGCTGAATGTGCTGCAAATCATCGCCGAGGGGTTGGAGGTGCACCAGAAACTGAGCGCCGCACAACGAGAGCAGCGGGTGATCGAAACATTGCAGGAGGTGGGGCTGGATCCCGCCCTGCGCTACCGTTACCCCACCGAGTTTTCCGGTGGCCAACGCCAACGCATCGCCATCGCACGGGCGCTGATTTTACAACCGCAGTTGCTGATCCTCGATGAGCCGACCTCGTCGCTGGATAAGTCGGTGCAGGCACAAATCCTGACGTTGCTGAAATCGCTGCAACAACGCCACCGGCTGGCCTATCTGTTTATCAGCCATGACTTGCAGGTGGTGCGTTCACTGTGCCATCAGGTGATTGTGTTACGACAGGGGGAAGTGGTGGAACAGGGTGACTGCCAGACAATCTTTAACTCACCGACCGCCGCTTATACGCAGCAGCTGTTACAACTGGCGGATTAGCGACGGAGTTCAGAAAGGGTATTGAGCGCTCATCTGCTCGGCAATAGCGGCACCTACGTTTTTTAACCGGCACATGGTGGCGCTTTCATCGCCGCGATGCACAAACAGGCAAGGTTCCCCTTCCCACTCTACGATGGCGCAGTCGACCTGAATCTCCTGCAAAGACAGCTTAAGCTGCTGCATCACCTGCCAGGCGTCGGCGCCCTCATGGCTGAGCAGTTTCAGCCCCATCAGATTGTTATCTTCGTCTATTCCGCTGAGCGGAATCGGTTCAACCTTGACGCCGGTAAAACCTGATAGCCAACGATAACTTTGCGGCAAGCGATGAACTACCGAAAGTTGGATACTTTCCACATGAAATCCCTAGTTTGAAAAATGAAACACTTTTTACCTGACAGGGTAACTAAGTTATAGCCGTTGACGCCTGACTCTGCCGCTCATGAATGTTATTTAAATGTAAAATATGTCACAAGCAGTTAACTAGCCCCCTGCGCTTGCCGATGTCCTGCTGTTTTAGTGACGCCCGTTGGAGTCATTTCACGGCATTTTGAGACTCAGCTCGCATTTTTTCGTTATATGTAACCCTTTCCCGCCGCGATCTCAACTCTTTTTTCTTGCAATACGGTTACTTATTGCTCCGCATAATTTTACATTGAGGAAACATTTAAGGTTGTTCAACAACCAGTGATAACACGTTAACTCATTGATTATCATTATCACTAAGTTAAATTGCGTACCGTTTCCTGGTCAAACCTATTGGGCAAAGACCGGTTGCAGCCCGGCGCAGGCAGAGCATTTTTTTTAACAAAAAGCACACAGGCAGCACGGCAAACCATCGCTTAGCGCACTTATATTTAGCAACGAATTTTTTATTGCGCCAGAATTTCAGAAGGGAGTGACAGAGGGCTGATTTCACTCAGGCTCAACACCAGATTGAGCCTGAGTCAGAAAGGAGAAACTACGGGGTATCAGGCGACGCTTTATGCCGTGGTCGGCTGGCATACAGATAGAACAGCACCGCAACGATGCTGCACAGCGCCATCGAGGAAACCATCGGCCAGGCGCTCTTGCCGGGAGCCATTGCCAGTATCGCCCCCACCAATGCACCGATACTGAAACGCAAGGTACCGGCCAGTGAAGACGCCGTGCCCGCCATATGTGGGAAATCGTCCAGGATCACCGCCATGGCGTTTGATGAAATCATGGCAATACAGCCCAGATACACCGCCACGCCAATCACCAATGCCCAGAACCCCAGGCCAATAGCGCTTACCGCCAGCAGCCACAGCCCCATGACCAACTGAACAAACAGCCCCAAACGGAACATCTTGATCGCGCCCAACCGCCGGACATTACGGCTGTTGACCAGCGTCGTCAGGAACAGGAAGACAATGTTCAGCGCAAAATAGTAGCCAAAGTGCTGCGGGGAAACATGATTCAGTTCGATATACACGAATGGCCCGGCACTGAGAAACGAGAACATACCGGCGAAGGAGAAGGCACTGGCCAGCATGTAGCTCAGCACGCGCTTATGGCGGAACAATGAGGCGAAGTTACCCAGCGTGGTACGCAGATGGAATTTTTGCCGCCGCTCTTTGGGCAACGTCTCTTTAATAAAGAACGCCACCAGCAACGAACCGATCAGCGCCGCGGCCCCCATGGTCCAGAAAATCGCATGCCAACTGAACCACAACAGCAGCGCGCCACCGATCATCGGTGCCAGTAACGGCGCAATGGTCATCACCAGGATGACAAACGACATCATGCGCGAGAACTCATCCTTGGTGAACATATCGCGCATCAGGGCGTTAATCACTACGCTGGCCGCCGCCGCCGACAGTCCATGCAGGAAACGCAGGTTGATCAATTGGTCGATCGACTGCGCCATAGCGCAGGCACCACCAGCAATCGCGAAGATCAGCGTTCCCCACAGGATCACCGGCTTGCGGCCAATGCTGTCTGACATTGGCCCGTAGAACAACTGCCCCAGGGCAAAGCCGAGCATATAGGCGCTGAGCGTCATCTGTACGCTGCCCGACCCGACGCCGAACTGTTTGGCAATCACCGGCATACTGGGCAGGTACATGTCGATGGCCAGCGGCATCAGCATGGACAGCAGACCCAGAATAAAAATCAAACCGAGGTGAGATGACCGGTTCTGTAACACGTTCGACGACTCCTTCATCAGCCGTAATCTAGTATTGAATTAATCTTGCAGGTGCGGAGCACCGACGCTGGCGATTTCTTCTTCGGTCAGCGGACGGTATTCGCCCTCTGCCAGATCCTCATCCATCACGATGGCGCCGATACGTTCACGATGCAGCTCCAGAACCCGGTTGCCGACCGCGGCGAACATGCGTTTCACCTGATGATAACGCCCTTCGCTGATAGTCAGACGCACCAGCTTGTCTTCAATTTGTTCCAGTTGCGCAGGCCGGGTCAGGTCTTTTTCGTTATGCAACTGCACGCCTTCAGCAAATTGCTGCGCGGTATCTTCCGCCAGCGGATGCTCCAGCGTCACCAGATAGGTTTTCTCACAGTGATGTTTCGGTGAGGTGATACGGTGCGACCACTGGCCGTCGTCGGTCATCAACACCAGACCGGTAGTATCGATATCCAGGCGCCCGGCAGCATGCAGCTTGTAGGCCACCGGCTCATCGAGGAAATACAGCACCGTCGGATGATCGGGATCGTCCGTGGAGCAAACGTAACCCTGCGGTTTGTTGAGCATAAAATAGCGCGGGCCGTTTTGGCGCTGCAGCGGGTTGCCGTCGAACGCCACCTCCTGCTCCGGAGTCAGTTTCAGTGCCCCGCTCTTCACCACTTCACCGTCCACGGTGACGCGTTTTGCCCGAAGTTCGCGCGCTACCAGCGCACGGCTAACACCTAACTGCTGAGATAAAAACTTGTCCAGTCGCATTGAATCTGCTTTGCCTGTCGTTGTTATGATCGCATTGATCGTATTGCTAAAATATGACACCCACCGTTGCACCGGGTGCAACAGGGCAGGTTCGAAGAGGGGGATACAGCGATTACTGTCACACGAGTATAGCGATGGAAACGGCCCCCTGACAGAGGTAATTTCGACGCTTCTCGCACCGCGAGTACTCAGAAGGCATAATAATAGAAATTTTTTAGCCGTCAGGGGAGTAAAATGTCACTGTTTTGGTGGGATCAGAGGTTACAAAACCTGTTCCCTGCGGCCCTTCTCAACTCACGGCGTTAATTTATGGCCTTTACTCTACGCCCTTACCAACTGGAAGCGGTCGAAGCCACCATCAAACATTTCCGTCAGCACCCGCAACCGGCGCTGATCGTACTGCCGACCGGAGCCGGAAAAAGCCTGGTGATCGCCGAGCTGGCGAAACGTGCACGCGGCCGGGTATTGGTGCTGGCCCATGTGAAAGAACTGGTGGCGCAGAACCACGCCAAATACCGCGCCTACGGGCTGGATGCCGATATCTTTGCCGCCGGACTGCAGCAAAAAGACAGCGCAGGCAAGGTGGTGTTCGGCAGCGTACAGTCGGTGGCTCGGAACCTGCCACTGTTTGACGGGGCGTTTTCCCTGTTGATTATCGACGAATGCCACCGCATCAGCGACGATGACGACAGCCAGTACCAACAGATTATTCAGCATCTGCAAAAAACCAATCCACAGCTGCGGCTGCTGGGCCTGACCGCCACGCCCTATCGACTGGGTAAAGGCTGGATTTATCAGTATCACTATCACGGTTTTACCCGCGGTGATGCCAATAGCCTGTTTCGCGACTGCATTTATGAACTGCCGTTGCGCTATATGATCAAGAACGGTTATCTGGTGCCACCGGAACGGCTGGATATGCCGATAGTGCAGTATGATTTCAGCCGCCTGGAGGCCAGAAGCAACGGCCTGTTCAGCGAAGTAGACCTAAACCGTGAGCTAAAACAGCAAAATCGTATTACGCCGCACATCATCAGCCAAATCGTCGAATATGCCGAAACACGTAAGGGGGTGATGATTTTCGCCTCCACCGTTGAACATGCGCGTGAGATCCACGGCCTGCTGCCTTCCGGTGAAGCCGCGCTGGTCAGCGCCGAAACCCCCGCCGCCGAGCGTGATGCGCTGATTGAGGCATTCAAACAACAGCAATTGCGCTACCTGGTCAACGTGGCGGTGCTGACCACCGGCTTTGATGCACCGCATGTCGATCTGATCGCCATTCTGCGGCCAACCGAATCCGTCAGCCTGTATCAGCAAATCGTCGGCCGTGGGCTGCGGCTGGCCCCCGGCAAAGAGGATTGTCTGATCCTCGACTACGCCGGTAACCCGCACGACCTGTTTACGCCCGAGGTCGGGGTCAGTAAGCCACACAGCGACAGTCAGCCGGTACAGGTGTTCTGCCCCGGCTGCGGCTTCGCCAATTTGTTCTGGGGCAAGTGCACCGAGAGCGGCGATATCATTGAACACTACGGCCGCCGTTGTCAGGGCTGGCTCGAGGACGATGAAGGCAATCGCGAGCAATGCGACTACCGTTTCCGCTTCAAAATTTGCCCGCACTGTGGTGCGGAAAATGACATTGCCGCCCGTCGCTGCCATCAGTGCCAGGAAGTGCTGGTCGACCCTGACGATATGCTGAAGGCCGCGCTGAAGCTAAAAGACGCTCTGGTCCTGCGCTGTGGCGGCATGGAGCTGCAAACTGGCCGCGATGATAAAGGCGAGTGGCTGAAAGCCACCTATTTCGACGAAGACGGCACCAGCACCAGCGAACGTTTTCGACTGCAAACGCCGGCGCAGCGCAAAGCCTTCGAAATGCTGTTCCTGCGCCCGCATCAGCGTGCACCCGGGGTGCCGTTTGCCTGGCAAACCGCCGCCGACGTGTTGGCCCAGCAAACGCTGCTGCGCCATCCGGATTTTGTGGTGGCCCGCAAGCGCGGACAATTCTGGCAGGTACGGGAAAAAGTGTTCGATTATCAAGGCCGCTTCCGCCGTGCCAATGAACTGTATTGATCCTGACTGCCTGCAAATCGGGCAGGTTTCCATTGCCCTGCGGACGGCTTTCCGTTAAACTGCCGCCCGCTTTGCCTGGGTTCGCCCGGTGCTAAAGCAGGTTATATCCTGCGAATTTCAAGCTGTGGCCTGGAAGACAACGGGTAAATCGAACTTGCTACTGGGTCGCCTGTAGCAGGGTAAATTTTCTTTTTAGAGAAAAAACAATGTTCACTATTAATGTAGAAGTACGTAAAGACCAGGGTAAGGGTGCGAGCCGCCGCCTGCGTATTGCCAACAAATTCCCAGCTATCGTTTACGGTGGCGAAGAAGCTCCAGTTTCCATCGAACTGGACCATGATTCTGTTAAGAACATGGAAATCAAACCAGAATTCTACAGCGAAGCAGTAACTCTGGTTATCGACGGTAAAGAAACCAAAGTGAAAGTTCAGGCTGTACAGCGTCACCCGTTCAAGCCGAAACTGGCTCACATCGACTTCCGTCGCGTTTAATCGCAACGAAATCGAACCTTTCGGGACGCCGAAGTAGAAAACGCCGCAATTGCGGCGTTTTTTATTGTCTGCTATCCGGAAAAATTACTTATTGCCGCTGTTCTGGCGACGTTGTAACTGATCGCGCAGGTTCGGTGGCGTGCCTCTGATGGTTAGCGTATCGGTAGCCGCATCCCAGAAAATTCGCTCCCCCAACAGCATGGCGTCAAAGTTGATGCTGATACCGCCGCCGCTGCCGGCAAACTTGGTCAACTGACGCAGCGTACCGCGATCGGCCGGGAAGCTGTCTTCCAGTTGATAACCCTGCTCGCTGGAGAACTGCAGAAAATCTTTCTCACCTACCGGTGCAATCTCTTTCGACAATTCCTGCAGCTCAATCTCTTCGCCGGCCTGCAGCTGTTCGTTGCAGTAGCTGTAAACCTGCTGACGTACCGACTGACGCTCATTCTTATCCAACTGCGCATCGGCGCAATAATCGTCAACCGCTTGCAGCAAGCCCCGGTTCTGCGCCTTGGTGTCCAGCCCTTCGGCCGCCGCCAGGAAGTCCATGAAGAAATCGGACACCTTGCGACCCACTCGCCCTTTCAGGAAGGTCAGGTAACGGGTCGACTCCGGATTGGTTTCCCACTCGGTCAGATCGATACGCGCCACGATATCGGCGTGGTTGATGTCCAGATAATGGGTGGTATTGATATCCAGCTCTTCGTTAACGCGCGAACTGTTGCGGCTGTTCAGAACCGCAATCAGTAAATACTCCGCCGCCAGGTAACGGTACTGGCCAAACAACACCACGCCACCTTCGGCAAACGGATACTTGGCCAACTCATCGCGCAGGCGACCGGTCGCCGCACGGCTGAAGGCCAAAAAGTCCTTGTCTTCCTTGCGGCAGGTACGCAACGCGTCCGCCAGTTCACTGCCTTCATTGAACAGCCCGTAAGCCTTGCTCTTGGCACTGTAGACACGATGCAGCTCTTCCATCATCTCTTCCACCGCCGCATTGGTTGGCAGCAGAGAATCGCGCAGCACCACGTCCAGCGTTTGTTCGTCGCGTTTGACCAACTGGTGCAGAGCGATCTGGTCGATATCCAGACTCATGGTAAATCCTCCTGTTCTTTAGGCGCGTATTCAAACACTGAAGGCTACCGTGCTGCAACTTTTAAGCAGCGATCACATCACCAGCCATCGATAAATTCCCAACTCCCATACAGGTCGTAAATAACTGGAATACCCCCTGAATTTCAGGCAACAGGCTTGCAGTTGGCCCGAGCCCGCAACGGAGGCCACTCGCACCACCTGCCACGCTAGGGTTTGAAAGACAAAGGGAATCGATAAAAGAGCGGAAAATCACTGTCCTATACGGTAAGATATGGGACTTTGTCAGGCGTTGAGCGCAATTTTTATGCCACAATCATCCCGTTACAGTGACGAACATGTTGAACAGCTGCTCTCTGAGCTGGTTAATGTTCTGGAAAAACACCATACTCCCACCGATCTTTCTCTGATGGTGCTGGGCAACATGGTAACTAATCTGATCAACACCAGTGTTGCTCCCGCGCAGCGGAAAACATTGGCAAGATCGTTTGCAGAAGCTCTGCAAACTTCTATTCGTGAAGATAAAGCGCATTAATAATTAATTATGGTGACAAACCGTCAGCGTTATCGTGAAAAAGTCTCCCAGATGATTAGCTGGGGGCACTGGTTCGCCTTATTCAATATCCTGCTTGCCCTTGGGCTGGGCAGCCGCTACCTGTTTGTCACCGACTGGCCCTCTTCCTTGTTGGGCCGGGTTTATGCCCTGGTCAGCTTACTGGGGCATTTTAGCTTTATCGTTTTCGCCGGCTATCTGCTGGTGATCTTCCCGCTCACCTTTGTGGTGATGTCGCAGCGGCTGCTGCGATTTATTTCCGCCACGCTGGCCACCGCCGGACTGACGCTGTTGCTGGTAGACAGCGAAGTATTCACGCATTTCCATCTTCACCTTAATCCGGTGGTGTGGGAACTGGTGGTCAATCCGGACCAAAGTGAGCTGGCGCGCGACTGGCAACTGATGTTTATCTGCGTGCCAGTGATCTTTCTGGTGGAGATGCTGTTTGGCACCTGGAGCTGGCAAAAGCTACGCAGTCTGAATCGTCAAAGGTTCGGTAAGCCGCTGGCCGCGCTGTTTATCAGTGCCTTTTTCGCCTCGCACCTGATTTATATCTGGGCCGACGCCAATTTCTACCGCCCGATCACTATGCAGCGGGCCAACCTGCCGCTGTCATACCCAATGACCGCGCGTAAATTCCTTGAAAAACATGGCCTGCTCGATTCGCAAGAATATGAACGCCGCCTGGTGCAGCAAGGGAATCCGGAAGCCGTTGCGGTGGAATATCCACTTAGCGATCTTAGCTACGGTGACAAAGGCAGCGGCTATAATCTGCTGATGATCGTGGTGGACGGCGTCCGTGAGCAGGATATGAAGCAGGATATGCCTGCCCTGACCCGCTTCGCACAGGAAAATGTCCGCTTCAGCGATCACTACAGTTCCGGCAATCATGCGGATACCGGTCTGTTTGGCCTGTTCTACGGCATTTCACCGACCTATCTGGACAGCATTCTCGCCGCACGCAAACCTTCTGCTCTGGTCAGCGCACTCAGCGCCCAAGGTTATCAGTTTGGTTTGTTCTCGTCAGACGGCTTTAACGCCAGCCTGTATCGCCAGGCGCTGTTGACCGACTTCACGCTACCGGCGCCAATACAGCAAAATGACACGGCGACCACGCAACAATGGCAACGTTGGCTGGCCGACCAAAACAGTGGCCGCCCATGGTTCTCTTATATTAATTTCCGTGGCGCTGAACCTGCTGCCAAAGAGAAAACGCCAGCCCCTGCCGACTTTATTCAGCGCTACCGCGCAGGCGCGCAGGATGTGGATGCGCAAATTGCTCAGGTACTTAGTACGCTGAAAGAGCGTGGTGTTCTGGATAAAACCGTGGTGGTGATTACCGCAGAACACGGCGTTGAATTTAATGACACCGGCAAAGGCTACTGGGGCGCAGGCACCAGTTTCAACCAGCAACAGTTGCAAGTCCCCTTGGTTATCCATTGGCCGGGTACGCCGGCGCAGACCATCAATAAATTGACCGGCCATAACGACGTGATGCGCACGCTGATGCAGCGTTTGCTGCACGTGAAAACCAGCCCTAATGATTATTCGCAGGGTGAAGACCTGTTTACCGCCCAGCGCCGGAACAACTGGGTCGCAACCGGTGACAACAGCTTGTTGGTGATCACCACACCAACACAAACCCTGGTATTGGACAGCAGCGGCAACTACCGCGCGTATGATAAGAACGACAAAGAGATCAAGGACGAGAAGCCACAGCTCGCCCTGCTGCTGCAGGTGTTGACCGATGTGAAACGCTTTATCGCCAACTAATTGCTTAAAATACAATCAGTCAGCTGGTGCGCTCTTGATTTGAAATTGAGAAAGGGTAGTATAATTTGCTACAGCGTCGGCATGTAGCGCAGCTTGGTAGCGCACCGTCATGGGGTGTCGGGGGGCGGAGGTTCGAATCCTCTCATGCCGACCAAAAATACTTAGAGAAACCAACCCTTTGCGGTTGGTTTTTTTATGCCTGCAATTTTAACATGGTAAAATGATGGTAAAGCCATGGTAAAACTACCGACGAAATGAGTGATCGTACTCAATACGTCTATACCGTAATGAGCCTCTTTTTGTCACACCTGCTCAATACTGCTTATATTATGTTTTTACTGAGTTTTTTATCTTTCTTGAAAAACCTACTCCCGCTCAGAAACACCCATTTTTGCACTATCCATGCCCCATTTATGCCCCATTGGCTCGCTAAGCATTGAAAAAATAATCCACCCGAATATACTGTATAAAATCACAGTTAAATTTAAGGACACATAAATGTTCGTAGAGCTCGTGTTTGATAAACGCAATGTGGCAAAACTTCCTGGGGCTGCTGAAATGATCAAGGCAGAACTGACCAAGCGGGTTCACTGTATTTTTCCTTCTGCCGACGTTCGGGTAAAACCAATGCAGGCAAACAGCCTGAACACCGACGCCAGTAAAAGCGACAAAGAAAAGCTGAACCGGATGCTGGAAGAAATGTTTGAAGAATCGGATCAGTGGCTGGTAAGCGACAACTGAGGGGGCAATCATGCTTTACGTTGAAGTGACTATCGACAAGAAAAAGCAGTTACCGGCTGGTGCGGCATCTGCGCTGGCCATTGAACTAAACAAGCGACTGCAACATAAATTTCCAGATATCGAGGCCACCGTTCGGATGGCAGGTATGGACGGGCTTTCTGTGCGCAACGGTACCACTGCTGATAGAGAGGCGATCGAGGAGATACTGCAGGAAACGTGGGAAAGTGCGGACGACTGGTTTCAGCCATGACTTAAGAGCCGGGTTATCCCGGCATCTTAAAGGTTACTCTTCACCCGCCGGCGCTACTGGGTGGTCAAATTCTTCAGGCGGCTGAGCTGGTTCTACTGGCAATGGATCTTCAACTACCTCCCGCATAGGCATCTCAACACGCAGATCCACCCAGCGCCCCTCTGGTATATCGATCGGCATCCCTTCGTCATATCCCATCACTTCATTGCGAGCAAACGCCGGTGCCGTCGGGTGCGTTCGGTGGTAAGTTTTTATCAGCAGATCACCGGTTGGCTCTACCTCGTAATCCACCCAGATCAGCGGCTGCTTGTTGCGGTCGAGCGGTACCTCAATACCACCATCAGAACCGCCCCATTCAGCATCTGCGTTAAAGCCAAGTGTGCCAGATACGCGATAAACGCCATCGCTTACTCGCTCTGTTGTCACCCCTGCCGATTGCTCGTTGAGTTCACACGAACCGTCACCGAATAATTTAACAATCGGTGATGCCTTTTTAATAAAACCATTCCCATCAATGGTTGTATTTTTTTCAGATAGAATTATGTACCGGCGCCCAGCATCTGACCAGCCACCAAACGCCAATTGATTATCTGTATCAAGGCCGAAGCACGTTGCATATTCACCATCACGAATAAAAAGAATGCTCGCCGATGCGTATTGATTACCACCGTTACTTACTCTGAATGGCGGGGCAGTGGCACCGTCATTCACATTACCTAAATTAGGCGTTTGCCATGACGCCCAATAAACACCAACACCCCCAGCGGGAAGCTTGATAGTTGAGCCAATAAATGGAATTGTGCCGAAATGAGCTTCTTCATTGCTTTTAACTAGGTTGGCCGATGCCGCCGTTCCGAGGGAGCTTTTATCAGCTTTTTTGTCCACCTCTGTTTTGTCAGCCTTGAGATTAAGTGCAGATGTGATGCTGTTCCAGGCTGGGCCGGTATATGTACTGCCATCGGGTAACGTTACCGTAATGTTTCCGGTACCACTGAATACCTGCTGCCAGTTGTTTTTATCGAGGTTCAGCCCGCGTAGGGCTTTGGCGGTTTCGGCAGCCAACTGGGCGGTGATGGTATTCATCGCGTCACGCGGGACGGCATACCATGCTGCGCCCGACTGCGTCGGGCCATCATAGGCTTTAATCAGCGTCGCCTGTGTGGCGCTGTCTACGGTTTTCACCGGCAACGTGTAGGTTACTCCGCCTACAACGCTCACAATCATGTCGCCGGGTTTCAGCTCCGTATTGAACGCCGTTCCTGTGCCCTTCACTGCAGCGGAGTTGTTCGTTAGGGTTAGAGTGCCTGCTGGCATGATGCTCTCCTGAATTCTGATATAAAAAAACCGGCTCAATGGCCGGTTGTTAGAAGTAGTGGTCAGCGTTTATAACCATGAGTGGCATCTGTGACGAATACCATCGCGTTGATACATTCCATTTAGTCTGTATTTTCGCTCCGGAGTCTGCACGCCAGAATTGAACGGCCGAACCGTTAAATCTATAGCCGCAACTGTAATAGTTATAATATCCTCCGCTCATTTCAGAGTTACCGCGCATAAATGCATTTACGGCAAGGGGTATCATGGGTCTCGGAATTCCCGTTTCAACTAAATCATCGGGATTCCTGCCGACATTTACTGATCGCCCATCCCATAGTAAAGGTTCGCAATCACTGGTAAATGTGTTATTCCCAGCTGCGTTTTTAATCACCATGCCGTAGCCGCTTGGTGTTGGCGGATAATACCCGCTATTCATAATCACCACTTGCACGCTGGCAGTGGTTCGGAAAGGTTCGCCACTCCCATTATCACGCGATACAGTTAATTCGTTATATTCAACTGAGTGATACACAGATACACCTGGATCATCACAGCGAACATAAACAATTTTTGTGTTGTCATTTTGAACAGTGGGCAAAGTCCATTGCCCGTTAATTGTCACTATCCCTTTCCACGCAACAAAACCAAGCCGCTGTGAGCTGTTTATACTCATCCAGTCAACTGAGTTTTGAATCATTATTCCGTAACTCCCGGAAACTGATTGCGGAGTCTGAACCTGATATATGCTGAACTCGGTAAAAAAGGCCTGGTTATTTTGTTGGGTAAAATTAACAATGATTCTATTTCCATCCGTTCGCCAACCCGTAACCCCTCCGTAAAATGGCGGATTGGTCGCACTACCAAATATATAGCCAGTCTGACCGACGATAAACACCGGGTTTCCCGGAACATAATCCGGGGGGGTATATATCTTCTGTCTATTTCCATCGGCCCAGGGTTCTTTATCGTTGGCTAACAATGATGGGCTATTCACTGCAGCCAACTCCTTACCATTCACAACCAACCCATAGGCCATATTAAAGCCTCCCCATCCTTACCCTCAGATTTCCGCCCGCGTCATAAACGTTAATCTGATCGCCGCGTATCTCCATGCGTCCGCCGCCGTCGCCGCCGTTGATTTGTATCTGACCGGCACCGGCGCCACTTTTATCAAGGCGCCATCCATTGGTAGCGCTGAAATTGTCAGACTGAATAAACCCGCTGATTTTGGCGTTAGTAATGGCTGCATCTGCGATTTTCGCAGACGTGATCGAGGCGTTTTGAATAAATGCATCGCTGATAAACACCTGGCCATCGATGACAGCAAAGGGTGAATACTGGTTATCACCGCTGCCGCTCATCAGCACGAACTGATTAGCATTGAAGCCAATGCGGGTAATGACTGGTTTTCCGGTTTCCGCAAGAACAGCGATAGACATGCCAGCATTGTAGAAAACGCCATTGACCCGCACGCCGGCTTTCAGTGTGTGGATAGCCGTTGCACCGTTGGCGTCAACCGTGGCCGTCAACTTGTCCTCCAACACTGCGGTAACGTCGTCAATCTGCGCCTGCACTTGGGTAGACATCTCGGCCAGCGCCCGATCAACCTCGGTAATCGTGGTCTTCACAATGAGAATATCTGCCCGTACCGTCCCGTACTGCGCATACTGATGCTCTACCGTGGCGTTATTTGCCAATGCGTTCTGCAGTATGGCCTCAATGTTGGTATCGATGTCACCCGTCAGCCGGTCGCCGTCTTTGTCCGTCAGGAATCCATCGCCAATACTCTCGAGGTAATCCTCTGCGTTCGCGTTGGATTGCCCTTTAATCCAGCCGGTCCAGTCCCCGATATTCCCAGTCCTGTCCTGCAGGCGAGCACGAAACCAGAACTCTTGGCCCGCCTTCAATCCGGTCATTGTGTGAGTGTGCAACGGGTACGGAATGTCGGCCAACAGCATAGCGTTATTGCCGGCGGCATTGTCCGCATAGTGAATTTCAGTTTTAAGCGCATCCTCTGCGCCAGCAGGAAAACCCCAATCTAGCTGAATGCCCCATAGTAGCGGAGAGGCCTTGAACCCCACCGGCACCGGCGGCTTGCCTTCTTTCCCCTTCAGCACAGTTTCCGGCGCATTCGCCCAGATACTGGAAATTTCAGCCGCATTGACAGCACGAACGCGGGCCTGATAACGACCGGCGTAAATACCAGGTACCTCGAAACCTTGCGTGGACGTCCTGGCCGCGGGTATCCAGTTGCCGTTATCCCGGCGCCACTCAGCCTCATAAGCAATGGCACTTTCTGCCAGATCCCAGGTCACGCGCAGCGTGGTGACAGCTATGTTTTGGTTAATAGTCGAGAAGCTGCTGATCGTCACGTTCTTCGGTGGCGGCTGCACCCCCGGAGGAATGACGGTGATCGGACGGTCCTCAATGCGAGCACCGGTATCGATGCGCGCGTATTTGTTCGGGTCATGCTCAATGGCCGTTATATCAAAGGACACACCGTCTTCATTCTCGATTACGCCGGTCACCCTGAATAACTGAATAGCCAGGTCTGATGCATCCACGGCCCACACACACTCCGCCACAGGAACTTCGCTGTATTCCGTGGTAACCGTAACGATACGGCCATTTACTGCCTGTATGGTTCTCGCCTGCGACTTACCCGATGGCAGGTTAACAATAAGGCGCTCACCCAGTGCAGCCGACGATTCTCGATCGAGGGTGATATTGCGGCCAGAAACGGCACTGATACGGCCACCCAGCGGCCGACCTGCTAATGCTTCATCAGCAACACCGATGATATAACCAGGCAAGGGTATATTACCGTCCATCCCTACGGTGAAATTGATCACCCGGTCTTTGTCATTCGTCAGCAGTAGCCACCGCCCACGGCGGATCGCTTCCGTCTCGCGGGTGCAGCCAATCGCCGTAATTTCTGCCTGCTTAATGTTGTATCGGCGGATCAGTGAGTTTTCAAACACCGGTGCCACAGCGTCTTGGTACCCGTTCGCCGGGTCGGCCCAACTGACCATCGCCATGCTGTAGTGCGTCTTTTCGCTGGCGCTAGAGTCGCGAAACTCGCCATCTTTCACGTTGGCGCGGGTGTAGGTGTAATCCAGATCGCGCGGCATATCAGCCAGCGCGTTCATGCTGTTCTTAGCCCAGTAGGTCATACCACGAAAGATGTTGGCGAAGTCGCGCAGCACCGTCCAGGCTTCTTCCTGCGACTGGATGTAAGCATCACACAGGAATCGCGGTTCCTGACCGTCACCGCCACGACCGTCCGGCACGAGCTGATCGCAATATTGAGCAATGGCGTATAGGTCAAATTTCGTCATCACCAGATTTTCAGCTTTGATGCGTTCGCCGATGCTGTAGCGGTCATTGACCAGTAGATCGTAAAACACCCAGGCAGGGTTATTCGTCCAGGCCCATTTAAACGCCCCATCCCATGTGCCGGTATATGAGCGTGTAATCGGGTCGTAGGTTGTGGGAACACGCACGATCCCCATTTTTGGCTCGCACGATACTGCCGGGATATTCTGGAATTGCTTTGCGTCGAACTGCACGAACAATAACGCGGTTTCTGGATACCGCAGTTTTACATCAATCAGCTCAGTAACAGATTCGATCACCATTTTATCGGCTACCCGATTACTGGTACTGTTCGGTGTCAGACGGCGCACTCGCACTTGCCAGCCGGTTGTAGCTTTAGGTAAGTCAATGCGATGGCTGCGCTCGTATTTCGTTGTTGTCTTGCCATCGATGGCAGTATTCAACATCTCCTGATAAGTACCGCCATCCGTCGCCACGTCGACCGCGTATTCAATCCTGTAGCCAACTACATCACCGTTATCTAATTGCTGTTGTAGCTGCTGCCAGGAGAAACGCAGACGAAACGCCGACAGTTGGGTATTCGTTAATGACCGGACCCACGGGGTCTGGCTGGTTAGCTCTGTGCCTACAGTGATCTCATTTTCTACATCAGGCATACCCTGAATGTATTCCTGATCGGGCGTACCTGGGCGAAACTCCCAACGCACGCCGGGGAAATTCTGCGTGCCATCAGCGGCAACAATAGGCGTTCCATCAAGAAAAATGTTTGTGCCGTCCAGGCCGCCTTCCCACTCCCCCTCGCCCAGCGCCAACAATATTTTGGCGTAGGAAGTAGATTGAAGGGAGTCCGGTGACTCCGTTGGCGTAGTTGTATTATTACTACCGCCCTTGCTACCGGTGATAGCCGTCATATTTTCTCCAGGCATAAAAAAACCCGCCGAAGCGGGTCATTTTTAATTTTAAAAATTACTGCTGATCTTCTGCATAGATACCGGCAGAAATAATAGCACCACCAACCCGGCGCTTACCGTAGCCAATTGGAACGGGGTTACCCTGCGCAATGGTGTTAACAGGGCCGCCGAAAGCATAACTGGGTTTGTTGTCCGGGTCTTGCCGCGATGCCAGCCCCCCCTGCATAGGGGATAACATTTGGATTACGCCACCGATCATCATCGAGGCACCTGACATCATAAGCCCAGTAGCGAATGGGGTCGCTGTACCACCAGACATAATCGTCATTACAGCCCCGGCAGCCACTAATACCGCACCTAATATCGTCTGAAATACCCCCGCCTTCTTACTGCCAATAATCACCGGTGCAATTCTAATATCTTCGCAGCCAGTAAACTTAATTTCATCAAGCCCGATATTCTTTTTACCGTTAAATACTGCGAACGTTAGCCCATTGCCCTTTGCAGTCTGTAGGAATTTCTCAAACCCAGGGATAGTTACTGACAATGCCTTAATCGCTTCTCTAGGTGTATCGATAACAAGATGATGGACGCGGCCAAAAGTAACGCCCAGCACTCCATATAGGCGTACTGTTCTGTATTTACCCATGATTTACCCCATAAAAAACCCGCATAATTAGCGGGTCTTTGTTTGAAATTTATTTTTTATCACTAGCAATTACAAGTCTACATTCTTTTTTATTCAACTGCCCACTTATACCAATCTGCATTTCCGTTCGACAATCATTTGCAATTTTCCTTATGCTTATTGCTCCATATTTCTCACCTTGATTATCCAGCAAAAATTTAACTTTGTTATCTGATGAACTACCATACTTCTGCTGAACCTCCATCAGTGCAATTGACCATGCCATTTGTTTGATATATTCACCGACGATAAGGTCACCATTTAGATCTGGCTTTTTAGCCATGAAACTATCTAAGCTTTCAGCTAAAACCATTGCAGGGACTGTTGTAGCAATAAATAACAATGCAGATATGAATTTAATTGTTGTTTTTTTCATGTCGAAGATCCTTCTTATTTAGGATTCAAGATGATAGCAGATTAGCCTTTGTACCGCAGTGTGACGATCGTTCGTGCCAGCCAGTAGCCACCATAGGGGACACGCTGGCTCATATGACCATGCATGTGATGAACCATGACGCCATCGCCCAGGTAAACCCCCGCATGGTTTGGATCATCGGCTCTCACTTGCATAATGATTACGTCGCCGATCTGCATCTCACCTGATACCGGTTCAAAACCCGCTTCGGCGTAGAGTTTCATGTAGAGGTTTTCACCACGCTCCCACCAGCCATCCTCACGCGGGTAGTTCGGCAAAGTGATTTCTCGCTCGAGCTGATACCAATCCCGGACTATGGCATAGCAGTCCCAGAATCCGTGCACAAACGGGCGGCCAAGCAACGGCTTGATGCCCTCGGTGGGCATTACCTCCCGGATATCACCTTCCGGCCAGCTGGTGATAATCCACGGCAACTGTGACAAGTCACACTGAGCAAGATCGAGCTGACTGGGCTGCGTCGTTGCATCCGGGTGGCTATGGACAATAGCGACAATATCGCCGTTATCTTCCGCCTCGGCGTAGTCCTCCGGTGACAGGCTGAATTGTTCCGTTGGCGCCGCGGCTAGATTTCGGCAAGGAACATAACGTTGCTTGCGTCCGTTCTGTACCACCAGCCCGCAGCACTCGTTTGGATATTCAGCTTCAGCATGCGCCATGATGGCGCTGATAATGTGCTTTCGCATGGTTACCTCTTCAGCAGAGCCGAGCCAGGGAACCCACCGAACGGCAGCGGGTTACCCTTCCCCCATCGCGGCTCACAGCCGGTAGACAGCAGGCCAGAGCATTCATCTTTAGACGGGTCATCGGTTGGGTTGCCATCGGCGTCAAAATACGCGGTACCGGTATAGCCGCACGATGCGCCGCGATACTGACCGCGCATACACCAGGTACAAAGGCTGTGAATTTGCCGCGTGGGGATCATGAGTCCTTCCAGGTCCGCCGGCGAAGACAGCGCAAACTCAACGACCTTGTTATTGCCATTCAGTTTGTGATCGATGTACCAGACCTCAACGTCTTCTTGTGATGGGTCGGCCTCCGGGTTACCTTCAGGGAAGTTGCGAGCATCAAGGTAATGCGAGTACGTTTTCCGTATCGTCACCTTGGCCTTTGCCATGTTCTGGAAATACAGGCAGAGGGAGGCGATCGTCCCATCGATATTACTGACGGACAGCGTAGGGCTCGGTGCTGAGCCATCACTGGTCACCTCCAGCCCTTCAATCTTCACAGGCCACGGCTTGTATTCCTGCCCCTGCCACCAGATTGATTTTGCCAGCAGCTTGCCGGGGTCATCGCCGGCGGCTTCTAGCTCATCTTCAGAATGCGGAATGGTGTGGCTGTGAAAGTACAGTTCCGGCCCGTTAAACTGAGTGCCATCCACGACAAACAGGCGCACTTCACTCCCAGGCTCAAGACGCTGGTGATCGGTGTTTATCGACATAATTTTTCCTATGGGTGATAGGCGCGGGTAAATGTAACGGAGAGGGAGAAATAAGCGCCGCTGGCTTGCATAGTGAGCTTACCGGCTTGATAGAGGCCCAGCTCAAACATCGGGTTTCTCCACTTAAAGGAGCGGTACCCTCTGTGCTCACGCAGGAATTTGACGATAGGCTTTATCTCATCCCAGACGCCAACAAACACCAACGGCCAGCTTTCCTTCTCACTGTTGATGCCGTCACCGGTGCTCTGAGTGTATCCGTCGCCAAATTGGGTTGTTCTCACCACTGGCTCTATATCGCCGGATGTTCCTACCCGCGCCGGGAAATTGAACGTTTCTAATTTCATCGGCTCCCCTTGATTGCCCGGTTAAGTGTCCCGCCCTGGCTCATGCTCTTGTTCAACAATACGCGGAAACGCTGATCGACATAGTTGGCGATATCATTGCCGGCCGACTCAAACCCACTTGTCGCTTGCACCTGGCTGGAGCCGTCGGAGCTAATGGTGATATCGACGTTTATCAACGTCTGATTGCCCGTGGCGCCATTTGCCTGCACGCCCAGTGAACCATCAGCGCCACGTTTGAGCGGCATAATAGCTTCTGGCCCAGCCTCCCCCATTAGTCCGGCACCTTTGGCAAACGCAAACATTGTAGGTTGGCTAACCACCTGCCCGCTGTAAGAGCTTAGGGAAGGTGACGAATAAACGCCGCCCTTGGCGTTTGCGAACATCGGAACAGTACCAGGGTTATTACCACCGCCAGCCGCTCCACCGCCAAAGCTCATAAACGTAGATAATATGGTTTTGGTCAGCAAAGCCTGAGCCGCCATTTCTATCAGGTTCTGAACGATGGACTGCGTGAGGGAGGAAAACAGCCCCACCATGCTGTCTTTAAAGGTTTGGGTACCGGTAAGTAATCCGGTCAGCATGTTGGTTGAGCGTTCCCGCATCGTGTCCACCAGCCCAAGTTGCAGCTTATTAAGCTGGCTCTGCCCGGCATATAGGTTCATTGCTTGCTGATATTGTGCGTCAGTTGATTCCCGTGTTGCCGCCTGCATCAACTGCTCATAACGCTGCTTGTCGATGTACCCTTGCTGATAATACGCCTGATATTGAGCCTGCTGCTGCGCCAGTTGGTTGCTCAGTTGAACAGAGGGATCTACATCGCCGGCGATGTTCTGCCGTGGTGCCGCAATGGCATCTGCCTCTGCCTTTAACCTCTCACGGGCCATATCCTGCTGCAGGGTATGCCGGGCGACCAGGTAATCACGCTCCGTCAGCAAACGTGCGTCATACAACGCTTTCAGCTCTCTGCTGGTTTCCTGCTCCTTACGTACTGTCGCCTGACCCGGCGCATACTGTTCAGCCAGTTCTAACCGTTGTCGCTGGTAGTTCTCGGCATTCAGAGACATGACGCGTTGTACATCTGCCTGACTGGCGCCAGCAGCTTTAGCCGTGGCGATCAGTTTGGCCTGTGAGTTCCGTTCTTCCAGGTCAATTTTCGCAAGGCTGGTTGAGTGGGCAACCTCAATTTCCTGACGCAGTTGCTGATATTGCTTCAGCGTCTGCTGGCCTTTTTTATCTGCCTTGGCCGGGTCTTCACCACCCCAGGGGCTTTCAACCGACGAACCTGCAGCCCCCACCCTCGCAATGGCATTGTTAACCACATTAGCGTCAGCAATACCACTCAGCATCATCTCGCTGAACCCAGATTTAACGTAGTCCTGAGCGGCTTTAACTCGGCCCATAGAGTCAGTCAGCGTTACGAGCCCTGCCTGAGCATTCTCCAAATCTGCAACCGCTCGTTTACGGTTGCCTTCAATACCTTGCGCTTGCCCGAAAGGGTCAAATCCTTTGAGGCTACTCAGCCGACTGTCTGCGTCAATGATTTCCTTTTTCAGCTGGTTAACCTGGGTAACCTGGTTTTTGTACTGATCATCCAAATCGAGCGCTTTCACATCGAGCTGCTTTGACGACATCGCCACAAGCGCCTGTGTTGTTTCCTGAACGGCATCTTTAAGGTTCAAGGCAGACTGTCGAGCCAGTTTGTTCTGCTCATGGAAATACAGTATCGCAGAACCGGCTAACATCGCTGCGCCGAACGGCCCACCAATCAAACTTAATGCACCGCGGGCAAGCCCGGTAGCCACCGATGCTGCGCGCGCTGACACTGACAGGCGTTTATTTGCCGCATCCAACTGCGTTTTGCCAACCGTGGCCGCCCGTGTTGCTTCAGTTTCCTCCCGGATCAACCGGTTATAATCGGCGGTATAACTGACGTTCAGACCGTATTGCTTGGCCGTTTTTTCCATCGCGCGTACGCGGCCGAATTCGGCGTTGTTTTGCAGCAAGGTGGCGTTGGCACTGTCAATCGTCTTCTGTGCCATACGGGCCTGATCCAGCGCAGCAGATTTAACAGCGGCCTGCTGATCGCGCCATGCCCCGATGCTTTCACGGATACCGGCGGTTAGCTTGGTGGACATCACCGGGATCAGCGTATACAACGCCACGCTGGCCACCATGTTGAAGTTATCCGCCAGGCCGTTAATAGCCTCGGTCACACTCTGTACGCCGGTACGCAATGGGCCGCCGCTGGCTTGCCCGACTTTGATGATCAACCCTTCAAAAGCACTGGTCAGCCCCATCAGATCGCCGTTCAGGTTGTTGACGCGCGTCGCGGCCTGTTCGTGCGCTGTCTGGGTACCGGTCAGGGACTTTGTCAGGTCATCCAGCTTGCTGCGGTTACTCACCAGAATCGACGCGGCGTTAATATTCTCCAGGCCAAACAGCTTGACCGCCTGCGCCGTGGAGAGGTTCTTCTTCGACAGGTTTTCCAGCGCGGTGCTTAGCCCCACAACGGAAGGTTTGAGCGTTTTATCCGTGCCTTTTTCAAGGTTGAGGATAACGTTACGCAACCCGGTGCCTGCCTCACCCCCTTTAATTTCACGCTCTGCCAATACCTGGATCGCTGCGTTCAACTGCTCAAAGCCGATCCCGGCCTGCGCCGCTGCCACACCGCCATTCTTTATCGCGGCTGCTGTATCGGCAATTTCAGACGAACCATACTTAGCCCCAGCGGCCAATACGTTAATGTAGCGGTCCGCCTGGCTGGCGCTGGCTCCAAACTGGTTAAGCGAAAGGGCCAACGTCTTTGTCGCATCCGGCAACGTGGTACCCGCCGCCTGTGCCAAAATCAGCGCACTGTTGGTCGCTGTAGTCAGCCCGTCTGCCGTTTTCAGCAGTTCAGGCTTCGCACTGGCCATCAGTTTTAACGCTTCTGCCGCCTGGCTGGCACTGTACTCGGTGGTGCGCCCCATCTGCTGCGCGGCTTCATCGAATTGTTTCAGCTGTGCGCCGGTAGCACCGGTGATAGCGGAAAGATCTGACAGCGCCTGGCCATACTGCCGCGTTGTGGTGATGATACTACCCAGCGAGAATCCTAACCCTGCGACGCCAGCCAAACCAGCCAGCGTCCCTTTCAGGCTACTGACCGTTTGCCCGACACGCTGATAAGCCTCGTCGGTCTTTTTCGCATCCTGCTGGGCTTGGCGGTTAAACTTACCGGATTGATCGCCAGCGGTGCGGTAAGCAGCCACCAGCTTGTTTCTAAAACTGGCGTCATTCAGGTACAACCCGACCGCCAACGATGCTACATCAGCCATTTCCAAGCACTCGCATAACGTCAGCACACTGCGCATCAAGGGTACTTTGCACAGGCTGAGCGGGTTGATGAATAGGGGCATCTTCCGCAGTGTCGGCAGTAATGCCCTGCAGTTTGAAGTATGCCCGCCAGTGATTCAGAACTTGCGCCGGTAACGCGGCGATTTTGCGAGGGTCTGACTCACCCCAGCGATCGGCCAACTGAAAAATCAGCATCAACCAGGGTGAGTCAGTTAGTTTTTTTCCGCGTCTTCCAGCGTGCCGACAGCATGACGTTTAACGGTACTGATCGCATTAACCAGGGTCGGGTTATCGTGGGCCTTCAACAGTTCATCCACGCTGGGCAGCGCACTCGTCGGAATCCGCTTACCGTCCGGCGTCATAAAACAGGACAGCAGCAACTCAACATTGAGACGTGCAGCCTTATTCATATCTCCGGCCTCGATGGCGTCTTTCATGCCATCTTCATTATCCTGCAGCTCGGATGCCTTCAGGCGGCGGATAAAGGTTTTAGCGCCAAACATAGGTACTTCAAGAACATGGTCATCAGATTTCAACAGTGCTGCCTTGAGCGCCTTCAGATCGTATTTCTCGGTCATTGATGTTCCTTACTTAACGGTTACGGTTGCTGCAGCGCTGTTGAGGGTGTCAGCACGTTCAGCGGACAGTGCTACGCGGTACGTACCGGCATCAGCCGCCACAACAGAATTTTTGGTATAGGTGGCAGCGGTGGCGCCGCTAATGTCGGTGCCGTTCTTTTGCCATTGATATTTAACGGGCTTGCCGTTACTGGAGGTAGCCGCAACAGTCAGGGACAAATTGCCCCCGACCGCCAAATCAGCGTTTTTCGGCTGGGTAGTCACGCTGATCACACCTTTGGGGCCACGGCTCCCCATGTGTTGTTGTTCTGCTTGCCTTGCACCGTGATCTGAATGACTTCACTCGCTGGCGCGTTGATCTCATTAATTTTCCAGCCTGACAACGAAAGAATTGAGGTTGATGTACGCCCGTTCGGCAGCTCAACATAGAACTGCACGGTTTCGCGGTTGTCTGCGGCAGTAAGGAATGCCGCAAAATCTTCATTGGACGGGGCATCGATAAACCCGATCGACTTCTCCGCACCTTCCGGCAGATCAGAAATAAACTGCTTTGTAGTGTCGATCAGGGTGGTGCAGTCAACAAAACTGCCGGTCTGCCCCATTTCACCCACCGCCTTACAGTTAACCAGTGCCTTCATGGTAGCGGCGGCAGCGCCGACCGCGCCCCATTTCACAACAGTGCCAGCCGGAAGCATGGCGTATTCTGGCGAAGTTTTATCAGCCATAATGTCTCTCTCTTAATGATTGTGGCAGCGGTCGCTACCGGTTTTCGATGCCGTAGCGGATTTCTGCCGCCAGGATGCGTAACACTTGGGTTTTGTTGTAATCCAGGGCGGGCCGGATGAATGGATCACCTACCTGTTTCACCGTCCCGAACTCCTGCGCCAGCGCCTTCATCTGGTGCGCTTTGCTTGGACCAACACGCAGTGTTACCTGCGCACGGCCTCGGGTGGTCGAACGGATCGTAATGCTGTCACGCATATGCGGACCGGGGGCGGTTTCGTCATATCCTGCGTGCTGTTGCATATCTTCTAACACTGGAGCCAAGGCGGCACGGCCTGCATCCCTCAGAATTTTGGTGGAGACATCCCGCCCCAGCGCTTCCAACTGACGCGCCAATTCATCCATGCCGGTGATATTAATACCGATCATACGGCGTCCTCCGGATAGCAGATGACGTAATCGCGCACCAGGCGGTATTGGGTGCTGTTGTTGGTCAGCGTGGTGGCACCTTGTAACATCGTGCCGCGAATCACCGTCTGAACCGGCCAGCGGCCAATATGCCCGTGCTGAATGGCTTCCCAGTCTGTGCAAATAGCCTTATCCAGTTCAATCAGGCGGGCGTAATCGTCGATCACGTACAGCGAAACTTGAAAGCGCCCCTGCACCAGCGCAGTGCTGGCCAGCCCGGTATCAAATTTAGGGTCGGTGATTTTTTGGTATGTCACCCCCTCCTGCTCTGGGTCGGGCAACAATAGCGGGTACGCAGGCAGGCTGGTTAATACCTCCAGCGCCGCTTTGATTTCATACTCGATCATGACGAATATCTGCCTCCGCCGTAATTAACAACCGGTCTGACTGCGAGCGGTCAGAGGCGCGGACGGTAAAGGTTCGCTTTTGGAAAACCACTTGCCAATCAACGGTTATTTCATCACGCGGGCGCAGCGTGAAAAGCATGGTTTCCACCACCTGCCCTTGCTCACCGGTACGAATTTTGCGGTTAGAAATCGGCTCGGCATCCGCCCAGACCTCCGCGACAAACTCGAAGGATTTCACCGGCGAGCCGGTTTGCTCATCGCGAATGGTGACGGGACGGAAAATCCCGATGCGAAAACGAAGCTGCCCTGCGCGTAATGATTTCATAGCCCGTAAATCCGATAAGGTTGGAGTAGAGACTCTACGGCCAACGGCAGTTTGGATGCTGATGCTCCGACTACGGCGGCCTCCCGATTGGCATACCAATGCCCGATACAGAGCAGCATGGCTGTGCGAACGTCATCATCCAGCAAAAGCCGATCTTCATCATCCTCATAACCAGGGTCTGATTTACTGGCGTAGAGCGTGCGGCGGGTATACATCTCAACATGCTTTTTCGCCGTACCAATGAATACGCCAATCAGCTTGTCGTCCACACTGAAATCAAGCTCCAGCCGGCAATGCTCTTTCACCAATTCCAGCTCTAACATGGCTCACCTTACTTTTTGGATTTTTTGCCCGCTTCTGGCTGCTCTGGCTGCTCTGGCTGCTCTGGCTGCTCTGGCTGCTCTGGCTGCTCTGCAGGATTATGTTCATCCACCAGCTCGGCATACCCTTTTTTGATCAGCTCGCGACCGTGCAGCTCCTGCGTCTCGAATGACTCGCCGTCATTGACCACCCGGCTGCCGAATAAAAGCGGAACAAGTGCTTTAACTTTCATGGATATCTCCTGAAAAAGCGGACCGCAGGCCGCTATAGATGGAAGGCGTTAACCGCCGGTTGGTGGAGTTGGAACTGTGAAGGCACCCGTAACGAAGGCTTCCGGACGTTTGACGGCCAGCGCCACACGCTCTTCGCAACGAATGGAGATCATGTTCTTCTCGAAGTCGTCGGCGTTTTCGGTACTGATCACCACGTTGGCCTCTTCACGGTCGAAGAGTTGCGCACCTGCGCTGAATGCACCGGTCAGGAATTTACCCAGGAATGCGGGGGCTTCCGTCGCCACAACTGGTAGGCCCCAGAGCGTCGGGCCGACGAGAGCTGATGGGTTAGCGAGGATATAGCGGCCCAGCGTGTCCTTGAGTAGCTCAATTTTGGCCCAGTCGGTGAAATGCAGCACATGGCCCGTTGATGGGAAGCGTGCCAGTTGGGCCTGTAACATCGCCAGACGCAGATCATCAATGCCGTTTTGCATGACAACTTCGAACGCCGCTGTATATTTCGACGCCTGCGGCATGATGCCCTCCAGGTGAGCACCGGTACCGTCACCGAACAGAATTTCCTGCTCTTCGACATATTTAAGGCCAAAACGCAGTTCTGCATCCACCGTCGATTGCAGCTGCGCAAAGTCATCCAGGATCTGCTTGGACGCCTTGAACATATGCGCCAGGGTGCGAACCGGTGTGATTTTCTCCGCGAATTGGATATCACTGTACGGTTTCGCCGTGTTTTCAGGTACTGCGGCCGCTTTGTTGGTGAAGCCGGTTTGCTGTACCCAATAAATGGTGCTGGAACCCGTTTTGCCTGGTGCGATTAGGTCACGGATAAACAGACGTTGTTTCGGGGCGGTATCAATCCCCGGCAAACGCTGCGGTGCCACAATCTGCCCCGGCACATCGGTAGAAATCAGTGCGGCATTAACCGGGATGCTGAGGCGTTGATTGCTCTGAATGCCTGAAGCAAAATCTTTCAGCGCAGACGCAGAAATCACCTGCTGACCGACGGATTGAATAACCGCCGCGGCATGGCTTAATGGCATTTGCGCCACATGCTGCTCCAGCTCACCTAACGCAGACTTCAACGTTTTCTCTGCTGCCTTCATGGCATTCAGTTCTGTCGCCATTTTATCAACGGCATCTTTTGTTTCTGCTGAAAGCTCGCCGGACTTTTTGGCCTCTTTCAGTGCATCCTCAGCTTTGGCATTAAATTTACTGGTTGCATCTTCGATAGATGCGGTGACTTTTTTCAGGATTTCATTTACTTCAGACATAGTTTCTCCAGATTATTGGCATGCCGAAACCAGCCCACTTAATGCGGCGTCCAGTTTGGCTAAGGTTTCAGGTGATGCTTCGGCAGCGCTCGGCGTGCCAGTTGGATCGGTAACAGCGCCCGGCGTGTTACCCGTAAGGGCTTTCAGAAGTTTGCGGCGTTCTGACCGTGGGGTGTTCGCCTTGGCCAGTAAAGAATCCAGCTTGCGCAGAGCCGCTGCGGGTGACTCATCGTCACTGGTAACGGAATCGGAGGAAAGCAGGCAATCAGCCAATCCCTTCTCGATAGCATCGCTGCCACCAATATAGGTTTCGCCATCCATCATCTGTTTGACGGCGTCACTATCAAGACCAGAGCGGGCAGAATAAATATCGGCCATCGCGTTATCGAAAGGCTCCAGATATTCCGCCATTGCCGCGAAATCATGGCGGTTGCCCAGTGCGATCACCCAACAGTTATGGATCATCAAAAATGCACCGCGACCGATCTGGATTTCGTCACCGGCCATGGCAATGATTGAGGCTGCACTGGCGGCCAGCCCCAGCACTTTTACGGTTACCTTGCCTTGGTATTCCCTCAGCAGGTTATAAATTGTCAGCCCTTCAAACATATCCCCGCCAGGCGAGTTAATGTTTACGGTGACATCGGCACCATTCATTGACCGCAACGCGCCCGCAATACGCTTCGCCGTAACCCCCTCCCCCCAGTAGTCCTGCCCGATAACGTCAAATACAGAAATGGTATTATCGTCAGAGGCTGCGGCTTTCAGACCGCCATTCCAGCGATCAAGCGCTGAGGGTAAAGGTTCGCAGGTGACACCCGCGCAGGGGCGCCCCGCCGGCGCTGCCGGAAGTTGTTTTTTTGTCATGGGGGAGTTGCTCCTACGCCGCTTTTTTCAGCGGTGACTGGTCTTCAGGAATATCAGGGAAAAGGTAGTTATGTAGCTTGGTAATACTGCTGGCCTGGGCACCGAGGTTATTCTGTTTCAAATCCTCCAGTGGCGTCAGGTTAAGCTGCACGGTGTAAATATCTCCACCCAGTATTGGTGGTAGATTTTCAAGCCTGCGGACATCGTTACGACTCATCCAACCATTTTGCAGCGCGGTGGTGTAATAAGCAGAGCGACCGACACTGTCCGCACGAAGCAAGCCTTCAACCGAGAATTCAGCAAAATAATCCTCGTCACCATCTAGTAGACAGCGTGCGATTTCCTGCTCGATGTTCACCAACAGTGGGCGCAAGGTATTGGTCAGGAATATCAGGTTCATTCCTTCAACGCTTGACGCCCAACTGCTCTGTTTCGTGACATGCCCCACCATAAACGGTGGAACCCGAAACCAGCGGCAAATTTCTTCGATACTGAACGCACGACTTTCCAAAAGCTGTGCCGCCTCTGGGTTCATCGTCACGTTTTGGTAGGAAAGTTCGTTTTCCAGCACCATCAACTTACCGGCATTTTTGGAGCCGATAAACGATTGCAAGCTTTTACGCAGTCGTTCCCGTTGCTCTTTATTCAATGCCGTTTTTGACGATAAAAAACCGGTGCTTTGAAGACCATTTTCGAAAATCTTGGCAGCGGCTTCATCCACGGCCATTGCAGCGCCGAACACATCGCGGCCAGAGCTCAAAGGCATCATCCCGCATACGCCATCCAGGCCAAAACCGCGAATATGCATCATACGGTCAACGGGGATCACTCGCTTGGCCCCGTTCTCGGTATACGTGTATTCAAGCTTGCCCGTCGGTAAGCGTTTAACCACCATGTTTTGCGGTAACAGCGGGTCCAGCGCCACCAGCTTGCGGCCAATCATTTTCTTTTCAACGAACGCATTACCCCGCAAGCAAATGCTGGCCACCACCAGCAACATGAACCGCGAGGGCGTCATTTCCAGATTGGGCCGACGGCACAGAACCTGATAAGCAGGATGATCCTGAGCAAGCTTGCGGGAGCCATCCGCCTCACGCATATACACTTTTAGCGGCAGCGTGGAGATCGACTCACTCAGTAGGCGAATACAAGCCCAGACAGAGGAAAGCTGGATTGCCTTGTCGGCGGTAACCACCTTGCCGCTGCTGCTGGTACCAAACCATTCTTGCCAAAATGTCCCTGTGGTGAGACTGATCGGAACACCCAGCCAATTTAAAAGGGCGCTTTTGACGCGCCCCGGTTGTTTGTTTTTGTCCATCAGATACCCACTATGATCGGATCATCAAAAAAGCCTTCTAAATCGCCGTCGTCTTCCTGTATCTCCTCGGCTGCGCCCACGGACATTGCCAACGCAACAACACCGTCTATACGCCCATTGCTGCGGCGCTTGCTGAACACCCGGTTTTCACTTTTATCGGACTCGGTCACGGCGTTGGCCGCATTCCAACGAAGGCAGGGATTAAACAGAATAGTGATTTTCTTATCGATAATGAGTTTTTCTAACAACTCGATAGAGTGCGGCATCCAGAGCCCAGACTCTTTGGATTTACCGAAACCCTGCCCGTGCGGCACAAGAGGAACGGTGATCCCTTCATCTATCAGCTCCGGCACCAGGTAGTCCATATGGTAACGGTCAAATGCGATGGACTGCATATCAAACAGCGCCGCCAGTTGGGCGATGCGTTTTGACACTGCGCCATAATCGATAACACTGCCGACGGGTGCGTGAACGTATTCCTCACGCACCCAGGCGTCATAAGGAACGCGGTCATTTCTGGCCCTGTCGAGCAACGTATCCTTCGGTGTCCAAAACTCCACGAATGCTGTTCGTATCTCTGGGAAATACAGGGAAAGCGCGGTTAAATCGCGTTTTCCGGACAAGTCCAGGCCGCCATAGCACATACGGCCCTGCAACTCGGTAATATCGAATGTCTTTTCACAGGCCATCCAAACATCACCGCCGATCCACGGGTTCTCGGCATCCACCCACTCGCAGAAGTTAAGGCGCCGCACCAGGCTCTCTTTGGACGGCATGCCGCGTGCATCTTCCACCTGCTCACGCAGATATTCAGGCTGAAATGTCTGCCCCATCGAGGGGTTGGCTTTTGCCCAGCAAGACTCATCCTTGAAAGGATCATCACCATCATCAAGCGAGCAGATAAACGCGAAAAATGCATCGTTAGTTTTCTGACCGGAGGCTAACTGCTTGCCGTACTGATGATACTCATAGCAGACGCTGGTTTTATCGTGACCACTGTTAGTGATCATAAATATCAGCGCCTGCCTCCGGCCTTTGGTACCGGCACGCATCATCTCGACGGCTTTGTTGTCTTTATGTTCGTGAACTTCGTCAATCAATGCACAGTGTGGGCGAGGGCCAGACTGTCCATCATCGGAACTGATAGGCCGGAAGAAAGAACCGGTCTGCAAGAAAGCCAGGTTCCATTCTTTACCTGCACCGCCAGAAGGATCGATACGCTGCGACAATGCGGGCGACTGATTAACCATCGCCACTGCATCGCGAAACAAGACCATCGCCTGGTCTTTTTTCGTCGCTGCCGCATAGACCTCGGCGCGAGGCTCCTTGTCTGCCATTAGGCAATACAGACCAATGCCCGCAGAAAGAGGCGACTTGCCCGATCCTTTGCCTGACTCTACATACGCCGTACGAAAGCGACGAGAGCCGTTCACCCTTTTCCATCCAAAAATGGAGCCGACAACGAAAGCCTGCCAGGGCAAAAGAATAAATGGTGCCCCTTCATGCTCCCCACCATTCAGCTTGAGCACTTTGGCAAAGAAGTCGATCACGCGGCTAACGGCTTCAACATCCCAGTGAAGGCCCCGGCTTTCCCCCTCAGCTAAATCATTAAGGTGACGCTGGCAGGCATTGCGTATGTCGGGACCGGCAATGGTCCTGCCCTCGGTGACATCCAGTGCATACTGCGTTGCCGGATCAGGTACCGAAGAATTCGTCGAGCGGGTCCGTTTCTTTTTTTCCACCATTTACATTTACCTTTGACCTGGCCGCCGGCGTCAGACCAAATTCCACCAAATAACTTTTGAAGCGACGATCCGCATCCGCCAGCATGGATACTGCAGGGTTGGCCTTAATCAGAAATCCGCCCTCGGTTTTCACCGTATAGGTGCGGCCTTCATCAGTGATCGTATTTCTCAATTGGAGGATGTCGGCGTAAATGTCACAAAGACGCTCGAGCGCGAAAGTATCTGCAACGGTCAAAATGCCCATGCCGTCGAGAAGAACGGTCATCCGCCCCCAGGCTGTTTTCCCCCAGTCGGTGAGATGCGCCGGAGGGCTGGGAATTTCGCGGGCCGGCATCGGCTCTTTATCATTAAGTTTTCTTTTGCCCGGGTTACCCGTAACCAATTTTAATTTGGTCGGTTTCGGGCGACGACCGGCCATGGAAACCTCCCATAAGGCAAGAACAATTATTAATTACAAGTGAAATTAGTACGCATGAAATCATTAACTTTTAAGCGCAAAATCACTCCAGAAAAAAACTTTTCATTTCGCGGTTGTGTACACGAATGACTAGCGGCGGTCTTTAAAAGCGAGAGGGGTGAACTCTTACCCCGCCCCTCCCCATTGCATTCAAACGCCGCTGTCAGCGGTTCCAGTGCGACGCTGGGTCAAGCGGCAGGCCATCGGGCGAGCACCCTATTACCTTGCCTGTCTTCTCCATACGCTGCTTGGTGGAGTCGTGATGGGGCTTGCATAGCCCTTGCCAGTTCTTGCGGCTCCAAAACAGATGCTGAGCCTTCTTCATTTCCTCTGGCGTCTTCGCCTCTTTCATTCGGTGCGGCTCTATGTGATCGACCACAGTAGCCGCTTCAATACGGCCCATCTGCTGACACATGACGCACAAAGGATTGGCGCGTAGGAACACGATGCGCTCAGCCTGCCATTTGCTTCCGTAAGGCTTCTTGATGCTCATCTTCACCCCAAATAGAAAAGCCACCAGCCTGCCGATGCGCTGGGTGCGCGGTAGGTGCAGGGTGATGGCTTTGGTTATTGTGCATTACGCAGCGTCCTGATGGGCGCTCTGTGATGGGCAATAAAAAAGGCCGCCTGAGCGACCTTTTTAAAATTATTTCTTTATGGATTCCGGCAAAATGGTTCCACATCAAAATCAGTCATCCTGCCACTGACATCTAACCCTGCAATAAATCCAGCCAGCAAATTAGTGTACATGTCGGCAGTTTCTTCACTTTCAGAGAGTCCGCTTTTAGTTTCAAAGCGTCCACTATCCCAGTAGATGTCATCAGGGATAGAAAAAAGGCGCTTAAACTCTGTCACTGTAGAGCTTGTATCGAAATCCATAACAACCTCGTCTAGGTGCTCGTCATTGAATCTGTGGCAGGCGGTGACGATGCCGCTTTTCGACTGGCCGGTCTAGCCACAGATTGATTATTGCATTATCGATGGCCCTCGCAAAGGCCACCTGGAATGCCTATTAGCAATCCGCATCCGGACGAGCCACCGCACGACAAGCCCACATACAGGCTTCCTGCATCTTGGTGTGGGCGATAGCCAAGCAGCGAGCGGCCTCATGCGCTTCGGATGAGTGATTTCCCGTTTCACATAGCTCAGCTGCAACCTCATCGCGCTCAGTTTCGATCAGACTGCAAAAGTGTCGGCTGACACCTTTGAGGCGGTTCATACGCTAAATATCACCAGGCGTTAAAGTACGGTATCCCTTCACCGTGCTGCCATCTTGGGGTTTGGCTTCGTTCATTGGATTCTCCCGACGGATGCCCGCCATTGGTTCAGCGTGGCCACTTGGCCGGCGCAGATTGATAATGCTGTTTGAAGTTGCAACGTATAGCTACCGATATCACCCCAGGTGTCACCCTGCAGCGTTGGCTGCTCGCATCGCTTGAATACTGACTCAGGGGGTAACAGGATGATCGGAGCTGGTGGTTGTAGCGTTGGCCTGGCGCATGAGGTCAAGCACAGCACCAGGAGCAGCGCGACGGGCGCACTCATCGTTTTTGATCGCATCCCGGTATTTCCTTTGATAGATATCGGCCTGCTGGCGCAACTGCTGTTCCTGCTGCTGCTGGGCTGCCATCAGTGCACGGTTCTGAGCATCCTGTGTTTGCAGCGTGGCGATCAACCCGGCCTGCTGTGCCAAGGTCTTTTGCTGCTCGGCAGACTGTTGCCGCGCCAGATCCAACCGATGTGACAGCAACGAGCTATAACCACCCAGGCAGATGGACGCCACCAGCAGGAGCAGCATTCCCCCGCTGGCCAGTTTTGAGAGCCATCCGCTCATTTATCCAGCCCCCAGCAAGCGAGCTCTGCCTCTTGGTCACGTCTTGCCACCTGGCCGAAACAGTTATTGGAACGAATGCGGCAATCCCGTCCACCGTCAAATATCCAGCGGCGGATCTCTCGGCATGCACCATGGCGATCACCGGCATTCAGTTTTTTGTAGAACGTCGAAGTGAAGCATTTGCTGGGGCCGATGTTCCAGGGGCAGAACGAGGCGATCCCGACCTTCTGAGGCTCGGTCAGCGTCACTTTGACGTTGCGATCCACCCAATCGAGTGCTTTCTTCTGTTCGGCTGCGTCAATACGCTTGCACTGCTCAGCAGTCAGGCGCTGGCCCTTCACGACCTTTTGGCCGTTGACCATTGTCACACCACCGCAGACTGTCCAGATCCCGCCCTCGTCCTGATACGCCGTTAGCCGATGCCCTTCCTTCTCATCCTGAAACTGCGCCATCATCACCGGGGCAGATGCGCCGGTAGCGATTAACGCCAGCATCGCAGCACTGAGTTTCGTTTTTATCGAAGCCACTACTCGCCCCCTATCAGGTCTACATCCTGAGCGCTGATGTTCTTGGTGGAGCGGTCAATAAGGTACATTTTGAGTAGCCTTTCTCGGCGGCATCTGAACCAGATACCGACAACACACCCGACGACGGAACAGAGGATACCGACGAAAATCCCGATCACCATCCACTCGCTGGGCGAAAAATAATTTATCGCCCCGAGCAGCAGGCCAATGAGCCAACCGCCATGCGTGGCGCTATCTGCGATTTTTTCCGGCATGGATCTCATCCCTCCCCCTCGCCGGGGCATAGCCCGATCATCGGGTGGTAGAAACAAAAAGCCCCGGCAAATGCCAGGGCAACTTAGTTACTCGGGAAGATTTCCCGCTGTGTTTGTTCGAATCGCTCAGACTCCAGCTCTACCCCTAGACCAATTCGGCCCAGCTTGATAGCCGCCTTAATCGTTGAGCCTGAACCCATAAAGAAATCAGCCACGACATCACCAGGGCGACTGCTGGCACTGATGATGTGCTCCATCATTTCAGCAGGCTTTTCGCATGGATGCTTACCGGCATAGAAGGGTACCGGCGAATAGGTCCAAACGTCGGTATAAGGCACCGCAGCTGATACCGTGAAGGTACGCCGCAGTGATTTATATTCCTTGCACAAGTCCAGATATTCGCGGTTGAGGGTTTTGTATTCCCTTACCAGCTCATGATGGGGACGATTCAACCCACCAGCCTGATACTTCTCATTAGCGATGCGGTCAAATAGCGCCTGAAGCTTGTGATACTGCTCTTCACTCGGTAGCTGCCACTGGCACTCACTAAACCAATGGCTAGCCATCTGCTTACCGGTCGCCGCGTTGATGTCCTTCGTAGTGACACCAAGAGACTGCCTGGCAGATTTGAAGTAGTCGATCAGCGGCTTGAATACGTTTTGCTTAAGCTCGGTGCATTTCACCGCGTAGCCGTCAATCTTGGGCTGTAGGGGCCCAGCATAGTGACCGGCGAAAATAATCCGCTCGGTAGCAGGGAAGAAAGCGCGTAGCCCTTCTTTATGCTGTCGTTTCCATGCCCCCGAAGGTTTAGCCCATACGATGTGGCTTAGTACGTCGAACCGTTGGCGAACCAGCAGCTCAGTATCAGAGGCCAAGCGGCTGCCGCAAAACATATAAAGACTGCCATTCGGCTTAAGCACCCGCCAGAACTCCACCAGCAATGAATCCAGCCAGGCTAAATATTCTGCCTCGGTCTTCCATTGGTTATCCCAGTCGCAAGACTTCACCCGGAAATAAGGCGGGTCAGTGGCAATCAGGTCGATGCAGTCATCAGGCAAGGTTTTGATGTATTCAAGTGTGTCAGCGTTGACAAGACAGGTACTAGATATCATAAGCGCCCTTATTTGATAGGCTCGTTCTGCTGTTCATAGCAGCACGGGCAAAGGTTGCTTGTGACCATCGACATGAGCTACTGGCGGTCAGTGTGCGGTAACACTCTGATCGCCGCCCACTCCACAAACCAGACATAAAAAAACCCCGCCGAAGCGAGGTTTTGCGCCATTTGCAATACTGGCAAAATATCAAATTAGGCTTAAATATGGCTTATTTTGTTCGGTTTTGCAAGCATCATGATGCTAAATGTTTGGAACGTGACTCGATCCTTTTATCCGCCGTCCATCGCAAGGATCCTGCATCCAGCGATTCAACAAGAGAAAGCAGTGTGTTCCAGTGCCCGCTGTAGGTTTCCGACCATGTCGATTTACTCACCCCGGATAGCTCTGCCAGTTGCGTATGGGTGTATTCCTTCGGCAACCCTCTTATCTCACTGGCTACTACCTGCACCGCCAGCATCGTCAGGCTTTGCAACCTGAGTTTGACCTTTTTGCTGATACGCGCTGAGCACTGCTCTGAAAACCTTTCCCAGATGTAGGGCACCACCAACAACTGTTTATCGTGGTAATTATAATCACCGTAACAATAACGAATCCACGCTTCCTGATGTGTATCCAAAACGGAGATCGCCCGGCGCCAAGAACTGGTGCTATATGTCAATTCATCCAATGGCGGGAATGGTTTCTTCCTGGTTCGCGTCTCTGGGCAGTGCATCGGTTCTGTCGCCGGGCACACCTTCCGATTGTCAACTACCACTGTGCGCAGTCTTTGGCGCTTAAAGCGCGTTGTGCGCACCAGCGCGGATCCCTCAAATGCCGCCAACTGCCCTTTACTCTGCCCATGGATATCAGCCAGGGCGAGCGATACAGCACCGCGGACATAATCCAGATAATTTTGATTCATCGTTTTGCCCCGCGCTTGTTTGCCGTGCTGATCGCCCCAATACCAAATGCCTTGTTCAACGTGCGCACCAGGTGGAATAACTGGCTGCCGTGCTTGGCCTCCCATGCGGCCACATCATCATGCAGCTTGTCATGGCATTCACGGGTCAGGGGGATGGTGAAAATGTCGTGTGGTTTGGTGCCGGTGCCGCCGAGCCCGTGATCGATAATGTGGTGCGGGTCGTCTGCCGGCCGCTTGCAGCCACAGCAGCACGGCTGTGACTTCACCCACTGGGTGTATTTCACGCACTCCCAGCGGGTAAGCTTAGGCAGCAGCATAAAGCCTTCAGGGGGCGCGGGGTCGACATCAATGGTCAGCGCCGGCTTAACCTTCTCCGCGCACTCGTTAATGATCGCCTGTGGGGCTTTCTCCCAAACAATATCCGCCTCTCTGCGCGTTCCCGTTGGGATGGTGGCTGGTGGAAGGCGTAGGGAGAACCGGGCTACCGCATCAGGCAATAGATCTGACACCTGCAGCAGCACAGCCCACCAGCATAATTCCGGAAGGCTAAGCTGGTGGTCCTCACCAAACATAAAATGAGAGCGGGCGCGGTAAACTACCCACTCCGCCACGTTCTGCGCAGCGATAGCATCCAGCTCCGGCAACGTTTGCTCCCGCAGGCGGTGCTCATGATGCCAACACAAGCGGACCGGGCGGCCGTCATAGTTCAGGATGTCCATGTTATGGTGGTGGTAATCGTCGCCGGTGGTCCACTGACATTCTGTGCTGCGCATCAACCACTCTTTCAGGCCTGCAACACCACCAGCTGCATCTATGACCCGTTCATTCTGGAAGAAAGAGGACAAACGCGGATCCGCCGCCAGGCTCTGATCTACTGCTGGCAGCAGGCCGGAAGGCAGCGGTTTTAACTCTTCCGGCTCACTGGCGATCAGCAGACGGCTGCGCCCGCTGAAATAATGCAGCAACTCACTACCTGGGCGTAGCAGCACCACACCCAGCTCACGCTGCAGGTAAGAAGTAAGTAACATTCTCATAATTCACTAACCGCCTTAGCGGAATGCGCAATCCGCGCCGCGGCAGTTGTCAGGTGATCAGGGTCCAGCTCAATACCGATAAAACCCAACCTTTCAAGCAAGGCGGCTTTACCGGTGGAGCCTGAACCCATGAATGGATCAAGGACTACGCCACCAGCAGGTGTAACCAGCCGGCAAAGGTAACGCATCAACTCAACAGGTTTCACTGTAGGGTGGTTATTCCTGGCTCCACCTGTACGGCCAGCCCCAGCGCGTGGATCATTAAGACCTGCACTTCCTTCTTTTCTTCCGCCGGTCATATCACTGGCCGTGTACGGCACAAAGCGCTCCATCCCTTCGTCACGCTCGGATTTACTGACCTTTGCACAATAGAAGAATCTCGCAGCGCTACCCTGATCACCATGGTGGTAACTGGCAACCCGATCAATCATGCCGCCAAACTTAACCGGGCCGCTGAAATCATTGGCTGTTGGCTCTGTTCCCTTTACTGGCGCCCGGGCGCCGGCATTTTGTGGAAACTCGGTGATCACCTCTTCACTACCATCATGCAGGACGTTTGCAGGCCACCGGCCGAGCTGATCTGCTTTCCACTCCCCACTCTCAGGGGCTTTCTCGTCACGCACATGCGACAGCAGGCCACCAGCACCACCGACTAAAGCTTCCTCTGTCGGTACCCGGCAAAGATCGATATTTAGAGCACCAGTGCCGAACTGGACAACATTGCCCTCTACCGTGCTAACCAGTGGCTTACGGGCCATTACGATCGGCTCATGCGCGGGTTTTAAGGCGGTACCCTTCCCTTGGTTATCACCGGTGAGGTTTTTCGACTTCGGGAAGCCGCTGCCATAAATCCACATCAGCTGATCGCGGATCTCAAAGCCGGCATCCTCGATGTTCACCACCAGGCGGTGATAAGTTCGCGCCCCACCAAACGCCAGCAGATGGCCACCAGGCTTCAGAACACGCAGGCATTCAGCCCACTGGTCAACAGTCGGCACCTGGTAATCCCATTTATGCCCCATGAAGCTCAGCCCATACGGCGGATCAGTGACAATGGAATCAACAGAGTTATCAGCCATACCGCAGAGAACATCCTCACAGCGGCCTACATTGAGTTGATAAATCACAGGATCCCCCTTTGCTGTTCAGCGGTGGCCAGCAGCTTGATGAAGCGATAACGCACCTCGATGTTGAATTGGGTCAGTACGCACACCCAGTTGCGTTCCCGGGCGATACGGCGCAGATCCTGATCATCAGCCCAATACCCGCGCAAATACCGCAATGACCACCAACGGCGAACCTGTTGCAGCACGGCCACCAGCGGAAATACGGTGACACCTAAAATTTGATGTGTTGCTGGTTTCATCCTGCCAACCTCCCCAAGTCATTCTCGCTGGCCTGAGCCACTGCATTCGCCCAAATTCCTACCCATGCCTTGCGAGCGTCGTAATCGGTCATGCGCCCCAGTGAACCCGCCAGGCGCTGGGCTATGGTCTCTACCTCGTTGCGTGGCTTGCGGCGCTGGGTCACGATACGCAGGTAAGCATCATCACGGGCGGTGGTGTCCAGTCTCTCGACTTTCGGCAGGTCGTTGGCCCGTTCTTCCTTGACCGACAGGTAGCATTTCTCGGTGATCAGGTAGTCGAAATCCTTCTTGCGCCATGTCTTGCCGCTGGTGGTATCCGGGCGGTCTTCGAGCATCCAGCGGCATTTCTTGGCGATGTAGCGCAGGTAAGCACCCCACTTCTCGATGTTCAGGTCGTACTCTTTCCACAGCTTGCGCAGCACTTTGCGGCGGGCTTCGGTCACTTTGATAACCTGTGGCAATTCAGGCAACGTGTCGTGGAAGGTTTTCAGCACAGCCTGATAATCAATTTTCAGAGAATCATCCGCTTGCGGGTCGGCTGGCTCAGCCAGTTGACCAACAGGTTTTATGATCTGTTTGTTCTGATCTGAGTAATGATCTGTATAGAGATAGGATTCCGTAGAATCGCGGCGTTGTTCCTGCACTTCTGCGTTTTCCATTCCGTGATTCTGCGTAATGGATTCCGTAACTTCGCGTTTTCCATTCCGTGATTCTGCGGATTCCACTGCTGGCGGGAATATCAGAGCAATTAGCTTTTCACCGTCGATACGATAATGGTTCTTCGGGGTGCCATTCACCTTACGGGTAGATACTTCAATAACACCCGGCAAATACTTCTTGCGGAGTTTGCTAACAACGCGCTGTACCTGGTCCTCACTGACCCCACGCAGTTCACCCGCAAGCTCTTCATGCGTTTTGTAAAACCAGCCATCGTCCTGTGATGACTTCCCTGTCCAGAACACCAGCTGATTCAGCACGGCGGCCAAAGCAAAGGACTGCTGATCACTGGCAAAGAAGTCCAAGTACGGGCCTGGGATCACAATGCAGTTCTTCTGCCCAGACATGGCCTGAACAACTTCAAATATTCTGCTCATACGTCAAACCTGATAAATCGTGACCGGAAAATAATCATCGGCGTGGTGATCGCCCATTCTTGCCCTACAGGGCTGTAGGTGACGGTCTCGCGCTCCGGATCTGTGCTGTGCACCAGTACCACTGAGTGATTTCGGTCGCGATAGTGGCAGCCAGCCTGAATAAGTAAGTTCGCCATATCAGCCCACCATCAGCTCAGAGGCGTAACGCTCAGCGATCCACTGGATGCCGCGCGGCGTCACGCGTGTTTGCGTATAGGCATGGCCTGAATGGTCAGAGGTGCCCGTTTTCACAGTAAGCAGCCCCTCTCGCTGACGTTGCGAATGCGGAAGGAGGTTATTAGACTGGCGGAACAACACCCGATCGCGGATCAGTGCCTCAATCATCGCCTTCTCTGGCATGTTCAGGATTTTGGCTGTCTCACGCAGGCTCTTGGCGCCGCTGGCATCGACGTAGTGATCGACAAAGGCCACCTTCGGAGCGTCGGCCTGTACCTTCTGCTCCAGGGCTGCTTTCTGCTCGGCCATGTCGGCTGCCAGACGCAACGCTTCAGGCAGTGATTGAGGTACCGACGGGGCGCGCCCTTCTTCCAGCTCCTGCCAGCGATCAACCACAGCGGCGGTGAACTGAGGGGAAAGGCGGGCAACCAGTACCAAAGAGTCTCGCTTATTGAAACGGTACTCGGTGTAGGTGTTGCCATTGTGGACAAATTCGAACTCAGCCAACGGCTGGGTTAAAAGATGAGCTGCATGGAGACGTTCTGCTGAACGTTTCACATCTGAATGGTTACTCTGAACCAAAGCGGCTATCTCGCGGCTGCTCATGGTTGGCAATACGGAATTGGTTAACGTGTTCATATCCCCTCCCGACCACGGGCCAGCCAGTGACCGCTATCTACCACCCAGCGCGCAAACTGGTAGTTGCTGGCAATCCACCGACCCATTACATTTACTTCATACCGGAACGGCGACGCAGATTTACCGCCAGCCATTGCACGGCAGCGGATTTGCGGCACCATTGAATTTCTGGTTAAATTGCTCATGCGATTATTTCTCCACACACTGATTTACTCGCACCCCGACGCCCAGCGGCTGCAACCTCTGGGCGTCAACCTTTCTGGCATTTGGCTTTTTTGCCAAACAGCGCCAGTACAGCCCTAACCTCTGCATCACGCGCCTGCAGGTGCTTGCGGTGATAACGCATGATCTCGGCAGCTTCTTTCTCATCAATGACTCCATCTGCGAGCGACTCCTGAATGATCTGATCCACATGACCACGGTGCGCGGCGGTGCGGATGCTTTTGCTGAACAACTCCACCTGGTCCAATTCTTCCAGGGCCGGGATCTCCACCACCAGCAAACCGCGGCGCCGGGCGAAATAATCGGCTAGCAGGTTGGTACCGGATATATCTTCCATTGCTTCCAACTCGCTGATCTCGAAGAAGCGGCAGCCGTTCTTCTCGTACAGGTTGTTGTTAAAAGCCGTCTCAGACATACCCAGTGCACCGGCCATCGCCGAACGACCACCAGCAACCGCCTTACACATGCCTTTCACTACATCTTTCAAATTTGGCTCTACCATGTTGTTTTTCCTTTGGTAGTTACGTTCATTGAACAGCTGGGATAATCTTTGCCCGAGCTTTAAACTTGTTCGGAAAATGGCTAACTTTGTAAATATCAGGCCTCAATTTATGTGGGTGGATTCCTGTCTTTTCAGCCCATTTCATAGCCTTCGCCACAGGAACCTGGCGCTTTCCATTAACCACATCACCTAAAGCCTTCTCGTAGGCGGTGGCTTCTCCCAACAGCAAACAAAGCTCTTTGAGAGTTAGTTTTTTCTCTTGCTTGAATTTCAATAAAGGGGTCATTTTATTTTCTCATGGTCGCAAATCTCGGAGTTAGTATCCGCATAAATTCTTCAATAGTCAACAGAACGAGATTCCGCGATGTGCGACCATGTTAGAAAGTAACCAGATAGGTAATTTATTTATGCATTGGTACGAACGAGCCAGAGATTTGGCCGCTCAACAAAAGGTATCTCACGAAGCCATTGCTGAAAGAATTGGCAGAGGGAGGTCAACTGTTAGTGGTTGGTTGAGCGGTGATAGAGAACCGAAACTCGATGAGATCAGTATGCTTGCTAAGGCACTGGGAGTTTCTTCGCGGTGGTTACTTTTTGGGGAGCCTGAAGATTTTAGACCTACTGAGCAAATCACTCCTAGGGATGAGGTACTTGTACCCCTATGGAACAAAGACGGTCAGACAGATGGAATGGTAACCGCTCCAGCAGACGTTGGGCTAAACAATCGCGCGTATATTATTGAAAAAGATAGTGGATGTGATGTGGCACCATCTGGAACAAGAGTTATTGTTAACGCCAAATTATCCCCAGTATCAAAAGACTTCGTTGTTGCAAAAGTCCAGGATGAGATCTCTGTCTTTAAATACTTAGAGGTTGCTGGAAAGAAATTTCTAGGTGTAGATGATCAACGTGTTCCTTTAATAGAGATAGGTGCAGGCGTTGAAATGATCGGCGTCGTAGTCTTCCTAAGTAGAAAAATTCGCAACTGACATTTGACCTGCGGGGATCGTTCTTCGCGGGTAACCTTTTCGTACAGCCCTCCTCCAACTCGCTTGAGTTCGAACATCGCCATGAATTCCCCCCGTAAACCAACGACTTGTTTTTAAGTTATTGATTAAAAACATTCAAAACAGCACATACTGTATATTTATACACTTGATTATTGAGGTTTACAAATTTTTTGCCAAATTCTCTTGCTCCGCAAATCGCGACAGTCTATAGTTTCCTCATATCGCGACCTCTTCAATTCAGAGAGTCGAAACTCTAATACTCAGTAAGGGGTTTAGGTGATGGATACAGGGCAACAAAAAAGCGCCATTGTGGTCCGGCGCTTCAATAAATCGAAGGTTTTAGCGGTGTTCAGCGTTAATGCTTCTCACCTGCAGGAGATTGAACTCCGGATTTTTCCAGCGCCTCAAGGTGTCTGGTTAGGTCAGAAATCAAGCTCCTAACCATATCAGGCTGCATAGCAAAAAATTGGCTTTCTTGGGCTTCATCAAGTTTCTGCATTGGAGTTGAAAGAAACTGAAACTTTAGGACAAGCATGTCGTACCCAGGTAAAGGTCCAGCCTGCCAACCTGCAACAGGGAATACTGGAATATCGTCTTTCTTAGACATTAGATTTCCTTCTTGGTTGTGTGAGAACTACCAAGATACCACCGCCGCCTGAGGTGGAGAAGTTTAACCAGGCACACAACGGCATGCTCACTCGCCCTTTCCCTCAGTTCTGGGAGCGGTGGAGGATCCTAACTCATGAGTGAGCATACCGTTGTGGATCTGGCTGGTGGACTTCGGGGCGTTGTCCGCCGGCCACCACAACCCGATGCGAACCGCGGGATACATCCCCGCCGGAGCATGTACGCCGGTCACACCGGCCGCCAGTCGACCTGGGCGTTATCAGGAAGGTGAGATGCCAGCACTCTCGACGGCAGTGACAGCTCGGAAGTAGACGGCTGACAGCTGGGAAAGACCAGCACCT